>Ga0316208_1003543_pt1 | contig 11163 bp, 12 predicted proteins | sample 3monopyrite_MG_FD_204944 | JGI IMG/M metagenome (GOLD analysis project Ga0316208, IMG submission 204944) | Microbial mat bacterial communities from mineral coupon in-situ incubated in ocean water Damariscotta River, Maine, United States -... | ecosystem: Environmental > Aquatic > Marine >... | reverse complement strand
CCATCACGAGTGGCATCCGACGAGACAATCAGATCAGTGACATACCGATGCCGATGCGAAAGCACCCACCCGGTCATCAGCGTCGTCCACAACGAAAAACAAGGTCCCGAGAAACAAACCGAGAACCGTTCGAACAAAGCCCGAAAGCTGCTACAAAGTTCCATGATCGACGTCCTTGTCGAGTGAGGGGGAGTGATGCTCCCTTCATTCTGACAGGGACGTCGATTTCCCCTCAGCGTCAATCCAAAAGTGACAAACTCGAACTTAGTAAACAATCGACTCCCACTGAAACAACCCAACCGGATTCGTAAAACTTCGGGTTCAGGCCACTATTGGACCACCGACAAATTCATGACAAAGTCTCCGCTATCGCCGTCTGCAAAGCTGCCTGCGGAGACGAAGTACGTGCCAGGGCCGAGTGTGATTGTCAGGCGGCTGTTGAGGCCGCTCGTGCCGGAGCCGCCATCGTCGTCGAATGCGATCTGCGTGCCGGCTCCGTCGTAGAGTCGCAGGTAGGTGTCGACGAAGCTTCCAGCTCCTGTCCAGCCGAGGTCGATGGTAATCGTCGTCGATTGCGTGACCGTGAACTGGAACAGGTCGCGGTCGCCGGCAGCTTCGAATGTGCCTAACGTCGTGGCTGTGCCGCTGCTCAGGTCGAGCGGCGTGGCGGTTGCATCCGGAGTGTTCGAGTGCAGGTCGCCGTTGGGAGAGAGGTAGTCGACGCTGATGCGCGGGACCCAGTAACTCACGTTGTCGCTGGTGTAGAACTGCACGCTGTTCGTGTCCGTCGGCAACATGGCCCAGCCGAAGTTTGACTCCGGAGCGGTGGCCCACGCAGCGAGGCTCGCTGTCACGTCGAGGTCTGTCCATCCGGAGGACACGTAGCTTGCCGATGTCACGTCGGGCGTAATCATGGCTTCGATGCCGTCGGCCTGGATGCCCGAGCCGAAGCTGTTGAAAGTCGCGTTGTTGTCCCAGTTCGTCAGCATGCGGTGCATCGTGAACTGGTCGCCGCTGTTGCTCACGTAGAAAGTCAGCGTGGCGGATGTAATTTCGCTGCCGTACGGAATCTGACCGGTGCCCGAACCGAACAGGCTGTCGAACTGCAACAGCGTGTGCTCGTGCTTGCCAGAACCAGCCAGATCGATCTTTGCGATCGTCCAATCGTCGTACGTCGAGTTCGCGTAGTCGCCAGTGAGGTACGTGTCCTGCGTGCCGGCGTAACCGTCGACACCTTGCTGGAACGTGCTGGTTACGAGGGCCCGGTGAGCGACGTCGATCGTAAAGTCGCCGGTGGAAGCATCATTGAAGCTGCCCGCCGAGATGTAATACGTACCGGCCGAAAAATCGATGGTGAGAGCACTGCTGAAGCCCGGTCCGCCGTCGTCGTTGCTGGCAATCTCGGTGCCGGTCGAGTCGTAAACTCTCAGGGATGTGTCGAGCCCGTTGATGCCATCGAGGTTGATACTTAATTCCCCGTCGGAAACCGTAAGCCGGAACATGTCGCGGTCGCCGGTGATCTTAAACGTGCCGCTGGCCGAGCCCGTGCCCGTGTCGCCGCCGGTCAGTGTGATGAGCGTTGCCGTGTCTTCTGTCGCCTCGTCGTGATCGTCGGCGGGTGCGTTGACTGTGATTGTCACTGTGGCCTGTGACGTCAGAGTTCCGTCGGTCAGCGTGTAGGTGAAGGTGTCGTTGCCGACGAAGTCCGTGTCCGGGGTAGGTGAACGAACCGTCGGCGTTTGCAGACACCGTGCCGTTCGAGGGCTGCGTGATCGAGGCCACTGACATCGCGTCGCCGTCGATGTACACATCATGAAACGCTTGCTGCTCTTGCTTGGGCCAGTCGTTGCCCTGATTGGGACGATGGGGCTGGACATGTTTGGCGGCGCTATTGTTGGCGTTTTTGACGTACTCGTTTTGAGCAGTGTTGGTCCGCCTGACCCCCCACCCGCTGCGCTGGCGGAATTGCAATGGGCAGTCATGTCGGCCATGGCCCTTGTGGTCGGTTTAGTCACCTCGTGTGTTGCAATAGTCATGAAGGACAGCGGGCAAATCATTTCCACGATTGGCAAGTTGTTATACATCGGAACGGGTGTGTCGCTGATAGTCGGAGCAGCGCCTTTGGCTTGGGGCATCATGGGCGTACAAGACAGCTTCCGAATCATCGCTACCTCGGCTTCGGGGACCAAGCCTGAAAGTATCCGAGAGGTGATTCGGTCTACTGAACTGACAATGACAATCGGTTACGCCGTGTTAGTTGTTTCAGCGGTCCTGTTGCTTGTGGCGGGCTTGGCTGGTTTTCAGGCGAGGCGACCACAAGCTGATGGAACACGAACGGCACTCAGCGTTGCAGTTGCAATAGGGTCTATTCTGCTCGGCTTTGTACTGTCGGTTCTTCTTTTCTCCATCTGGCTCAGCGGTAATGCACTCGGGGTGATGATTGCCGAAACATCAGTCGCTCCCAAACCAGCGGAGATTGCTGCACGTTTATCGGACATTTTGAACAAGTCACTATTTGTGTTCGGGGGAATGGCCACGATGGGCCTGCTGCAACTTGCGGCTTCCATCTTCGCACCGTCGATGGGATCTGATTCCGGTTCAGAATCCTAATGGCAAATGAATGATCCTTCGCCTCTCGCAAAAACTCGCCAAAAAGATCAAAGCAGGCAAGTTGTCAGAATTGCCGCTGGATGAGAATCCGTTTGCGGACTGGTCGTGCCATGTCTTCACGGCTGACCGGACTCAATACATTATCGTCTGCAACACAGCCTCGATGTACTCGTGCGTCATGTATGCCCGAGGAATTGGAAACGACAGCCAGTTCATTCAACTGGTGCTCAACCTGATTCGGGAGTTCACGGACGACGATGGCGAGGCCGAGACCTATCAGCAGCACATTGCTCCGGCCAGCGGCAGTGTTCGGTTTGCGAAGGCGTTGAACCGGTCAGTCACAGGTTCGATCAATGAACTTGTGATGGCAGCGAAGGTACATCCAATCGAAGGGGACATGGCCCCGCACGATGTCGGCTTCAAGCTGAATGATTTCCTGTTGTCGGCGATCGCCGGTGAAGGCGACCGCAACTACGGGAAACCGAAAGATGCTTTCAGGCGGTTGTCCTCGAAGGGAACGCCATGAGGGACACAATCCGGCCTGAGTCTGAGCCCGACATTCCCGTCATCAGAAAGGTCAACGAGGCGGCCTTTGAGTCAGATGCCGAAGCCAGCCTTGTCGATTCTCTCCGGGATGGCGGATTTATCACGTCCTCGCTCGTTGCTGTAACAGACGAGGACATTGTTGGCCACATCCTCTTCAGCCGTCTGCCGATCAAGACAAATGTTGGAACAGTCGAGACCGTGTCTCTTGCTCCGATGTCCGTTCTGCCGAGCCATCAACGTCAGGGCATCGGAAGTAAACTGGTACAGGCAGGACTTGAAGTGTGCCGGTATCAGGGGCACAGCATCGTCGTGGTTCTCGGGCATCCTGACTTCTATCCACGATTCGGCTTCTCTGCTGAAGTCGCAAGGCCGCTGCTCAATCCGTTCGGTGGCGGCGAAGCGTGGATGGCTCTGGAACTTGTGCCCGGTGCATTGCAGGGTGTTGAGGGTCGAGTCGAGTATCCGCCACCATTTTCGGCATTCGAGTAGCCAAGCGTGCTTCTTATTTCGATTTCCGCTTTGCTCGTTACGCTCTTATTCGGAATGAGAGGTGGTGCTGGATTAGGCCACCACAGTTCGAAGACAATCATCGACCGACAACCAGTCAGGCATCAAGGACAACACCCATGAAGCGAGTTCTCCATATTCTGTTTCCGCTTCTGATGACGGCTCAATTCGTATCCGCAGAAGAGCCGATCCGTGAAGGCATTGAGTGGGCTGACATCTGGGTCACCAATGCGAACAAAGATGATCTGACCAGAGTTCTGCTTGTCGGCGACTCGATCACAAGGGGATACTTCGGTGAAGTCGAGAAGCATCTGGCCGGAAAGGCGTATTGCGCCCGACTCACGACTTCCAAATGTGTTTCCGATCCGTCGTTCGTCGATGAGGTGCAACTGTTGCTGAAGCATTACCGGTTCTCTGTGATCCACTTCAACAATGGCCTGCACGGCTTCGGCTATACCGAGGAGCAGTACCGGGACGGGCTCGTAAAGACGGTGGACGCCATCAGAAAACCGGCAGGGGATGCCAAGCTGATTTGGGCCACGACAACGCCGGTACGTGAGCGAAACGATCTGAAAAAGTTCGGTGAACGGACGGAACGAGTCAAAGTCAGGAATGGGTTGGCTGCTGAGATCATGAAAAAACGGGACATCCCGACGAATGATCTGTTCGGGCTCGTGGAAGAGCATCCCGACTGGTATTCCAGTGATGGGACACACTTCAACGCCAAAGGCAAAGCGGCTCAGGCGAAACAGGTGGCGGAAGCTGTGGCGAAGTTGTTGCCTTCAAAGGCAACGCCGAACAAATAATTCTTCGCCCGACAGACATGACATCCAATGATTTACGTCACCTGCGAGTTTGAAACTCCAATCGGTCGCTCAGACTACAGCGACTATGTCCGTTCCTTGCGACTCGACGTGTCGGGCTGTGATGACGTTGGGAACCGCATTCTGCTTGGCAGGATTGCCGCCGATCAGGTCTTGGTGGGCGATGCTCAGACCGAAGGAATGCCGTTGTTTGATGTCTGTGATCAGGATTCCCAAGGGCTCCATGAAACCTACGTGGCTTTGTTTGACGAGCAGGGCGAGTTCCAGTCGGAACTCAACATTGATGAGCCTGTGGATTCACTCATCTTCGTTTGGCGGGCCGTTCTGCATTCCCGACTTCGCCCGTATCTTCAAGGGGTGATCGATACCATCGGCACGCTGTTCGGCAATGAAACCGTCCTTGCGATGTGGCACGGCACCACTGACCTGTCTGACACGGAACTGGCCTCACTCGGATTTCGTCGAATTGCGGGGAGCGAGTTGATCTATCGGCATTCAGCACTGAGATCAGACTTCTCGGACGAGCACCCGTGCGGCATGGACGTTCCGCTGGATTTTGAAGCTGAGGAGTCAGATGCAGAATGGGTGCTGGCGGAATGGACTAAGGGCGATCCTGATGGGTCAAGAAGTTAACCACGGTGCCGTTACCCGGCTTCCTGATTTGTCCGGTTCTCGGTTTCGACGCTGCTGCAACTCACCCTCACATGGAAGAAATCACGGAGTCGTCAAATGATCTACTGGATGGTCGCACTCATCTTTGTTCTTTGTTCTAACCCCGTATTCGCTCAGGAGAAGAGCGTCAATCCGGGCGTCAACAAGTCGTTCCAAAGCCCGGATGTCGAGCAGTTCGTTAGCCGGTTCGAACGAGAAGGACGTGACGCCTATGACCATCGTCACGAAATCATCAAGGCCATTGGCCTCAAGCCCGGTATGGTCGTCGCTGATGTCGGTGCCGGAACCGGTTTGTTCACTCGGCTTTTCAGTCCAAGAGTTGGAATGGACGGCCAAGTGATCGCCGTGGACATCGCCGAGAAGTTCGTGAAGCACGTAGAGCAGACGGCGCATGAGGCCGGGCTGAAGAATGTCATCGGTGTGGTCTGTCTGCCCGACTCTGTGAATCTTCCTGCCGAATCCATTGATCTCGCCTTCATCTGTGACACATTTCACCACTTCGAGTTTCCGACGAGGACCATGCAGACGATTCGTCAGGCACTCAAGCCGGGTGGGCAGGTTGTCCTGATCGATTTCCATCGGGTCGAGGGAGTGAGTCGTGAGTGGATCATGGGACACGTCCGAGCCGGACAGGAAGTCTTCACGAAGGAAATCGTCGATGCTGGATTCGAGCAAGTCGAAGAGAAAAAGGACATCCTGAAGGAATCGTACTTCGTGCGATTCAAGAAGGACGCAACCGCACTTGTACCATTGCCTCAAACGGTGATAGCACCCAAAGACAACCCGACGACCCCGGCCAAGGTCGAACTCGGCAAGAAGCTGTTCTTTGACCCGAGACTTTCCGGCGACAACCAGATGAGTTGTGCGACGTGTCACGTGCCGGACAAGGCATACGGTGATGGACTCGCCCTCTCACCGGGCGCTGAAGGCAAACCGCTGGAGAGAAACACACAGACCTGTCTGAATGTCGGATTCTTCACGACATTCTTCTGGGATGGTCGAGCGGCCAGTCTGGAAGAGCAGGCTCTTGGCCCGATTCAATCAACGGTCGAGATGAATCAGGACTTGGATGCTCTTGAAACAGAACTGGCAGCGATTCCCGGCTACGTCACCGAATTCAAGGATGTCTTCGGCACCAAGCCAAACAAAGATGGAATTGCCAAAGCGCTGGCCGCATTCCAACGAACTCTAGTGACAGAGCCATCATCGTTTGATCGTTTTCTGGCCGGTGACAAAGACGCTCTTTCTGCTGAAGCGAAAAGAGGGCTGGAGTTGTTCCGTGGAGAAGCGGGCTGCATTGAGTGTCACAACGGCCCGTTACTGAGTGACGGAAAGTTCTACCGGCTCGGAGTGTCATTCAAAGATGAAGGTCGAGCGGCCATCACCGGCAAGAAGGAAGACCGCTACCGTTTCCGGACTCCCAGTCTTCGCAACATCGCTGAGACTGGCCCGTACATGCACGACGGCTCGCAAAAGACGCTGGATGATGTCGTCACGTTTTATTTCCGTGGTATCCCCGATTCCGGGCCAGATGGACTGAGTCTGGATACTGCGGCGCTGGATGGTGTCAGCTTCTCAGACATTCCGCCGATGGTCGAGTTCCTCAAGTCACTGTCTGGCAAGGCTCCGAAAATTACACCGCCAAAACTTCCCTGATCCCTGCAAATGATGTCGGTGATGTTGAAGGACACGACGAATGACGTGGATGGACTGGTATGAGACCCTTTGGAAGCCAAGTTGGACACCAACCCCAAAGACCATTGGCCTGATCTGGCAGATTCTCTATCCGATCATCATCGTCTCGTTTGGATTTGTCTTTGTGCAGACGTTTCGGAAAAAGGTGCCACGGAAAGTTGCGATCCCCTTTGCGATCAATTTCGTTGCCAACCTGATTTTTACGCCAATTCAGTTCGGGCTGCGAAACCTGCCGCTGGCTGCGGTCGATATTCTGATCGTCTGGGGGACGATCATCTGGATGATGGTCGTGATCTGGAAGCACCACAAATGGGTCGCTGTGGCTCAGGTGCCGTACTTTGTCTGGGTTTCAACAGCGACAATCCTGCAACTCAGCATGACGTGGATGAACTGGGGATCGTGATCAATTGAAAAAGAAGTCCCCACCACCGTCATGCTTACGGCTCGGCCTGTGCTGTATCTTTCATGAGCAGCCGATCAAGTTTCGCAACACGACCGTCACTGCCATCCGCAAGATGGATCGTGACGATGCTCTCGTGAAGTTGTCGGGATTGTGCCGGACGAACGCCGACTCATTGCAGGCAGCATTGCTGTTTTGTGCTGACAACGGAATCGGCAGCTTTCGAGTCAACAGCCAGATACTTCCAGTGAAGACACACTCTGAGTGTGGCTACGACATGCCTGATCTCCCTGACGGAGATGAGATCGTTAATCGTTTCAAAGCATGTGGCGAGTTTGCCTCGGCGAACAACATTCGCACCTGCTTCCATCCTGACCAGTCCGTTGTTCTGAATTCACCCAAGCCTGACGTGGTGGAACGATCTGTTGCTGAGCTTGAGTATCAGTGCGAGGTGGCCGAATGGATCAACGCCGATGTCGTCAACATTCACGGCGGCGGAGCCTATGGCGACAAACCCTCGGCTCAGGAAGCATTTGCCCGGAATCTGAGTCAACTTTCAGATCGGGTTCGAAGCCGACTCACCGTCGAAAATGACGACGTGACCTATACGCCGTCCGACCTGCTGCCTGTGTGCCGGGCCGAAGGGATTCCTCTGGTCTACGACGTGCATCATCACCGCTGCAATCAGGATGAACTCTCCGTCGAAGAGGCGACCGATCAGGCGTTGGCGACATGGAACAGGGAACCACTCTTCCACATCTCCAGTCCCATTGAAGGCTGGAATGGACCGAAGCCGAGAAGGCACCACGACTTCATCGGCATTGAGGACTTTCCTGAATGCTGGCGTGGCCAAACGATGACGGTCGAGGTCGAAGCCAAGGCCAAGGAAGTTGCTGTCCTGAAGCTGAAACGGCAACTGGTTGAACAGTGGATTGTTTATATGCTGAGGTGTGCGGACTGTTCGCTCTACACGGGTATCACGAATGATCTTGATCGGCGATTCGGTCAACACAACGCAGGCACGGCATCACGGTACACTCGCAGCCGATTGCCCGTCGTGCTGGAGTATCAGGAAAAACAACCGAGCAAGAGTGCGGCGCTGAAACGAGAGTTGGCAATCAAAGCATTGTCACGGAAGGCGAAGGAAATGCTGATTACTGCAGCGATGACATGATGGCCTCGCCTGCCGCACAGAGACAAGCCGAGACAGTGCTTGCGAACAGGAAAACCAGCAGGCGGATCACGCTTTCCCCGTCAGCAACAGCAGCAGCATGACGACGGGCGACTTCGTCTTCACGCTGTGCTTCAAATTTGGGGGCATGTGAATCCACGTTCCCGGCTGTGCTTCGACTGTTTCTTCGCTGAGAGTCAACGTCGCCTCACCTTGCAGGAAATGCAGAATGGCAGGCATGGATGCCGTGTGTTCCGACAACTCCTCGCCCTGACCGAAACCAAAGATTACGGCCTTCACGTCGTCATTGTTAAACAGAGTGCGGGTCAGAATGCCGTCAGCAGGTGGTTCGACTTCTTTGGCGAGATCGACGATGTGCGTAAATGCCTGGCTCATTTGAATGCCTCTTCCCAGCGGGCAACTTCGGCGTCGTACCGTTCGTGCATCCCGGCGAGTTCACGTTCCTGCTCGACCTGAGTGAATTTCTCGTCCATGTCGGCGTCATCGGTCTCGCTCATCACGTTGCCTGCCATTTGAAACAGGATGTTGTTCTCTTTGAAGATGTGCTGCCGCAGGAGGGGAACGAATTCCTTGGCCGCAGCCGCAAACTTGACGGCATCGAAGTCGCCTTCTCCGGCTTCCCGCATCCGGCGCATACAATGACGGCCAACATCATGCTCATGCAGCATCACGCCGATCGGCCCGCCCTGTTCGGGAATGCCACGCTCCTTGAGCAGAGGAAAAAACAGTTCTTCCTCTTTGGCGTGGTGGCACTTGTCTGCAAACTGAGCGAAGAACTCCGGGGCGAATGCAGCAAAGCCATCTGGTGGTGGTTCGCCAGATTCAATTCTGGCGACCGCCTTTTCCAGTACATTGAGCCCACGTTCGATGATGCCGTGTTCGGCCACGAGCCGATCAACTGATTTCATTTGGTCATTCCGTTTCAGGCCATCAGATACAGAAACGCATCTTCCGCCTTCTTTTTCGTGGAGGCGTCTTCGATGAACCGTTTCAAAATGTAGAATCCGTATAGGGTCTTGATTCTGTGAGTCAGACGGGCTTCATCCCGCTTCAGCATTCCTTTCCAGTAGATCGGTTCCCGTGGATCGTGCTCGGCTTTGACGACCGCACCAAGTTCACTCTCGACATCGGGCAAGGATCGCCACAACCGGATGTGCTGGTGATGCGATGGCAATCCGTGCTGGGCGACCTCTTTGTAGCCGAAGCGGTCAAGCTCGGTGATAGCGGCGGCGTGATTGATGATGTGCCACAGACCGCCAAATCCCTGTTTCTTAACGGCGGCGGTGCGGATCAATTCGTCGATGGTCACGTCCACCATCTGCTGGACGTTCTGGTAGGGCGGGAAGTCGTTGCTGGGTTTCAGTTTAACCTGATTGCCATTTAGCCAACTCGTTTCCTTCCCGTAGTAACCTCGACCCGCATGAGCGTTGTTGAAGCCTTCGGTCAGTTTGCTGATTCCAGTGACAATCTGTGGCGTGGCGAAATCTTCGTGATCGTGCAGAGCACGCACAGCGATCGAAGCGAAAATGATGTTGTGGCCGGATTGTCGTATCTGCCCCACGTTCTTCTGAAGGGCTGTGGCTATCGAGGTGATTAAGTCTTCGTTTGAGTCTTCCTTCGGCAACGGCTTGAACAGATCGGTCGGCGTCAGACCGGCTTTCTTTGTGTTAAACCAGAACCCCTCTTCACCAGCCATAACCCGATTCAATTCCCCCTCAATGCCTTTGAAGATTTCTTTCGGCAGATCACTTTGATCTTCGCCAAAAAAGTATCCAGCGACGACAGCGGCTCCCAAGTGCCCGGCCATCGTTCCAGCCTTGTGAGCATTGGCCAGTCCACAGATGCCTTTATAGAGATAGTCGAAATCAATCATGGGTCATTGCCTCTTCGAACATTTATCGGTCCAGTCCCGTTGTGTCACTTCGTGACAAGCTCCACAAAGCTACGAACTGCTTCGAGATATTCTGTCAGGTTAGCTCTGAAGATTGTGTTGTGATTGCCGTGGGGGAACCGCACAAGTTTCTTCTGCTTTGAACCTGCCCATTCAAGATTTCGTTCGGCATGAGAGATGTCGATCAGTCCGTCGTTCTCCGTGTGCAGGATGAGCAACGGATTCACGTAGTCCGACAACTTCCTTTGATGGTTGAATTGTCGCTCAACTTCGGCCAGCACATCATCTTTTTCGAGTCCTGCCGACCTGAGATCGGCATAAGTCAGAAATCGTTCTGATGGATCAGCGATACCGCTTTCGATCACAAGCCCGGCGATGTTCGGTTGGCGTGCTGCCAGTTCGATGGCATAGAGCGAGCCGATTGACCTGCCGAAGACAATTACTTTCTCTGGGGCCAGACCTGCGGCATTGAGGACCACATCACCGTCGCCAAGCATGGTCACCAACTGAGCTTTGCCCGTTGAAGCTCCGTACTCTCGATATTCGACGAACAGTGAATTCAGGCCAAAGCTCTCGAAGACATCGGCCATGGTGGGCACATAGTCGGCCACGCATTCGCCGTTTCCATGAAAATGTACGAGAGTGAAAGCTGCTGGATCAATGACATTGCGATAGCAGGCCAGTTCAGCACCATCGACCTCAACCATGAATGGATCGGCGACGACTCGTGGTTGCGGAAAGAGATAGCAGCCACTGACTGCCGGACGATCGAGAATGCTGTCATCGGTTGAAGTCATCTGGCTGCGATCTCCATCTGCGTTCTTCA
>Ga0316208_1003541_pt1 | contig 11176 bp, 11 predicted proteins | sample 3monopyrite_MG_FD_204944 | JGI IMG/M metagenome (GOLD analysis project Ga0316208, IMG submission 204944) | Microbial mat bacterial communities from mineral coupon in-situ incubated in ocean water Damariscotta River, Maine, United States -... | ecosystem: Environmental > Aquatic > Marine >... | reverse complement strand
CGCTGTAATAAAGATCGATAGAAGATTGCGAAGTATAATCTGAATTCCAGACCAGACAGCAGCAAGGCGCGCCATGACACCTATATTGTCGCTGCTGGGTTGGGTGTCTATCGCCTCTGCACCACGATCAGAACCACTCATTTTTACAACCAAACAGCCGTCAAACGTCGCGCAATCCCTTGTGACGGTTTCTCGACCAGCAAAAACACCAGCCAACTCATCACAATAATGAAACTTAATATCCCAAAGACAAGAAAAAAATAAGTCATATCACTAAGCCCGCGCGGCAGTAGCCCAATAAACGTAACACCGATGTTCTGGTGAAGAAGATACAAAGCATAACTGATAACGCCCAAGCCAACCAAAGGGGAAGATGACAGCCAATCCATTGATGTCGGGCGTACAGCCAGTCCGATAAACAGCATGCAAAAAAGAGTTATGGCCACGATTTCTACTGCGTCACTCAACATTGAGATTTCAAAACACCAAGTCAGAACAATACAAGGAACAATCAACAAAAAATGGCGACGCACCATAGCTTCATAAGCAAGAATACCGATGGTGAAGAGTGGCAGGTAGGATACAAAAAACAACATATCCAGCTGAAAACGGATCGCAGGTTGCTCTAATGAATGCCAGGCAACAACGAGTAAAGACGTAGCCGCAAATGCTATAATCGCAAATTTCCGCATGCCTACTAAAAAGCTAAGCATTAATGCCCAAAAATAGAACCTAACTTCAACGAAAAGAGACCAATAAGCGCCATCAATATAATTATCCACAGGCAGAATTTTTGCCCAGATAGAAGGCTGAATAAAGGTGAGTGAGGGCAAAAACCCAGATACATCTACACGTCGCGCCACCGTAAATGGACTGTCGACAAGATACATGACCGTGAATGTAAATATTGAGCAAACTAATATTGGTGGCCATAGCCGCAGAAACCTCCGGATCACAAAATCAAGTGGTGGTTTTCCTCTCTCAAGAGTAAATGCGATAACGAAACCCGAAATCATAAAGAACAGATGGACCCCGAGATACCCATAGCTTGTCCATGGAAGCAGCTGGTCTTCATAGGGAGTAAACTCCGGGAAGCGCTGAAAATAATGATACAAAACCACCATCAGAACAGCGATACCCCGTAGCCCGTCTAGACTGGCGATTCGTATTTCCGGCGGGGGGGGGGGATTTATACTTTTAGTCATTAGTCAAAGTCTCAAATCACTTTCGTCTTCCGCAAAAATATTCTTCAAATCAAAGAATAGATGCTGTCGAGCACCAAAGGCGCGCAATGTCTCCACCCCCATATCTCGATACGCATCATGCGCCACGGCAAGGACCACTCCGTCATAGCTTTGTGCTACTGGCTCAGCTATCAAATCCAAGCCGTACTCATGCTTCGCCTCAGCCGCCTCCACCCAAGGGTCATGAACGTCGACCTCCACGCCATATTCGCGCAGTTCAGTGACCACATCCACCACCCGCGTATTGCGCAGATCAGGGCAGTTCTCCTTGAACGTCAGTCCCAAAACCAAGATCCGCGCGCCACTCACCTGAATGCCGCGCTTTAGCATCGCCTTAATCATCTGCCCTGCCACATAGGCGCCCATGCCGTCATTGATCCTGCGGCCGGCCAAAATCACCTGCGGGTGATAGCCAAGCGCCTCGGCCTTATGCGTCAGATAATAAGGATCGACCCCGATGCAGTGGCCCCCCACCAGACCGGGACGGAAGGGCAGGAAATTCCACTTGGTGCCTGCCGCCTTCAACACCGCTTCAGTGTCAATCCCCATGCGGTTGAAAATGATCGCCAGCTCGTTCACCAACGCGATGTTGAGGTCGCGCTGGGTGTTCTCGATCACCTTGGCAGCCTCGGCCACGCGGATGCTTTCCGCCTTGTAGGTGCCCGCAGTGATGATGGAGGCATAGAGCGCGTCAACCACCTCCGCCGTTTCCGGCGTGGAGCCTGCGGTCACCTTCAGGATCGTCGTCAGGCGGTGTTCTTTGTCGCCGGGGTTGATCCGTTCGGGCGAATAACCGCAGGTAAAATCCTCGTTGAATTTAAGACCCGACAGGCGCTCGAGCACCGGCACGCAATCCTCTTCCGTCGCACCGGGATAGACCGTGCTTTCATAGATCACGATATCGCCCTTCTTGAGCACTTTGCCCACCGTCTCGGAGGCGCGCAGGAGCGGCGTGAGGTCGGGCCGCTTGTGCGCGTCGATGGGCGTGGGCACGGTCACGATGAAGATCGTCGCGGCTTTGAGATCATCCGGGTTCGAGCTGAGCGTCAGATGATCCGACGCCCGCATCTCTTCCGCAGTCACCTCACGGGTGGCATCCCGCCCGCCTTGCAGTGCCGCAATCCGCGCCGCGTTGATGTCGAAACCGATGACGGGCCGGTGTTTGCCGAATTCCACCGCAAGGGGCAGACCGACATAGCCGAGACCAATGATGGCAATAGGATGGGTCATATGCTGATAATCACTCAAGGTCTATATTTTGAATTTACGAATGCCGCGTTCTGAAATTATGACAAGGGTCACACTAAAAATAACGCCTGCAAAGCTGGCAGCGAAATCATCAAGTGCTGCCGTCCGGTTCGGCTGGAATATCTGCACAGCTTCGATCGCTGCCGCGCAACAAACCAAAGCGACAATAGTGATTCTGCCCTTCCAGAGAATCCAGACCGGTATTGTCAGCGCGGCAAAAGCGACAAAATGCAAGAAGATGTCATTTTTTATGCCGTGCAACATTGATGGATTTGGGAGCGAACCCTTCAGAAAGACGCCATAGTAAACTGTCACCGCTAGGATGCCCGCAGCCACAGCGATAAGCACCGCCCTCACTTGCCCGCATAATCCCGATACCACTCAACAAATTTCGCGATCCCGTCACGAAAATCAGTCTGGAGGCGGTAGCCGGTGAGGGTTTGCAGCAGCTCGGCATTGGCCCAGGTGGCGGGGACATCGCCCATCTGCATGTCCATGTAGTTACGCTTGGCCTTTTGCCCCAGACAGTCCTCGATCGCATCTACGAAATCCAGCAGGCGTACCTTGTCGCTGTTGCCGATGTTCACCACGCGGTAGGGCGCGACGGGCGACAGGCTGTCGCCCTCGGGCACCACGCCATCCTCAGGGCGCACCGGAACCGCGTCGATCAGCAGGCGGATCGCGCGCACCAGATCATCGACATAGGTGAAATCGCGGTACATGTCACCGTGATTGTAGATGTCGATCGGGCGGTCATCGAGGATCGCATCCACGAATTTATAGAGCGCCAGATCGGGCCGCCCCCAAGGGCCGTAGACAGTGAAGAAGCGGAACATCGTCGTGGGCAGGTTCCACAGATGCGCATAGGCGTGCGCCATGCTCTCGTTCGCTTTCTTGGTCGCGGCATAGATGGTCAGCTGGGTGTCGGCCTTTTCCGTCTCGATGAAGGGCATCTCGGTGTTGGCGCCGTAGACAGAACTGGTCGAGGCCATGAGCAGATGCTGAACCTCCAGCCGTCGCGCAGCCTCCATCACGTTGAAAGTGCCGATCACATTGGCATCGAGATAGGCGCGCGGGTTCTCCAACGAATAGCGCACACCAGCTTGCGCCGCGAGGTGGACAATTACATCAGGCTTGAAGTCATCAAACACACGGTCCAGCGTTTCACCATCTTCCAGCAAAGCCTCGGTCGCGGAGAAGCCGGGCGATTGCAGCAGCATCTGATGGCGCCGCTGCTTGAGCGTAACGTCGTAATAGTCCGACATCCCGTCATAGCCATGAACGATGAATCCCTCCGCCAAGAGAAGTTTGGCAAGGTGGAAGCCGATAAAACCGGCGGTTCCGGTGACAAGGATGCGTTTCATATAGTCTACCTTTTATTCTTTGTATTGCCATTCATCCCGGCACACGCTCGTCACACGCGTCTGCGTCCAGATAGATGCGCAGTGCTTCGATCTCTGCTTGCAGGGCATCGTATTCACGCAGTTTCGCGCGCAGGAAACTGGCGGTGAGGGCGCTGCGGGTGGCGATGCCTTCGGGGGTCAGGACATAGGCATAGCGCAGCTTATTGCTTGAGTTGCGGAAGTTTGTGATCTTGAGCAGCCCTTTGTCCGAGAGCGCACGCAGGATGTAATTCACCCGCCCCAGCGCTATACCCAGCTCATCGGACATTTCGCGCTGGCTGATTTCGGGACGCTGCGCGACCAGGCGCAACACGCGGAAGCGCGCGGTTTCGGCAGGGTTATCCAAGGAAGGCAGAAATGTTGCAGGGCGCCGCACCGCCATTCACTTGGGGTGAATACGGAGGGTTACCGATTTTAAAGCTATGCACGATATTTGTCACATCCCGGAAGGTGGTAGGGCTGTTTTCTGAACAGCTCTGGTTTGAGTTTGTGCCAGTCCTTCATGGCTTGCAAGGGCGGTTTGCTGCCCAAGGCTGATTGCGGGAGCTGCTGATTGTAGAGCCAGACGTATCGATGCAGCGTCGCCTCCAGTTCTTCGCCTGATCGGAAGTGGTGGCTTTGCAGGACTTCTTCGATGCGGCCATTAAATCTTTCGACCATGCCATTGGTCTGGGGTGATTTGGGCGGGGTCAAGCGGTGCTCTATGTCGAGGGCGGCGCAAAGTTTGTCGAACTCATGTTTGCCAGTTGCGGCCCGCTTACGCAGGCCAAAGAGCCGATCAGTGAACTCTTTTCCATTATCGGTCAGAATGGTGCGGATGCGGATCGGGCAGGCACGCTCCAGGTCTCGCAGGAAGCGCCGGGCATTCGCAGCAGTCTTTGCCTTGAAAATGCGGATGAAAACCCACCGTGTCGCCCGGTCGATGGCCACGAAGAGGTAGCGGCGTGAAGTTTCGTCAGCCATCTGGGGCAGATACTTCACGTCGATGTGGAAATAGCCAGGCTCGTAAGCCTTGAAGGCGCTGTGTTTGGGCCGCGCCGCCTTTGCCTGCAGGTCACGCAGGTTGCCGACGCCATGCCGACGCAGACACCGGTCCAGACCCGAGCGCGAGACGTTCGGGTTCAGGAATTCTCGTACCACCGCCAGAAGATCATCGAGCGACACCAGCAACGTCTTGCGCAGCGCCACCGCCACGGCCTCCTGAGCCGGGGTCAACGTCGTTTGCAGGCGATGTGGCGTGTGGCTGCGATCCTCAACGTTGTCACGCTTGCGCCATTTATAAATCGTCTGGGGCGTCACCCCGAAACGCTCGGCTAGCGCCGTCCCGACCTCGTCGCTTGCCTGGATCGTTGCTCGCACCTTGGGCGTCGTCGTTGCTTGGCTGTGAAGATGGATCAGCATGCTCGTTCTCCGTCCCGGATGTCTCTCAGAACCGACCTTGCCATGAACAAAGCCGAGCGCCGAGGGGAAATGTGATCATCCGGGATGGAACAGATATTCATCATGAGCAGATAACAAACTTGATATCATGGATATGGGCTGCGGGGAAGGTATGATCCGGCCCCCGCCCTATAATTTACCTTTCTTACAAGCCCTTGTTGCAAGGTGCCCTATTCTGTGTTCAAAAATGAACATCCATTTTTCACGGTCCTTTTTTCAGACCCCAATTTTGCAAGAGCTTCATTATGCGCGCCGTATCTCAGGACAGCTTTGTAGATGCACCGTGGCATCTGGCCGTCTGTCGCCCCAATCAAGGGCATATCGCCTTTCGCAATCTGGCCCGTGCGGGCATTGACGTTTTCATGCCGCGTCACCGTACCTCGCGGCGCTGGCGGGGGCGACAGATCGAAGCGGTGAGGCCTGTTTTTGGTGGCTATCTGTTCTTCTCGACCGATCCTGCGAAACCACGCTGGCATGAGGTGGCCTCGACTCATGGCGTGGGATCCCTGGTCAAATCAGGCGCGCGTCCCGCTCAGGTGCCCTCCAGTCTGGTGACCGGCCTGATGATGCGCTGTGATGCGGAGGGGTGCCTTATCCCGGCAGAGGATTTTCAGGCCGGAGAGACCGTGCGCCTGACCAGCGGTCCCTTCGCGGGTCTCGTGGCGACGATCGAAACCGTGGCGCCGGACCGCAGAATTCACTTGCTGCTGGATATGCTGGGACGTGCGGCATCCCTGACGGTCCCCCACACGATGATTGAACGGTAGCCCTGCGGACCGCCTGATCAGGAAGGCTTTTCCTTTGCGGTGTGGCGCATTTTGCGTGCCGTGTCGAGGAATGGCCCAAGAAGCGCCGCTTTGCGGTAAAACCGCAAATAGACGACCCCGACAAACGCAATGCTGACCCAAATCAGGGCACTGCTGTGGCTCACCAATACCATCAGCACGACCGAGAGCAGCGGTATGCCCATCACCAGCAGACCTGTGATCGCATTGCGCAACTGCGGCGCCTTTAGCGCCCGTGCAGTTCGCCGGGCACGGCAGCGGTAGATCAGGCTGTGTAGGTGCAACCGGTCGGGTGCGCCCGGATGTGCCCCTTTGCGCGCGATGCGGCGCAGAACCGAGACGGCCGTTTCCGTCACCGGATAAGAGAGCGCCAAGAGCCCGATCAGCGGTGACAACTCGGCGTTGCGCTGGGGCAAGGCCACGGCAATCACAGCGAGCAGAAATCCCGCCGTATAGGCCCCTGCATCTCCCAAAAACAGACGGCCCACCGGAAAGTTCAGCAAAAAGAACCCAGACAAAGCCCCAATCCCAACAAGGCAGGCGGTCAGAATTATCGTGTCTCCCACCTGCCCCGCCACCACGGCAAAACCGGTCAGGATGATGATAGATGTGCCGGCTGCAAGGCCGTTCACCCCGTCGATGATGTTGACCGCGTTGGCGATACCGCCGATGGCAAAAGCTGTGAAAACAAACGAAGGCAGCCAGAAGGACAGCAGGTTATCAATGCCTATGATGTCCACCGACGTGATCCGGTATCCGGTTAGTGTACAGAAAATCATACCGGCAAAGACCGTCGCCAGCAGGCGCGTCTTGACGCCGACCCGCTTGGTCACATCCTCCAGCAGGCCCGACGCAAAGGCAGGCAGCGCGGAAAGACAGATCAGCCACCAGAACCACTGCACTTCAGCACTCAGTGCCAGCCCGCCCGCCAGCGCCCCGACAAGAAGCGCCAGCCCCCCCACTCTGGGGGTCGGTGCCGTGTGCAGCTTCTGCACCCCGGGTTGGTTATCAAGGGTCAGATGACCGTGCAAACGCTGGGTAAGGACCAGGATTAATGCGGTACAAAGGCTCGCCGATAAGGCAAAAAGAAACGGTGCTGAAAATGTCATTGCATCTTTCTCTCAAATATCGGGTTCATCAAATGAAGCTTTTATATGACGATAAATTGATAATTGTTAGCCGTAAAGTTTCCAGAAGTATTTCAATTATAGTTAATTTTCCACTCAAACGCCTAAAGAATCGCCATTAAGCAGTTGTTTAGGGGTGGTTTGGATTTTTAAGAGTGCCTGCAGCAGAACGACTGATGCGGTAGGTCAAAATAACCTCATCAAAAGTGCATGACGGCATGCATATTTTTATGGATGCCGTCATGCATCCTTCTGCGGCTGTCTTCTATGGCTTGGCCAGCTGCGCCTCAAGCTTTGCAATCTGCTCTGCGACCGTCCCGAACCCTGAACGCCCGGTCGATGTGGCCCAGCTCTCCTGATCTGGCAGCGCCAGACCTTCCCCCTCCCAAAATGCGCGGATCGCGGGTGCATTGAGACGATCGGCCCACCCTGCCCTCTTGAACGCTTCCACCTGAACACGACTTTCCAGTCCCTGCTGGAAGCGTGCGGCAACAGCATCTCTGCGCTCTTGGGTCATGGTCGCAAGCGTCTCGTCGATCATTCGGGCGACGGCTTTACGGTAGCTATTCTCCGCCTCGCGCAGTGCGGCCCTGAGCCCTTCCAGCTGGGCTTGCACCCGCAACCGCGCCTCTTTCGCTGTCTGAGCGGTCGCCACCTGCTTGCGTATCTGCGCATCTTCGTTGCGATAATCGCCCTCGATCGCCGACTTCAAAAAGCCTGCCTTGGACGATTTTATCTTGCCCGAAGCGGCCTGCTTGGACGCGAGATCAAGCTTTTCAAAAACATAAGTTTCGCCATACTCCAGCACCCAGGCCCGGGCCAGCGTCTTGGAAATCCCCTCGCCCACAAGACTGCGATAGGCCGCCATATCGGTGACCGCGTCCTCGCCCTCCATCCCCATCAGCGACATCTGGGCGTTTGGTCTGATCACGAAACGCACGCCGGTCACCGTGCGCCCCTTGCGCCGTGTTTCCAGTTCGATGTGGATGTTCGACAGCGCATTGACCTCCTTCATCGCAGGCTGGATCACCGCGCGGTTGAGAAGCTTGAACTGCTGATAGCTCGCCAGCTTATCCACCGACATCAGCTTGCGAAAAATATCAACATCCCACCACGGGGTATGGGCGATATCGACGTAGCGATAGCAATTCTCGTAGAGCACCAGAGCGTGGGCACTGTTCATCTCGCGCAGCACGCTCAGGTTGATTTTCGAATAGACATCCGGGTGATAGAGCTTTTCCGCCAGCGCCTGCTCGTAGCGGTAGGTACAGCGCCCGCCCTTGATCTTGACGTAAGGCAGCAGCACCATCGCCTCCCACGATTGTTCGCCATCCTCCTCCAGCACATCGAACTCGACAATGGTTTCCATCAGACCCTTGAGCGCGGATTTCAGATGCGCGGTGTTGTGACTGTCAAAGCCAATCATCTCGCAGAGCAAGGCGGTGGTGATGTGATGCTCGCGCGCGGTCAGCAATGCGTCATAGGCGTTGTAGAGCAGCGCATTGATGAGCTTGCGCTGCACCAGTGAAAGCTTCGCCCCGATGTGAATCGCGGCCACATGCTTTTTGAGGATCTGCTTGTCTTTGCTTGTCTTTTCAACGTTTTTTACCATAGGTGAACAGGCGCCCCAACTTTCAGTTCACCATTCCACGAAGCGCCGCTTGCCTGCAAGTATTTTTCTCGGGCCCATGCAGGGGCTCCCAAATCCTTTCACTTTTCAGGCCCACAACGGCGCATGGGGTGCCGGAACGTAGGCTTTTCCACCTCAAGCCACAGGCGTTTCAAGCGCACGATCACTTCATCCCACAAACGTTCCCCTATAAGGCTTTAGACGAGTTGATATTTGCATTTTCCATTCGTTATCAACGCCTTGCACTCGATGCCCCAAATCCTTTCACCTTTGGCCCTGAAATTCTACCAAACCTTATCCCATTTTTATATATTATTGTTTATTATCAAATACATAAAAGATCAATAAATGGCCTCCCAAATCCATTCACCCTTTATCCCATATCCTTTCACCTGTCGTCCCATATCCTTTCACCTCAAATGCGGAAATATCCCATATCCTTTCACCTCACTTCCCATATCCTTTCACCTAACACCCTATAACCTTATGATATTAATAGGGGATTCGACCCCTAAACCTTTTAAACGTTGTTCTTTAAACCTTTTAAACAACAACAGGAGGCCTGACGGCCCCCTATTGGATGATGTTTTTTCTATTTTTGGCATAGATTAGGATGAACAAGCCCCCTGCCCTATCGCAGGTCTTGCCTGATCATGATAAATTTTTACCGCACTGGCAGAGCGGCACACATCCCAAAACCCTGTCACTTTTTTGAGCACATCCATGATTTGTCTGATCCAACAGATTAGGACCTCTTAGTGACAACCGTAGCCAGATATTGGACGCTGGGAGTGATCTTCTGGAGATGACGTTACATCGCTTCAACTGCGGAAACGCTTTGATTCGCTGAAAAAAGCCAGATTTGAAGTAGCGCCCTTCCCTTCTAAAGCGCCTTTTATTAAACCATTGATAATGGTATCTAGTAGATATCCAATAGCTAACCGATATCAGGTAGTATCTGATAGCTATCCGATACCAAAAAAATATCTTTAGGATATCGGCATGCTATCTGATAACGCTGTAGCAAAAGAAAAACATTACAGGCGGAGCAGTCATGCCGATCATATCATTTGCAAACCCCAAGGGCGGGGCCGGGAAAACGACGACCGCCCTTATCCTCGCCACACAACTGGCCGAGAACGGCGCCAGCGTCACCATCATCGACGCGGATCCGGAGCGCTGGATTTCCCAATGGGGCGATCTGCCGGGCAAGCCCGACAGCGTGACCATCATGGGCAGTGTCAGCGAGGACAGTATTGTGGACCAGATCGAGGAAGCCTCGGGTCAGACACAATTCGTCATCGTCGATCTGGAAGGCACGGCAAGCCTGATGGTGGCCAATGCCATCGGCATGTCGGATCTGGTGCTGATCCCCATTCAAGGCTCGTCGATGGATGCGCGGGGCGGGGCCAAGACCATCCGCCTGATCGCCAATCAGGCCAAGATGGCCCGCCGCCCGATCCCGCATTGCGTCGTCTTCACCCGCACCAGCGCCGCCGTCCGTTCGCGCGCGCTGCGCAATGTGCAGGAGCAGTTGGCGGCGGGGGGGATCGACACCTGCAAGACCCATATCGTGGAGCGGGCGGCTTACCGCGACCTTCTTGATTACGGCGGCACCCTGTCTGACTTGCGCGGCGCGCAGGTGAGCAACATCGACAAGGCGATAACCAACGCACGCGAATTTGCCGGCGAAGTGGTCGCCCGGCTCAAACAGGAGGCACTGGCATGAGCGATAAACCACGGCCCGATCTGGGCTTCGGCGCAGCCCTCAGCGATCTGGGAGATTTCACACCAAAGGTAAAACCCGCGCCAAAGATGGACACCCGGCAGGCAGCCACCGATGCAGGCTTCAAAAGCCGTGAGCCGAAGCCCCAGTCACCCGCCAAACCCCAGCGCCGCCGTCGGACGGGACGCAACGCCCAGTTCAACATCAAGGCAAAGCCAGAAACCATCGAGGCTTTCTACAAAGTGGCCGATGCCAATGGCTGGGGATTGGGCGAGACGCTGGAACATGCGCTCGTATTGTTGGAAAAGCGGCATCCTGGTGCCGCGCGATAGGGAGCCTGCACGCCCTGAAACCCATAGACATCTGGTTGGGTATCAGTAACATATATCTAAGAATACAAAGGGTTACGTGCTGCTTCCTACCGTGCAGGTTTGTGCCGAGGGGCTCAAATGTCATTTCACACGAAGGTAAGCGCGATATTTGTCACATCCCGGAAGGTGGTAGGGCTGTTTTCTGAACAGCTCTGGTTTGAGTTTGTGCCAGTCCTTCATGGCTTGCAAGGGCGGTTTGCTG
>Ga0316208_1003540_pt1 | contig 11181 bp, 11 predicted proteins | sample 3monopyrite_MG_FD_204944 | JGI IMG/M metagenome (GOLD analysis project Ga0316208, IMG submission 204944) | Microbial mat bacterial communities from mineral coupon in-situ incubated in ocean water Damariscotta River, Maine, United States -... | ecosystem: Environmental > Aquatic > Marine >... | reverse complement strand
ATGAAGAATAAAATAGAGGCAGTAAAGGCATTTCATGACGCATATAAATTAGGATTTAGAGAAACTCCGAAAGCTGATTTAGGAGCAGCTAAGAACGCACTGCGTTTTAATTTAATGAAAGAGGAAAATGAAGAGTATTTAGAAGCAGCCAATGATAATGATTTGGTTGAAGTTGCAGATGCATTGGGTGACATGCTATATATACTTTGCGGCACTATAATAGAGCACGGGTTACAACATAAAATTGAAGAAGTGTTTAACGAAATACAGCGCAGTAATATGAGCAAATTGGGTGAAGATGGAGAACCAATTTATAGAGAAGATGGAAAGGTGCTAAAAGGACCTAATTATTTTAAACCAGATATTAAAGAAATATTAGATGTATAAAAAAAAGAGAAGCTATATGCTTCTCTTTTTTTATACAATATTTTTCTTCCCTATCCATTGGGAAGGACTAGGGATGGGGTTTTAAACTTTAACTCTCCACCCAAATTTGTCATCAGTTTTATTGGTTTGAATATCTGTTATACGTTTCTTTAAGATGGAAGCATAAGTATTTTCAAGTTCTGGTAAATCATAATCTTTTCCCCGGTAACCGTAGCCAGAAATAGGAGAAACAACAGCTGCAGTTCCTGCGCCGAACATTTCTTTAAGACTACCATTTTTAGAGGCTTCAACAACCTCAGAAACGGTAATTTTTCTAACCTCTACAGTAATACCTTCATTTTTAGCAATATCAATAATGCTTTTTCGAGTAATTCCGTCTAAAATTCTATCACTTGTTGGTCCTGTAATTAAAGTGTCATTAATTCTAATGAAAATATTCATGGCACCTGCTTCTTCAATATACTCATGCGTATTATCATCGGTCCAAATAACTTGGTTGTAGCCTTTATCAACAGCTAATTGTGTTGGGTAAAATTGGCCTGCGTAATTTCCGCCAGCTTTAGCAAATCCAACACCTCCGTTAGCAGAACGAGAATACTTTTCTTCAATTAAAACTTTTACTTTTCCTGAAAAATAGGCTCCAGATGGCGCACAAGCTATAATAAACGTATAGGCGTTTGCAGGTGATGCATGAAATCCTTCTCCGGATGCAAAGATAAATGGACGAATATATAATGAGCTGCCTTCATTTTTTGGTATCCAATCGCTATCTACTTCCAATAAGGTTTTTAAGCCATCCATGAAGTAAGCTTCTGGTAATTCTGGAATAGCCATACGTTTTGCTGAAATGTTTAGGCGCTTAAAATTCTCTAAAGGACGAAATAAGAACACATCATTATTAGCATCTTTATAAGCTTTCATACCTTCAAAAATGGATTGTCCATAATGAAAAATCTTAGCAGACGGATCAAGCGTAATTGGCTGATAAGGTTTAACTCTAGGAGTTTCCCAAGCACCGTTTTTATATTCACAAACCAGCATATGGTCTGCAAAAACACTTCCAAAACTTAGATTGTTAAAATCTACATCTTTTAGTTTAGAATTTTTAGTCTTAGTAATGCTTATTTCCTGCATGGTATCTTTTATCATAACATCGTGATTTATAGGGCAAAATTAAACAAATTAGTGTTTATAAAAAATATTAAAGTAACTAAAAAGCAGTATATTTAGCATACTGATTTTATGATATAATATTGAACAAAAGCATGAAAAAATTAATAGTATTAGCACTAATTTTGACTTTAGGATATTCTTGTAAAAGCGAGAAAAAAGAGGTTATTGAATCAGTACAAACTGAATCAGAGGTTTATGCCTCATTTGGAGATAAGATTACAGTAAATAATGCTATTTCGGCTTTAGAAATGGGAGAGCAATACAAAAATTTAGAAACTGGTGACACTTTATTAACTAAAGTTAGTGCAACGATTAAAGAGGTTTGTTCAAGTAAAGGTTGCTGGATGAAGTTGGATTTGGGTGGTGACAAAGAAGTCATGGTAAAGTTTAAAGATTACGGTTTCTTTATGCCTCTAGATGCTAAGGGTGATGTTATAATAAATGGGAAAGCATTTGTAAGTGAAGTTTCAGTTGATGAATTGCAACATTATGCAGAAGATGCAGGCCAAACTAAAGAAGAAATTGCAGCTATCATAGTTCCTGAAAAAACTTTTTCTTTTGAGGCTAATGGTGTTTTATTGAAACAATAAAGTGAAGCGGAAAATTATTACTACAAGTGATGGCTCTACTACTATTCATATAGAAGAATGGGATGAACAATACCATTCTGTACATGGAGCTATTCAAGAAACAGAGCATATTTTTATTAAGCAAGGATTGCATGAAAGTTTTAAAGCTGATTTAGATTGCATTAATATATTAGAAATAGGATTTGGCACTGGTTTAAATGCTTTTATAACCTGTATTGAAGCTGAAAAACAAGAGACACCAATAAACTATATTGGAGTAGAAGGGTATCCCATATCAAAAGAAGAAAAGGAACAGTTAAATTATGGTGCATTGCTTCCGGAAAGTAATGTAGAAAATTTTAATACCATTCATGAAATATCTTGGGAAAAACCACATCAAATACATTCAAAATTTATACTAACTAAACGACAGCAATTATTTTCTCAAATAACAGACAGTCATTGTTTTAACTTGATTTATTTTGATGCCTTCGGAGCTCGAGTACAACCAGAATTATGGACAGAAGACATTTTTAAAATAATGTTCAACGCTTTAAAAGCTGATGGAATTCTAGTAACGTATTCCGCTAAAGGGAGTGTACGTCGAGCAATGCAGGCTGTTGGATTTACTGTTGAGCGTCTTGAAGGCCCACCTGGAAAGCGAGAAATGTTGCGTGCAAGAAAAGTTTGTTAGCTTTAGATTTATCAATAATTAATTAAGTACAAATAAAAGAGCCTTACTAAAATAGTAAGGCTCTTATAAAATAATATAATTAGGTATTAAGGCTTTTTTGCCTTAACCGTAATTTTTAATTCAATATCATCATTAATAAATTTATCTCCGAGGTCACTAAAAAATGATTTAGACTTAAATTTTACATTCCATTTAGAGCGGTCAATCTTAAAAACTTCACTAATCAAGGTTACTGTATCTCCATCTTCACTCACAGCTACAGGAAATGTTACATTATTTTTTGCATCTTTTAGTGTCAAATTTCCAGATAGCATTGTTTTGTCATCTGTTTTTGTTAATCCAGTAATCTCAAACGCAGCACTTGGGTATTTTGCAACATCAAAAAAATCAGGACTTTTTAAATGACCTTCAAGCTTAGCATTGCGCTCACTTTCACTAATTGAATTCATATCAATTAAAAACGTACCACTTTCAATAGTACCGCCATTCATAGATAGTGCACCGTTTTCTATGTTTATTGTGCCTTTATGTGAACCAGTAGGTTTAAAGCCTTGCCATTCTATTGTTGACTCTGTAATATTTGCAATATATTTCACAGCATCTGCCTGGGCTTCGGCTACGTTTTCTGCTTCTGTAGTTGCGGCTTCGTCAGCTTTCTTCTTACATCCAACTATTGCTATCCCTATAGCAACAATGGTAAATAGGTTAAAAATGTTTTTTTTCATTAATGTTGATTTTTAGTGTTTTAACAAAAGTATGAATTTGTTAAAATCATTAACGTTAAAAAAGGAAAAATTATTTCGTGACATTTTGACATTTTAAGAATAATGGCAGTACTTTTGCCAACTGTTTAACAGAGCTAAAACTTTATAAATTAAAGTTCAAAATAGAATGAGCAAAAAAGAGAAAACAAAAGATACTTTAGAAGCACAGGTAGAATCTCCTCAAGAGGCTGTTGTGCAAGAGGAAGATGTACGTACTGAAGAAGAAAAGCTTCAAGAAGAATTGCAAAAAGAAAAGGATAAGTTTTTACGTTTATTTGCTGAGTTCGAAAACTACAAAAAACGGACAACTAGAGAGCGTATAGAATTGTTTAAAACGGCAAGTGAAGATGTAATGAAGTCGTTATTACCAATTCTAGATGATTTTGAGCGCGCTTTAAACCATATTGAGGAAGATAAGGAAGCTGAAGATTTGAGAAAAGGTGTGCTTCTTATTTACCAAAAATTACTATCGAGTTTAGAACAAAAAGGGCTATCTCGAATAGAAGTAAAACAAGGCGATGTTTTTAATGCAGACGACCATGAAGCAGTTACTCAAATTCCAGCACCGACAGATGATTTAAAAGGTAAAATAATAGATGTTATTGAAAAAGGATACGCTTTAGGTGATAAGGTAATTCGTTTCCCTAAAGTTGTTATCGGACAATAAAATAAACACATGGCTAAGCAAGACTATTACGAAATTTTAAAGTTAGATAAAAGTGCATCTGCTGCTGAAATTAAAAAGGCTTATCGTAAGAAAGCTCTAAAGTTTCATCCAGATAAAAACCCAGATGATAAAAGCGCGGAAGAAAAATTTAAGCAAGCAGCTGAGGCTTACGAAGTTTTAAGTGACCCAGATAAAAAAGCACGTTATGACCAATTTGGCCATCAAGCTTTTGAAAACGGTGGTGGCTTTGGCGGTGGCGGCATGAATATGGATGACATATTTAGCCAATTCGGTGATATTTTCGGTGGTGCTTTTGGCGGCGGCGGCGGTGGTTTTGGCGGCTTCGGCGGTCAAAGACAGCGTGTTGTCAAAGGCAGTAACTTACGTATAAGAGTAAAACTAACTTTGGAAGAAATTGCCAATGGTGTTGAGAAGAAGATTAAGGTTAAACGTAAAAAACAAGCTAAAGGCACAACATACAAAACCTGTACAACTTGTAACGGAGCGGGACAAGTAACTCGTGTTACCAACACAATATTGGGTCGTATGCAAACAGCAGCGCCATGTAATACTTGTGGTGGAGCAGGTCAAACTATCGACAAAAAACCTTATGAAGCTGATGCTCAAGGTTTGGTCGTAGCAGAAGAAACCGTATCTATAAAAATCCCAGCTGGTGTTGTAGATGGGATGCAGCTTAAAGTATCTGGAAAGGGTAATGAAGCTCCTGGAAATGGAGTTTCTGGAGATTTATTAGTCGCTATTCAAGAAGAAGAGCATGCTACTTTACAACGAGAAGGTGATAATTTACATCATGATTTATATGTAAGCCTTCCTGATGCTGTTTTAGGGACTTCTAAAGAGATTGATACCGTTACTGGAAAGGTTAGGATTAAAGTTGAAGCAGGAGTGCAGTCGGGTAAAATTTTACGCCTTCGTGGTAAAGGTATTCCAAGTATTAACGGTTATGGTAAGGGTGATTTATTGGTTCATGTAAACGTTTGGACTCCAAAAACTTTGAGCAAGCAGCAAAAGGAATTTTTTGAAAGCATGAGAGAAGATGAACATTTTGATCCAAAGCCAGAAAGTACTGATAAGTCCTTTTTTGAAAAGGTGAAAGACATGTTCTCTTAACATATGTTATTAGGGTTTAAAGGTTTTGTAATGTAATTCTTTCTATGAATAGTCCTGATGAAGATATTTGGCTATTTTAAGATTTATTTAAGAAAAAACAGTATATTTGAGTTACCACTGATGTGTGTTAGTGGTAATTTTTCTTTTTCATAGCAATTTTTCCCATCCTTATTTTTTTAAGGGTGGGTTTTGTTTTTAGTGAGATTCTGCTTAAAATGCTACATATTGCTGTAACATTTAATATCTTTACCCTACTTATTTAAAACACTAAATACATTTAGATGAACAACTTGTTAGTGGCCGATTCGGTCTCTAAAAATTTTGGAGATTTTAAGGCATTAAATAACGTTTTTATTGAAGTCCCAAAAGGAAGTATATTCGGGTTATTAGGCCCTAATGGCGCAGGAAAAACAACGCTTATTAGAGTTATTAATCAAATTACAATGCCCGATACAGGTCATGTTTTGTTAGATGGGGAACCACTTAAGGCTCATCATATTCAAGATATTGGGTACTTGCCAGAAGAACGAGGTTTATATAAATCTATGAAAGTTGGCGAGCAAGCACTTTATCTTGCACAATTAAAAGGGTTGAGCAAAGCTGAAGCCAAAAAGCGCCTTAAGTATTGGTTTGATAAATTGGAAATAGGTGATTGGTGGAATAAAAAAATACAAGAGTTATCTAAAGGCATGGCGCAAAAAATTCAGTTTGTTGTAACCGTATTGCACCAACCTAAACTGTTGATTTTTGACGAGCCATTTTCGGGTTTTGACCCTATAAATGCTAACCTGATAAAAGATGAAATTCTACAATTGAGAGACGAAGGCGCGACTGTAATTTTTTCAACACATCGTATGGAATCTGTTGAGGAGTTATGTGACCATATAGCCTTGATTCATAAGTCGAATAAAATACTTGACGGTAAGTTGCAAGACATTAAGAGGACGTATAAAACAAACACTTTCGAAGTTGGTTTGGTAACCAGTGATGAGGTGCTATTAACGCAAATAATAAAGAGTAAATTTGAAACAACAACGGCCGATTTTAAATCTTTAAATGACGATTTAAAGTTAAATATCAAGCTTAAACCTGGTGAGTCTTCAAACGACTTATTGTCTTTTTTGACTAGTAATGCTGAAGTCAACCATTTTAATGAATTGGTACCCAGTGCTAACGATATTTTTATTCAAACCGTTAAGAATAGTTAATTATGAATCATTTATCGTTAATCATAAAGAGAGAGTATTTAACTAAGGTTAGAAATAAATCGTTTATTATCATGACGATTTTAAGCCCCATAATAATGATAGCATTAATTGCTGTTGTTGCGTATTTATCTCAGCTAAATAATAATAAAGAGCGTACCATTTCAATTTTAGATGAGTCTGGTTTAATGAGTTCTGTTTTTGAAAATACAGAACACACAACCTATAACGTTTTAAACAGTTTGTCTTTAGAAGAGGCAAAGACTTTAGTTGAAGAAAATGAAGAGTATGGTTTACTCCATATCGGGAAAGGCACAAATATTAATGCGGTAGCAAAAACTATTAAGTTTTACTCTGAAGACACACCTTCGTTGACCTTAATTTCTAATTTAGAAAGCAAATTAGAGAAACAATTAACCGATTTAAAATTGCAACAAGGCGGTGTAGATGTTGAGAAAATTAAAGATTCAAAGACATCAATTAATATAGCGCAAGAAAGCTACGCTGGTGAGAAAACTTCAAAAATTGATAATATAGTTAAATTGGCTTTTGGTGGGATTGCAGGTTATTTGTTATTCATGTTCATCATTATTTATGGTAACATGATAATGCGAAGTGTTATTGAAGAAAAAACAAGCAGAATTATAGAGATTATAATTTCGTCTGTAAAGCCTATTCAGCTTATGATGGGTAAAATTATAGGGACATCTTTGGCTGGCATTACACAGTTTGTTATTTGGCTAATATTGGGGAGTATTTTAATGTTTGTAGTCTCTGCTATTTTCGGAATTAATATGGCAGAAATGCAATCTCCACAGCAAGAAGTGATGCAACAGGCAATGGCATCTCAAGATGTACAAATGCAAGCTCAAAACATGATGGCTGCCATTTACAACCTGCCATTAACAAACATGATTGTTGCTTTTGTACTATTCTTTATTGGAGGATATTTATTATATAGCTCACTTTATGCGGCTATTGGTGCTGCAGTAGATAACGAGACAGATACGCAGCAGTTTATGATGCCAATTTTAGTGCCTTTAATTTTAGCAGTTTATGTAGGTGTATTTACAGTTATTGAAGATCCTCATGGTACAGTTTCAACGGTGTTTTCATTTATACCATTAACCTCGCCAGTTGTGATGTTAATGCGTATTCCGTTTGGAGTCCCATTATGGCAACAATTAATATCTTTAGGCTTATTAATAGGTACGTTTATGTTTACCGTTTGGTTTGCTGCAAAAATATACCGTGTAGGTATTTTAATGTATGGTAAAAAACCAAGTTATAAGGATATTTACAAATGGTTAAAATATTAGAGTATGGAAAAATTATCTAAATTTTTTAATTATAAGATTGGTTTTGGTGATGAAGTTGAAATTACTATAAAGTCAATTTTAGTGGTAGTTATTATTTTAATAGCAACGGCATTTATTCTAAAATTGCTAAGAAAATTATTAACCAGACACCTCCCTAAAAACGATCAGGCAAAATTTGTGTCTTTATTTTCATATAGTAAATGGTTTATTTATGTCATTATACTACTGATGACATTTAATAATATGGGGGTTAATGTCACCGCAATTTTCGCAGCATCTGCAGCCTTATTGGTTGGTGTTGGTTTAGCCCTGCAAACTTTGTTTCAAGATATTATTTCAGGTATTTTTATTTTGGTAGATCAATCGGTTCACGTTGGTGATATTATAGAGTTAGATGGTAAAGTAGGTCGGGTTGAAGATATTAAATTAAGAACCACTAGAGCGGTAACCATAGATAATAAAGTGTTGATTATCCCAAATCATTTATATTTAACAAATAGCCTTTATAATTGGACAGAGAACGGGTCTGAAACTAGAGAAAATGTTCAGGTTGGTGTAGCCTATGGAAGTGATATTCATTTAGTAAAGAAACTATTATTGCAAGTGGCAAATAACCATCCATCGGTAATTAAGGACCCTGAACCGATGGTGCTTTTTACAAATTTTGGAGATAGTGCTTTAGATTTCAAATTGATATTTACAATGAATGATAGTTTTCAAGCGTCTATTCCCAAAAGTGATATGAGGTTTGAAATTGATAAAGTATTTAAAGAACATAATATTAGTATTCCGTTCCCGCAAAGAGATGTACATCTATATAATATGAAAGATGTATAGATTAAAAATAGAAGAGTTTCAAAAAATGATTTCTGGTTTTCAGAATTCTCTAGAATAAAATAACGTTTAATAATAGGTGTCTTTTATCTCTCATCTATTATCTAATAATCTAAAAAAGTATGCCTAATATATTAGTAATAGAAGACGAAGCAGCAATTAGAAGAGTATTAACTAAAATACTTTCTGAGGAAAGCGATACTTATAAAATTGATGAAGCTGAAGATGGGTTAATGGGTATTGAAAAAATTAAAAATGATGATTTTGATTTGGTGCTTTGCGATATTAAAATGCCAAAAATGGACGGTGTTGAAGTACTAGAAGCCATAAAAAAAATTAAACCTGAAATACCTGTAATTATGATTTCTGGTCATGGTGATTTAGATACAGCGGTAAACACAATGCGTTTAGGGGCTTTTGATTATATCTCTAAGCCACCAGACTTAAATAGACTACTAAATACAGTAAGAAATGCGCTTGACAGAAAGGAGCTAGTTGTAGAAAACAAACTGCTAAAGAAAAAAGTAAGCAAAAATTATGAAATGATTGGAGAAAGTAAAGCCATTTCTCAAATCAAAGACATGATAGAAAAAGTAGCACAAACAGATGCACGAGTGCTTATAACCGGCCCAAACGGAACAGGAAAAGAACTCGTTGCACATTGGTTACACCAAAAGAGTGAACGCTCAAAAGGACCAATGATTGAAGTGAATTGTGCAGCTATACCAAGTGAACTTATAGAAAGCGAACTATTTGGCCATGTAAAAGGAGCCTTTACAAGCGCCAACAAAGACAGAGCGGGTAAATTTGAAGCGGCAAATAGTGGTACTATTTTCTTAGATGAAATTGGAGATATGAGCTTATCTGCTCAAGCCAAGGTTTTGAGAGCATTACAAGAAAGTCGGATTCAGCGGGTAGGTAGTGACAAGGATATTAAAGTGAATGTAAGGGTGGTAGCTGCTACCAATAAAGATTTAAAAAAGGAAATTGCAGAAGGAAGGTTTAGAGAGGATTTATACCACAGACTTGCAGTTATTTTAATTAATGTACCAGCATTAAATGATAGACGTAGTGATATCCCTTTGTTGGTAGATTATTTTTCGAAAAAGATAGCTAGAGAGCAAGGTATTTCAAAAAAATCATTCTCGGCTAATGCCGTAAAATTATTACAGGAATATGATTGGACAGGAAATATCCGTGAGTTGCGAAATGTAATTGAACGCTTAATAATCTTGGGTGAAGCTGAAGTTAGCGAAAGCGATGTAAAGATGTTTGCTAGTAAATAAAAAAAAGGCTGTTTAATACAAATACGTATTAAACAGCCTTTTATAAAACATATTTAAATTTACTTATTACAATTGTCTAGCTTACTTAAATAATTAGAAGTTACATCCTTAATAATTGTTAAGTACTGCGATTTTATCTCTCCTAAATTTCTAGAAAGAAACTCGCCTTTATCACGTTCGTTAACCGTAATTTCTGCATCACAATCACAAGCGTCTAGTACTTCATTAAGTGTTTTTACATTGGCTATTAGCGCAAGTTCATTTTTCCGAATTAAAGATTCCTTTTTTAAACGAAGCTCTTTAGCACTGCGCTCGGCCATTTTATCTTTAATTTGTTGCTCTTTAAGTTTGAGTTCAATTTGCTGCTGTTTCAACTTAAATTGTTCGTTTTCTAAGGTAGCTAAGGCTTCATCCTCGCTGCTTAGCTTGGTGCAAATTTCCAATTCGTCAATAACCTTTTTTGCAATTTCTCGTGCCCTTTTCACATAAAAACGCCCGTCTTCAAAAGCTTTGACATTGGCAACTTTGCTTAATAGTTCGGCAGCGTCATAAGCATAATTATATGCTGTTTCGCAGCAAGTTTCAAGGTTTATTTTTGTGCGCTCAAAGGCATTAAAAGACCTGTTTGAAAAATCCTTTAAATGCGTAATGTTATTTGAGTCGTATGCCGATTTTACGTGAGAATATGCATAGATTAGGTCTGCATGTGCGTCTGAGCAATTAGATTGCGCATAAGATGATACAGATAGGATGGTAATCAGAAAAAATAAGTAGATTTTTTTCATAGTATTTGGGTTAATATATTAAGTAGGTAGGACTAATGTAACAAAAATTTGTAATTTATCATGCTTTTTATGTATTTAATCGATTATCTGTAAACTAGCGTTTTGTTTTAAATGATGGTTTTTTAACTACGAATTGAGATGAAATAGGGCTGTCATCAGATTTATATTTCCAAAATCTTCGTTATATTTAACAAAAATACCAAGCATGAAAAACATCAATATTAATGATTTTAAAGTAAGCCAACCTATTGCTTTAAAAGATAGACCTTCAGTTTACGATTTACAGACAGATGAGAATACAGTAGAAAAAGAACTTAGACGCGTACGAAAAAAATTGGGAAAACTTCAAGACACTTTATACGCACAT
>Ga0316208_1003537_pt1 | contig 11187 bp, 10 predicted proteins | sample 3monopyrite_MG_FD_204944 | JGI IMG/M metagenome (GOLD analysis project Ga0316208, IMG submission 204944) | Microbial mat bacterial communities from mineral coupon in-situ incubated in ocean water Damariscotta River, Maine, United States -... | ecosystem: Environmental > Aquatic > Marine >... | reverse complement strand
ATAAAATATATATAGGAGTAGGCGTTTGTTTTTTGCACTATTTTCAGACAGGGGGGTTAAAGAACCCCTGTGTTTTGCGAATTGAGGTCTTCCATGAGGGGAGTGTTATTATAGCGAACCATAGATAAATCCTTGGCGTACGTGGGCTTTTCAATGCCGAGCAGCCACTGGGCACATAACTCGCCGCTTGCGCATGCAGCCATAGTACCAAAGCCTGACATAGCGCAGTTTATATAAAATCCCTCAGTTTGTGTTGGCCCAATGAGGGGCCAGTTTTCTTCAGTCATCGTATAATAGCCACCATATAATGACATGCTGCGTGGAAGGCGGCCATAATACGCCTTTAAGGCAGGTTGGAGGCGTGCAGCACCTCGTAATACAATCTCTGGGAAGTGCTCATTGAAGTGCGGTTCAAATGTGGGCTCTGAGGGGACGTGATTAAATGCCCACCCTAATTTTACCCAGTTTCCATTATCACCCCCTTCCGGGCGGCAATGGATAGACCCCGGCATTTCATCCGCGAGCCAAGCAAGTCCAGAATCTTCTTTAAGTAATTCCCGTTCCTCAGCAGACCAATCTATTTGTTGAGAGTCTAGATCAATGGCGAAAGGCATCTTTCTTGGGATTGTCCCTAATTGGTCAGGGAAAGCAATTTTTTGATGTAAAATATTTTTTACAGGTAGGGTAATATCGAGCATTTTACTAATATTATTCGCAAACGGGCCTGCGGCATTCACTATTTGATTTGCCTTAATGTTGGCCCCTGTTCCATTGAGTGAAACACTGAATGAACCCGAGTGGTCAATAGCTGTTATGCTGCCTGTGAGGCGTGCACCGCCTGCTGCGCGGAAGCGATCTAGCATAAATTGCCCTAATTGCTGGGAACTAATAGTGCCTGCGCGGCGGATGTGAATGATGTGACGGATGTTTTTGTCTAGGTTTGGGAATAAACTTTCTATTAGCTCGTGCCCTTGAAGAACGTCTACGCCGTTTGGGCTGCCCTGCCAAGTTTCTAGTTCAGGAAAACGGTAGTTTTGTTCATTAGTATGAAACCGGAGAAGGCTACCTGCTTCTGTGCCATATCCTAAGCGGAGTTCTTCAATTAAATTATCTATTGTGTCTTTGCGGGTTGCCAAGAGGTAGCCTCGACGTGACATGTTGATTTGATCCCCAGACTCAATGGCAATTTTTTCCATTAAGTCGATACTGTGGTTGGTGAAATCTTTCATGGTGGGATGCGGCCACCAGTTTCTGTAGTTTTCACCAGATTGTGCAGATGTGAAAGCCATAGGGGACCCCTGATCAATCAACGTCACTAACTGGTATGGTGCAAGCTGCTTGAGATAATAGGCGGTGGCAATGCCGACGATGCCGGCGCCTATTACAAGGATATCAGTTTCATGGTGTGACATAATGATCAAAAATTCTTAGGCTTATGCAATTGACAAAATAGTATACGATAAATAAAATAAGTATACTATTTTGTCAATTGCATAAAAGGCACTTATTTTTTATGAAGAAAACTCTTGCATCTGATCCTGTTTATCAATCGTTGCGACAAGCCATTCTGTCCGGTGAACTGGTTGGTAATACACCCTTGCGCCAGGATGAAATTGCACGGCGGCACGGTATTAGTAAGATCCCTGTTAGAGAAGCTTTGAACCGCCTACAAATGGAAGGCTTGATTGAGTTTAAGCCGAGGTGCGGCGCATTTGTACGTATGGTAGATGATCAGGAAATCCTTGATTTTCTTGATATTCGAGTTGCCCTTGAAACCCATGCGCTGGAGTTAGCGATACCCAACATGGTGGCTGAAGACTTTAATGAAGCACAGGCGATACTTAATCAGTATGAGGCGTCAAACAGCCAAGAGGAATGGGGCATGCTTAATCAGAAATTCCATCGGTGTGTATTGGAGCCTTGTGGTAATCAACGCCTGCTGGAGTTGATTGATAATATCAACGTGCGCATGGGCCCATTGTTACGGTTGCGCGTTACAAAAATTAGCGGTTTAGCGCGGCCTGTCCATGAGCATGACAAAATTTTGAATGCTTGCATTGAACGCGATGTTGTTGGGGCTGTTACGGCGCTCAGGGACCACATTGAGGTGTCCAAGCGAGAGGTTGCGGCAAGTTTTCGCCGGAGCCGGTCTAGCTAATGAGCTTGGCTTCCTTTATTTTAGCGGGTGTGCCTTGTTGTGTATGTCCTGGCGAAGCGGCGTATCATAATCTTGCGCAAAACACTCACCTGAATATAACAAAACTAATTCTTGACCAAATAGTCAAGAATCATTTAACGTATTCGCTGAGGCCAATAGGAGGACGTGTTTATGTCGCTAAGACCGTGCGCTGCGGCAGGCGGGAGTTTGCTCTCAAAAGAAGAAATTGACGCTAATTTCTCAGACTTGCATGAACCATTAAGTGGTTTACAAGCAAGAGCAGAAGCTGACCGGTGTTTATATTGTTACGATGCGCCGTGCATTGATGCATGCCCTACATCAATAGATATTCCCACTTTCATCCATCAGATTAGAACGGGCAATGTTGAAGGCTCAGCAAAAACTATTCTTTCAGAAAACATTATGGGTGGAACATGTGCCCGTGCATGCCCCACTGAAGTATTATGTGAGCGGGCATGTGTGTTAAATGTATCGGAAGAAGAGCCTGTTGAAATTGGTGCTCTGCAGCGTCATGCGGTTGATTATCTGATGGCAAAGGGTGGGGCCCACCCTTTTAAACGTGAGCCTGAAACCGGGAAACATATTGCGGTAGTTGGTGCAGGCCCTGCGGGTCTTTCATGCGCCCACCGAGCCGCTATGCTTGGCCATAAAGTCACTGTTTTTGAGGCGAAAGAGAAGCCTGGTGGCTTAAATGAATACGGTCTGGCGGCCTACAAAATGGTGAATGATTTTGCGCAGAAGGAAGTTGAGTTTCTTTTAGGTATCGGTGGTATTGATATAGAATATAATCAGCGTCTGGGTGGCACCATATCTATAACAGAGTTACAGGCGCAGCATGATGCGGTTTATGTGGCGGTAGGCCTTGGTGCAACTAATGCATTGGGTCTGCAAGGTGAAGACAAAGATGGTATGCGTGATGCGGTGGACTTTATTGAAGAACTGCGCCAAGCAAAAGATAAGTCCACTATTAAGGTTGGTGATGATGTCATCGTAATTGGTGCGGGCAATACGGCTATTGATGCTGCCGTTCAGGCTAAGCGGTTGGGCGCAGAAAATGTTACACTTGTTTACCGGCGCGGCGAAGCAAATATGAGCGCAACCGACTGGGAAATTGACCTTGCGCGCACAAATGGTGTGAATATTCGCCTTTGGTCTGCGCCTGCTGCAATCCATGGCAAGAGTGCGGTAAGCTCTATGACCTTTGAGCGGATGAGAGACGAGGGTGGTAAACTTGTTGCGTCAGGCAAAAGCTTTGACCTACCAGCAGATATGGTTTTGAAAGCCATTGGACAAAAGCTGGATACTTCGAAGCTTGAAGGCTTTGATATATCAGCCGGTAAAATAGTGACGGGCGACAATTTTAAAACCTCAGTCGCTGGTGTTTTCGCCGGCGGCGACAGTATCCAGTCGGGCGAAGACCTAACGGTGCAGGCGGTGGAAGATGGTAAACAAGCAGCGCATGCTATTGATGCGTTTCTCAAAGCCAAATAGGAGAGCGCTATGGCTGATTTAAAATGCACTATCGCTGGCATTGAAAGCATTAATCCTTTTTGGCTCGCCTCTGCGCCGCCAACAGATAAATATATTAATGTTGTTCGTGCGTTTGAAGCTGGCTGGGGTGGTGTAGTTTGGAAAACCCTTGGAGAAGATCCACCCGTTGTAAATGTCTCAAGCCGGTACGGTGTTCACAAAGACGGTAACCAAGGTGTTCTTGGTATTAATAATATTGAATTGATTTCTGACCGCCCTTTAGAGACCAACCTTGAAGAAATTCGGCGCGTTAGGAAAGAGTGGCCAGATCGTGTGATCATTGGGTCAATGATGGCTGTCATTGAAGAGAAGGTCTGGAAAGACCTTGCTGTGCGTATTGCTGATGCGGGTGTTCATGGGATTGAACTTAATCTTGGCTGCCCTCATGGTATGTGTGAGCGTGGTATGGGCTCTGCAATAGGGCAAGTGCCTGAAATGGTTGAGAAAGTGACACGCTGGGTGAAAGAAGCGGTGGATATTCCGGTTTTTACGAAACTAACACCCAATATTACAAATATTTTATGGTCAGCAGAAGCTGCACAAAAGGGTGGGGCAGACGCGGTTTCTTTAATTAATACTGTGAACTCAATAGTATCTGTAGATCTTGATGAAATGGCACCAAACCCTGTTGTGGACGGCAAAGGGACACACGGCGGCTATTGTGGTTCAGCTGTGAAGCCGATTGCACTCAATATGGTCGCCGAAATTGCCCGCAACCCTGAAACGCGTGACCTTGAAATATCCGCAATTGGTGGCATTGAAACATGGCGAGACGCAGCAGAGTTTATTGCGCTCGGCGCGGAGGGTTTGCAGGTTTGCACCGCTGCCATGCTTTATGGGTTTCGTATTGTTGATGATATGATTGCAGGCCTGTCAGAATGGATGGATGACAAGGGCTATCAGTCTATCGAGGATTTCTGCGGTATGGCGGTACCAAATACCGTTGACTGGAATGAGCTTAATATGAATTTTGATACCAAAGCATTCATTAATCCAGATAGTTGTATTGAATGTGGTCGCTGCCATATCGCTTGTGAGGATACATCCCATCAAGCGATTGAATTTACGGTGGCAAATGATGGTAAACGCAGCTTCACCGTTGTTGATGAGGATTGTGTTGGCTGCAACCTTTGCGCCCATGTGTGTCCAGTACCAGAGTGTATTGAAATGCGGCCTGTAGATAATGGTAAACCATATGTAACATGGCCTAACCATTCGCTGAATCCAATGAAGGCAGCTGAATAGGTTAGGTGAGTAATTGACTAAATAATGATGTCCGTAAACTTGGGATAGGGGGATTTAATGACAATAAATACGAATGCAACACTGCGTGGTGGCCTTATTCAGATGGCTCTTAAGTCCTCAACGGATAATGACCCTGAGACAATCCGCAAAGCGATGATTGAGGCTCATATCCCTCTGATTGAAGAGGCTGGTGAAAAGGGGGTGCAAGTGCTCTGTTTTCAAGAGGTGTTTACGCAGCCTTATTTCTGTCCAAGCCAAGATGTAAAATGGTATGAAAGCGCAGAGAGCATACCAAACGGTCCGACAACAAAGCTGATGCAGGATTATGCTGCGAAATATAAGATGGTAATTGTTGTGCCTATTTATGAGCGCGATGATGTGACGGGTGTTTATTATAATACAGCTGCAGTGATTGATGCAGATGGAAGCTATTTAGGCAAATACCGCAAAACCCATATTCCGCAAGTGGCCGGATTTTGGGAAAAGTTTTTCTTTAAACCGGGTGCCTCTAATTGGCCAGTGTTTGAAACACAATATTGCAAATTGGGTGTTTATATTTGTTATGATCGTCATTTCCCGGAAGGATGGCGGGCGCTTGCATTGAACGGTGCGGAATATATTGTAAATCCATCTGCGACGGTTGCGGGGCTTTCAGAATATTTGTGGAAACTCGAGCAACCTGCATCTGCCGCAGCAAATGGTTGTTGGATTGGCGCCATTAACCGCGTTGGGCATGAGCATCCTTGGGACATTGGAGAGTTTTACGGCCAGAGTTATTTTGTAAACCCTCGTGGGCAGATTGAAAAAGAAGCCAGCAGAGACAAAGACGAGCTTATCATCCATGATATGGATATGAGTTTGGTTCAGGAAGTGCGAAATGGCTGGCAATTCTTCCGTGACCGGAGACCAAGCCAATACACTCGGTTAACCGACGGAGAATAAGATAGGAAACGCGTTTGCTGGGGAGGAGGCGCGGTTTGTATTAATCGAAGGGAGGGGAACTATGGAGCGTGCAACTTCAACGGGGGTCAAAGGCCGTCAGGCTGATGGACTGTGGAATGCAGACCTGGCACCAACGACGCAAGATACCAGAACATGGGACTGGAAATCATTTGCAGCACTTTGGGTGGCGATGGTTGTCTGTGTACCAACCTATATGCTTGCGGGCGGGCTTGTGTCTGAAGGCATGAACTGGTGGCAAGCTGTTGTAACGGTTTTACTGGGTAATGCGATTGTTCTTATTCCAATGATCCTCATTGGGCATGCTGGTGCGAAGCACGGCGTGCCTTTTCCTGTTCTTCTTCGCTCTGCGTTTGGAACCAAAGGCGCTCGTATTCCGGCACTGGCACGTGGCCTTGTGGCGTGTGGCTGGTTTGGTATTAATACATGGGTTGGTGGGTCTGCAATTTATGTCATTGTAAATGCACTTACGGGCGGAGCAATTACGGGTGCAACACTTCCGTTTTTGGGTATTGATGCGGGGCAGTTTATCTGTTTTCTCGGCTTCTGGGCGATGCATCTTTATTTTATCAAGCACGGCACGGAAAGTATCCGTTGGCTTGAAATTTATGCTGCGCCCTTTCTTATTGCGATGGGGCTTGTATTACTCGGCTGGGCTTATGTGCAAGCGGGTGGTTTTGATAAAATGCTTGCTACGCCGTCGCAGTTTATTGAGGGCGGTGTGAGGGAAGGCCAGTTTTGGGGTGTATTTGTAGCGAGCCTAACAGCAATGGTTGGTTTTTGGGCGACAATGGCTTTGAATATTCCTGATTTTACACGGTTTGCAAAAAGTCAGAAGGATCAAATCATTGGGCAGGCTCTTGGTCTCCCATTGCCGATGGCGCTCTTCGCTTTTATCAGTGTTGCGGTTACGTCAGCGACCGTCACTATCTACGGTGAAGCTATTTGGGACCCTGTGGCGCTTGCGGGCCGGATGGGTGGCCTTGGTGTGGTCTTGGCCCTTGCGGCGCTTGTTGTTGCAACACTCACAACAAACTTAGCGGCGAATACAGTTGCCCCTGCATATGGATTTTCGAACTTAAGCCCCAAAAATATCAGCTTTACCATGGGAGGATATATTACGGCGGGTATTGGCATAGCAATGTTCCCCTGGAAATTGCTTGAAACAGCAGGGGGCTATTTGTTTGTATGGCTGATTGGGTATTCTGCATTGCTTGGCCCCATCGCAGGTATTCTCATTGCTGACTATTTTTTGGTGCGGAAAAGTGAACTAGATACAGATGCTATGTTTGATCATAGTGGTCAATATGGTGCCTGGAACAAAGCAGGGTTGGTAGCACTTGTTATCGGTATTTTACCTAACTTGCCGGGGTTTTTGCATGCTGCAGGTGTAGTGCAGAATGTCCCCATTATCTTTGATATACTTTATAGTTATGCGTGGTTTGTTGGTCTTCTGATAGCGGGCATGCTGTATCTTTTGCTTGCAAGAAAAACCTAACCCAGAGAACCTCATGAAGGAGGGACTGAAGATGTCAATTGTAATTCGTGGTGGAACTGTTGTAACCGCTGAACAGCGCAGCCAAGCAGATATTTACTGTCAGGATGGGGTGATCAAGGCCTTTGGCCCAAACCTCGAGGTGCCTTCAAGCGCTGAGGTTATTGATGCCACGGGCCAATATGTTATGCCGGGAGGCATTGACCCCCATACGCATATGCAGCTTCCCTTCATGGGGACTGTGGCATCTGAGGATTTCTTCACTGGCACAGCAGCAGGGCTTGCTGGCGGCACGACGATGATTATTGATTTTGTTATACCAAACCCGCAGCAACGGTTGATGGATGCCTATAGACAGTGGCGGGAGTGGTCAGAAAAGGCTTGCTCAAGCTACAGTTTTCATGTGGCAGTCACATGGTGGGACGAGACGGTTAAGAAAGACATGGGTACGCTCGTCCATGAGGAAGGTGTGAACAGTTTTAAGCATTTCATGGCCTACAAAAATGCCATTATGGCGGAAGATGAAGTGCTTTATAATAGTTTTTCGCGGGCGCTAGAACTTGGGGCGATTGTAACGGCTCATGCTGAGAATGGTGAGCTTGTATACCAGCTACAGCGCAAGTTGCTTGAAATGGGTATGACGGGGCCAGAGGCACACCCCTTGTCACGACCACCTGCCGCAGAAGGAGAAGCCGCAAACCGTGCCATTCGTATGGCTGAGGTGATTGGCCTACCGCTTTATTTGGTGCATGTATCCACCAAAGATGCGCTTGATGAAATTATTCGTGCTAGAAATACAGGACAGCGCGTTTTCGGTGAGGTGCTCGCGGGACACTTGATGATTGATGACAGTGTGTATCAACACCCTGATTTTGACGTGGCTGCGGCGCATGTAATGTCGCCGCCTTTTAGGTCCAAAGAACATCAGGATGCCCTTTGGAAAGGCCTGCAATCAGGGAACCTTCAGACAACAGCAACCGATCATTGCTGTTTTTGCGCTGACCAGAAAGCCGCAGGCAAAGATGACTTTACTCTCATCCCGAATGGTACGGGCGGGGTTGAAGACCGCATGTCTGTGCTTTGGACCAATGGTGTAGGGACGGGTAAGTTAACACCAGAGGAGTTTGTTGCGGTTACCTCAACAAATACAGCTAAAATCTTCAACATTCATCCGCGTAAAGGCACTATTCAGGTTGGTGCGGATGCGGATATTGTGGTGTGGGACCCAGAAGCCACTAAAGTGATTTCGCGTAAAACCCACCATCAGAAAGTTGATTATAATATTTTCGAGGGTATGGAAGTGAAGGGTTTACCGTCTCATACTGTCAGTGGTGGGCGCCTCTTGTATGCAAACGGTGAGCTTCGTGCAGAAGCGGGAACCGGGACTTATGTTAAAAGACCAGCGTTCCAACCCATGTTTCATGCTCTTGAAAAAGCGGCGCAGGCCAAACGGCCTGTGCCTGTCAACCGGAAGGATTAACTTGTTTTTTCTTTTGGTTGCTCCCTTCCAACTGGGCTGGCTTTGGCCGGCCCATTTTTTATAAGACTATAGCATAATATTACGCCCTGTGGAGACAGGGGATGCCAAAGCCAAACAAGTATCGGATATAAGCTCAGTAGTTGTTACAGCGCTTATTAAGCTGTTATCATTCCCAGTATAAGCTACTAAAAACACAAATTTAGGGTGTCAGGACTATCCTTCAGTAAGTTTAATTAACAGTACTAGCTTTAACCAGCAGTGTTTGTTGGGAGTTCTACAACTTTCCAATAATGCTCCAGCAGATTTAATGCCTGTGTGAATGTGGTTTCAGCATCGGATTTAATAATATATCCGGCAATATTATTTTGATACGCTTGATAAATATCTTGTTCATCTGAAGATGTTGTCATTACAAAAACAACCGCATTTTGATGAACAGGGTCTTTTCGAAGCTCCTTAAGGAACTCCAACCCATTCATACGAGGCATATTGAGGTCAAGCATGATAATGAAGGGTGTATCGAGCTTTTCATTGCCATTCTTGCCTCTTAAAATTTCAAGGGCTTCTATGCCGTCGTTTGCCACCTTAACAGGGTTGGCAATGCGTAATTTATTGAGAACTCTTTTAAGTCCCATAATGTCAACCTGATCATCTTCAACAATTAATAAAGTAGCCTCTTTATTCATCATGACCCCTCAATCTTAGAAATTTGAACAGTAAAAAAAACGGATAATCCCTTATTGTTTTTGGGAGTTTCGAGCCAAATAGTCCCGCCTCTACGTTCTACAAGTTTTTTTACAATAGCGAGGCCCATGCCGCTGCCTTCCACCTCATCCTGTGGCCGTAAAGTTTGAAACATTTTAAAAACGCGGTCACGCATGTTTTCCGGAATACCAGGCCCATCATCTGTAACAGAAAAAATATGGTGCGTAGTATTGCTTGAGTGGTCAATAGTTATTGTACCATTTTCCTTATCATGGTGTTTAACAGCATTATTAACAAGGTTATGAAATATATGAGATATTTCTGTTGATGAGACATATATTTCAGGAAGATTATACTTTAAGATTATTTCGCTCTCTAAAGGGATGCTAAGAAGTTTAACCTCATCCATTAAGCCATTAAGCTTAACGAGTTCAACTGGGGCTTTGGCACTTCCTATTTTTGAATAATTTAATAGACCAGACAAAAGCTTCTCTAGCCTCAACACACGCATTTTTAGCATGTCAAGGTACCCAGTAGTTTCTTGGTCAGCGGTGTCTTTAATATTCTCTTCAATCCATTCAGCAAGGCTATGGATAGCACGCAGTGGCGCTTTTAAGTCATGGGAAGCGACATAAGCAAACTGCTCCAGGTCGGCATTAGACCGCTGTAGTTCCTCGGCATACGTGTGGATGCTGAATTCTGCCACCTTTTGTGGGTGAATATATTGCACGCACCCAATCATCCGCTTTGCTCTGCCGTCAGGCCCCCACGATGCTTGGCCTGTGCCTTTATACCAATGATAACTACCGTCTTTGTGTTTGAACCTATACTCCAGATCAAAAGGCCTTTTATCATTAAAATGCTGATGAAGGCGTTTTAAGGTTCTTTCTTTATCATCAGGGTGTAGCAAGGCTTCAAGAGTTTTCATGGAAGCGTCTATTTCATCGTCATCATATTCCAATAAGTGATAGATATGGGGCGACCAATATTGTGCGTCAGTCTCAACATCATACCAATCCCAAATACCTACTTTTGATCCCTGTACGATTAGCTTAAAACGCTCTTCGCTTTGTGCCAATGCGAATGTTTTTCGCTCTAATTGACCTGACAGGGCTATATTTTTTTGGGTTAGATAATAGACAAAAACCAAGGTTATGAGCGTAAATGTAGCAAATAGAATAAACCAAACCCAAAGAAGGGAGGCATGCATTTCAATATTCTGATAGTGGAATAGAGCAAGTACACCAATACTCATAGCGGTCACCGGGAGAAGTGCTCCTACTGTATAGGATGAAAGAGTATGCTTTTGCATCATATTCCTCGTTCAAGACAGGTGTTGGGGCTCGCTTTTGTTAGGGAAAAAGAGTTTGATTAGAGTGCCACCAGCCTCTTCGCTCTCCAGTAACATTCTAGCATTATGCATTTTCACATATTGGCTAACGATTGATAAACTCAGGCCAATGCCATTGCTTGTTGTTGTATAGGCATCTTGATTGTAAGGCCCTGCTTTGAGGGCCTCTTCAATTGTGGTTTGAGTAATACCATCTCCATCATCTGAAAGTAGAATAGAAGTACCTAGCGTGTCTGAAGCAC
>Ga0316208_1003536_pt1 | contig 11189 bp, 12 predicted proteins | sample 3monopyrite_MG_FD_204944 | JGI IMG/M metagenome (GOLD analysis project Ga0316208, IMG submission 204944) | Microbial mat bacterial communities from mineral coupon in-situ incubated in ocean water Damariscotta River, Maine, United States -... | ecosystem: Environmental > Aquatic > Marine >... | reverse complement strand
CGCGAACATCTGGGCCTCAATAAACCGATTTATCAGCGCACCTCGGCATATGGCCATTTTGGCCGCCAACCCGAGGCCGATGGCGGCTTCTCCTGGGAAAAAACCGACCTGACCGAAGCGCTTAAAGCGGCGGTTTAGGCGCTAGGGCCGGGCGGTAACAATGTTGCCGCCCGCTTTGCGTGTTCATGGTGAAATTCGGTTGCCGCGGCCGGGCCTTTTGGTGGCTCAATAGGCCAGCCGGTCCATCCGGCCAAGGAGCGAGCGGCCGCCATCCACGGCCAGCACTTGCCCGGTGATAAAGCTCGAATCAGACGACGCCAAAAACAAAACCGCGCGCGCCGCTTCGCTTGCTTCGCCAATGCGCCCCAGCGGGGTAGCGGCGACCAACTCATCGCGCAGCTCGATTTCTTGCGCTATTTGCGATTGCAGGCTGCCGCTCATCACACTGCCCAAGGCGACGGTATTTACGCGGATATCATGCGGAGCATAGGCCACCGCCAGCGAGCGGGTAAGCTGGTTTAACGCCGCGCTGGCCACACTGTAGGCAATCGAGTCTGCCGCGCAATCCTGCACGGCAATAGATGACAGATTCACGATCGCGCCGGGTTCCTTTTGGGCGATCATCCGCTTGGCGACAGCCTGGCTCAGGCGCATGTTTACGATGGTATTCTGGCGGATCATCAGCTCAAAACACTCGTCGTCGGCCTCCAGCTCGCAACTGGCCTGCACCTGTCGGCTGGCATTAATGAGCACATCCACGCGGTCAAACGCATCAATTGTTGCGGCCATAAGGTTTTTAACCGTAAGCTTTTCGCGCAGGTCTCCGGCAAAATATACCGCATTTCCGGGGCTTTCGCTCAAGGCTTCGATTTCGGCTGCCAGCTTTTCCTCGTCGGCATCGACCATAAGCACATTGGCGCCTTTGCCAACAAATTGCCGCGCTATGGCAAGGCCCACACCATTGGCCGCGCCAGTGACGATCACTGATTTTCCCGAGATATTAGCGGCCATGAAATCTCCAATGATTCTGACAGGTGCGGTATTTATACGGCAACATTTGCACGCAGGCCAGCGGTTAACGCTTTGGTAAACTCGCCTCGAATACCTTGAATCCGCTGGCTTGCGCGCACATTGTCCATTTTTTAAAATGGGCCTCAAGCGCGCGCTCATAAGGGAGCTGCCGGTTGGCCACCATCAAAAACCGCCCCTTCGGTTTAAGCAACTGCGCCGCTGATTTGATGAAACCGGCCCCGATTTCGGGCTGTGCCGCACGGCCCTGATGGAATGGCGGGTTGGAAATGACCGTATCAAACGGAGCCATTTTGGGCAGATCGAGCGCATCGGCCCAGAGAAATGTGGCGCGCGGGTCTTGCAGGTTTTTTCTGGCGGCTTCCAAGGCCATATGCTCGGCCTCAACCAGCAGCATTTCAGAAATATCAGGCCCCATGGCCTGCGCCGCCAGCCAGCCCCACCCGGCGCCAAGGTCTGCGACCCGCCCCTTCAAGCCAGCCAGATGCGGTGCCAGCAGCGCGCTTCCGGCATCCACTTTTTCGGGGGAAAACATACCGGGCGCGGTGAAAAAGCCGGCGCTGTTTTTAGCGGGCTCAGCCGCGGCCAGCCAGGCACCGGGCATCGGCGTGGCCGCAAACCAGAATACCTTGCCATGCGCTTTCGAGATCACCTCGACAGGGGTTACTTTTTTAACCGCGGCAAGCAGGCTTTCGATCCCGTCGGTTTTGGCACCGTTGACCAGCACAACGCCTTCCGACATCTGGCACGCCCGTGCGATATTGCCGAGATTTTCGGCTTTGGAGCGCGTGAGATTGACCACCACCATGGCAAACCGCCCGCTGGCGCGCGGGGTTGCATCAAAACCGGCATCGGTCAGTAGCTGGCGGGCGGGCGTGAAGCCTTGCTCGACGCTTACTTCCCCCAGCTCGGAAAGGCCGGTCGGCTCTTGGGCGCGGATCACCAATGCGGGGCTGGCCGGCACCAGCAGGCCTTGCTGGAGCGGGGCCAAAAACCGGGGCGCGCGGGTCACTCTTTTTCCATTGTGCATTGCAAAGGGTGCTGGTTGCGCCGGGCATAATCCATCACTTGTGTAACCTTGGTTTCGGCAATCTCGCGGGAATAAACCCCGACAACGGCCAAGCCCTTCATATGCACCGTTATCATGATCCCGTGTGCGGTATCTGCGTTCATGCCGAAAAACCGTTCAAGAATATACACAACAAATTCCATCGGGGTGTAGTCGTCATTGAGGAGCAACACCTTATAAAGTGGTGGCTTTTCTGTTTTTTCACTTTGGCGTGTGATCACCTCTACCCCGTCCTCGGGGGGCTCATTGGCGCTCATCACAATCTGTTTTTGGGTCATGCGGGTTTTCTTGCTGGAATTACGGGGTTTTATATAGGCTCATTTTGCACATTAAAAAAGGGGGCGTAAGCCCCCTTTCCCATTATCGTGATTTCGCGCCGGTTAGGCGGAATAGGTTTTGGCCATGGTGCCAGCGGCATTTACGCGCTCGCCAATCGGGGCCATTGCTTCTTTGGTGGCAACGCCCATTGCTTCGTTCCATTTTGCGGCCTGCGCCATGAAGCCTTCAAATGCGCTGGTTGCAAAGGCAGCCTGCTTTTCAAAAAGCTCGGTTGGCGATTTCGCGGAAGCGATGTCTTTGGCAGCGGCAACGGTGTCATCGAAATATTTTTTCGAATAGGCGGCCACGTCGGCGTTCAGCTCTTCGGCGGCTTTGGCGGCAATCTCGGAAGATTTAACCATCGCGTCCAGGGTTTCCTGGCCGAAAGCGGTCATTTCTTCAAAGCCTTTGCCGAATTTTTCAGCGCCTGCTTCAAGGGTTTTTTGGGTTTCAGCAAAAACTTCTTCAGCTTGTGCGGTCATTTTTTTGGTTGTGTTGGCCATGTCGGTCTCCATTTGGTTATCAGGTTTTGTCCCTTGACCCCTATATAGGCCTTATTGTGCACTGCGTCAAGAAAAAATTGTGCACTGCACAATAAAATTAATTCTTCCAATTGTTGCAAGGCTTTGCTAGGCTGCCTTTATAGATGTCGAGCACCGGAAATTCGGGCCGACGGGCAAATCGAGCAGACGAGCCATTTAAATGATAAAATTATGCTTACGCGGGTTTCTCCTTGCGCTTGTACTGGTATTTTCGGGAGCACCCGGCTGGACGGCACCCTATGCGGCTTTCGTGATGGATGCGCGCACCGGCGAGGTGCTGCACGCCCGCAGTGCTGACAGGCGGCTTGCCCCTGCGTCGCTGACCAAAATGATGACCCTCTATCTGGCATTTGTCGAGATCGAAGCGGGGCGGATGTCGCTTGACCAGATGATCACCATTTCGGCAAATGCGGCAGCAGAGCCGGCCTCAAAGCTCGGGCTGCGGCGTGGTCAGCGTATCCAGCTTCGGTATCTGATCCGCGCGGCGGCGATCAAATCGGCCAATGATGCCGCCACAGCGATTGGCGAAGCGATTTCCGGTTCGGAAACGGCCTTTGCCAGATACATGACCGAATCCGCCCGCGCCATGGGCATGAAAAACACCCAGTTTCGCAATGCCAACGGGCTGACCCAAAGGGGACACTATTCCACGGCCCGGGATATGGGCCTGCTGGGGCAGCGGCTGTTTTATGATTTTCCGGAATATTACAACCTGTTTTCGCGGCGCACGGCCAATGCCGGTGTGGCGCAGGTGCGCCACACAAACCGCCGTTTTCTTGATGCTTACGAGGGGGCTGACGGGATCAAAACCGGCTATACCAATGCCGCCGGATATAATCTGGTGGCCTCGGCGCGGCGCGGAAGCGAACGTATCATTGCGGTAATGTTTGGCGGTACGTCGACCGCGCAACGCAACGGGCGGGTTGCCGAGCTTCTGGATATGGGATTCAAGCGCGCGCCGTCGCAGGCCAGCGTGGTGCGGTTGCCACGGCTTCAACTGCGTCCGGCGGGCGCAGCGCCGGCCCCGGTGCAGGTGGCCCGGCAGGTTAACCCGACCGGTGTTGTGCCCCGGGCCGTGCGGCCGATGCGGCGCGAAGAAAATGTTGCGGTGCTGATGGCGCGCAACATCGATGAGGCCATTCAGGCCGCCGCCATAGAAGACGCGATCGCGATCGCAAACAACAGCAGGCCCCAAAACCCCGATGCCAGCTTGACCCGCCCCGATGAGCCCACATTCCCGCAGGTGCCACGCCCGGCGCGGCGGCCCGAATTTGGCGGCTCGAGCGCTTTGGCCGCCGTTGAGCCGGTGCCGGAAGTGATTGCCCCCGTGCGGATGACCGAAGTGAATTCGGAAGGGAATTTTGCGGTGCAGGTAGGCGCCTTTCGCAGTCGCGGCTCGGCCGAGCGTCTGCTCATTCAAACCGCGCTTGTCGATATTGAGTCATTTGGCAATGCCAAGCGCAGCATCACGCGGGGCACCGTCCGGGGCGTGCCGATGTATCAGGCCCGCTTTGAAGGGATGAGCGAAGCATCGGCGCTGAAAGCCTGTGACAGGCTGGCTTCGCAGCAAAGCGATTGCGCGGTTATTGCGCCGCAGGGCTAGATAGGCGGGAGGCAAAAGCCCCCCTCGCCTTTTGTCTCTTTAAATCACCGAGGCAATCGCCTTTGCCAGCTTGTCCAGCCCGGCTTGCGGCAGTCCGGCGATGTTTATGCGGCTATCGCCAACCATATAAATCGCGTGATCGGCCCGCAGCTGCATGACCTGTTCCGGGGTGAGCCCAAGGCGCGAGAACATGCCGCGGTGTTCGGCGATGAAATCAAAGCGTTCCGTGTTGGTTTCGCGGCGCAGGGCCTCGGCCAGCCCGGTGCGCAGGCTCAGCATATTGAGGCGCATTTCTTCCAGTTCCGTGGCCCAGTCGGCCCGCAGGGCGGGGTCGTTCATGATGATCGACACCACTTTTGCGCCATGATCGGGCGGAAAGGAAAAATTGAGCCGGTTCAGCCCGGCAAGGTTGGCTTTGCTGAGGGCGGTGGCGGCGTCGTCTTTCGAGACGATCAGCGCCGCGCCTACACGGTCGCGGTAGAGGCCGAAGTTTTTCGAGCAAGACGCGGCGATCAGCATTTCAGGCACCTTGGCGGCCATAATGCGCAGGCCCGCGCTATCGGCTTCCAGCCCGTCGCCAAAGCCCTGATAGGCAATATCGATCATCGGCACCAAGCCCTTTGCCAAGGCAATATCGGTTGCTTCCGCCCACTGGGCGGCGGTAATGTTGGCACCGGTCGGGTTGTGACAACAGCCGTGCAGGAGCAATATATCACCCTTGGCTGCACCCGCCAGATCGGCCTTCATACCGTCGAAATCCACGCCGCAGGTGGCGGTATCAAAGTAGCGGTATTTACCGATATTCATGCCGAGATATTTCAGTATGGCTTCGTGGTTTGGCCAGCTCGGGTCCGAGATCCAAACCGTTGCCCCCGCATTCGCCACCTTGATCAGCTCAAAAAGCTGGCGGATAGCGCCGGTGCCGCCCGGCTCTTGCGCGCCGCAAACGCGGCCGGCGGCAACGGTATCGCCCAACACCAGATCACGGATGGCATCCACGAAGGAAAGATCACCAAGCAGGCCAACGTAAGATTTGCTTTCTTGCGTTTCAAGCAGCCGTGCCTCGGCGGCCTTTACCGCCCGCATCACCGGGGTTTTTCCGCTGGCATCTTTGTAAACACCAACGCCGAGGTCGAGCTTGCCCTCGCGGGTATCGGCGGCATAAAGCGCGATCAACTCGATAATTTTATCCGGGGCCTGTTCTTCAAGGTTTTCCAGCATTGCCGCGGTCCTTCTCTAGTTGTAGGTTATGTGTTCTTGGCGCACCGGCTCAAAGCCCGCACTCTGGTAAAGTGCGAGGGCGCGCGGGTGGTCAAGCGTGCAGGTATTTACGGTAAGCACTTCTGTGTCGGCACCATCCCAGGCTGTGTGCACCGCCTCCTGAAGCAGAAATTTGCCGAGGCCAAGCCCGACCATTTCCGGCACCAGCCCGAAATAGGCAAGATCGCAAATACCGGCCTTGCGGCGGTCGAGCATAAAAAACCCGGCAGGCCAGCCTTGGCGGATCAGCGTATAGAGCGCCATATCTGGATGCTGCACAAAGGCGCGCAAGCTTTCTTCGGATTCCTCGTGTTTGTCTGTCCAATGATACTGGCTGCCAACCGCATCATAAAGGCTGAGAAAATACCACGGTGGCGGGTTTTCGGCATGGAGCAGGGCAGCCTGATGGCCAAGCGGCTGGTGCGGGCGCGGGTAAGGCGGGCGCGCCGCCATTTCCAGATAGGTGATGGTAACTTTTGTCATCCTGTGGCTACCGCCAATTCGGGGTAGGCACCCCATTCTGACCATGATCCGTCATAAACCGACCATTGCCGGTGCCCGAGCATTTCAAGCGCCAGCGCCAGCGCGCAGGCGGTGACGCCGGAACCGCAGGTCAGGATCAGCGGTTTTTCAAGGTCGACGCCCTGATTTTCAAACAATGCGCGCAGCTCGGCGAGGGGCCGCAATGTGCCGTCCGGGCCGCTGAGGCTTTTGTAATAAACATTTTTGCTGCCCGGAATACGCCCGCGGCGCACCCCTTCGCGCACCTCATCTTCGATACCGGCAAAGCGGGCCGGCGAGCGGGCATCCACGATCTGGGCATCGCCGAGCTTGAAGGCCGATGCCACTTGCGTTACATCCCGGATCAACGCGGCATTGCGACGGGCGGTGAAATGGCGGTCACGCATTATTGGCGGCATATCTTCCACCGGCCGGCCTTCTTTCAGCCATTTTGGCAGGCCGCCATCCAGTATCGCAACGTCGACCTTGCCAAAAAGCTTGAACATCCACCACGCACGGGCGGCTGAAAACAGCGAGTCACTGGTTTCATAAACCACGACCCGGTGGCCGTCGCCTATGCCCATTGCCCGCATTCTGGAAATAAATTTTTCCACCGGCGGCACCATATGCGGCAGGTCCGAGCGGGTGTCGGCGATATCATTGATATCAAAAAAACGGGCACCCGGAATGTGGCAGGCTTCATATTCGGCATGGCAGTCGCGCGGGTCATCGGGCATTACCATCGAGGCATCGATGATGCGAAGATCGGGGGCGTTAAGATGTGTTTCGAGCCATTCGGTGGTCACCAAAAGTTGCGGGTCTTCCATTGGGCGCTCCATAATATGTATCGGTTTTGGATAGCGCGGATTGGCGCGCGCGGCAAGGCTGACGCGCTGAAATAGCGCGGCAGGGGCAGATTTTCAAAGATTGCCAAAGCGAAACCGCAACATCCGGCAGCGACGGCGCTTACGGGGTGGAGACAGAGGGCGGCGCGGGCCAGCTTATCGTGATCATCAAACCGCCCATCTTTGAGCGCCCGAGCGCAAAATCAGCGCCGTGATGCTGGGCCAGATCAGCCGATATTGCCAGGCCCAGACCGCTGCCCTGTGCCTTTGGGTCCAGCCGCCGCCCGCGCTGCCCGAGCTTGGCCATTTCGGCTTTGGAAACACCGGTGCCGTCATCCTCGACCCGCAAAAAACGCGCGCCGTCTGCCATATTTCCGGCGCTCAGCCGCACTTTGCTTTTAGCCCATTTGCGGGCGTTGTCGAGCAGGTTGCCCAGCAGCTCTGAAAGGTCGTGCGCATCAAAGGGCGCGGTAAAACCGGCGGGCACATCCATTTCCCATTCCAGAGGGGTGTCACGCGGGAAGCGCTTGATCGCTTCCAGCATTTTTACGGCAACGGGGAAGGCGGGGGCCTCCCCCATACCCTGAACCCGGATGCGCACCCGGGCCAGCTCGCGCTCGATAAAATGGGTCATCGAGGCTATTTGGGTGTCGATCTCGCGGGCGGCTTCCGTGTCGCCGGTTTTATGTAGATCGCGGGCAATGGTGTTGATGATGGTGAGCGGGGTTTTCAGGCCATGCGCGAGGTCGCTGGCGCGCTCCCGCGCCTGCGTGATGGTGGTTTCGTGCAGGTCCAGCAGCTCGTTTACCTCGTCGGCTAGGGGCTGCACCTCACTCGGAAAATTCCCGACCAAACGGTGCTCTTTGCCGCCGCGCACCCGCTCGACCTTGCGGCGCAGGGTTTCCAGCGGGGCAAGGCCGAGCTTTACTTGCACCCATGCTGCCAGAATGAGGCCGATAAAGATGATCAGCATCCAGCCAAACATGGTGGCGCGAAAACCGGTAGCGGCGCGCTGAACCTCGGTCTGGTCGATCGCGACGGTGAGCGATACAAGGCTTGGCTCGGCCTCGCTGCCAACGGTAACGGCGCGGCTGAGCGCCAAAAGCGGCTCGCCCCGGGGCGACTGCAGTGCTGTGCGCACCAGAACCCCCGCTTCGGCGAGCGGCGGCACCCCGATAGTGCCTGTCCAGAGCGAGCCCGAAGCAAGGATCGGGTGGCCTTCGCGCTCGGCCTGCCAGTAAAGCCCGCTAAACAGCGCCTGAAAACGCGGATCAACAAGCGGTGCGATCACCATATCGCCCGCCGGATCAAATGCCAGATTGGCGGTGAGCTGGTCAAGCTGGGCGCCAAGCTCGGCGTAGATACGATCCTCGAAATAGCGGTTGAATTGGCCACCCAGCACAAAGGCGATGGTGCCCAGCGCCACGCTAAAAGCAACAAAGGCGAGCAGTATCAACCGGGTTGCAAGCGAGCGGAACTTCATCGGGTCTTATCCGGCTCGTCTTCTATCACATAACCAAAACCGCGCCGCGTTTTGATGATATCGGCCTTGAGCTTGCGCCGCAAACGACCGACCAATACCTCGACGGCGTTGCTGTCCGGCTCCTGATCCTGAAAATAGATATTGGTTGCCAGTTCCTCTTGCGAGACAACCCGGCCGCGGTTGTGCAGCAAAAAATTGAGCAGCCTGAATTCGAGCGGTGTAACCTTTATGGGCGTGCCCTCGAGGCTCACTTTCATTTGCCGCGTATCAAGAACCAGGCCTTTGGCCTGCATTTGCGGGCTTCGCTCTCCACCGGGGCGGCGCATCAAGGCCCGCAATCGCGCGATCAGTTCTTCCATATGAAAGGGCTTGACCAGGTAATCATCGGCCCCGGCGTCAATGCCCTCAACCCGCTCGGACCAGCTGCCCTTGGCGGTGAGTAAAATGACCGGCATATTGACCTTTTCCCGCCGCCAGTTGCGCAACACGCTGAGCCCGTCGAGGCGCGGCAGCCCGATATCGAGCACCGCGGCGCTATAATCTTCGGTGCCACCCTGAAACCAGGCGGTATCGCCATCATGCACCAGCTCGGGCACAAAGCCCGCATCAACCAGCGCCGCGCGAATCGATTCGGCGATGCGCACTTCATCTTCGACAACCAAAACCCGCATCAGCAACCTACAATTCGAAGAATTTCACCGGTTTGAGCGGAAACAACCACGGTTTCAAGCCGACCACGCGCCGAGATGGACCGGAAGTGATACCGGGCATTGCGCCGCCCACCGGTAAAGGCGACGCCGACAACCCTGCCGGAATAGTTTGACGAAAAAGCGCCCCAGATCTGGTCAAGCGGTTTGGCATAGCCGTCGCGAATGGCTTCTTGAGAGCGCGACAGGTCAGATCTTGAAATACTGATCGTGTTGCCGGCGCCATCCTCGCGCAAATTGCAGCCATCATCGGAATAGTCCGCCGCTGCATTGTCTTCATCCTTGTCGCTGCCGGTTGAGGGTGAAGACGGAATGGTGGCTGAAGAAGATGTCGAATCAGACGCGCTTGGTGCTGAACTCGACGAGCTGCTGTTATCGGCGCGGGCGGCGCTCAAAAACAGGATTTCGGGCACCACGTAGGCCGCAGTCACCGCCCCCGCCAGCCGGCGCAGCGCTTCGCGGCGGCCCGGGTTTTCCGGTTGGCTGGGGGTCGCTTTTTGTTTCATGTTACCTTTTACCTATGGGGCTGTGTCTCCGTTGCCCGTGGCGCGCGGGGTTCTTGCGCGCCAACCCTGATTAATAAACCGTTTTTAGCAAATTCCTTGAAGCTACGCAAAACATCGGCTTCGATCCGGTCTTTTTTTTGCTCGGGGAAGGCCGCCCGCAAGATGGCAACCGCCTCGTCAACGCTGGTCGGCTCGCTCAGAATCTGCCAGATCAGCGCCGCCCCTTCATTGAGATAATGGATGCTTTGGCCGTTGCGCCCGGTTAAAAACCGTTGTCCGTCGGTCGACACCACATCCACCCCCGGCGCGTGCTCGAATTGGCCGGTTGATACATCCTTGTAGCGGATAAACGGCTTCACACCGTTTGGGATTTCATTTTTGAGCGCTGTCTTTGGCTGATAATGCGGCAGCGCTGTTTGCCAGCTTTTGAACCGCGCTTTCAGCAGGGCAATGGCGGGCTCTGCCTGATCATAGCGCAGCGAATAGGCGGGCAGGCCCTGTGCCAGAAATTCCAGCATTGCCAGAATATCGCCGGCATTGCCCGCCCGCGAAAAATTCTGCTCGATCAGTGTTTTCAGGGCTTCTGCCTTGGTGATTTCGCGCATTTCTGGCGCGGCACCGTCTTGCCTGTCAAGAAATACCAGCCCGCCCAGCGGCGCCATTTCTCCAAAGCTGGCGCTTTCGTTTTTAAGCGGGGCGACATAGGTATATTGCTTGTTGGACAGGCTGACACGCCGGTTGATATAGTCAGCCGCTATGGGGCCAATTTGCGCAGGCACAGGCAGGCGCAAGCGCGGCGACACCCCGCTGGAAATACCGCTGATCACACCGGATTCAGCGATGGTCAGCGGTAAAAAATCATCGGTGAAAATGCGCATACCGGCTGCCGCCAGCGCCACGGAAAGCGTGCTTTTTCCGGCGCGGCGCGTGGCGGGGAAAACCACAAGCCGACCGGAAAATTCGGCAGCGGCGCCATGTAGGCAAAGCAGCGACGGGTCTTCGCGCAGCCGCGCCCAGGCAAGCTCGGCTACGATGGCGCAAATCGCGTTTACCGGTTCGGCGTAGCTTTCGGTTTTGTCCATGAAGGGCGACGAAAACGCATAGCGCCCATCGATGAGTTCGAGGCTGGCAAAAACTTTTGGCGGGGATTCATCGGTAATTTTATAAGCCCAATGGCTAAAAATAGGCGGCAGGGCGTCATAAAACGCCGTGTCAGCCGCGACAGCAATGGCGGATTCCATTCCCTCCAGCAAAATGTATCGTTGTTTATCCGGCATGAAATGCGCCTCACAAATTTGCACTTCCCTATCATATTCGAGAGGGAAG
>Ga0316208_1003532_pt1 | contig 11213 bp, 13 predicted proteins | sample 3monopyrite_MG_FD_204944 | JGI IMG/M metagenome (GOLD analysis project Ga0316208, IMG submission 204944) | Microbial mat bacterial communities from mineral coupon in-situ incubated in ocean water Damariscotta River, Maine, United States -... | ecosystem: Environmental > Aquatic > Marine >... | reverse complement strand
ACGTTATCTAACTTTTTGGTCAGTTCAGGTTGAAAGTTATATTCCAAATTCAGAAGTTCGTCAGTAGATGGATTATGTTCTTGTATTTTCTTCATTTCGTTGGTTTGGTCAAATTGCGTAGAACGTTTAGTATAAGAAACGTAGGGCAGGTGATAAGCACTTTCATTTCGGTTTATTACTTAGCTAAATATAAATATTTTGCTTTTATCTTTTCTAATGTAAATGCCAAATTTTATATTTAGCGGACTTTGTTAATAGCCACAAACCTTATGGTGCGCACAAACGCCCTATGTTTTTTATACCGTGTTGGCAGTAGGTATTCTCGAAAGTATTATTTAATCCGAAGATTTAACCTTGTATTCAGTTAAGAACCACAATCCAGCTAATACACCTGCAAATGCGAGGTAAAAATTTCGAGCGATAGTACCTTCTATACTATCGAAATAAAAAGCAACTGCAACTAAAGCAACTGCAACAATTGCTTCAATAAAGCCATGAACTTTAAGCGGAATGACTTTAATGATGCCTAATTCAAATTTAGTTAATGCCGTTAATACCAGATGAATACCGCCTAAAGCATAAGTGAAATAAGACGTTACTTCTGGCAATCCGAAAAGAGTTGGAGATAACAAGAGAAATAAAACAGAGGCATAATCTAGTATACCGTGAACTTTTGAGCTTACTTTCATAATTTTAAATTTTGATTTGATACAAAAATATAATCAAATCAGGGTAATCTGTATTACCTTAAGTTAAGTTCGACAGTTATGAAACAATTCTTTTTCTAATTCTACTTAAAGATTGTTCTGTGACTCCTATAAAAGTTGCTATTTTTCGTAACGATACACGTTGTATTATTTGTGGATGAACTTCTAACAGTTTTAGGTAACGTTCCTCTGGAGTTAAGGTTAATAATACTTCATTTCTTTTATATAATCGAATAATTGATTTTTCTGCTACATTTTTTAAAAAAATATTCCACAGTACATTCTTTTCCTTTAGAGAATCCAAATCCGTACGATTAATTTGTAAAACTACAGAGTTTTCTATAGCAAGAATGCTATATTTTGAAGGGGTCGCCTTTAAAAAACTTAAATAGTCCAAAACGAAATCATTTTCAAAATAGAATAGGAAATTTATTTCAGCTCCTTTTGCTTCAGTATATTGTCTAAAACTTCCTTTGATAATGTAGGTAAGTGTATCACAAGAACTACCTTCTATTAAAATATGCTCATCTTTTTTGATTTCACTTATTATTATAGAACAATTTAGTTCATTCAATAAATGCTTCACTTCTAACGGAGCAAAGTGTTCAATCAAATCTTCATTCTGTTCAATATATTTATGCATAGTTTTATTCTACTTACTGCCAACATTGTAATATATGTGACTATTACATATATATCCTTTATGTATTTATGTTCAAATTTAATGAATCAAAAGGACTTTTAATGGATTTAACATGATTTAATGTTACGTGGGTATATATTTCGGTAGTTTTACTGCTGCTATGTCCTAAGAGGCATTGTATATACCTCAAATCGGCTCCATCTTCTAATAAATGAGTGGCAAAACTATGCCTAAGCATATGAGGTGTTACTCTTTTCTTTATTTTCGCCTTTAGGGCAGAAGTCCTTATTACATTGCCAACACTTTCAGCACTGTATTGTTGTTCATCTATTCCTTCAAACAGAAAGTTTTTAGGTCTATACTTTTTAAAATAAATTCGGAGTTCATCTAATACAAATGGACTTAATATCGTTACCCTGTCTTTTTTTCCTTTACCCGACTTCACTGTAATAAGCATTCTCTTTCCATCTATATCTTCTAGTTTCAAATTTAATAATTCACCTCGCCTTAGTCCTGCTGAATAAAGAAGACTTATAATACATCGATGTTTTATGTTTTTGGTTCTTTGAATCATTTCGGAGACCTCTTCTTTGCTAATAACTTTTGGTAGTTTATGCTCTGGACGAGGCCGTTCAATGGAGTAAAATCGATTAGGCATGCCCATCACTACTTCATAATAGAACTTAATACTATTCACGGCTTGATTTAGATAGGAATGTGAATGTTTTTTCTGAACCAAAACCTGTAAATAATTACGAATATCATTCTCATCAATACTCTCAAGAGGCTTTTCAGAATAATGGTTGATGAACTTTTCGAAAAAGTTGATATAAATTTTAGCAGTGTTAAAAGCATATTTCTTTATTTCAAGCTTGCGTAGAAACTCTTCTGGACAAACACGATAGTTACTTGGCAATTCTCTTTTTCGGTAAGAATTAATATCGATAGGAGCGTTCTCTTTGTGACTAGGTTTAGTATTAAAGAAATTACTGGAGTTGACCCAGGCTATACCTTTGAATAACTTAAATATTTTGCTGATATTTTCTTTTGTGTTTGGCAAGTAATTCATAGAGTAGGTAGTACTCCAGTTAACATCAGTGATAGAGCTAACAATAGAATCAACTACTGGGTTTGGGTAGTATTTTAAACCGATGAATTTAGATTCATCTATAAATAAATGCTTTAAAGTAATATTTCTTCCGTTGTTATACATAATGGCACAAAAATGGAATGTTTTAGAGATCTAATCCAAATTTAATAGTGATATTAGACGAATAAATAACGTATAATATACTTTTAATGATTAAAAAAAAGTTCTGCTTATTCTGCAAGGACCCGCTAGAAGGAAGGCTTGACAAACTGTTTTGTAATCCAAATTGTAAATCAGCTTACCATTATAAAAAAAATCATGAAAAAGAGGCAAGTTTATATAATCGCATAGATTATCAACTAAAACAGAACAGAAGAATTTTAAAAAACTTTAATAAAGCTGGAAAATCGACTATTCGAAAAGAAAATTTAATGACAGAAGGATTTAACCCTAATTATTTTACGCATTATTGGAAAAATAAAAAAGACGATGTGTATTTATTCTGTTATGAATATGGATTCTTGGAAATAAAAGAAAATGGTAAATCTAAATATGTATTAGTTCAATGGCAAGATTATATGGAAAAATAAGGTCAATAAAATCTATCAATTGGTATTTGCAAGGGCTAGCCAAAGCAAAAGAAGTGAAAAATGAGTTAATGACCAAGCAATTTTCTACATTGGTCATGTTGTCTTTGTAATTAAACCAACAACCGCTTATACATTTGTACGGTATTCTCCAAACCTAAGTAGAGCGCATCAGAAATTAATGCATGCCCAATGGAAACTTCTTGTAAACCGACTATGTTCTCTTTGAAGAATTTAAGGTTATTTAAGTCCAAGTCATGACCAGCATTCACCCCTAAATTTAATTCAACTGCCAATTTTGCAGCTAAAACATAATCCTTGATTGCTTTTTCAGGATTATTCTTGAACTCCTTTGCAAATGGACCAGTGTATAGCTCTATTCTATCAATTCCGCATTTGGCAGCGTAATCAATATTTTGAAGGTTGGTATCCACAAAAACAGAAGATCGAATGCCTTTTCTCTTTAATTCTTGGGCTAATTCTGTTAAAACGGCCTCATTTTTCACAGTATCCCAACCTGCATTCGAGGTTAAAACACCTGGAGGATCTGGAACCAAGGTTGCTTGTGCCGGCAGAACTTCAATCACTAAATCCATGAAGCGCTCATTAGGATAACCTTCAATGTTAAATTCTGTTGTAACAACTTTTGCTAAATCATACACATCTTGCTTGGTGATGTGACGTTCATCTGGTCGAGGATGCACCGTAATCCCATCTGCACCAAATCGCTCACAATCAATGGCGATTTGCACAACATTTGGTGTGTCCTCCCCTCTTGCATTTCGCAATGTGGCAATTTTATTCACATTCACACTTAACATTGTCATAATGGGTACAATTTTTGTCTTACAAAAGTAAGAACTTAGTTAGTATTTATAGTAAATTAGCACCATCAATGATAGCAATAGATTTAATAAATAACGAAATTCCACCTCTAAAACATTCAGACACAGCTGAAACAGCACTGAATTGGATGGATGAGTTTAAAGTTTCTCATCTTCCCGTTTTGAAGAATGAAAACTATGTAGGCGTCGTTTCAGAAAGTGACATCCTCGACCAGATGGAGATGAAAAAGACCTTGGATGATTTATTTCAAGTCCTACCCAGGCCTTACGCAATTTCTACTGACCATATTTATCAAGTTCTTTCAAAAATTTCTGAACTAAAATTGAGCGTAATTCCTATCCTTGATGAGAATGAAAAATTTCTGGGTTGTACTACCGTTCAACATTTGATGTCCCGAATTGCAAATACTGGTAGTATCAAAGAGAATGGAGGAATTTTGGTGCTAGAAATAGCAAGCATTGATTATTCTTTGGCACAAATAGCTCAAATTGTGGAAAGTAACGACGCTAAAATTTTGAGCTCGTACATTATGTCATCGCCAGACTCAACGAATATAGAGGTTACTCTGAAAATCAATAAAATAGAACTCGATAGAATAATCCGTACCTTTGAAAGGTATGATTATACAATTAAGGCATCATTTCAGAAGAGTAGCAATCAAGACGATATGAAATTTCGATACGATGCATTAATGAATTATTTGAACCTTTAAGTAATGAATGTAGCCGTCTTTGGAAGAAAAGTTACCAAGCAAAACTCAACGTATTTCGTTGAATTATTCAAAATTTTAAAGGACTTCGGGTGGAATCCAATAATACATTCTGACCTCAAAGAAAAACTAATTAAAAAAGTAGGGATTGCTGATAACTTTGATTCTTTTTCATCTCACAGTGATTTTCAAACGGGTGTAGATTTAAGTTTAAGCATGGGAGGCGATGGAACCTTCATTCAGAATGTAAAGTTTGTTCGAGATTCTCAAGTTCCTGTTCTTGGAATCAACACTGGAAGACTTGGATTTCTTTCCAATATTTCAAAAGACAATATTCAACAAGCGATGGATTTGGTGAAACGCAAAGAATTTGTTCACCAGAAAAGATCACTTATAAGTGTTGAAACAGAGCGCAATTTATTTGGTGAAGACAATGTTGCATTTAATGAAATTACTCTTCAAAAAAGAGAAACTGCGTCCATGATAACAGTTCACGCCTCACTGGAAGGAAAGTATCTTAACTCGTACTGGGCTGATGGATTAATCGTTTCAACACCCTCAGGTTCAACTGCATATAATTTAAGCTGCGGAGGACCTATTGTAACTCCTGGTTGCCAAGTGCATATCCTTACACCTATTGCACCACATAATTTAAACGTTCGACCAATGGTTGTCCCTGACCACATGCCTATAAAATTAAGTATCGAAGGAAGAAATAGGACCTATCTTATTTCCTTAGATGGAAAATCATTAAGCATTCGACAAAATGAGGATGTAGTTATTCGCAAGGCAGACTATATGATTAACGTTGTTAAGTTTGAAGAGAACAATTTCTTAGATACGATTCGAAACAAAATGTTTTGGGGTACTGATAAACGGAATTAATGAAGTTGTCTTTTAAACAAAACCAAAACTCATTTCAGAGTGCATTTATTTAACAAAAAAACTTAATTTTTCTACTTCGGCGCAAAATTTGCGATGGAATTCTCACAATTATTCAATACATTTGAAAACTGATTTATATTCAGCAAAAAAAAACAACTATGACAAAGATATTATTCGCATTATTTACAATCGTTTTTGCAACAGTAAGCATAGCAGAAACAACTGGTGACAAGAAGAAAAAAGCAAAGAAACCTAAATTAGAAAAAGGAATGTATGCAGAAATGACAACCTCTAAAGGTGTTATTCTCTTACAATTAGAATTTGAAAAAACACCAATGACCGTTGCCAATTTTGTGGGGCTAGCAGAAGGTGATTTTACAGTTGAGGATTCTATCAATTACGATACTCCTTTTTATGACAACTTAGTTTTTCACCGTGTTATTCAGAATTTTATGATACAAGGTGGCGATCCACTTGGAAATGGTTCCGGAGGACCAAAACATCGTTTTTATGATGAAATTGATCCTTCTTTGAAACACACTGGACCTGGAATTCTTTCTATGGCAAATTCTGGACCCGCAACTAACGGTAGTCAATTTTTTATTACGCACAAGGAAACTCCTCATTTAGATGGGAAACATACCGTTTTTGGTCATGTATTTTCTGGGCAAGATGTCGTAAATGCTATTGTTCAAGGAGATACTCTTATTGCATTAAAAATTATTCGTAAAGGAAAAATTGCTAAAAAATGGGATGCAACTGAACAATTCGCAAAAGCTTATAACGTTCAAAAAACAAAAGAAATCGAAGAAAAAAAAGCGTTTGATAAAATTGCTACTATGTCACAAGATGAATATAAAACATTTATGTTCGAAGAAGTAAAAAAGGTTTTTCCAACTGCGCAGCAATCTGCTTCTGGCTTGGTGTACATTATTGAAAATGCTGGAGACAAAAATGCAATGCCTGTTCAAGGTTCTGGACTTAGTGTTCACTACAAAGGTACATTTAGAGCTTCAGGTGATAAATTTGACTCTTCTTACGACAGAAACCAGCCGATGGAATTCAAATTTAAAGAGCAACGAATGATACCTGGATTTGAAGAAGGAATGGCAATGATTGGTAAAGGGGGTAAAGCAAAATTAATTATTCCTTACTACGCTGCTTACGGTCCACAAGGAAGACCTGGAGCAATACCTCCGTATTCTGATTTAGTGTTTGATATAGAAATGATGGATGTAATTGCACCGCAAGCTGTACCTGTTCAAAAACCTTCACAAATTTCTCCAACGAAAGAGACGAACTCTCACGAAGGTCATAATCACAAGTAATCGACGAGTGCGCGAGTAAGTGGACTGAGAATTAACAGGATTAATGACTATAACATTTTCCTGGTTCCCCCAAGCTAACCGTTAACATCATACCACCGAATAAGTACCAATCTTTATTGGCAGCATTTCCTCGTTGCCCATAAAGGTTCCCAGAACGGTTTGACAGTGCAACAGTTGTAGGACTACTTACTGCAGCTAATTCTGAAGCATCAAGATATGAATTAGAGCCAACATCGTCGATATAGTCGGTAAACGTTTTCCGAATACCTATTTCAAAATTAATTCCAAATCTTTTCCCCATTGACAGTTTAGCTCCAATGCCAATAGGAATTGACATTTGTGTGAGATTATAATACGACTTTGTACTAAGTGGAGTTCCCTGACCTTCTGTACCGAGATTTCTTAGTTCAATTTCTGAACCATTGTACATCGTTTTTGGGTTCATTCTAAAAACAGCCAATTCAGCCATTACATACATCGTCCCTTTGTATCTGTCATGTCCCAATTGAAAAGGGAAATAACTAAATTCGACACCTGCACCAAATTCATAAATTGTACTCGAAAAATTAAGATTTCGTTGCTGATTAATTGCTAGTGATGAGTTTGCATCATCCGCACTCAACTTGCCATACAGTAGATTCGCTCTAAAACTTAAGCGAGAATGAACGTTGTACCGATAAATCAATCCTCCTGCAAGATGTATATTCTTATAGGGTGCAAATTGATTTAAGTCACCAATATAAGAAGTGCCACCAATCATCACGCCTATTTCTGATTTAGATAAAGCAGTGTGATATTGCCCAAACGATTGAAAGGCAAGCAGTGTAAATATAACTAGTAATTTTTTCATTGTATTTCCAAGCAAAGAACGCAAAAGTATCAAGAAAATTGTATTCAAAAAAAACGATCGAACTTTTTCGACCGTTTTTCTTGAAAATTGATGTTAGACTTCTAAAAAGAAGGAGCACTCACCGTTCTGAATCGTTTCACAGAAACATGTAAATTCTTAGGATATTTAACCGTATAACCGATTACTTTGGACTCACCCTGATTAGGTGCGAGTTTGATGTTCCAGATAACTTCTCCTGTAGTTGGTGACTTCTCACCTCCCGACAATATGTCATCATAAATCGTGATATCACTTGAAGTTGAAATTGGAACCTGATCATAGATTCTAACATTTACAGGTGTTTTTCTGTTATTTCTAACCGTTATATCAAAACGATATGCATCTTTCTTCGAACTACCGATTACTTTCTTAGTACTCATTTCAGAAAGTAATTTACGCACCACCATCACTTTGCTATCACGACCAAAAGAAAGACTCAAGGTATCCGATACATTTCTCGTATCAATTCTAGAAACTCCAACATATTGACCTCCAAAATACACATTTGTAGGCCCTGGGATTAACTCCAATTCTTGCCACCCAACGATGTTAGCCATTAAGAATACAGAACGATCTAATTTAGGAACAGTGATATGCGAGAATGTAGCCTCTAAATTCATCTCTTTCACATCAACCATATAGGGTTTAGCATCAGCTGGACATGAAAATTTGGATGCAATTTCGAATTCTGTCGATAATTCAGAAATTTCAATTTGTTGCATTTGTACTTTAGGCAAATTGCTCACTTGCTGAACCTCTGCCCTTGTAAAACCAGATGATATTTTACCTGAACTTTCTTTATCTTCATTCAGCATATAGTTATCATAAGCACGTTGGTTTGCGATATTTAAATTTGATACAGCACCTTCTCTATAGTCATCCCTATTTGCCTGAGGGGCGTAATATTTAGCCTTTTTATTACCCAAATGATATGCTGATGCACTCAAATACCATGGAGAAAGCTCTGGATGAGAAGCAGAAAGCTGAGGATCACTTGTCGATAAGAATAAATCAACATTTTTCCACTCATTCCCTGTATTGTTATACACTTTCGCTTTGTATTTTAGGTTGATTTTCTGACTTAAATCATCTGCGGACAAATCATAGGTAGCTGCCCAACCACAATCACTAACGATATACTTGAGTTGAGTGTTCATACTTTTTGCATTTTCAGAATCTATTAGTATGATTACTTGATTACTTCTTTGATTTTCATTGTAATTTAATTCAATTAATTGATAACGGGTATCTTCTAATGAACCTGTATTTACGCGTTGATCTTTTCTTAAAGAACTTATTTTTCGATTAATTTTCAATGTTCTTTCTCTAAAAAAATCTGCCGCAGCTCTAATTTGTTCAACACTTAGACTTGCATCCTTCCCGCTTATATTTCTATTCGTGTTCAAGACTGCTTGCTCAGCATAATAGGCATTCAATTCATCCTCTAAGTCTTGATGTTTATCCTTCAAAACCTCAAGTGAGTCATTAAGAATAGAAATTCGAGGGTTAAATTCTTCAGCAGCTAAAAAGTCCATTTCTGTGGATACTGAGACCAGTTTAAAATCACCCTCTCCTGTAAATTGGATAGATTGTGGGTCTGCATAAGTAGAAATTCCAGAAAAAATCAACTTATTTCGTCCCTTCTCAAGACTCACATCTTGTTGGCGAGATATTTCTCCTGCTGTCAAGTACAACTTAACCTCGTCAATGTCGGATTTGATAATTTGCTTACTTACTACCTGAGCTGAACTAAAAAATGGAAATAACAGAAGAAGAATTTGAATTTTTCTTGGATTAAAAGGATTCCATTGAGCCCTGCCTTGATGTGTCGTATTGTTCATCGTTTTTGTTTTTATCTATTGATACAATTAAGAGAATCAAAAGTTCAAAACAAATTTTTAATCCCCACTATTATTTACTGGAGTATAAAATACGTTAAAGTTTGAGAAAGTGAAGGAATAATAAAGAAAAGCTTAAATTTTTCCTTCAATTTTAGTGAGAAAACGATCTAAATTTGTATTCTTAACTAGTTCATCAGAACCTAGAATAAGAATATTTTTACACTTAAAATTGTGAAACCACATATCAAAATTGGAAATTGCTACTTGTAAAGTACCATTCACATCAATTTTTTGAGTTGGTAGATGTCTTTCATCAAAATAAGAGTGTATAGTATTGATTTCTTTATCAATGTCTTGATTCTCATTGATAAGAAGTAAACCATCAACGACTTGATCTCCCACTTTAAAAGTATGATCTACGGCTTGAATACCAATTTTTCCAGCCCATTCAGAAATATGCGCAGAAAATGGAGAGTTAGGTTGTAAATAAATATTCTCTAGTTTCATTCTTTGATCGCTGTATTTTTAGCGAGGGCAAATATACTTATTTAATCGCAACAACAATCTTGTTCTTAAAAATTATTCAACAATTCTTCGATTTTTTCTGTTGGTCGAGCGACTATAGCATTTTCTCCGAAAACGACAATAGGTCTTTCTATCAATTTTGGGTATTTTACCATGGCATCAATCCATTCGTTTTCTGAAAGCTCTTTCCCTTTGAAGTTGTTTTTATAGTCCTCCTCACCTTTACGAACAAGATCTTTCGCTTCCATTTTCAATTTCTTTAAAAGAACAACAAGTTCATCAAATGTGAGAGTTTGTTTGAGATATTCAACAACATTAACTGAATAATTTTCCTTGTCTAAAAACGAAATAGCACTTCTACTTTTTGAACAACGTGGATTGTGATATACTTCAATTTCTTCTTTCATTATTCTTTCCATTTAACTACCATAACTCATTAAGTAAGCTTTTAAAAACTTATTTAAGTCGCCATCCATTACTGCATCAACATTGCCCGTTTCAAAACCTGTTCTTACGTCTTTAACCAACTTATAAGGATGCATCACGTAATTTCTTATTTGCGAACCCCATTCTATTTTTTTCTTATTCGCCTCAATTTCATCTCTGGCTTCCATACGGGCTCTGTATTCTAATTCATAGAGTTGAGATTTCAACAACTGCATTGCCTTTTCTTTATTACCCAATTGAGAACGAGACTCAGAGTTCTCCACAACGATACCTGAAGGCGCATGACGCAATCGGACAGCTGTTTCCACCTTGTTTACATTCTGACCACCTGCTCCACCTGAACGAAATGTTTCCCAAGTAATATCGGCAGGATTTACGTGAATTTCGATCGTTTCATCTACAAGAGGATACACATAAACAGATGCAAAAGAGGTGTGTCTTTTTGCATTCGAATCAAATGGAGAAATTCTTACCAATCGGTGCACTCCATTCTCTCCTTTCAGATATCCAAAGGCAAAATCACCCGAAAACTCCAAAGTAACTGTCTTAATTCCAGCAACATCTCCAGACTGGTAATTCAGTTCCTTTATTTTGAAACCGTTTTTCTGACCCCACATCGTGTACATTCGCATCAGCATAGAAGCCCAATCGCAACTTTCTGTACCTCCTGCGCCAGATGTTATTTGTAAAACAGCATTGAGTCCATCCTCCTTTCC
>Ga0316208_1003531_pt1 | contig 11215 bp, 12 predicted proteins | sample 3monopyrite_MG_FD_204944 | JGI IMG/M metagenome (GOLD analysis project Ga0316208, IMG submission 204944) | Microbial mat bacterial communities from mineral coupon in-situ incubated in ocean water Damariscotta River, Maine, United States -... | ecosystem: Environmental > Aquatic > Marine >... | reverse complement strand
ACCGGGAGGCATTGCCTGTGGAGCATAGCCGGGGGGCATCGCTTGTGGAGGATAAGCATAACCGGGCGGCACGGCACCAGGGGCATACTGTAATGGGGGTGGTTGCACAGGCATTTGTTGTGGTTGAGCGAACTGCGTTTCACCTGCTGACATCACACCTGTTTCGCCAGCAGCAGGCAGAATTGGTGGAGCCACAGGAATTTCATGCAATGTTTCTGAACCTGCCATTGTTTCAGCAGTAGAGTTATCCAGCACTGCAGAATCATCGGGAAGTTCAACAGGGGCAACTTCGGCGACTTCTTCAGGACTCTCCTCACTCACCGCAACAGCGACTTCTTCCCTGACAGCAACTTCAAATTCCAGCTTGCCAATACGTACCTGATCACCTGTATTTAAAACCGCTTGACCTTTTAATTGTTCATTGTTGATAAATGTCCCGTTTGTACTTCCCAAATCTCGTAACCGGACAGAGTAATCGTCACAGGTGAAGATGCAATGATGCCTGGAGATCAAATCGTTGTTGGGACGCATGTGGCAATCGTCACCACGTCCAACAAGAAACTTCTTTGTATTAAGCGTTATCACTTTTCCGTGATGTTTTCCGGAAAGGACTTTAAGATCAGCCACAAACATGAACAACTCCAAATAGGTTCTATACTTGATTCATAACGAAGCAACTCCAGACAAATCTACATGCTGTAAATCTGCCCGCAACTTTTTTTTAACGATGAGAAGGTGTTTTTAAGTCTGGAAAAACCTCTTGCAAACAAACGATCACGCGACCTGCTGCATTCACAGGGGTTAACCACCGGGGTACTCTCAAAAGAATATTGAAGTACATAATAAAATGAGAAAGGAACGGAAAAATGAATCAACAAAAACATACAGTGAACTGAGTAACAAATACAGATTAAACAATAACATCAAAGAATACTGGTACGCTACGCTTGATAAAGAAATATGTCAACAGATTTGTGAGATATCCTTACACAAAACTGGCAATAGACATGCCAGAAGTGTACGCCAATGCAGGAGTCGATTCGTGCTTTCAGCAAACCGTAACACTGGGCTGATAAAAATCTATTGGACTGGTGTAAGATGGAAAAAGTTATCGTTAAAAGACTGATACGACATGTTGCCAACAGCTTTGTTAAAATTCCAGCTAAGTTCTTTCGTGCTGAAATAAAAAAAGATTTTCTCGCAAAGACGCGGCGACGCAAAGAATAAAAAGAAAAAATTGCTGACTCTACCGAATTCTATGTGCCAGTAATTTCAAGACTTTTTCTTACTGGCCTTCGGCTTGCCGTTAAACAATTGTGCAATTCTTGATCGCGAGTAGTATATTTCCTTTTCTATGCGTCGCCGCGTCTCTGCGTGGGTTTTCTTTTTCTCAGAAAGCAGGTCGGGTACCTTTGCCGCTGTTTGGTTCGGTTAGCCCAGCACGGCTGATTCATTCTGATAGCCGTAACCAAAAGGATACCTTTGAAATTTTGTGCAAGCTGCAAAGAAATTAACCGTTAGTAGCACAAATAGAGAGTCGTAACGATTTTCATCAGCCCACCGTAACACTATCCAAAAAACACTTCTTGCCTCGTTTTTTCAGAATCGATTCAATCATCAGTTTCCGAAAAGTCAGCCAATTCGCAGCCGGTAAGGAAGTATCGTAACGATTCGAGGGGGACCAGGTTCAGTTCGAATATTTTCAGGCGAAATGAAGCGGCCGTATTAAGTGTGTGCAGCCACGTACCATTTTCCAATTCGTACGAAATGATCCCGCCATCATTCAACTTACCCAGATGAATCGATTGCCCGGGATTGCTCACAGAAGGAAACAGACAGGTTTTCAGCTCCATATTAAGAAGACTACTCAGAGGAATATCTTTGGAGCCAATCCAATTCCAGCGAATTTCCTTGCCCTCCATCCGTTTCCAGTCTCCCTGACTGCAAACTTCTGCACAACTGATGTGGGCATTATCAGAACTAATCGATAAAGCCGGTTCAATCGATTCGGTACCATCAGGCTGGTTTGTTTCTTGCGGATTCATGTATCATAAATTCAGTTCGGGGATATCGAAAGGTTTTAACAACCCATATAATACGAAACCAAAATCTGTTCGCAAGCAGACACCATCAATCAGGATCTTATTTTCCTGTAGAGACTCCCATGAAACAATCCGATCTGAAACAACTTGAAATGCTTTCTCGCATTGATCGTCTTATCGATCGCTGCGAAAGTTGGCCCGGCATGGAACATGCCTGGGAGCCTGCTCATCGGATGCAGGTGTTTTTACAGCGAGTGCTGCCTCGGGTTCGCACGATGCGGGAACGGCTCGAATCTCCGCTGGTTGTCGCGATGTTTGGCGGAACCGGTACCGGAAAAAGCTCGCTCGTCAATGCGATCCTCGGCAAAGAAATCGCAAAACCGGGCAGAACAAGACCAACCACAACACGCCCGTTAATTCTGGTGCATCCGGAAATCAATCTGGAGTTGCTGCAACTTCCGATGGATCAATGCGATATCGTCAGACCAGGTTTACCGATTCTGGAAGATATAATCATTGTCGATTGCCCGGACCCCGATACCAGCGAAGAAGCAGACTCCGCCAGTAACCTGCAACGCCTGCGGCAATTCCTGCCACACTGCGACGTTTTAATTTATACATCGACCCAACAGAAATACCGTAGTGCTGGTGTCCAACATGAATTAAGCGACGCCGCTCCCGGTTGCAAACTTCTGTTTGTGCAAACTCATGCAGATCGTGATGTCGATATCCGAGAAGATTGGAAAACACATCTGGGAAAAACATACAACATTCCGGAAATGTTTTTTATCGATTCGCCAAGCGGTTTGCAAACACAGATTCAAAATGAACCAACTAACAGTGAGTTGGCGAGATTACAGAATTTTTTGCTTCAACAATTATCTTCGGCCAATCGCAGTCGCATTCGGCAAGATAATGTTCTCGATTTATTGTACGCAACGCTATCTCGCATCAGATCAACACTCCAGCAGCATGTACCGACGCTGGATATCCTGGAAAGCGAACTGGAGAACAACTCCCGAAAAATCCAGCAGCAAATGTCCGAACAACTTCAAAAGGAACTTCTTTCCGCCCGGCAACTTTGGGAACGTCGCCTTCTCGAATCGGTAGTCCAACAATGGGGGAGTACCCCTTTTTCGTGGCTATTACGATTACAATACAGCCTCGGCGCACTACTTGGCTCATTCGGGTTGATGCGAGCCAGGACGACCGCTCATCTTGCATTAATTGGATTAACACAAGGAGCCAGATTATGGAAGCAGCATCAGCAGGAACAAGATTTCTCCACATTACTGAGTGAAATCGACAGCCTTCCTGTTCGCGAAGCAGACTTGCAGGATAAAAAGTTAATATTACAAGGTTACGCAAGGACGGCTGGTTTTGAAACAGGCCAGCTTTTCAATAATCCTCTGGAGAAAAACGGAAGCAAACAAACCGGCTTTCAGGAAGAGTTTTTTCACGATGCTCGCCTGGAAGTGGACCGCGCGGTCGAGCATCTTGGCAAACGTAACTCCGGGGCATTCACCCGGTTTATGTACGACACCCTGTTTTTAATCTATCCCGGTTTTCTGCTGTACCGCATTGGTCGAAATTTCTTCTGGGATTCTTTCATCAAATCGCAGGAGATCCTCAGTGCAGACTTTTACCTTCCGGCTGGCGTCTTTCTGCTTCTTTGGTGCGGAGTTTTCTCCATGCTTTTCACCAGACGACTGCGCAAAGGTTTGAAACGGGAAGTCAAAAAACTTGTCGAACGGATGATTGCTCGCAAATTAAATAATGACCTGTTCCCAACTCTGAAAGAACAATGCCAACTCGCCAGAACAGCCATGCAGGAACTGACTGAACTGGAAGAAGACTGCAACGCGTTGCGTCAACAATCAGAATCCCCCCAAACGCTCGGCTCGACCTCGCTGAAATAATCGTGACGCTTGAAGTAGCAGGAATGCTCATGTCAATTTGACTATCACAATAGCCGTGCTATCATGCTACGATGATCGTTTCGTTCAAAAACCAGGGAACGGAAGATGTATTTAATGGAAGAGATACCAAATCTGCTCGAAAGGCTTGCCCCAAAACAGTATGGAAAATTGCGATAAGGAAACTCGACCAACTAGATTCTGCGCAATCAAAGAACGACATGAGAATTCCACTCGGTAACCGCTTGGAGGTATTGCGAGGAAACCGAAAGGGACAGTGGAGTATTCGTATTAATGACCAGCATAGAATCTGCTTTAATTGGTCAAAAAATGGTCCAGAAAACGTCGAAGTTGTTGATTATCACGAGAGGTAAAAACAGTTATGGTTCGTATCCCAACAGATCGTGTACCAACCCATCCGGGAGAAATGTTGCTGGAGGAATTTATCAAACCGCTAGGTATTACACAGCGGGAACTGGCAGATTCTATCCATGTTCCTTATCAGCGAGTCAATGAAATTATTAACTCAAAAAGAGGGGTCACGCCAAGTACCGCCTTGCGCCTGGCAAAGGTTTTTGGAACCTCTGAGGATTTCTGGCTAAGCCTGCAATTACGGTGGGATCTCTACAACGCAAAGTTGATAGAAAAACGAGAACTGACTTCAATCAAACCGTTCGGGAAGAATAAAAAAAGACAGGTTCCTTCAGTTGCAGTAAAAAAGAAAACATAATCAAGAACATTTACCCGCAAGTAATTGTGCATCGTTCATGTGGTGCATCAATAACGGATTTGAGAAAACAGTCTGAAAGTCTCGGTTAATGACGGATCAACAATGGCAACAACTGACCAACCTTGTTCATGGTCAGCAAACAGATTCTGTCCCGGTTGGTTTACTGGTGGATGGTCCCTGGCTTTCTGATTGGGCTGGGGTTTCGTTGATGGAGTATTACACCAACGATGAAATCTGGCTGGAGGTCAACCGAAAAGCGGTCGAACGATTTCCTGATGTGATGTTTCTGGCTGGTTTCTGGGCAGAATTTGGCATGATCTCCAATCCGCCTGCTTTTGGAACAAAATGTATCTGGCCCGAAGATGGTTTCCCATCTGCAGAAAAAATCATTCATAGTAGCGAAGATGTTAACCGTTTAACCAAGCCGAATGTTCGCACCGATGGCATGTTACCTTTTTTGATAAATCGGCTCAAGAATAATCAAGCCGCAATAGAAAAGTTGGGCCATCGCATTCGCTTTGCCACCACGCATGGACCGCTGACAATTGCTTCTTATTTACTGGGGCATACCGAAATGCTGATGGCGACACAAACCGAACCGGAAATGCTTCATAAAATCCTTTCAATAGCGACCGATTTTGTTATCGACTGGATCGCCTATCAAATGGAAACATTTTCTTCTATCGATGGATTACTGGTGCTTGAAGACTTCATGGGGTTTCTCGGGCCGCAGGATTTTGAAGACTTTGCGTTGCCTTACATGCAGAAGATTTTCGATTCCTTTGAGGGGACCATTAAATTTCTACACAACGATGCTCATGGCTTAATAACCGCGAAATATATCGAACAACTCGGCGTCAACCTGTTCAACTTTTCGTTCAAGCATCGTATTGAACAAATCCGCGAACTGGCAGGGGATTCGGTCGTTTTGATGGGAAACATCCCTCCCCGAGATGTCTTGGCACAAGGGACTTGCGACGATGTGCGCAACTGGATTACCGCATCTTTAGAACCGCTTACCGACAGACGCCGTATTCTACTTTCAGCGGGCGGTTTTGTGGCCCAGAATGTCGCCTCGGAAAAAATTGATACCGTTTGCGATACCGCCACCAAGTTTACGGTGTGAAGAAACTTGAATAAGATTACTTAAAACTGATACGCTGCGTGCCACGCAACGCTGGCAACGATTTATTTTAGAGTTGGGCGACCATTCTTTTTTGCAAGGTGTTTGCTTTGATTATTTTGGGTTTGCCGCAGCGGCGGTGTCTTTTTTTGCGGGGGTAGTTGCGACTTTTTTTATTGGTGGTGCAGTGCGATTCATCGGCGATCAAGACGACACAGATCGCCTCTTTCAATGAAAATACGGGTATAGCCAATATCGTAACCATTTGCACCATTTGCACAAATACGCGAATTGTTTTTACTAGGCTCAGTTTTTTAATTGGCTGGCCTTCACGTTTCAAAATCTTTTTTCCAATCGCAAAAGCAGCCCAGATTCCGAGAAGTGTCTAGTTCAATTCAATGATCAAATTTTCGAGAGTGCGACAACAAAGTTGACGTCACTCAAATCGAGAAACGTTGACAACCATTTTCGTTTCTTGTTGGCGAACTGTGTGATCGCCACAAAATCGTCCGCACCGCAGATGACCGCACAAACTGCAATCACAACAATGTTCAATAATGGATAGGTCACCTTCCCCCGGCGAGGATCGGTCAGCTCCCCAAAATAGTTTTGAATTTGAATTTTAGCTGAGGCAGACTTTGTTTCATCCATGCAAATCGACTCCTGAATCAGGCGATTTCCTCAACCCTAGCCATCGCTCAGCAAGCGGCAGAAATCACGCCGACTCAACTATACCAGACCACCCAGTATCGCGCAATCGCTCTGCCGGGAGGGGCTTCTGTCTTGCGGGAGGGGCTGATCGCAAGTGATTTTCCAGACAGGCTTCCATTCTTCCTCCGCAAATAAAACATCACAAGGCAGTTCCGGACACTCACGCCCCATGTAAGTGACGTACATTAACCGCCAGGCAATAATCTTGTAGAACATCAAGCTGTTTTGCAACCGCATTTTCGTTTCAAGTTGAATCGCTTCCACCTGACAACCCGTCTTGAGGACACGAAAGAAAACTTCAATCGGCCAACGGGCCACGTAAACATCGATGACAAACAGGATGTCGCTCAGCGTACGAATCGGCAGCGAGGTAATCAACAATCAACTCACAGCGGTTTCATCATTCGGCGGATTAACTTCTTCCACCAGCACCACGTTGTAAGTGACCGCAGGAAGAGAACCGCAAGCATGAGGCGGCTTGATCGTCACTTCAATTGCGCGAATTTCCCAAATGACATCACGTGCTTTTCGCCTGGGAGTGGACGGAAGATGTATCGTGCGTGTCCCTCGTACTTTTGATTCTGCCACTTCATCACGCACTTTGCGGTAGACCGCAAAGTCTGCTTCAAGATCACGTTGAGGCAAGCAGCGGTCCACTTTAGCACGAATGACATAATCCGCAGGAGAAGGGCGCTGCTGCGCCTCCAGGTAAATATCGTAGATATCACATTCACAATCAGCCACAGAAATGATCTGAAGTTTCCGGATGAACTACTGCCGCCTTGCAAGCCAGGCGGTAGCCTTCGAGCGTGAAAGCGACACTGCTATGATCCTAAAATCCGAAACGAGAAACCTTGTCGAGACATTCTGTATCTCGCGACGGGTGAGAGGTATCGTTCAACTCAGTCGTGTCTTGCACGATCAATGCAATCGATTGTTCGTCCATTCGCCGATGCGTTGCTTCGCGATGCGGTTGGAGGATTTTATCCGGCGTGACCAGGTTATTATTGAAGAAACGATAGGCCGCTTCGGTCTCCGCCCATCCCTGGCAGGCCGCATTGATACTTCCTGCCGGATTAACAGCCAGTGCCTCGATCACCATTTCAGCTCGTCGATTCAATCGTTTATCTCCCAAATTAATTCCCCTAAGCTCCGCAGCAATTCCCTGACACATCCCGAACCTCCCTGGTCGATCCCTGACAAATCCCTAGTGAACATACAGGATCGCCCTCAGTGCAAATTTCATGCCAAACGATTTCTTTCTTGGAAAAAACCGGTTAAAACTTATGTATAAACAACAGCGTGTCTGCACCCATCCTACGGCTCATGATATGACAGCAAAGAGTAGAATTATTGAACGCAATTCTTCAGACATGCTTGACTCATATTGATATAAATTTTGGTTAGCTACTCCGTTACATCAACTGTTACTGATTCGTTGCCGTTTGCAATGGGAGTTCAAAAAAGATTTTTTCTTGATTACCTTGCATATTGAGCCGTATTTTGCCATATTGTGCGATTCTTCAGGTCGAGCGATCCAGTAACTGCTGTGATTTCAGTGGTGGCTATGTTCCATGGTATCCTTGTTGTGCAGCCGCAGCGTACAGGATATCCGCTCGACAGACACGGTTCGGCTGTCGTACGATGAGGAAGAGTATTCGCAGATGGCGACGTTGACAAAGTCAGATATCAGAAAATTACGTAAGAAAAAAGCACGTCTTAAAAGAAAATTGAAATGCCGGTTTTGTTCGGGGGGTGTTATCCCTCGACCGGTTTATGTTGATTACAAAGACATCAAATCCCTGCGTCAGCTTATTGACCGCGAAGGGAAAATTCAGCCAAGACGACGTACCGGTACCTCTGCCATTTATCAGAGAGCTGTTCGCCGGGCTGTTTTGCGAGCAAGATTCATGGGGCTTCTTCCCTATGTTGTTGATGAATAAAGTCAATGTTGTTGATGAATAAAGTCAATTGCTTTCTTGGGTAATACCAGAGGAATTTTGATTTGATTTACCTTCCCTCGCCAGGCAGAGTCTGGCCTATTTCACTCATGCAGAGGTCTGTTCTATGATTGCTCCTGAGCAATTTGACATTCGAGAACCCTTATTAGTTTCTCCTGAATTCGGTTACGACCAGCTTGCTGTTTTGCAGCAGGCGTTGGTGGCTGGTCAGGCGGCTGAACTTCGTGTTGCCTGGAGAGAGCTTGATTCGCGAGCATCTTCCCCGCGAGACCTGCTTGCCAGTGGTGTTGCCGCATTTCTTCTTGCCGATTTAGGCCGGGCTGTGGAGTGCCTTACGCAGGTGAGCGACAGTGGCATGGCGAGCTATTACCTTGGTAACGCGCTAGTTTCTCTTGAACGATTTGACGAAGCGATTGAGGCGTTCAACCAGGCAAAGAAGCAGGGTTACGATAACGTACAATGTGATCTGCTCGTTGCCGGTTGCACTCGTTTAAGTGGCGATGTCGATCAGGCGGAAAATCAGTTGCGGGAACTGGCTCGCGAAGCAGCCACACGTGCCGAATATTCGTATCAAATGGGCTGCGTGATGACAGACCGCGGCGATACCTATGGTTCTCTCGAATATTTCGAACGAGCCGTCGATATGGACCCGAACCATTCGCGTGCCTTGTTTAATCTTGCCCAGTTGAATAATCAACTAGGCAACGATGACGATGCCATTCAACTTTACGAACAGATGCTCGCCAAGCCTCCCGTTTACAGTGGCGCATTAATCAATCTGGGATTGCTTTACGAAGACCGTGAACTTTACGGTCCAGCCGCGTTTTGTTTTAAGCGAGTCCTTGAAGCTCAACCGAATAATAAACGAGCCAATCTCTATTTGATGGACATCGAGTCTTCTGCAGAAATGTTCTACGATGAAGACGCCGCCAAACGGGATAAGCACCTCGAACAAATCCTTCAAATTCCAATTTCAGACTTTGAACTCTCCGCTCGCAGCCGTAACTGCCTCGAGCGTGCCGGGATTGATCGTCTGGAAGATTTGACCATTATGAGCGAAGAGCAATTGCTGGCCGGAAAAAACTTTGGAGAAACATCTCTAAAGGAAATCCGGGCAATTCTCGATATGCACGGCTTGAAACTGGGGCAGAATCTGCACAAAAAACAGCCGGAACCGCTCTACAAACCAGAAGAACTGACCCCCGAAGAACGAGCAATGCACGAAGCGAGTGTTTCCGAACTGGACCTATCAGTTCGGGCACGCAAATGTCTTTCTCGGCTTGGTATTTCCACGATTGGCGAATTGGTTTCCCGCTCGGGAGACGAACTGCTTTCTGTGCGTAACTTCGGGGTAACCTCCCTGAACGAAATTCGTGAAAAATTGCAACTAAAAGATATCCGGCTTCGCGGCGACTGAATTTTGTTTTCGCCCGTTGCTGATTTACTTTGAACATCTCGACTTGAAGGGAACGATCATGGCACGCCCTGTGACACTATTCACTGGCCAATGGGCCGATTTACCACTCGAAGAACTTTGCAAAAAAGCAGGGGAATTCGGTTATGATGGTTTGGAACTTGCCTGCTGGGGGGATCACTTTGAAGTCGATAAGGCAATGTCTGATGATTCTTACTGCGCCAAAAAACGTGATCTGCTAGAACGGCACGATCTGAAACTTTTTGCAATTTCAAATCACCTTGTCGGACAGGCTGTCTGTGATAAAGTAGATGAGCGACATAAAGGTATTTTGCCTGAATATGTCTGGGGCGATGGCGATCCTGATGCTGTTTCCCTGCGTGCGATCGAAGAGATGAAAAACACGGCTCGCGCGGCACAGCGGCTGGGAGTTGAAATTGTCAACGGCTTTACTGGCTCCAGTATCTGGCATCTTATTTACGATTTCCCGCCCACGCCACCGGAAATGTATGATGCCGGTTATCAGCAATTCGCTGATCGCTGGAATCCAATTTTGGATGTCTTTCAGGAATGTGGCGTTAAGTTTGCTCTTGAAGTGCACCCGACTGAAATTGCATTTGATATCTACTCAGCCGAGCGGGCACTTCAAGCGATTGACAATCGAGAAGAATTTGGTTTCAATTTTGATCCGAGCCATTTAATCTGGCAAGGTGTTGATCCTGTCGAATTCATCCGCTATTTCCCAGATCGCATGTACCACGTTCACATGAAGGATGCTTCAGTTACCCTGAATGGTAGAACCGGGATTTTAGGTAGCCATCTTCGCTTTGGCGATTCCCGGCGTGGTTGGGATTTTCGAAGTGTTGGTCGTGGTGGTGTCCGGTTTGAGGAAATCATTCGTGCTTTGAATGATGTCAAATATCAGGGCCCCCTTTCCATCGAATGGGAAGATTCTGGCATGGAGCGATTCCAGGGAGGCCGTGAAGCCTGTCAATTCGTCAAGAATGTCGATTTCTCTCCCTCTGATATTGCCTTCGACGCCGCCTTTAACGACTGATGTTTTGTGCGTATTGTTGAACTCGAGATGGATACCGCGAGTAAAGAATAATGTAGGTTAGGCTTTCCAGCCTGACAAATGTGGTTTCCATGAAGCTCACCTTTTGATTTAGCAGCGAACGGGAGAATTAAAGGTGTCAGGAACGAATGGCACTGTTGCTTGGTGTGATTGGAGTTATGGCGATTCGTTGTTTTTTTCTCAATGAGGTGTCGGGGGAGTGATTTGGTTTGGTTGGGGATTTTACTTTGGCATCTGCGGCGG
>Ga0316208_1003530_pt1 | contig 11216 bp, 4 predicted proteins | sample 3monopyrite_MG_FD_204944 | JGI IMG/M metagenome (GOLD analysis project Ga0316208, IMG submission 204944) | Microbial mat bacterial communities from mineral coupon in-situ incubated in ocean water Damariscotta River, Maine, United States -... | ecosystem: Environmental > Aquatic > Marine > Coastal... | reverse complement strand
AAGGCGTCATCCACCGCGACATCAAGCCGTCGAATCTTCTGCGCGATAAGTCAACAGCTCGCGTCAAAGTTCTGGATATGGGACTGGCACGAGTCGACGAGCCGGACGAAGACGAAATCCGATTGACGATGCCCGGGCAGATGCTCGGCACCGCGCGATTCATGTCTCCCGAGCAGGTTGAAGACGCTCGAAAAGCGGACGTGCGATCTGATATTTATTCACTGGGATGCACGCTGTATTTCCTTTTGCGGTCGAAAGCACCGTACTCGGGAGAGACCGTCGCACACACATTGATGGCTCACGTCAGCGCTCCAATTCCGGACCTTTGCAAGAAGCGACCGGACGCGCCGGCATGGCTCGGAGACGTATTTCAGAAGATGCTGGCGAAAAAGCCGCGAGACCGCTTCCAGACAATGGGCGAGCTCGTCGAGACGATCCAGCATCACCTGGGTGAAGACCTGACGAAACACGACAGCAGCGAAGAGTCGCCTGATAGCGAAGACGAATTGGCCAGGCTGATCGCAAAGCGCGGCGACGAAGGCGATTCGCTCGAAGAACTCTTCAGCGAAGATGACGCGGCCGCCGGAGCCGATGCCGAAAAGTTCGCTGACCCGGACTCGCCCGCAGGAGCTCACCTTGTCGGCGCGGCCCATAAAGTAGATGACGACGCTGGCGCTTCGACATTCGGGAAACGCGAAGAGCCCGTCGATCTCGAAGACGAAGACGTGGACTTTGCCGGGGTCGATCGTGACGGCGGCGCGGACGAATCTCAGAAGATGCAGCCAATCGCTCCGTCGGGAGTGGAAATGGCATCGGTCCAGGCGTTCGACTTGAACGCTTCCGAAGAAATGCCGACCGGCGAGCCAGTCACGGAAGCCGACGCGGGCGACAGAACCGAAACGTCACAGGCGGAACATCTCGGTGAAGCTTCGGCCAGCGAAGAAGTCACCGTCGACGGCGACTACGTCAAAAGTAAATTGGCGAACCGCGAGCTTCGCGAAAAAGAGGCGGCTCGAAAGTTCAAGATCGCTGGGCTGGTCGCCGGCGTCGTGATTGTCATTGGGGTCGTCGGATTTCTCATCTTCGGACGCGGTTAGCAGTCCATTGAAAATCGACTGACTCACTAATTGAAGTGTGCCACTGGCTCTGCCAGTGCGGGATTTTTCGTAAACGCCGATTGCAAATGGCACTGGCAGAGCCAGTGGCACACATTTTCAACGAACTGTCATTCGAGCGGGGTTACGACGATCGAGTCAAGAAGCCCATCTCCGCAAGTGTTTGTTGGACGGACGGCTCGCTCAGCAGGTTTTGAAACGCCACGACCGCAGGACGTTCCAGTCGAGACGTCGGCACGATGAAGTCGTAGTGCTCGTCCCGCAGCGGCAGAAACCCGAGACCGTATGCCGACGCGACGGTGTCGATCGCGACTCCCCAGTCGGCTCGTCCCTGAACGACCGCCGTCGCCACTGCGTTGTGCGATTTCGTCTGCACGTTGTAGCCGGGCGGTCGTGCTTCACCGAGCAGCCGATCGACCAACACTCGCGTCCCGCTGCCGGGATTACGATTGATCATCGTGCAGCTGGAGTCTTCATTCGCCAGCGTGATCGCGTCCTCGGCAGTTCGACCTTCGAATCGATTGTCTCCGACTCGGTACACAACCCCTTGACGACGCCGATACCCCGGCACCAATTCCAGCGAATCAGTCAGCAGGTGCCTGTTGTACTCGTCCGTCGCGGGATTCATCAGGTGCACTCCAGCGATGTCGCACTCGCCCCGCTTTGCTGCGGCCACTCCGCCCATACTCCCGACGTGAAGAACGCGAGACGTGAAACCGCGCTTCCGCATTTCACCAAGTAGAAAATCCAGACCAACGCAGTGGCTGCCGATTACGACCAAATCCGCCGGAGCCAATTCGCGACCGAGCAACGTCACCGGAACCGTCGAGCCCTCGTCAAGAATCTCGGTGTGCTGGTCAATCGTGATGAAGCCGTCGGCCAGGCTGAACGTCGTCACCGAGCCCGAGCCTTTCCCCATCGGCCATGCCGCGAGTCCGTTCTCACTTCGGACGAGACTGACCAGCGAGTACTCCGTCCGGCCTCGGTCCGAGTTCATTCGAATCGGCAATGTCGCCTTAACAGTCTGACGATTCTCTGGAGCGAGCCCCGCCATTTCTCGCAGGACGGGAGCAACGAATTCGTGAAACGTGAAGACGGCTGACGTCGGAAAACCGGGCAACACAACAATCGGCCGGCCACCACTCACGGCGAGACAAATCGGCTTGCCAGGTTTCAACGCGACTCCGTGCGCGACAATTCCGGGATCATTCAACTCACTGACGACTTGGTACGAAAGGTCCCCTGCCCCTTTGGACGTGCCTCCTGAGAGAACAATCGCGTCGCAGTCGTGGGCAGACGCGATGATCTCTCGCAGTCGGTCGACGTCGTCGCGCACGGTTCCGAGCGGCACCGGTTCGCAGCCGAGTTCAGACACAGCCGCCGACAGGATCGCGGCGTTTGAGTCGTACACCGATCCCGTTGGCAAATCTTCGCCCGGCGGGACGATCTCATTGCCGGTGGACACAATCGCGACTCTCGGTTTCTTCCACACATCGACTGTCGTCAGACCAATCGCGGCCAGTACGCCGATTTCGCGCGACGTCAGCACCTGCCCGAATCTCAGAACTGTCTCGCCGCGAGCGATGTCCGTACCGGCGAACGCAACAGCCTGTCCCGACGCCGCCGAATGGAACACGCGCAGTCGGGCATCGCCGGCACCGCAATCAGTATCCGAGTCTGCCATCTCCGCGTGCTCGATCATGACCACGGCGTCGGCACCGCGAGGCAACATTCCACCCGTCGCGATCGGCGTTGCGGTTCCCTGCAGAACTTCTAAAGTCGGAGCGGCGCCCGGTGAGAGCACCTCTGAATTCAGAGTCAGTTCGGACGGTGCCTCTTCCATCGCTCCCGCAGTGTCGGCAGCGTGTACCGCAAAGCCGTCAACGTTGGAACGATCGAACGCGGGCACGTCGATTTTAGAAACCACGTCGACAGCGAGCACTCGCCCCAGCGATTCGCTCAGCGAAACGGTTTCCCGTCTTCGCGGCTGTGTATCAAGATGCTGACGAAATCGCTGGGTCGCCTCATCGCGACTGATGACTTCCAGAAACTGCTTCTGCGAAACAGCGTCCCGCCATTCCTGAGAATCCCGTGACTGCGTCATGTGTGAAGAAATCCTGGATGCCCAAAGCTTTAAAACGATTCGACCGATGTGTGGCAATCTGTCTGCGGGCCGATAGTCTATGGTCGATTTCAACCTTTCCGACGGTGCGAAACGGGACTGTATCAACCCGGCACCGTTCGGGCGAAACATCCAGCTCGGCATACAGCGTCGATAAGTCATCCCAGGTCGTTCAGCTCAAGTCTCGGAAACGGATTTCATGAACTGGCTGTTGCTTTGCCGCATGCTCGGATTGCTGGGAATGCTCGTCGGTGGCTCGATGGTGTTCAGCCTGCCCTGGGCGTTCCCACTTCTGGGTGAGACAGAGACTTTCGAAGCGGAAGGCTTTCGAGGAATCGTCGCGTCGCTTGTCCTGTGCCTGATCGTCGGCGGCGGACTGTTTCTGATTGGACGTCGCGAGACCGGAACCGTGCTCCGTAAGGAAGCGCTGGCAATCGTCGGTCTCGGCTGGATCCTTTCCGGTCTCCTTGGAAGCCTGCCGTTTCTACTCTCAGGCGTGAGGCATCATCAGGGCGACGAAATCGTGCCGATCACGGTTGCGGATGCAATTTTCGAATCGGTGTCCGGCTTCACGACGACCGGAGCCTCGGTCCTGACGCACCTCGAAGCTCCTCCCGTTGGAGCTGAACCCGGCGAGCATCCCGAAAAACTGATCCCTCGATGCGTCATGTTCTGGCGATGCTTTACTCACTGGCTGGGCGGCATGGGCATCATCGTGTTGTTCGTCGCGGTGCTCGGCCAGCTTGGCGCAGGCGGCAAGGCGATGATGCGTCGCGAAGTTCCCGGCCCGATCTCAGAAGCAGTCCGGCCTCGAGTCCGCGAAACGGCACTCACGATGTGGGCGATTTATGTCGGGCTCAGCGTCCTGCTGACAGGCATTCTTTACGCCGAAGGAATGTCCGTCTTCGACGCGTTGTGCCACACGTTCGGGACGATGGCAACCGGAGGCTTCAGCACATGGAACGCCAGCGTCGGACACTTCCAAAGCCCAACCATCGAATGGACACTCATTGCGTTCATGCTGCTGGCAGGAACGAACTTCAACCTCTACTACATGGCGATTTCGCAGGACAAGTCGGCGGCAAAGGGATCATGGCTTCGGTGGTTCGCTCCGTTTTATCGCGACCCAGAATACAGGCTTTACCTCTCGATCCTGACGCTCGCCACGTTTCTGCTCGCCGTCGGACTTTGGACGGAGCAGCATTACGGAACGTTAAGCGAGACCCTCCGACACGCCGCATTCATGGCGGTTTCCATCACGACCACAACGGGGTTCGGCACGGAGGACTTCGACCAGTGGAGCAGCTTCAGCCGAGCGTTGCTGTTCGGGCTAATGTTTGTCGGCGGCTGTGCGGGCTCGACGGGCGGCGGCATCAAGGTCGTCCGGTTTCTGTTGTTTGCCAGGATTCTGAAACTGGAAGCAGAACAGTCCTTCCGCCCGAACGTCGTACGGCCGCTCAGAATCGCCGGAGTTAATCTCGACAAGACGCTGCGGCATGAAGTCATCGTTTACTTCAGCTTCATGCTGCTGGTTTTTGTGGCAAGTTTTCTGATGCTCACAGCGATTGAACCCGGCGGTCCGTGGGGCCAGTCGGACGGCCACAACATTGAACTGATCGATTGTGCCAGCGCCGTCGCCGCAACGCTGAACAACATCGGTCCGGGCCTGGGAGCCGTCGGCCCGACGATGAACTACTCGCTGTTCGCCCCGCAGAGCAAGCTACTGCTTTCTCTACTGATGCTCGTCGGGCGGCTGGAGCTGTTCGCCATTCTGGTTCTCTTCATGCCGTCTTTCTGGAAAACTCAGTAACCGTCAATCAAATCGGATTTCCAGATCGGCAATCGCGAATGGGCTCAAGTCGACGTGGACGCTGTCACCTTCAATTGGCAGCTGGACGATTGTCTGGCCTCGAAAGTCTCGCAGCCGAGCGGACGACGGAGCTCTGAAGAATTCGACATTCGCATTCTGATATTGCCCCTCGGTCTCCTGGAGACGCAACGCGAAGCCGACTCCAGCGGGCGCTTCCGATTGAGTCAGCTCGACCGGTCGACGGTCATCGCTGTGTTCTTGCTCGGTCGGATCATTATTCTCCGAGTCGATCGTCACGGGCTCGGACATCAAGCCCATGATTCGCGAAACCTGAACGCAACGTGAATCAATATTGTAGAACCAGCCAGTCTGCCCGGCTCGAGGTGGACCTGTCTGAGTTCGAATCGGCACCACAGGATTCAGTACATCCCGAGCGGCCTGCAATGGGTAATTCTGGTCGACGGCAATTGCGAACTTGAACTTCCTTTCGGACTCGCCTTCCGCCGCCAGCAACGAGTCGATCATTCTCGGCCCGGTCTTCCGGTGAAATGGCATGCCCATTGGCAAGATCGTCGTGCGAGCTTCTTCCGAAGCAATTTCGATGTAATCGAGCGTTTCGATTCGCTGCATCTCGATCGGCTGAGCGGCTCCCAGGACTGAATGTGAAATCGCCGCCGTGCCGTCGTTCCACGCAAACCTCGCCCCGTAGAAACAGCCCCACGGATCGCCCTCCGGCTTCTTCTGAACATCGACCAGTTCGATTTCCAATTCGAGAAACGGTCGACCTCGCCAAACGCGAAACGTCTGCCGAAACCCAGAAAGTACCGCCTGGGTCGACGGATCGATGATCTCGCCAGTCGTCACAATCTCGCCGCACGAAGGACCGGTGCATGTCACTTCAACATTCTGACAACGCATCTCCGAGTAGAACGTTTTCTCCTCGAAAACTTCACCGTCTTCACCCGGCCGCTGAAGAGTCAGCTCACGAGCAAAACGAAACGCCAGCTGCTGGCTGAGCCGGTTCGGGCTGCGTCCGTGTTTCTTCAGACGCTGCAAGCCGCCGGTCGTCTCGTTGACGTAGACCTCGAAGAATTCGTTCTGCAGACGCAGCCCTTCCGCGAGTAACCCCTTCGACGAATCTTCAGAACTGACCCCGTCCGGAATCCACGCAAACCCGGCCGCAGGAATCTCGACAAGGGCCTGCTTCCGCTGACCGTCAAACTGCAAAGACTTCACCGGACCATCGATCGCTGGAACGGTGGTCGGTTCGGACTCGTTGCCGGTTTCAAGGTCGACAACGACCCGGCGAGGAAACGAGAGAGTGTTGATGCACAGCCAGCCCGGACGAGCATCCGCGCCGTGCATGATAATGCGGCTTAGCTTCGCTTCCGCCTTCGTCTGGTAGTTCTTCAGCGTCCCTTCGGCTGTCGCGACGATCTCGGCGGACTCATCTGACTCTGATTCGTAAACGTCGGGCCCAGCTTTTTCGAGATCCGCAAGGAGACTCGCAGCCGCGGTATCGTTGACGGGCCGCCCCATCAACGCATCGCCAATCCCCGACTGCCACGCGGCCGTTTCGAACTGCGCAACTCGCTGCACGTGATTTCGAAATCGAGTTATCGGACAATCTTCGCGCCGCGCAACGGCCTGCACAAAAAACGGAGACAAGTACTCTTTCGTGTCGTGATGCCACCCGCCGCCGTGATCGTCGGTGTGCAGAAAGTATTCTTCGAACGTGACGAAACGCCCGAGCACCGGCGCGTACTTCTGCATACGACGAATGTCTTCGAAGAACGGGCACTTCGTATCGGGCCACCGAGCGAGAGCCAGGGCGGCGACCTGATCCGACTCCATCGTTTCAGCCATCCGTTCCGGAAACCGCAGCCAGGTCGTTGCCGAATCTGCCGCGAGCGGAATCCGCGAATAAGCATCAACGGAGCTGCTGTCGCACGCTTCCCACCTCATGCGGCTTTGTTCGCGGTCGGGGTAGATTCCGTCGTCGAGCAGAAAATGCAAACCGGAATGGAAGCCGAACTTCTGCAGGAGTTGAGGAAGCATCGGAGACAACCCGTAACGTCGACGTCCCCACGTTGTCGGCTCGCGCTGAAAGATTTCCCGAAACGCCGCACGACCACGCTGCAGATCGAGGATCGCCGACTCAAGCGGAACAAGAGGCGCGGCCAGCTCGTGAAGGTCGCCCCCCGCCACGTCGGCGCGGCCTTCGTCCCATGCTTTCTTGAGAAGTTGCACCGTCTGCGGATGAGATTCGGCCATGTCCTGAGCATCCAATGCTCGCAGCAGATAGTTGACCGGCGATTCCTCACCGAGCAATTCGTCAAGTTTCTCGCCCGCCATGTCCGGCGCCAGCAGACAGAGGTCGAGAAGGTAACAGTCGACCGGAAAGAACCGCTCACGGGCTTCCAGCAGAAGTTCATACGACGATCGCAACGAAACGTCGACTCCGGCCTCGTCACCCTTCACGGCATCTTTCGCTGCGGCGACGAGTGTCTTCTCGAAAAAGACTTCGTCGTAGCTGTTGAAGTGGTGCATGTGCCGAGTCAGCAGCTCCATCAGAATCCAGCATGTTCCCAGGGCGTAAAAATCGTCGACGATACTGGCCGAAACTTCACACGCAGACTCATCGGATGAAGAATCTCCAACGGATTCGTCTTGAGCGGCGGTCGATGGTTCCGCTTCTTCATTGTCGTCGTTCTTCGAGGATTCACCGTCGGCGGCTGGTTCGTTCGCAAGCCCTGCCAGTGCCGCGGCGACCATTTCGGCTCGATCGTGCAGCCCGGAAACGACGACGGCTCCCTGCTCTCTCGCCAGACTCACCCAGCCAGCCGGCAACTGATCGTCGCAGGCTGTGGGGACGATAATCAGCGAGCCATCGACGTCGGTCGTCGGTTCGTCCGCGCGGTGCCAGCCCGGCATCAGCCCCGTCGAAGCGACCAACCTCGGATGAAACGAGACCGAAAAAGCGTTCAACAGGCTCTCCGCCTGCTTGTCACCGAGCTCCGTCGGAAAGTCTTCCAAACTATGGCTTGGAATCAGGATCACAACCTTCTGATATGACATTTTGTTCATTCGACGTCCGGTTTACACAGAATTCGTCAGCACTTGAGTTTCCGCGCCTTAATCAACAAGGGCGACTGATCATCGATGTGGTCTGCCTGTTGAATGCACAAGGATTTGACTCATTCAGCGTGCCACTCCGCAACTGAGTGAGCATTGCCGGCTGAGGAATTGGCGGAATTGACAGCTGACTCGCATCTCGGAGTCGGTCGGACGATGTTCCATCCGCATGCATAGCGGTCTTTAAGGAATTGTCCCGAAATAAGTTCCTTGTTTGACCGCAAGCCGAAGGCGCCCGCGTTTCAGACGCTGGCACGCATTCAAAACACCATCGCCTGCGGCTTCGGGTCAAACAAGGCAACGGAAATCGGGAAGTTATTTCGGGACTGAGTCCTAAGTCCGCAGAATTCGGACTCGAAAGCCTGAGAATTTCGCCTGAATGCGGCCTGGAGAATACATTACGGAAGAAAACCTGAACCTGACAGTAACACGCAACCCATTTACAAATAACACCTTGCGCCATTTCCAGAATATTGGTCCGAGTATTCTTCGGATAATTCGGAATCTTTCAGGAACTAATCTGCCGGGGAACCCATCTCACTGCTTCGTTGCGTCTGGTATGTGGGTTCTGTTTTGAAATTCGCAACTCGACCGAGGAGCGTCGCCTTCCGTTTTCAACCCGACTCATGCGTTCATGGACGTCTTTTCTGCTGACTGGTTCCTGAAAACTTCGCCTCGTGACAAGGTGACGATCGTGTTGAATGCGAAATTCTGACTGTTCCAATTTGTCTCGCAGGTGTCAGAAGCCGGTGGACAGTACAGACGTCAGAATCGACAATCATTGTCTGGTTTCTTTATTGTGAACGACTGCTAAACTCCTGCGGTAGCTTCAGTTCGGTAAACTCTGGTAACTCATTTCTCATCGTTGTCTGACCGTCTGATGACAGACTTTTCTGAGCTGTACTTCATCAGGTCGACTGGAAAAGTAACTCAAGACAACATTTCACTCAGGTACATCTCCTCTCAGAGAATTCTCTCTGAAATCACCTGATCCCGGTGAAACTTCTGACATTCTTCAGGAAGTCCATCATGGCAGAAAATAGAGCAGTCTGGGGAATCGACATTGGGCAGGCAGGGCTGAAAGCAGTCCGCCTGAAGTACGCAGCTCAGGCTGAGCAGGTGCTCGCCGTCGCGTACGACTACATCCCGCATCCAAAGATTCTCAGCCAGCCTGACGCGATTCCACGTGAGCTGATCAAGCAGGCCCTCGATACGTTTCTTTCGCGAAACGACATCACCGGAGATCTGGTCTCGATCAGCCTGCCTGGTCACTCTGCCCTGGCCCGGTTCATCCAACTTCCGCCGGTCGAAAGCAGCAAGGTTGCCGACGTCGTCAAGTACGAAGCGCGTCAGCAGATTCCGTTTGCCCTCGAAGATGTCATCTGGGATTTCCAGACGCTGGGCGGCGGCATTGAAGAAAGCGGCTTCATGCTGGGAGCGGAAGTCGGCCTCTTCGCCATGAAGACCGAACAGGTTTACGAAGCGATACGACCATTCACCGAAGCGAAAGTTGAAGTCGAAGTTGTGCAGATCGCGCCGTTGGCTCTGTACAACTTCCACTGCTACGACACGCTCGGTGTCCGCCGCAGCACGGAAGACGAATTCGTCGCCCCCGAAGAGCACACAATTATGCTCGACATGGGAACCGACAATACGACGCTGGTAGTTTCAAATGGCGAGAAGATCTGGATTCGCAACGTACCGGTCGGCGGAAACCATTTCACAAGAGCACTCACGAAAGAAATGAAGCTGACATTCGCGAAGGCCGAGCATCTCAAATGCAACGCGACGAAGTCACCGGATCCACGAGCTGTCTTCCAGGCATTGCGTCCAGTCTTCAACGACTACGTTTCCGAAATCCAGCGTTCGATCGGTTACTTCTCGAGCGTGAATCGCGATGCGAAGATCTCAAAGATTGTCGGAGTCGGGAACGGTTTCAAACTTGCCGGTTTGCAGAAGTTCCTGCAGCAGAATCTGCAGTACGACGTCGAGCGGGTTGAGACATTCGACGCAGTGGTCGGCGACACCGTGTTGAACGCTCCGGTCTTCCAGGAAAACATCATGACCTTCGCAGTGCCATACGGTCTGGCATTGCAGGCACTTCAACTGACGAAGCTTCGGACGACGCTGCTGCCGAAGGAAATCGCAGTCGCTCGAAAAATCCGCCGCAAGAAGCCGTGGGCGGTCGCAACGGCCGCCACCGTGCTTTGCGGGCTCGCAACATCAGTGGCTGGTTATGCCAACACTGCTGCCAAGGTCAACAAAGAACGATTCGGCGAGGTCGAAACTGCCGCGGACACCTTCAAGAGTGCATTGAGCAGCGGCAAGAGCGCCTACGACGGGGCACGCGGCACGCATGACGGACTCGTCGAAAAAGGTACTCACCTGGTGAGCTATCTTGATTACCGTGAGCTGTGGGCGGAGTTGTATCGTGGCATCAATGAGGCTCTGCCGAGGCCAGTCAGTCTGCAGCTCGATGAAGAGGAGCTGACGAAGATTCCAAGACTCAACATTCGCAGTATCACCGCTCAGCGATACAGCGACCTGAATACATGGTTTGGCGGGCTGCGGGAACCGGATAAGAACTTCCTGACAGAGGAAGAAAAAGCAGCCGGACCATCGGGTGAAGGTTATGTCATTACATTAATGGGTGAGCACTATTACACACCGGAATCTCGATTTGGCGGCAGCGTGATCTTTGTGCGGGACACCTTGGTGGAAAATCTCCGCAAGCCATTCATCAAGCAGGGCGACAACTTCACTGGCCCGGTCCCCGTAGCAATCCTTGGAATTTCGCACCCGGTCATTACCAAAAATCCGCCTCCCTCAAAAGTCGAACTGTACGAGAATGGGGCTCCCAAAACCGGCGACACACCTCAGAGAGGCTTCAGGCCAGGAGTGCCACGCCCCGGATTTCCAAGACCTGGTGCAAATTCCGGACAGCCCGCAGCCGGTCAGAATCTGTTGGAGCCCCAGTTCCGGCTGATCGATCGCACAACGTTCACCCTTCAGTTTGCCTGGAAACCGACCATCG
>Ga0316208_1003528_pt1 | contig 11224 bp, 8 predicted proteins | sample 3monopyrite_MG_FD_204944 | JGI IMG/M metagenome (GOLD analysis project Ga0316208, IMG submission 204944) | Microbial mat bacterial communities from mineral coupon in-situ incubated in ocean water Damariscotta River, Maine, United States -... | ecosystem: Environmental > Aquatic > Marine > Coastal... | reverse complement strand
GCAACCGGCCGGGAAACAGCGGTCAAGCTGCACCAGCAGTGGGAGAAGACTCGCACCATTATGAGGCCACTGCCGATGGAGATGCGAACCGGTTACACGCTGAGCAGTCTGACTCGTGATCGAGCTGGCATCATGATTCTGGGGACCATCGAGCCGATTCAGGCGTCTCGACTGGGGCCGATTCAGCAGGCATCAGTGAAGCAGTCAATCTCGCTGAAGAAAGGCGAGATCACCGGCTCGTGCATGATCGATCGTGCCAGCGGGCTGCCGTTGACGAGTCGTGTTCAACGACAGATGGAAATGACCGTCGAGGTGCCGGGACAACGTCCGTTCGAGCAGCGAAAGACGATTGTCACCACGGTCGAATCATTCCCGACCGAACGGACGATCTTCTCTCGATCAGACCAACAGGCTCAGGTGGGTGGCCGCATCCTGAGAACCGACGGCGTCGAGGCGAACACTCCAAACGCGGTGTCGAATGCTCATTTTGAATCCGGGCAGCCAGGGCCGTCGCAACCCGTCGGGCCATCGCAGTAAGTATCGAAGCAAACCGGCGTCATCAGAGGTGTTCTTTCAGATCTGGCCGCTCGATGGTTCGTTTCCCGACTTCGAATCGATGGCCTGCGTCGGTGGCACTGTCTTGCCCGAGAGAGCAGACTATCACGTTGACGTGTCGAGTTTCGGGAGATGAATCGTGTTTGGGCGATTGCTGCTGCTTTTTATTCTGACGCCGTTGATCGAGCTTTGGTTGCTGATGCTGGTCAGCGAGCACCTCGGAGCCGCGACGACAATCTGGCTTGTGTTGCTCACCGGCTTTGTCGGAGCGAGCCTCGCCAGACGGCAGGGACTTCAGACGTGGCTGGCGATTCAGCGTGAAACTCAGCAAGGCAAAATGCCCGCAGCATCGCTGGTTGACGCAATGATGATCTTCGTCGCTGGCGTTCTGTTGATCACGCCAGGCATGATGACGGACGTCGTTGGGTTCTCCTTACTGGTCCCCCCCGTGCGAGCGTTCCTGCGGAAACGTTTTCAGGATTCGATCAAAGTTCAGGCTGCCGCCAGCGTTCAGGGATTTGGAGCCGGATTTCCCGGCACGCCACCCGGTCCCGCCGGAAACGAGCAAAAGCCAGCTTCCGCGAACGACGTGATCGACGTCGAGTATCATCGCCACACGGAAGATTGAAGACGACGCACAAAGGATCGACGAGATGATGGACGACGGCAGTTACGTCTGCGATTCCTGCGGAGAAGAGATCATCATCCCGTTGGACAGTACCGGCGGGGCCTCGCAGGAGTACGTTGAGGACTGCCCGGTCTGCTGCCGTCCTCACGTGATACGAGTCTCGTTCGACCCGGATGGCGATGCGATCGTTCGTGCAGAGCCGGAGCTTCAATAGCTCGCCGCGATGCCCGGAAGCTCGCCACGATGCTCGGAAACCGACTACTCAGCGGCGAGTTGAATGCCGGCATTGTCGATCGTAAACGGGACGATGGATTCGTCGACGGCGCTGCCACGGTGCTTCGCGACGCAGAGGGCTCGGCCCATTTTCATGCCGTCGCGATACTTGCCCATCAGGATGATCGTGTTCGCGTTCGAGAGTACGTCGCCGGATTCGATACGACGTTCAATCAGTTCGTCAATCATCATTTCGTGGCAGGTGTAAAGCAGCAGGCAGCCGATGTCTTCATGGTTGTAAGCATGCTGGTCGATCGTTTCCGCGTTCTGCCGAAACTGTGCCCGGAATAGATCGCGAGCAACCCAGTCGGATTCTTTCCGCAGGATCTGATGATAGATGTATTCGAACATGTGGAACTGAAACGAGTCGCCTGGTCGGTCGGTTGGTTCGATTCCGTCCATGACGCAGCGTCGAACTCCGTGGACGAAATTGCCGTAAAAGAAGCCGATCGCTTCGACGATCTTTTTCTGCAGGTCGACTTTCCAGGACTTCCAATCGTCCAGTTCCATATCGCTGATCGTGACTCGGCGGCCAGCTCGATGAAAGATGTGCATCGAGTCGAACCGCCCCGTCTCCCGGTCCCAGACCTCGTGAGCGTGGACTTTCTGTCCGGCGACTTTTTCACGCAGCTTCCAGCCGAACAGCCGATCGGCATAGTCAGCATGATTCTGCATGTCACCGCGAGCCGTCATGTCGAAGATGACTCCGTTCTCGCCATCCTGCTCAAGACCTTTTCTGGCGAATTGAATGCCAAGTTGCGTCTTGCCGATTCCCGTCGCCCCCACAACGACTGTCAGTTTGCCGGGAAGCAGGCCGCCGCCAAGCATCTCGTCGAGCCGGGGGATTCCGGTGAGCAGTCGATCCGTCATGAAGTACTTTCGCTAAAAGTCCGGCCTGTCGTCGGCGCCAGCCAATGATGTTCTTTCAAAAGTTGCAATCGCGACGTCGCGGTTTTTAGTCGACCGTCGTCGTACTGACGAGCGACCACGAATCCAATGCCGAGTGTCGTTTGGCCGGTTCAGCGTGCGTCGTGGGGCCACTGATCGGAAACAACGAACACGCGGTCAGACTCCTGCCACTGTTCATCGCCTTCCGACAGAACGTTGACAAGTTGCGGCGTTCGTCTTTCCGAGAAGTGAATCCTGAGCAGGCTTCGAATCTCGCCGGCTGTCTGCAGGGTTGCATCCGAGGCGTTTGCCTGGTCGGGAGCCAGCCAGTGCGGCTTCCTGGCGACGCGATATCTGGTCTCTGCGTCAGACGCTCCGAGGAGGTCAAGTTCCGATTCGCGAATCCATGAACCGTTCAGGTGGTTCTTCGAAAGCAAGGCGGGCAACTCGGCCGGGACTCCCGCCAGCGGATGATAAAAAATCCGCCCTTTGACAAACGCTTCCCGTTTCGCCACGTTCGGAAAACGGGATTCGCTTAACGGCAGCTGATGATCGAGCAGTCTCCGCGTCTTCCTCTCAAAGTTGTCCGCTGAGTTTGGACCGATGAAGTGGCTGCCTGAGTCATTCGATTCAGAAGTGTGAAGGAAAAACTTGACGGCGGTTTCGCAGTGGCAAAGCACGCCGTCATGATCTCGATAGAGAAAGTCGATTTCTCCGACCGTCCGGCCTTCTTCCTGAATCTGCAGGCCGCGTTCGACGATCTCAAAGCCACGAACCGACTTTAGATAGAAATGGACGAGGTCTTCGAAATATCGCCCGACGCGATACAGACTGCGGGCATGGCAGCAGGCCTCAAGAGCGGCGGGATCAAAATCGGATTCTTCGCAGTCTGGCCAGTCAGTTGCGGCATCCCTGGCCGAAGACCCAATGAGCGATGGACTGTTGATCGCCCAGATCAAATCTCTGGAGGCCTGAGTTGTCATGCTGGCTCACTTTCTCTGGACGTCGTGAGGAACCTGGTGACCGAATCGCGAGATTCTCCCGCTCCGTGGCATTGCCTGGCTTGTCTCAAATCTTCAATGGGAGGTTGGTTCGTTCGTTGTCGCCGTCAAGCTGGCGGCATTCTGAGGGCGACGTCGACGTTTGCAACCTGTCACTCACGCTCTGATGTGACTGCTTTCGACGTTGTTTCAGGAGTCGCAATTCTGACTCTGCGTGCCGTTGGTAAACTTTGCCGGTTATACGGAATGTAGCTGTTCTTCCTGTTCTGCCGGTTGATGCCTGTTGTGTCAGATATGCCAATTGCTCCGACCGATACCGTTGTCGGGATTACGCGCATGGTGATGCCTGTATCGGTCATGAGCCCGTTTTCGGGAGTCGAGGCCGACGTCAGGTTTGAGACCAGCGGGGGATTCGGAGTCGGAAAACTCCGCGTGCCCTCGTCGTAACTCCATTTCGAACAATGGAACGCGATCCGAGCAGCAGAAGGCTCCGGTCCAGGGAAGGGACTATGAACATTACCACCTGGAAGAAACTGTTGGACAGGAAGCTCAACGGGCGTGGAAAACGCCGCCGAGCACCATTGTCTGTAGCGTCCGAGAAGCTGGAGCAGCGAGTTTACCTCTCGGCCGCCGCCACGCTCGTCAACAATGACCTGCTGGTTCTGTCCGACGCTGACGAGTCGATCTCGATCGGCACGTCCACGGACGGCAAAGGGAACCTGGAACTGCTCATCAACGGGCAACAGTACACGGGACTGGCGACGGTTCAGTCCAGCCAGATCGGCTCCATTCGAGTCATTGGCGGGGCGGGCGGCAACCTGATTGACCTGTCCGGAGTGATCGCTGCTGATTTCTCATTCGTCGATCCGACCACAGGCCAGCCAACTTCGATCTTTGTCGACGCCGGCGACGGGGATGACACGATTCTGGGATCGTTCGACCTCAATGACACACTGTTCGGCGGCGACGGCAACGACCTCATTAACTTTGCCGCTGTCGGCCCACCTTCCAACCCCGTGAATGTGGGCTCTGCGGCGTCGACGACCTCGCCTCTACAGGCTTTGTCTGGGACAGAAACTGCGAACATCATCAACGGCACGGACACAGTGCTGTTTGAGTCGGTCGGAATTGTGGGCGACGCGACGACCGGCACGAGCTCCGGCACACTGATTGCGCCGACGTTCGTACTGACCTCAGCGCAGAATGTGACCGGCTTTGCCGCCACCGACGCACGGTTCACGCTGGGGACGGAAACGTTCTCCAGCGTTGCGATTTCGATTCATCCGAACTTTGACGCGACTCAGCTTGGCACGGACGCGGCAAACGACCTCGCCATCATCGAACTCGACCGACCCGCCACCGGAGTTGCGCCGAGTCAGCTGTTTCGAAGCACGCCCGCCGTCAACGACCTGCTGACGATCGTCGGCTTTGGTGCGGGCGGTGATGGCACAAGTGGCGAAGACATGACGTTCGGGACGAAGCAGTCGGGGACGACGCCCGTCGACATCGTGACTCCAACATTGATCCAATGGAGCTTTGACGACGACACCGAAAGCAACATCGCTCCGGGAGACACCGGCGGCCCGAACTTCGTGCAGATCGGAACGGAGCTCTTCGTTGCCGGAATCAGTTCGTTCAATTCGCAGGCCAACGCGGCGATCGGTGACGTGGCGTCGGCAACTCGAGTTGACGCTTACGCCAACTGGATCGACTTCGTTCTGGGGACCCCTGGCACGAGCAACCGCCAGGGGAATCTGTCGATCGACGGCGGTGACGGCGACGACACGCTCAACGGAGCCGACGGAAACGACACGATCAGCGGCGGCGACGGTAATGACACCGTCCTGGGCTGGATCGGCGATGATGTCATCGATGGCGGCGACGGCGATGACACGATCGACGCTTACGACGGAGCGGACAGTGTCGACGGCGGCGACGGAGCGGACAGCATCACAGCAGGTTCCGGCGATGACACCGCGAACGGTGGTGTCGGCAACGATACCGTCGTCGGCGAAGGCGGAAACGACTCGCTGTTCGGCGGCGGAGATGATGACACTGTGCTGGGCGATGGCCAGCGAGCCACCGCGCCTGGTGATGACATCATCTTTGGGAACTCGGGCGACGACATTCTGATTGGCGGCGGCGGCAACGACGTTATCGACGGCGGTGACGGAGACGATGTTCTGGATTCAGGCGACCAGTCTCTGTCAATTTCGGACGGGACGGTCGGTGTCGAAGGAAATGTCGGAATCACAAGCACGGCGACCTTCACGGTTACTCTTTCGCGCCCAAGCGCTCTGACTGTGACTGCGGATGTCGTCACCATCGACGGAACGGCGACTGGCGGGTTCGACTTTGAGATACAAAACTCAACGATCACGTTTGCACCGGGTGTCGTGACGCAAATTGTGACGGTGCCGATCATCGGCGACACGTTGCCGGAAGCGAATGAAACATTTTTCGTTCAACTGTTGAACGTCTCGAATGCGGTCGCGATTGATTCGATCGGCGCCGCGGTGATTGACGACGACGGTGACGGAATTCAGCAGGTCGTCTTCCTGGATTTTGATTCCGGAACGAATTTCTTCTTCGAACGCTTTTACACTCAGGCCGAGCGCGACGCGATTCAGGCACGACTGGAAGAGATTTATGGCGAGTTCACCGTTCAATTCACGCAGACTCGTCCGATATTCGGGCTGTTCTCAACAATCTTCATGAACCAACCACCGCCAGGCGGACAAGCGGACGAGATTGATTTTCGTAATCTGAATCTTGGACTGAACGCGACCGTGGATGTCAACAGTCTCCTCGGTGGTTTTGGGGAGCCTCCTGCAACGAGTGCCAATTTTGTTGAGCTCACCGCGAAAGTCGTCGCGCATGAACTTGGCCACTTAATGGGGCTCGGACACGGTGATGCCTACGGACCGATTGGTTCAGGAATTGGTTTCCAACCTGGACGCGCGGCCTACACGCCACCGTACCCGGGTCCGGTCGGAGCGAACGAGACGAATCGCCACATCATGGCCTCGCCAGCTTCGACAGGTGAGACTACGCTCAATGCCTTGAGCGGCCAGACCTTCGGCGCCAGGTCAGCGGTGAAGCTTGCATTCTTCAGCTTTCAGGGGCAGGTCCTGGGAGAACAACTCGGAATTCACGATACGCCGTTGACATCGCAGCCGATCGTTCTTGCCGACCTCGTTGTTCCTAATACGGAAATGACTGGAAGCCTCGTCGGGCTGGAATTTGACGTAGAAGCAACCGTCGTGACGGGAGCTATTCAAGGTGCGGGCGAGGTGGATGTCTACTCGTTCGATGCGACAGCCGGTCAGGTGCTGAACATGGAGTTGCTGTCGAGCGTTCTGGCTTCGAGTCCACTGCCCAGATTCACACAGTCCTTCGACACGATGATCTCCGTCGTCGATTCAACCGGCACGGCGATTCCGTATTACGCAGGAACCGCAGTCAATGATAATAATTTTCCTGAAGGGCTGCCCAATACTGATTCCATTCTCATTGACCTGATCATCCCGACGGACGGCACGTACTACATCCAGGTCGAATCTTCCACGGGCCTCGAAGTCGGGCAGTACGAATTGTTTGTCTACAACTTCGAGGCCAATGCTCCGCTAGCTGATCCCGGGGGCGGGACAATCCTGCCTCCAACAGCCAGTGTGACTCTAATCGGTGGTGCAGGGTCTGATTCGCTGAGCGGTACTGACAACAATGACCTGTTGATCGGCAATGGAGATGCCGACAGTATTACGGCGGCCGGTGGGGATGACACTGTTTATGCGGGCGGCGGTACGGACTCGGTTGACGGTGGCGACGGAAACGATCGACTGCTTGGTCAAGGCGGCCGGGACACCATCGCGGGCGGAGCTGGCGATGATTTTGTTGACGGTGGGACGAGCTCCGACGTCATCTATGGAGATGACGTCGCGGGAACACTTTCCGGAAACGACACGATCACGGGCTCAGCCGGAGCAGACTTCATCACTGCCGGCATGGGAGACGACATTGTCTACGGCGGCAATGATGACGACACCATCTTTGGTGAAGATGGTCAGGACACCATCTTCGGACAGAATGGCGATGACGTCATCAACGGCGGAGCAGGCGACGACACCATTGTCTGGAAGCAGGACGGGCAGGACGTCATTGACGGAACCGACGGCCGCGACCAGGTCGAAGTCCGCGGGACATCAGGCGTCGACACGATTACGGTTGGCCAGTCGGGAAGTACTCTGACAGTGACCGGTGGCGGCTCAACTCTCAACCTTCCAAACGCGATGCAGGACTTCGCCAACGGATTGGAAGAGCTGGTCATCAACGGTCGCAACGGAGCTGACTTCATCACCATTACCGACGTGAATACCGTCGGGTCGATCCTGATTCTGGTCAACGGGCAGAACGGCGACGACACAATCACGGCTGCTGGAGCGATGCTCGGTGTTGCGAACCTTCAGATTGACGGTGGCAATGGCAACGACACGCTGACCGGCTCAGCAGGCAGTGAGACTCTGCGAGGCAGCGCTGGCAACGACTCGCTGAGCGGCGGCGATGGCGACGACACTCTCGTCGGCGGCGACGGCCAGGACGTACTCAACGGCGACGCCGGCAGGGACCTGCTTCAGGGCAACTTCGGCAACGACACCCTCGATGGCGGCGACGGTGACGACACGCTGGAAGGGAACGAAGACAGCGACATCATGAGCGGTGCCGACGGCAACGACTCGATCAGTGGCGGCCTCGGTGACGACGTGCTGGACGGAAAGAGTGGCGACGACATTCTTTTGGGCGGCGGCGGCAAAGATATTCTGCTCGGTGGATCAGGGGATGACACGCTCGACGGCGGTCGAAACCAGGACACTCTTCGAGGTCACAGCGGCAACGACAAACTCCGCGGCGACCACGGAAACGATGTATTGTTTGGCGGGTCGGGTAACGACACCATCGACGGCGGAGACGGTGAAGACACCATCGACGGGGGTTCTGGGAACGACGGCATCGTTGGCGGGAACGGCAACGACCAGATCAACGGAATGGGTGGGAACGACACGATCCTTGGCGGCGACGGCGACGACGCGATCTCCGGTGGCGCGGCGGCTGACACGTTGCTCGGACAGGAAGGCGACGATGGCATCAGCGGTAACGGCAGTTCGGACGTGATCGACGGTGGCGAGGGCGTTAACGGGCTTGCAGACGCCGATCCGCTGGTCGACAGAGTTTTCACATCGGGAATGCCGTTCGAGCTGACGGCCGAGATTCTCGCGAACATCGATGCGAGCAACTGACCGTTGGGTAAGACCGTAGGGGATGTCAAGTGAAACGCAGGCGTCCCGTCTTCTGCGTGTTGACGAATTGGTACGCCAGCGCTGCGCTCGACATACCCTACGTACTGTGCCAAAAAACGCCCGTTACTCGTCCATGATCTGTTTTTCTTTGTCTGAAGCAGATGCGTTGATCATGCCTTCGTACTTCTTGGTCAAGGTCTGCACTTCGTCCTTCGCCGTGTCTCGCTGATCTTCGGACATTGACTTGTCCTTCTCAGCGTTGTCCGCCTGTTTGTTCGCGTCACGGCGAATGTTGCGGATGGAGACTCGCGAGTCTTCAGCGAATTCTTTAGTTCGCGAGACAAGCTGCTGGCGGCGTTCGCGTGAAAGCGGTGGAACGTTCAGTCGGATGACACGTCCGTCCGACATTGGAGCAAGGCCCACGTCGCTCGATTGAATCGCCTTAACGATTTCGTTCATCGTCCCTGCGTCGAACGGTCGGATCAGAATCTGTTGCGGCTCGGGAACCGTGATATTCGCCACCTGTTTGAGAGGCGTCTGCGATCCGTAGTAGTCGATGCGGATCGAGTCGACCAGTCCTGGAGTTGCTCGGCCCGTTCGAAGGCCCGTCAACTGGTCCGAGAAAACGGTGACTGCTTTTTCCATACGCTCTTCGGCGTCGAGAAGAATTTCGTCAGCGTCCATGATGTATTCCTTACGGGTTTCCGATGTCGAAAGTTGTTGAGTTATTCGGTCGAGCTTGAATTGTGGCTGGCCGAACCGAGAGGTTCAACGCCGCGAACCGTGAAGATCGAGCTGCGTCGTTGGAACGGGCAAACGGCTATCCGACACGTGTGCCGATTTTTTCGCCAGCGATGACGCGTTCCAGGTTGCCTTCTTTCTGATAGTTGAAGACGACGATCGGAATGTTCTGCTCCATGCAGTGGTGCATTGCTTGAGCGTCCATGACCTTCAGATCCTGCCTCAGGACTTCCTGGAATGAGATGTCCGAGTACTTTACCGCGTGTGGGTTCTTTTCCGGATCGTCCGAATAGATCCCGTCGACTCGCGTTGCCTTGAGTACGACGTCCGCCTCAATTTCCCGGGCGCGAAGAGCGGCGGCCGTATCGGTGGTTACGAACGGACTGCCCGTGCCTGCGGCCAGAATGACGACTCGCCCCTTCTCGAGGTGGCGGACGCAGCGTCGGCGGATGAACGGCTCGGCAACACCTTCCATGCGAATGGCTGTTTGCAGTCGCGTGGGGACGCCGGCGTTTTCCAGGGCGTCCTGCAGGGCGAGGCCGTTGATACAGGTTGCCAGCATCCCCATGTAATGGGCGGTGGGCGGATTGATGGTCGCACTGAAGGCGGCGAAGTCGCGGCCTCTCAGAATGTTGCCGCCGCCGCAGACAATGGCAACCTGCACTCCAGTTTCGTGAACGCGGCGGATTTGCTGCGAGACGCTCGACACCTCAGCCATCGTAATGCCGGACTCGCCGCTGCGGCAGAAACTGTTGCCGCTGAGCTTAAGCACGACTCGCTTGTAAGTAGCTCCAGAACTCTCGGAAGAAGAGCTTTCCGGCTCAGTCATCGTTCATCTCCGGTTGAAGAATCCGTTCTCGACGCGGTGATTTGCGCCACCGGTACGAAGATTAGCGACATGATCGACGAAGGCCAGTGACCCACGAAACGAGGGGCAGGAGAACGATGTCTCCTGCCCCTCGAATTCGATTGAGCTTTACGTGCGATGCCGTTCTGGCATCGGCGAAAGGGTCTAGTTACCCAACGACCAGCGTGTGAAGCCGACAGCTTTGTAGCCAGATTCGGCAAGTGCCTGACTGACTGTCTTTGAGTCGTCTTTGGCGAACGCCTGGTAGGTCAGCACGCCTTTGTCGACGTAGAAGTTCTTCATCCGTCCGTCGACGATCTTGTCGACGATGTTGTCCGGCTTGCCTGACGCTTTTGCTTCTTCAGTGAGGCGAGCCCGTTCGGCATCGACTTCTTCCTGCGACAGGTTGTCAGCGTTGCAGAATGCCGGACTCAACGCGGTGATGTGCATCGCAACGTCACGCAGAAGTGCCGGATTGGTGGATTCGCCATCAGCCTGGAAGAGGGTTCCGCTCTTGCCATCGTGGTGAACGTAGCCGTTGACTGGCCCAGCGACGCGAGCAAGTCGTCCGAGGACGATTTTCTCACGAATCTGGTTAGTCAATTCTTCCCAGACTTCCTGCAGAGTCTTGCCTTCAACTTCCGGTGCAGCCTGAGAGAGTAGTTCTTCGGCGGTTGCTGCTCCGGGGCCGTTCAGCAATTGATCGGCACACTGGCGAGCAAAGGCTCGGAACTCGTCGCTGGATGCAACCGGAGCCGATTCGCACTGAACTTCGACCATCGCTGCTTCGCTGCCGTCTTCCTTGATGGCAAGCTGAACGAGTCCTTCGGTCGTCGCGTTGTCGGCGCGTTTGATCTGAATCTTCTTGAACTGCTCTCGCAGGATTTCAATGGCTTTTTCTTCGTCGCCGTCGGCTTCCACGAGTGCCTTCTTGCAATCCATCATGGGGAGAGTTGTTTTTTCACGCAGCGCCTTAACGGCGGCGGCTGTTACTGCA
>Ga0316208_1003525_pt1 | contig 11228 bp, 13 predicted proteins | sample 3monopyrite_MG_FD_204944 | JGI IMG/M metagenome (GOLD analysis project Ga0316208, IMG submission 204944) | Microbial mat bacterial communities from mineral coupon in-situ incubated in ocean water Damariscotta River, Maine, United States -... | ecosystem: Environmental > Aquatic > Marine >... | reverse complement strand
ATATTCATCTAATTCCAAGAAGACAAGGTGATGTTGAGGATCCTCGGGGTGGTGTTCGCTGGGTGATAGCTGCCAAGGCAAAATATTGGAATGAATAATAATTTACCAATTAATACACATTTAGATATATCTTCTTTTTCAAGAATTCTTAGTAACACTTCTACATCTTATAAATTTTTATTTTTTTTATCTTTAATTAGGAAAATAAAAGAAATAGGGGTATCTGATCTTGCTGAATCTGAAATAAAGTTATTTGATCTTGTTGTAGAAATGCTTTTAGTGGCCTGGTTTCCTCATCGATATTTTAAGTTGTCTTTTGGTGTGCAGGATCAATGTGCAAAAATTCTCGGTTATTTTGTCTCTTCACAAAATAGAATATTTGAAAGTGGCCCCATTACAAATACATCGCTTGGTCAGTTAAGAATGGAGTTGTCTGAATGGTTGTTAGAAAACAAAAATTATGCTAATCATTTATTACAATATGTTCCTTACAGACTTCTTTCACCCTTTTATACTAATGAACTTAATGGTCTACCAGAGTCGAGGAAAAATAAAAAAATTATACAGTTAACAGAAAGAACTGAAAGTATTCCATTTTATAAGTTCACTACTGATTCAATACTTGTTGATGCCAGATGGCGTGAATATATTCAGAAAAATATATCAATAATCGAGGGTTGGGTTAATTGGCAGTGGTGTGAATACCTTCAAAACAGAAATCCTTCTATTCCTGCTGTACCCAAAAAAATATTACCAATTTTAACTCGAATCGCGATGACAAAAGAAATTAATTATTGGAAAGATATTTTAGAGCATCAAGAATTAAAATGTATATATAGCAAAGAAAAACTTAATGATTTTGCATTAGATCATTTTTTACCCTGGACTTTTGTAACGCATAATCAGTTATGGAATTTAATACCTGTAACCGCTTCAGCTAATTCATCTAAAAGTAATAACTTGCCAAGCTTGTCTTATTTGGATGACTTTATTGAAGAACAGTTTGTTGCTATTCAAACGGCAAAAGAAATATATCCTGAAAAGAAATGGAAAAAAATAATGCAGCCCTATATTGCAGATTTACATATATCTGATTATGACGGCTTATCTAATCAAACTGTACTAGAAAATGCTTTTCGAAATACAATTATGCCACTATATGAAATTGCTGATACAAATGGTTTTAGTGCCGGTTGGACTTATCAGGAGAGAGAAAATAACAATAAGGTTGAAAAGTTACGTTTTATATCAGATATAGAAGATGAAAATAAATATAATTTATATCTTCCTTTTTATCCTATTGAAGTTGCCGCAGGAAATTTTGCAGGTTCTGAACTCGTTGAAGAACCTTCATCATGGTTGGATATATCAGAGTCTAATTATCATGGTGTGGCATCTCAGGATCTATTTATTACTCAAATAACCGGCCATTCAATGGAACCTACTATTCCTGATGGAAGTTATTGTTTATTTAAACACGGTGTTTCAGGATCGCGTACAAACAGGATTGTCTTGGCAAAAAAAGATGGGTTGGTTGATCCTGATTTAGGCATAGCTTTTACCGTTAAACGATATTTTAGTGAAAAAATACAGGATCCTGATACTGACTGGTTACATTCAAAAATTGAGTTGAGACCAGATAATCCAGATTATGATGTAATTTCAATCGAATCAGATGAGGTTGATGGTTTCTCTGTCGTTGCTGAGTTTATAGAAGTGCTTAGTTAAATGAATAACAGATATTAGAGCAGGGCAGAGAAACTATCAGGAGGAAATAAAGTGGTGGCCGGACCTGGAATCGAACCAGGGACACGAGGATTTTCAAAGCACCGCGTCGCTAATTTCTAATTCAAAATCAACAGCTTAAAATGACGCGCGATAAACTGCGCTATGCATTAATTAACCACCGTTCGTAAAAAAACGCTATTCTACACCAACTTCGCTATTTTATGCAGCTTTTCTAGTTGCTATTGCCGCTATCGCATCATCAAGTTCGTTAGCTATTACAGCTTCTTTCACTTTTTCAATCACCTTAACCATGTCATCCAACGTACCAACAAGGATTGAGGTTTTATCTTTAGCTAACTGTAATGCTCTGCTGCCGTATTTAACTTCTAAAAACCAGTCTTTGCCGTCATTTGTGTAAAACCACTTAGCAACACGCTTTGGGACTGTGGAAGTTACCTTATTACCGTCTTCATCCACTTTGGTGACAGTTTTGCTGCTTAAATATTCTTCACCTCTTAGGTGTGCTTGCACAATAAGAATCTGCTCATTTAATTTAGCTATTAGCTTATTTCGACGTTGCGTAGGTTTATCAACAATTCGTTGTTTTTGGGATTTTGATAGGTTGAATGATGAAAGTATGCTTTTTGCTGCCATTTTAGTTACTCCGTTGTTAGTAAGTAACTACAGCTTAGTTTCATAATTTGGAATGGACGACCAGTTTATATGCTTGCAGCCTCAACAGCTTTTTGTAGCTTAAAATCATCAAAATCTGCATAAAGCATTGTAGTGTTCACACTAGAATGCCTAGCTAAAATTTGGACTACGCGGAGATTAATTTGGTTGCTACACAAAGAAGTTACAAAATTTCTTCTTCCGCTATGGCTGCTTGCACCATAAATTCCAGCTTTTTCGTAAAATTTCGCAAATAACTGCACAATTGTTAATGGGCTAAAGTGTCCACCTTTTTGACTAGTAATAAATGGCGCATTCAGCGGTTTTAACGCTCTTACAGCGTCAACATAACGTTTGAGTGCTTTTTGAAGCTTAGTGCTAACAATTACGCGATTACGCGCGCTGCCCTTAGTCATATTAGCTGTAAGAATAATTTGCGTTTTTACTTTGTAATTTTCATCAACCACATCACTAAACTTTAATGATGCTATCTCTATCGCCCTCATCCCCCCTAAGAACGAAAGATGAAAAATAGCTTTATTTCGTGCGCTGTATCTGTGTGCATCAATTACAGCTAAAACACGTTTGAATTCTTGTGTTGATAAAAGCTTGGCTTGTTTCATTGTAATCTCCTCTAAATGTTAAGTTCTGCTACGTATAAGCATATATCCTAATATTGTTTTGGACGACCAAAGATAAACACAGTTTTTCACCTATTTGTTTCAATGACTTACGCTTAAATATTAACTAATACATATTAGTTAATATTCTACGTGGGTGTGCCGTTATATATAAAAACAAGAATCTCTAAAGTTTAGTAATTATTAAAATGGGGCGATATGGCAGCTAAAACTACGCGGTATAAAAAGCTTAAAGCTGAGCTTGGTGAATTGCAGAAAATAGCAGACGACCAAAAATATCATCATGTAAGCAGCAAGCAGCTTTTATATAAAGGGCTTAGTCGTGTTTATATGTGGTGGAAAGAAGCTAATAAAGAAAATGGATTATTAGAAAAGCTGTATTTGGAATATAACTTACAGTTTAAAAAACACACGAAGCAAGAAATTTCATTTTCACCACTATTAAGATATTTGTGGAATATGGATGGCAGTTTAAAAGCAGCAACAATTGACCAATATAATAAAGCTTTAAACAATATGCATACTGAAGTACTTCTCAAACAACAATATTTCAAAACAAACACTTTAGACAAATTGATAACACTCATCAGCAGCAAAGGCGGAATTATTGCAATGGCTGATTATGGTGTAAAAGAAAATGAAGTTGCTGATAACAAAAATATTGTTACCAAAATTAAAAAGCTAGATAAGAATGAAATACAAAAGCTGCATAACGCTCACTTACATAACGGAAAAAATTACTTTGCATCATCAACGCCCATTGCACAAATAAAAACCACTAAAACATTAGCGCGAGAAGATAGTGGTTTAACATTAGCTTTGATGCGCAAATATAAAAATGGCTATGATGTAGTTGCAGCAGTTGATGATAATGAGTTAATTGAAGCAAGCATTGCGCTTGCGTATAAACGAACAAGTAAGCAGATGCCACATACTGCACGATTAATTACAGAAGTAATAAGAAGCCAAACCCTTCCAACTAAACTAGCAAATCTTGCACCATTACTAGTAGATACTGGAAAGTATGAAATAAGTAACAAGAAAGAAGTACGAAAACAACTAAAAAGGCTAATGTATGTTGCTAGCAATGGAACGTTTGTTCTTAGCGCAAACAGAAGTTCATGCAGTGTTGTAACTGTTGCAACCCCTACCAAACAAATATTCAAAAAGAAAGAAAAGGAAAATTTGGCACTATCTGTAAATGACAGAACATTTATTGAAAACAGCCTTATACATACAAATGATTTTAATTTTTATACTACGGACTCAAAAACATATGTAAATGAAACGAGTAATGAAACTGCTAGTTATAAGATGAAATTAGAGAATACGGTAACGAAGTACTATAGGTACATTAGATTTTACAAACTTTCAGTTTACAACTCAATTCCAAGCAAAACACAAGTTATTCTAAAAGAGAAGGCAAAATACAAAGCAACATATAAAGCAACCTTAACACCTAAATGGATTGGTGATATGAATATGATATTTTTAATACGTTGGGTTGTTGGCAGAGGATCAAAAATTAAACGTCCACAAAATACAATAATGAAACTGACGTTTGGGAAAAAATCTATAGCTTTTCATGTAGACAAAAGAAAAGATAACTTTACAGAAGAATATATTGTTAGTTATGACAAAAACACTACAGCTAATAACACGTTGTGCGCTAATGTGCTAAGTAGAGATGTTGTGCCCGTTTTAAATGCATTAGTAACAATGGAAATAAATGGCAATGTGCAACTTGCTGCTGATGACCTATTAATGCAGTTCAAATTTAAAACTGACTGTGCAAAATATTGCATTTCAATACCTCTTTGTGACCATAAAGGAAAGCGTTTTGGTGATTACATGGAAGCATACGGAAGTTAATAATGGCAAATAAAAATAATTTGTCTGCTCGCTGCAATAATTTCGCACTCTATTTGCCAGCGATCCAAAAAGGATTTGCTAAAGCTACGTTAAATATTGGCGATAGAGATCGTGCTATGCCAGCAAACATAACAATGCGTGATTTAAACTTTCTTAATCCAAAAAATAAATTATGGCATTACAAGTATGCGCTGTACTCAGCTGGCCAGTTTGGAATTGGAGAACAAGAAACGGATATTATTACAAATAGAAGTATTGATAATACGACTATATTAGGTGATAGCGGCGGCTTCCAAATTGGTAAAGGCACGTTAAGTGGATTCAATGCTTTAAATGGTTTACGTAGTGCTAATGATGTTTGTGATGCATGGACAGATGCTGTTGATTTTAAACAATGGATTTTAGATTGGCTTGAAACAAATAGTGACTACGCGATGACGATAGATATGCCGCTTTGGTCAAAATTTAAAGAAAACAAAAACACACCTTTTCATAAGTGCAGTACAGAGCAACTTATTAACTTAACTGTTGAAAATTTGCATTTTATACAAAACAACAAACGCGGAAATACTAAATGGTTAAATGTAGTGCAAGGAACAACTTATGATGATACTAAGCTATGGTGGGATGCTGTAAAAGAATTTAAGTTTAGTGGTTGGTCTTTAGCGGGAAATGCAGGTTACAACGGTGGCGTTGCAGCTATGATTAAACAAGTATTAATTATGAGAGATGAAGATGCATTTGAACAAGGAATGGATTGGTTGCACGTATTAGGTGTGTCTCAATTAAAATGGGCGGTGTTATTAACTGCAATCCAAAGAGGATTGCGCGACTATTGCAATCCAAATATACAAGTTAGCTTTGATAGTGCTAGCCCAAGTTTAATAAGTGGAAGGTACGAACAAATAGTACAAATACCAAAGTTAACTAATAAAGATAGTAGTTGGACGTTCAGCATGGATGATTGCCCTATTGATAAAAAATACGTGATTGGAAATAAAAAATATCCATTCCCTTATTCCTCACCAATTGCGGACTTATTGGAAATGCATCATATAAATGCAAACTACGAAAAAGATAAAGGTGTAACACTTGATAGTACAAGCCATCATCTACTTACCAATCACAACACTTGGGTATATGTAAACGCAATGATAGAAGCAAATGAACTAGCGTTTGGTAATACGGCAAATAAAAATGAATTTGTTCCAAGTAAAATACTTGATTGTATTAATGTATTTGAAGAGATGCTTACAACAAAGAACTGGGTACCTATTTGGAAAAATAATATCGACTTATTTGACAGTATTAAAAAAATGAAAGAATCATAGCTTATTAATAATATTATTTTGGGTGTGTCTATATAATATATTCATGTCTCTAAACTTTAGTAATATCGTTTTTAGTGTTCATATTGCTAATAGTTTGATTTATATATGTTTGAGTCATAGCTTCGCTGTTTAAGGGCTACAACCCTTTTTATGCAAACAACTAATACCTACAAGGTATAATCCAACGCAAGTAAGTACTTTTCAGCTAAAAATTAGTATGTTCACTTATTACAGACGTGTTGCGGGAATCAAGCTCTTTAGTCATATATCCAATCCATCTGTCATTTGTATATTTGTTAAAACAAATACGAGTATATTCACTTTTAACCACATCTTGCCATGTGCTCTGTATTCTGTAAGAAAAATTTCCATTACTCATATGTTTTGGGCAGCTCATAGCACAGTGGTAGTGCAAACGTTTCCCACTTATTTCACCTTCTAATACAACAGCCATATTAATATCTTTTTTTTCTTTCTTTCTATAGCACCTATCTTTAAGTCGTTTCTTAAATATACCGTACATTTTTTCAGCAGTTTCTGTATGTTTTGGATCAAAAGGGAAGGTAAGTGTAACTTCATGCGTAAAGTCAGCAGTGGTTGAAGCACCAATCAGCCACTGCTTAACAACCTTACGTTCATTTACTTTTTTATCTATGTTTTTTTGTAATTCCGCTAATTTTTTAAGGCTCATAATATAAATACCATTTACTTTATTTATGCATTCGCTACAAAGTTAGTAAATTTCTAATATCGATAAATATAAAAAAAGGAATGAATATGATAGATGCGGTATTTGAACAATTAAAAAATGACAGTGTGTGCGAAAGTGCATACCAATTTAGTAGAGAATTTTTAGGTAGAAGTCCAAGCTATTATAGCGTGTTAAAATCACGCAAAAAGCAAGCAACAATAGATGTGCTGTTCACGCTTGAGTTTGCTTTAGAAAACAAGGCTAAAGCATATAACAACAATAACTATCCTTTCTTTATTCGTACACGTAACCACTTATTGCAAATGAAAGAAGCAGTAAGAGAGTACAGGGAAAACAAGATTATGACTGACTTTATAAATTTTAAGGGGAGAATGTATGAGATTTAAAGAGTTCAGCAACGAAGCGAACAATATAATATTTGTTAAGCGTATATTTCAACGTGCATTGCTTGCACTAAAGCAAAGGCATGAAAAACGATTAAAGCAATATAAAGAGAAGGTAAGAAACGCTAAGGTAAACAGAAAGAGTAAGAAGCTACAGTCATTAAAAAACACCACATACTAGTGGTGTTTTTTAAATGATACCTATGTAGATAGTTTAGTTTATTTTATTTTTAACTAAAAAAATTGATTTATCTAATGCAGTGAAAAAGTTTTGGTAAACTAAAGGGTCTGCTAGTGGGTTTTTACCTTGTCGAGCATTTGCTCTAATAGTAACACCGCGCTTTGTTTTTCTAACAATAACCGTTATTTTAATAATGCCGTAAGTTAATTTAGTTGCTGTAACTGAGCCTAATACAAAATCAGCTTTATCAATTACAAATTCTAAATCTTGTAGCGTAGCAATTGATGCGCGAAGTGCTTGTGTTTTAGTGATGTCCTCAACATTTTTTGTTTGTAGTTGCCTAGTTTGCAATTGAGTGCCACCGCCACCTGTGGCTTGCTGACTTAATGTTTGACAGCCTACTAAGCTAATAAACGCTAATGTAATTATAAGAGTCTTCATACGTTATCCTTTAATTTAAATATTCTTTTCTAAAAATACTGCTTTTGAAAGCTTCTCAAAAAAAGTCTTATATACAGTTTCATCTTTAATTGTTTCTAATTTAGAGACGTTCCCTTGTGTGTTCCATACAACTCTTTGCATTGTCATTCTTACTGTATGTGTATCAGAAGAGCCGCGTGGTAATACAACTATTGTTGTAGTAAAGCGTTGCTTATCATCAATAGCTGCTTGTCCACCACCAAATAGTGCAGCGAATATAGCAAGTGCAACTTGCCCGCCGTCAGTTGCATCAGCATCTTTAGTAGCAGTTATAACTCCTAAGCGTGTTTCTGATTCAGAAAGCGTATACCCCATGTCTTGGAATACCGCAGCAGAAGCAGCTAAGATACTTTCTTCTTTAATTTTTTTGTATACGCGACTTTGTATTTGGCGGTCTTGTAAGTTTGTCGCTGATAGCTTAAACGCTTCAACAGGGTTACCAACACAACCTGTTAATATTGCAGCAGCTAGTGTAATGGATAATATTTTCGTTATGGACATTTGCATTTCCTTTTAACTTAAAAGCGAGAAGTATGATATGAAAAGTCTTTTACTTTTTGTTTTTTATTAAATTTTATAATTATTGTTAAAGTTCTTTGTGATGAAGAGCGGCTAGATTCACTTGAGCTGGCCGCAAATAATAAAAACCATACACCACCTTTTGATGAGCTTGCATTCACTTGTGTTGATATTTTGTCGTAAATCCATACTTCATTTCTATCGTCATCAGTCTGAACAATATTGGGAGATCCTAGTGCTTTTGCAACGTCGATACTCGACATGCCTATTTTGATTTCCTTTTGTACGGTTCCAACAGTTACATTTCCATCTATATTATTGTTTGGTTGATATACGGCGCATGAGCTTAGCAATGTAGATAAGATAATAGATATAATAAGTTTGTTCATTTTTTAAACACCTATAGTTTGTTTTGAAAACAATGTTTTTTAGCAAGATGGAATAAGTTAGGGGATTACTTAAGGCTCTTATATAATTAAGAAAATAACACATAAGCTTCACTTATAAAACAGATGGACATTAGAATTTAGTGTTTTTATCTATTACTTTCTGCATTAATTCGTTATTTTGTTTCATTAGCTCAGCAATTTGTTTCGCTTGTTCGCTGTTCTGTTCAGCCATTAACTTAATTGCAGCAGAACTTTCATCTTGTTCTTTTTTTCGTTTTTGTTCGCTGCGCTTATCGTGTCCTGCAAACTTATTAGGGTTATCACTTACAGTAAAATGACTATAGTGTTGTTCAAGCATTTTAACGCTTGTTCCCATTTGTACACTTAAATCGTCAAAGCTATATCCTTCATAACGTCTGCGAGATGCATAAGTATGCCGTAATGAATAAAGTGTTCTTACCTCTCCGTGCTTGTCTTTTAGTAAACCATCTTCTCTGCCTTCATATTTAATGCTTTTGAGCAGCTTTTTAAATGTCTTTGTCATTTGTTCTTGTATTACGCGTTCACCATTTGGATATCTAAAAATGTATTCATCAACATTAAATAGTTCTTTTAAGCTTAAATTCTTTAGGTGAGGAAAGCGTGATTGTATTCTTTTTAACGGCTCCCAACAGCCGTATTTTTTCCCCGTTTCTTTATCTACGCTTGGCTCATATCCACTAACCATACGTTGTTTAGTTTTACTTTGCGGCACTGAAAACAGTATGCTTTCTTTTCCTCTTTCTTTAGCAACGCTAAGATTTTTCCATTTTAAATTTAGTATTTCTTTGCCCGTTCTCATTCCCGTGTTTACTAAAATTAAAGCCATGTCGCGTATCATTTCACGCATCCAATATGACTTGTCGCTAATAGTATCTAAACCATTGCGTCCTTTACCGTTGTTAAGTTTTTTAGCTTTATTTACAAAATGATGCATGTTCGCATTTAATGAGCGCATTTCAGCAACATTGAAATAAGGTCTTCTTTTACCAATAACGCCGTCATTAATTGTTTTAGGAATAAACGTTATAAAGTTCTTTTCTTTTGCTTTTCTAAACAAGTAATTGAGCGCAGTGTTGTGTGTTGCTACTGTCGATGTTGTTGGTTGGTGGCCAATAATTTCTGCACGTTTATCTGAGTAATGTTGAAGTAAAGTAGTATCAATGTTGTGACACATATACGCACCCAAAATAGGCTCTATATATTTGTCTATTACTTGTACTAAGTTTTTAGGTAATTCTCTTTCAGTGCGCTTTGCTTCTTCTAGTAGCTCTTTTCTGCAAAATTTACACACGCTTGAGAATTTACGTGTGACATCAATTTTGTTATGGCTTTGAGCATATTTAATATCTCTAAACTTTTCGTCAGCTACTTTTATGGCTTCTTCAATGTCTTTTTGCTTTGTGCTGTAAACAACCCATTCACCAGCATTGCGCCTAATACGTGCTTGCCAACGTTGGGAGTTGTTGCGCTTAAAAAGTACAACGTTACCATTGCATATAGTGCGCTCATCAGTAGTAGTACTTGGATTAAGTTTTGAAGCTTGTTTTGTATCGTCCACAGCTAAAAAACACCTCTAAAATAGTTAGATAGTGAATATAGTATAGTTTAAATATGCGCGAAAACTGCGCGAAGAGATGTAGAATTTTGGATTTTTGTAACTTATTGAAAAATAAGTAAAGATGGTGGCCGGACCTGGAATCGAACCAGGGACACGAGGATTTTCAATCCTCTGCTCTACCGACTGAGCTATCCGGCCATTAACAGCCGCGTATTAGACGTGATCACGAGGCTTTCGTCAAGTCGATTTTAGTTATGGATTCCGGCTAAGAGTACGCCGGAATGACGGGCTTGGGGGTAGGTGCCAGCTAAGCGCATGCCGGAATGACGAGCCAGGGGTAGATTCCGGCCAGGAACACGCCGGAATGACAGGCTATTTGCTTAATTTTATTTGGGGGTGTATCCCTCAACCTTGGCTGATCCTTCGCCAAAAAAGAATTTTTCCATTTCATCAACTAAAAATTGGCGATGTTTAGGATCCATGGGGCTGAGTTTGTTTTCGTTCATCAGCATGGTTTGTTGTTTCATCCACTGCTGCCAGCCTTCTTTGCTGACATTTTCCAGGATGCGTTGACCGATTTCACCGGGGTAGGGTGCTCTGTCGAGACCTTCAGCTTCTTTTTTTAAAATCACACAATTGACCATTTCGCCCATGTTTAATTCCTCGTTAATATTTTCACGACTGGTGCGGGTAAGCCCAGCGATTCAGGTTGCTGCGTGT
>Ga0316208_1003523_pt1 | contig 11231 bp, 12 predicted proteins | sample 3monopyrite_MG_FD_204944 | JGI IMG/M metagenome (GOLD analysis project Ga0316208, IMG submission 204944) | Microbial mat bacterial communities from mineral coupon in-situ incubated in ocean water Damariscotta River, Maine, United States -... | ecosystem: Environmental > Aquatic > Marine >... | reverse complement strand
ACGCAGTCGTGAAGGGGAGATTGCGCGCGGAAGCCTGCGGCAGGGTCCGCGCCAACCGGCACGGCGGACACCTCGAAGGGCGTCCAGTCGACCGCGCGCCAAAGCTCTCGGGCCGCTTCGGGTTTCGAGACCTCGAAACGGTGAACCTGGTAGCCGATGGAGACCGCACGGATGTGGCCCGCTTGGATGTCGCGCCAGATTGGTTCGACGTCAGCGCGCTCAGAAATCCGGACCTGCGCGACGCCACGACCGTTTTCGATGCGGGCAGACCCCGGCACGACCGAGCCGATCACGGCATCCAGCGTGTCGACCTCGTGCACCTTCAGAAACGGCGCGCCCGCGTTCAGACGATCCAGCCGCACATGGGTTGGATCGAGGCTGAGCTCCTCGTCATAGGGCTCTCCGAACAGGGTCGACCGGCGAACGCGCGCCCCCGCCGACCAGATCACCTCGACGGTGCGGGCGTCGGTATCGGCTGAGTTCGGCGCAAGCTCCGCCGACCGGCGCAGGGCCGGTAGTTCGATCATCGTGTCCATGTTGGTCAGTCCTGTTGGTCGGGGTCGGGCCGCGCCGGGTCCGTATCGGGATCGTCATCCGGATCGCTCGCCGGGTCATTGGCCGGGTCGTCGTCGACGGGGTCGTTCGCCGGATCGCTTGTTTGGGCGCTACCGGTCTTGGTGACGCGGCGCGGGTCGCTGTCGAGCACCAGCCCAAGTGCATCGAGCTTGGCGTTGGTCGCGGCGATCTCGGAAAGCACCGCATCGGGGTTGCGGCCCTGCCGGGCAATCACCTCGGCCAGCGTCATGGTGCCCGACCGGATCGACAGCAGATTAGCCATCGCGTCCTTCTGCGGATCTACCGCCTCGAACTTGGGCGGCGACCATTCGACCGGCACGTCGGGTGTCGGGATCTGCCCCGCCGCCCATGCGGCCTCGGTGAACCAGCGCCAGACCGGCGCGCAAAACATCGGGATGAACAGCTGCCACTGCACTGCGTCGATCTGACGGCGAAACTCCACCAGCCCCGCCCGGATCGAGGAGTAGTTCACCTGGGACAGGTCTCCGGTCAGCAACTCATAGGGCACCCGGAGCCCGGCCGAGATCGTGTGCAGGCTCGCCCGCTTGTAGTCGCCGTAGCCGCCCGTGGCGGAGGGCTGGTTGAAACGGATATCCTTGCCACCACGGGCATAGGCGATCAGGCCCGGTTCAAACTGCTCGACCCGGTTACCGTCAGCATCGACCACGGACGGCGCGATGCCCTGCTGGGCCTCGTCGTCGCCGAAGACGATGGCGGTGACGCAGGCTTCGGTCTTCTTGCGGACCAGTTCAGCGACCTCATAGTCGTCAAGGTCGCGCAGACTGCGGATCACTGGCGCCCCCCAGGGAACGCCGCGCGCCTGCGTGCGCTGCTTTTCGTAGACGTGGGCGATCTCGGCCGCGTGGACCGGGCGGCTCTGCAAGCCATTCTGCGATGCGCCATAGGCGTCGCCGGGATGTTCGGCGTGCAGCCAATATGCGCGGCGTTTGCCGACCGGGTCGAACTCGATCCCCTGCACCAGTCGCCCTCCGCCGAGCGCGCCGGATTTGGTGGGGTCAAGGAAGTCAGCCTCCAGCACCTGCAATTGCAGCGGGACGGGCAGACCGTCGCTCGTGCGCCGCAGACGCCGGCGCACGAGTACCTCGCCCGCCTCGACCATCTCGCGGCAGATCAGCGTCTGCAGGCCATAGAAGTCGAGCTGGCCGTCAGCATCGGCCGTGTCCGACCATTGCGCAAACAGCGCATCGACCTTTCGGTCCAGCTTGTCATTGCCGCTGGCGGCGCGCGGCATGATGCCCGCGCCGACGATGTTGTTGACCAGCACCGCCACGGCCTTCGCCGCATGCGGGTTGTTGCGCACCAGATCGCGCATCCGGTCACGTAAGAGCGCCCCCGCCACGCCAACCTCGGTATCGGCGGACGTTCCAGGTGCGCGCCAGCCTTCGGTGCGCCGCCCCTTGGCCGCACCATCGTAGCCGCGCGTCAGGGTTTCGAATGCCTGCCGGGCAAGGACACGGCGGGCCGCCGTGCGTGGCGCAACAGAGGCTATGGCGTGGTCAAACCAGTTGGCCGACATCAGCGGTCCCCGCGCGAGAAGCTCGCGCGCCCGGCGACCGGCAATGGCCGTGTCGTGCCCGCGATGGCCCGTTCGATGGTGCGGATGCGCGCCAGCAGATCCTCGGCCGAGCCATAATCCACCGACTTTCCATCATAGCTGACCCGGGTCGTGCCGCTGGCATAGGCGCGGCGCAGCGCCGACAGCTCGGTTTCGGTCCAGTCCGCCATGTTCAAAACCACCCTCCACGCCGTCCGAGCCAGTCGGACCTGCGTTTGCCTTGCGACGTCTGTGCTTGCCTGTTGATCTGCCCTGCCGGATCTGCAGAGGCATCAGCGACCCCAAGTTGATCCTCGAGGTCGCGCCATTTCTCGTCGGGCCAGCGATCCGCGCCCACGATCCAGGCGGCGGCGCGGGCATAGACCCGGCAGTCCAGCGCCTCGTTGCGTTCCCGAAGCTTCTGCCATTCCAGCCGGGCGAAGCCGCGCTTTGTGCGGACAGTGACCAGCTGCTCGGCCACAAACTGCTTGAGCCATTCGTTTTCGACCCAATGCGGCAGATGAACCGTGCCGGGTGAGAACGCCGCACCATTGGCCATGTCCTCCTCGGTCGGACGTTCCAGCCGCAGGAAGCGATAGGTCTCGGCCTTGAAGGTCGACACCGCCACGGTCCAGAGCCGTGCGCCGCGGCGCAGACGTTTGCCGCCCTCCGTCGCATCCACGAAAGTCGGTCCGGACACCGGGCTTGCCCGATTGAACCCTTCGACGCCCTTCACGGGCGACACCTGTGCAAACCCTTGAGCCCGTGACCAGCCATAGACCGCCGGAGCCTCGTAGCCCGTGTCGATGGCAAGTCGCGCAATCTTTAGATGCGCGCCATGTTCATGCGGCCACGTTCGAGCGAGCAGTTCGGTCAGCTCGCCCCAGGCCTCATGCCGGTCGGGCCCGCCCTCGATCACAATGTGATCGACAAGCCAGCTTTCCAGACCACGCCCCCAGGCCCAGACATCGACCTCGATCCGATCCTTCTGCACATCGGCCCCGGCGGTCAGGAACAGCCCGCCTGCGGGGACATTGCCCGGTTTCCAGCGTTCGCGCTGGTCATAGAGCCTCTGCCAGTCTGGCGCTTCGCCGGTCTCGACCCAGGTCTCGCCGAGGATCGTGTTCCGGAACGCCTTGATCGCCTCATCCGATCCTTGAGCCGCGTCCCAGGCCCGCACGATCCGCTCCCAGCTGAGCCAGCCGATTGGCGAATAGAGCGCCGAGAGGTGGTAGCCGACGGTATTGGGATCCGCCGCCGTGGCGGTCGGCCGCCATTCACCTGCTTCCAACATCGCCGTTTTGTGGTGCTCGGCGATGGGCGTGTCGCAGCCCTCGCAGTGATATTCCGCTGTTTCCGGCTGTCCCTTTTCCCAACGCAGCCGTTCGAACTTCAGCCACTGCTTCGCGCCGCAATGCGGACAGGGTACAAAGAACCGGCGCTGATCGCTGGCATCAAAGTCCCGTTCGATCCGGCTCAGCCCCCGAATGGTTGGCGTCGAGACCAGGAAAACTTTGCGTCGATGAGCAAAGGTCAGCGACCGGGCCTCGGCCAGCGTGACCGGATCGCCTTCCTCATCCGCCGATGCCGGATAAGCATCGACCTCGTCCAGAAAGATGTACCGCGCTGGGGTGGACCGAAGCCCGACCGCCGAGTTCGCCCCCGTCATGATCAGGATGCCGCCCGCGAATTCCTTCGACAGCATCGTGTTGCCTGCATCTCGGGATCGCGCGGGCTTCACCCGCTCCCGCAGCTCGGGGCTCTCGTCGATCAGTGGATCGATCCGCTGGCGTGAGTTTCGTTTCGCCAATTCCACCGTCGGCTGGACCGCGAGCATTGGCCCTGGTGCCTGGTGGATGGCAAAGCCGATCCAGTTGTTGCCCGCCTCGGTCGCGCCGACCTGCGCCGCCTTCATGAACACGATCCGCTGTGTTGGATCGCCGGGCGACAAGCGGTCCATAATCTCGCCCATGTAGGGCGTGCGGGCCGTGCGATACCGCCCGGGCTCAGCCGACGCGCGGCCCGACAACATCCGGTGCCGGTCCGCCCATTGCGATACTGTTAGATCGGCGTCCGGCGTGAGGCCCGCGCCCCAGGCGCGCAGGATTTCCGCAGCACCGTCGAAATCCAGCACATCGTCGTCCTCACCGTAGATCGGGTTTGACCTCGGCAAGATCGTCGAGTTGGGCACGGACATGTTTCTCCAGAACCTTCTGCATCGCGGCGGGCTCGACGCCTAAATCGGCCGCCATCAGCGCTGCCGCGCGTGCGGGCCAGTTGACCCAAACATCGCGCTCCTGACGCGCCAGCCGAAACACGAGCGACAGCGCGCGGGCGCGGTCGATCAACTCGCCTTTCAGTTTTTGCAGCCGCAGGCGGCGTTCCTGCGCCTTCAGAACCTCGTTGGCCGTCTTGGCCTGCAGGAAGGTGGTCCCGCCACCCACTGGCGGGGCAGACATTCCCTGTTCGCGCAGCGTTTCGCCGACAGCTGAGACCGCGGCCTCAGGGACGGGTTTGAGCTTCGGCTTCGGTGCCTTGCGGGTCTTCGACGGATCGGTCGCCTGCGCGCGCAACGTATCGCTGGCCTCTGCGTCGATGCTGCCATCGCCGTGCAGCACCAGCCGCCCCGTCGCTTTTGCCTTCTGGATTGCCCCGCGCGACAGGCCGACGCGGGCGGCATACTGGCGCTCGCTCAGACCCTCCATTGCGCGCTCCGATTATCATTCAAAATCATGTGCTTATGTAGTTGATAAGCCTCCGCACCAGAGCGAACCTGATCCCACGAAAACGATGCAACTCAACACGGAGCCGCCACGATGACCCGCCTGAACCCGCTCACCACACCCCGCCACCAGCTTCGCGCCGAAAAAGCGCGGCGCAACAAGGAGGCGGCGCTGAACGCATTCATCGGCAAGAAGGCCGAGATCGACGAGATGCTCGCCCGGCTGCAAGGCCTCTGCGACGGACACTTCAACTGCCACCCCGACGAGATCGGCTGGGCGACGGTCGGCAGCCTCGAGCACTACGCCAACTTGCTGAAGCGCATCACCGACAGCGCCTTTGGCGAAGGCGAACACGCGGAGTGAGCCCGATGACCAGCACCCTTGCAGAGCGCTATAACCGCGAGGCCACCCGCCTTATGCCGCATATGGGTAGCGACCTTCAGGTCGACCCGACCATCAACACCGCGAGCGAGATCGACGAGATCGTCTTCCGCCGCAGCGAATATCTCGGCGGCATGGCGGCCGTCCTCCTTGCCCTGATCGCGCGCGACGACTGAGCCATCGCGCGTCGCTCCCCGCCCGCCCAAGCGGCGGGCTCGCCTCGGTAGAAGCCACGCATTCCGCGCGGCTGAACCACGGAGGCACAGATGACCAAACTCACCGACACCCAAGCCATCATTCTCAGCGCCGCGTCTCAACGCGACGGCAAAATCGCCTTGCCGCTTCCTGACAGCCTGCGCGGCGGGGCCGCCGCCAAGGTGGTCGGCGCCATGCTCGCCAATGGCTTCCTCAAAGAGGTCGACGCCGACATGCGCAACGGCGAGCCCGTCTGGCGCGAAACCGGCGACGGTCACGGCGTCACGCTGGTCGCCACCGATGCCGGCCTCGCCGCCATTGGCATCGAGACTGACAGCGCGGAGGTCAAACCGACCGAGGACGCAGCACCCAAAACCCGCACGCCGCGCGAGGGCACCAAACAGGCCACCCTGATCGCGATGCTACGCGCGCCGGACGGCGCGACCATTGAGGAGATCATGACCGCGACGAACTGGCAGTCGCACACGGTGCGCGGCGCAATGTCCGGTGCGCTGAAGAAGAAGCTTGGCCTCGAGGTGACCTCAGAGAAGGTCAAGGGGCGCGGACGGGTCTATAAGCTACCGGCAGTCTGAAGGACCAACCTTATAAATGCCAAGCCGCCGTCCTTCGGGACGGCGGCCATTAATCCCAAGGTGGATCGCGATGTGTTGGAATCTCGGTGCCTATGAGCGCTCAAGATCGTCAATACGTCGCATGACGGCCCTAAGGAATGCGTCACGGGGCTGCCCCCCATCTCCCTGACCGCGGCCCATCATGGAGGCAACATCGTCTACCAGTTTTGACCCGCTCGAAACGGGAAACTCAAGCGGAACTCCGCCTGCGCGAATGTCGCCGGACGCTATCCTCTCGATTGACTCAATATCAAGAGGTTCGACTTCACGAGACAGAATACGGAATTTTTCGCCCGCCGGGATACCGCCCACTTCTGTATAGCCGATGGGAAGGCCAAGGGCTGCCTCGACGTCCTCCCAGCCAAAGCCAAGTGCCGTCATGCCCTCTTCTGAGAAAGCTCGGGCGGGGCAACTCTGATAAGGAAACGCCCGACTACAATCGAGAAGCAATTGACCCAGCTTGGCCAAGTGCGCAGCACAACTTGCGCTGATATCAACACCTGTCAGATCTGGTGGAACATCATGCGGATGTCCGACGAAGCGGTAGGTCCAGCCACCACCGGGCAGAGAGCCACCCACGAAGGAAACCGGTCCCTGCTTTTGCGAAACGTTCCGGAGCTCTAGAAAGTAGCGCATCGCTGCGTCTAACTTCATCGCTGCCTGTTTCTCCGCGTACCAGTCCGAGAAGCCGGTAACGCCAGCCATCGCCTTCTGAAGCACGAAGGAAACGCTCCGACTAGCCGACAGGAAGGCGTTTAGTTCGAACTGGAACTCAAGTCCGTCCGACTTCGCCAACCGAGCCAAGAAGTGTTCGGCTTCCAAAAGCTTCTCTTGAGGATGACGAAGCGACGTGAAAATATGGGACATTGTCGATCCGACCTTTGTTGCAACTACGGCTTCGGCACCTTTAAATCCGTCCAAACGATGTCAAATGCCGTAAATGGCACTATCGGCCAACTGCGCCTTTACATAAAGGTTTCCCAGAGCCTTGAATAAAGATTGTCTCGAAACGATCGCCAACGTCGGTATTCGCACTGCATGGCGCGGAAATACTGAGACCGCTTTCGTCATCCCGATTATACGACCTCGTCTGCTGGTTTCTTTCTCCGCATCCGGATCGCCTCGAACACCCGACGTAAGGCGAAGGAACGGGCGATGCTCACCCCAGTGAAAATCGCCCCTATTTTCAGGTTATCCGCCAACGTTGTGTGCAGCCCGAAGATTGGGAAGATCAGGATTTGCGTCATGACTGCGACGCTGTAGCCAACGATCACGTTGGCGACGGACTCGACCAGCGACATGAGGCGGGACTGTTTCATGCTGGCTCCCCTTCAACCGTCGGCCAGCAATTGAGCTGCAAGAGTTCTAAGCGCATGCGCGGCAACCAGTGGGACCACGCCATTGCCGCAAAGCCGAAGGCGGTCCACCCTGTGGGCCAGCCCATCAGAGCCTCGACGAATGCTGGGTTCAGCGTCCGGTGCGGCTCGCAGATATTGCTCCCACCCGCCGGCGTCGCCAGGACCTGGCGGCCAAGCAGGCCGTTCACCGGAGTGTTCGCGAGGCTGGTCGCGCCGTCCTTGTGATCGCGAGCCGTCGGCGTCATCCACATCTGGCTGGTGCTGGTCAGGTCGGCGGACTTGCGATTGCCCGCGCTCGGCTTGTTGCCGTCGGTCGCCATTGGCGTCGGCCAGTCCCGCGCCATGCCATCTAGACCCTTCTCGTGTTTCCGGGCACCGCCCCGGCTGCGAAAGCTGTCGGTCTGTGGCGTCGGCCACATCGCGGCGCTCGTTGCCAGGTTCATCCCGTGCTTGCCTGCTGCCTGTGACGGCGTCGGTTTCGTCTGCCTGTTCTCGTTGGCGCTCGCCCTTGGTGTCGGCCACAACCGCAGCATCTCCGTCCGGTTCCCACCGCTCGAGCGGGTCCCGGAGCAGGCGCGCGGGGTCGGCCAGTTGGTGGCCTTCCCGATGGGCAAGGATGAACAGCCGCTCACGCTTGTGAGGCGCGCCGACTTCCGCCGCCGTGAAGAGGCCTGCCGCAAGGCGGTAGCCCATGTCGACCAGCCCTCCGGCGACTTCGGGAAATCCGAGGCGGAGATGATGGGCGACGTTTTCGAGAAAGACGAAGGGCGGCTCGACCTCGCCGATGATCCGCGCGACATGGGGCCAGAGGTGGCGCGGGTCGTCCGCGCCCCGGCGTTTTCCCGCGACCGAGAACGGCTGGCACGGATAGCCCGCAGTGACGATGTCCACCGCGCCGCGCCACGGGCGGCCGTCGAAGCTGGCAACGTCGTCCCAGACAGGCGCGCAATCCAGGGCCGCCTCTTCCATCCGTGCCACGAGAATGGCCGCGGCGTAGGTTTCCCGTTCGACATGGCCCACAGTTCGATATCCGGGCATGGCGATGGTGAGTCCGAGGTCGAGCCCGCCTGCGCCGGAGCAGAGCGAGAGGCCGAACAGGTCTCCGGCTCCGGAAGCGCGTCCGGAGGAAGGTAAAGCCAGGTCATGCATCGCCTCAGCGTGGGTCGGCCGTTAGATCGGCGAAGGTCTCGCCGGTCCCATCCAGCATGGCCGCCTGGCCGGTGAACTGCTGCCAGCGCTGAACGGCAACATCCACATAGGCCGGGTTCAGTTCGATCCCGAGGCACACGCGACCGGTGGTCTCGGCCGAGATCAGCGTTGTGCCCGATCCCATGAAGGGCTCGTAGACCGCCTGACCGGGGCTGGAATTGTTCAGGATTGGACGGCGCATGCATTCGACGGGCTTCTGGGTCCCATGCACGGTTTCCGCATCCTGATCCTTGTTTGCGATCTGCCACAGAGTGGTCTGTTTGCGATCACCCGCCCAATGACCCTTGCCGGTTTTTCTAACGGCATAGAGGCACGGCTCATGCTGCCAGTGATAATCACCACGGCTCAGTACCAGGCGATCCTTGGCCCAGATGATCTGGGACCGGATGTTGAAGCCGGAGGCCTCCAAGCTGTCGGCAACCGTCGTCGCATGCAGCGCGCCGTGCCAGACATACGCCACATCACCCGGAAACAGCGCCCAGGCCTCGCGCCAGTCGGCGCGGTCGTCGTTCAGCACCTTGCCGGTGCGCTTGGTCGCGGCAGCTCCTGTCTTGTTGCGCCATCCGGGATCGTATTCGACGCCATAGGGCGGATCGGTCACCATCAGCAGCGGTGTCACATCGCCGAGCAGGCGGTTCACGTCAGTGGCAACGGTCGCGTCGCCACAGAGCAGACGGTGCTTGCCCAGCACCCAAAGATCGCCGGGGCGGCTGGTCGGGGTTTCGGGGGCCTCTGGAACATCGTCTTCACATCCGCGGGAGGCTGTTTCAGGGTCGACTTCTCCGGCCAACAGCGCCTCGAGCTCCGCGTCGTCGAAACCGATGAGCGACAGGTCGTAGTCTTCAGCAAGCAGGTCGTTCAGTTCCGCCGACAGCAGCGCCTCGTCCCATGTGCCGAGCTCGGTCAGCTTGTTGTCCGCGATCCGATAAGCCCGACGCTGCGCCTCGCTCAGATGCCCGAGCACGATCACCGGGGCTTCGGTCAGCCCCAGCTGCGTGGCTGCCAGCACCCGACCATGGCCCGCGATCAACTCGCCGTCGTCGGCGACGAGGCACGGAACCGTCCAACCGAACTCCGCCATGCTGGCGGCGATCTTCGCGACCTGATCCGCGCCATGCGCCTTCGCGTTTTTTGCATAAGGCTGGAGCTTGGCCAGCGGCCACATCTCGATTGCGTCCGGGGCAAAGCTCAGGGTCATGCGGGTCGGTTCGCCTCAATCGGGTGGACTCCGGACACCGGGAGCCAGCCTGGACTCCACGAGGGGTCCAGCAGCCACCGGTCGTGTCCGGTGCCAAAGGTTTGTTTTGTTGTGGTTTTCAGCGGATCGCGGGTGGATGCCCGTCGAGGTGGCTTCCCAAAAAACCAGCCCTGTCGCTAGCGATATTGCGCGCTTCGCCCGCCCGTATAGGTTTACGGCCAGGAAGGACCCGTAAAGTCAGTGGGTTAGCCGCCTGGACCCCAGCTGGACCCTTTGGTGGACTCCGGAAGCCAGCCGCGCGGCCTCTGCCTGCGCGCTCCTCTCCCGAGTATATCGCTATTAATAGCGGCAAAGGGGCGATCCGTCTCGCCTTGCGGTGTCTCGCAAGAAATTGTCTCACGGACAAGAAATTCATTGACGAGCCTAGCTCACCGCTTCGTCTCGGAAGTCCCTTATCGCTGCATAGTCAAGATCTAGCAGAGGAAGCTCGATCTTCTCGCCGAAGAGAACAAAGCTTTTGTTCTCCCAACCGAGAACAGCACGTGCGTGGAGACGTGCCAACTCCTCGTCAACGATGTCACCCAAGTTTACGAACGTGAATTCACTGCCGTCGGCAATTCTTTTGACCGCTGCCCGCAGCAACACAGGGTTCAGTGGGACAAATCCTGCAATGCCAGACCATGCTTTCTCTGTTCCGAGACATGTCCGCACCAAGACCCCGCTACTCCACACCACGCCGGCAACCTTCCGCCCAATTGCAGATGAGCAAATGGCATCCTTCTCATTGCTGCTGAGATCGAGAAAGCGCTTGATCTGCTTCGCTGCCTCAAGTGTCCGCGACTCGACTTGGGCCACCATACGTGCACCTTGCGGGGGCACACCTGCCTTCGCTTGCAACTGAAACGCTGAGTTTGAAGCTCCGTGATACGCGAGAAGATCAATCTCTCCCTTCTCCCAGTTGACGTTCTTCGCGACGTCCACGCCGGGGAGCGCCGACAAGAACTGAGCGACATCTTCGAGAAGGGCGGGCTCGAGATGGCTCGAGACAACGTTGTCGAACCTCTCCTTGTCAGTCCGCACCATGGAATAAAGGAGGTTACGTTCTGGCATCGTTCTCTTGACGGCGTGCGGAGAGAACAGCAGTGCGTCCCCAAGTCTGAGAAACGGAGGGAAAAAACCCTCACCCGCGCCTGATCCGTCGAGGGTGTCCAGATCGAGCGTAAAAAGGTCAACGATGCGCTCTGCCTTATCCGGCTCCACGTCAGCCAGACCTGCAGCCGTTCCGATGATGTGGTTCCGGTTCAGAAGGGGAGCTGCCCATTCCCGCACTTCTCTCTGCAACCTTTCGCGGCGCGGACGAGTGAACGCGCGTCCAGAAAGTAGTTCTGCTGCATCCGCCATTCC
>Ga0316208_1003520_pt1 | contig 11243 bp, 14 predicted proteins | sample 3monopyrite_MG_FD_204944 | JGI IMG/M metagenome (GOLD analysis project Ga0316208, IMG submission 204944) | Microbial mat bacterial communities from mineral coupon in-situ incubated in ocean water Damariscotta River, Maine, United States -... | ecosystem: Environmental > Aquatic > Marine >... | reverse complement strand
CATGGTGTAACCGTTGTAATTCAGCCAGTCCACAAGCGGGCGGATCGGAGAATATTCGTCATTTTCCAGCAGGGCAGTATAGTAGAACGCTCTGAGAAGTTTGCCACGACGCATGAATTCCTGACGCAACAACTTGTAGTCGATATCGAACCCAAGCGCTTTGGCCGCTGCATACAGATTCGAACCATCGATGAACAGCGCAAGCCGTTCGTCCTTGTAAAACATAAATGATCCTTCCGAAAATTCGGGTCACCGCCTGCGATTTCCGTGAGTGAAGAGAAAAATCTCGTGCAGACGGTCTGCCAAAAATAGGGCATTTAATTTATGTCGCAAGGCGCAAGTCAGTTAAAAACGGGCGGAAACATGCCACAAATCCGGTCACAGACACTGGTTGCCCTAGGGTCAAACATGCAATCTGACGTGGGGTCACCGCTCCAGACGCTGAAGGCAGCACTCGAAATGCTCGAACGGGCGGGGGCGGTGATTCGCGCGCGCAGCCGGTTTTACGCCACACCTGCCGTGCCGATCGGCAACGGACCCGACTTTGTAAATGGTGCGGCCTTGCTGGAAACCACCTGGGCGCCTCAGGAGGTGATCACACACCTGCACGAGGTTGAAGCGCGCCTCGGGCGACGCCGCGCCGAACGCTGGGGCGCGCGGGTTATCGATCTGGACTTGCTGGCGATGGATCATTTGATCCTGCCGGATGTTTCCACGGTGCGCGTCTGGATGGATCTCACCCCCGATGAACAACGGCAAAAAGCACCTGGCCAGCTTATCCTTCCGCACCCGCGCATGCACCAGCGCGGCTTTGTGCTGATGCCCTTGTCTGATATCGCCGCGGACTGGATTCACCCTATCACCCGCAGGACGGTTGCGCAGATGTGCGCGGACCTGCCGACACAGGACCGGGCATCGATCCGACCACTTGATTAGCGCCTTGTCATTCCGCTGAATCGCCCCTAGATAGGCGTCTTGTCGTTTCTTACTGCTGATCTGGAGCACACTGATGGCCCGCGTGACCGTTGAAAACTGCGTTGACAAGGTTCCAAACCGTTTCGAGCTGGTGATGCTGGCCGCACATCGGGCCCGCGAAATTGCCGCTGGTGCGCCGCTCACTGTGGAGCGTGACAACGACAAGAACCCGGTTGTATCGCTGCGCGAGATCGCGGACGAAACACAAGCCGCAGATGATCTGCGCGAGCGTCTGATCGAGTCAAATCAGACCCAGATCGAAGTCGACGAGGCCGAAGAAGACGCCATGGCGCTTCTCATGGGCGCTGAAGCTGACAAGCCTGATGAGGACAGCATGTCCGAAGAAATGCTTTTGCGTCAGCTGATGGCAGCTCAAGGCCAGGGTTAACCCTTCAACGCAGGTCGGACCGCATGATCTCTGCCGACGATCTGATCGCACTGGTCCGAAATTATAACCCCAAGACGAACGAGACGCTGATCCGCGCCGCCTATGATTTTGGCAGGCAGATGCATGAGGGTCAGTTGCGTCATTCGGGTGAGCCATATTTCACGCATCCCGTGGCTGTGGCGGCCATCCTGACCGAGCAGCAACTGGATGATGCCACCATCATCACGGCGCTGTTGCACGACACCATTGAAGACACCAAGGCCAGTTACAGTATCGTGTCCGGGAAATTCGGCGCCGAGATCGCAAAACTGGTCGATGGCGTGACCAAGCTGACCAATCTGCAACTCAGCAGCGTCGAGACCAAGCAGGCCGAAAACTTCCGGAAGCTGTTCATGGCCATGTCCAAGGACATGCGTGTGATCCTGGTCAAGCTTGCCGACCGGTTGCACAACATGCGCACGATCCGTTCGATGCACCCGGAAAAGCAGCTGCAAAAAGCGCGTGAGACGATGGACATTTTTGCCCCCCTTGCAGGCCGCATGGGGATGCAGTGGATGCGTGAAGAGCTGGAAGACCTTGCCTTCAAGGTCCTCAACCCCGAAGCGCGGTCATCCATCATTCGCCGCTTTATCACCATGCAGCGGGAAACCGGTGACGTGATCCAGCGCATTACCGGCGACATGCGCCGCGAGTTGGAAAAGTCCGACATCGATGCCGAGGTGTTTGGCCGCGCCAAGAAACCCTATTCGATCTGGCGCAAGATGCAGGAAAAGGATCAGTCCTTTTCCCGCCTGTCCGACATCTATGGCTTTCGCGTGATCACCGGAACCGAAGAGGACTGTTATCGCACCCTTGGCGCGATTCACCGCCGCTGGCGCGCTGTGCCGGGCCGGTTCAAGGATTATATCAGCCAACCCAAGAGCAACGGCTACCGTTCAATCCACACCACCGTATCGGGGCGCGACGGCAAGCGGGTCGAAGTGCAGATCAGAACCGGACAGATGCACGATGTGGCTGAAACCGGCGTTGCGGCCCACTGGTCCTATCGTGACGGCGTGCGCGGCAAGAACCCCTTTGCTGTTGATCCGGTCAAATGGATTGCGCAGCTGACCGAACAGTTCGACGGCGAGGACGATCACGAGGATTTCCTCGAGGCGGTCAAGCTTGAGATGTATTCCGACCAGGTCTTCTGCTTTACGCCCAAGGGTGAAGTGGTCAAGCTGCCGCGTGGTGCGACACCTATTGATTTCGCCTATGCGATCCACACCCGCATCGGCAACGCATGTGTCGGGGCCAAGGTCGACAACATGCGCGTTCCGTTGTGGACCCGGATCAAGAATGGCCAGTCCGTCGATATCATCACCGCCGAGGGCCAGACGCCGCAGGCAACATGGCTGGACATCGCAACCACGGGCAAGGCCAAATCGGCGATCCGCCGTTCGCTGCGCGAGGCGGACCGTGAACGGTTTATCACTCTGGGCCGCGAACTTGCGCGCTCGGCCTTTGCGCATGTGCGCAAAAAGGCGACGGACAAAGCGCTTGAGGCGGCGGCCAGGCAGTTGCGGCTTGGCAGTGCAGACGAAGTGCTGGCCCGTCTGGGATCTGCCGAGCTGACCGGACGGGAGGTGGTGCAGTCCATCTATCCCGACCTCAAGGCCAAGGCGGGCAAGGTGGTGGATGCCCGCCGTGCGGTGATCGGGTTGCTGCCGGGTCAGAAGTTCCAGCGCGCCAGCTGTTGTGAACCACTGCCGGGCGAGAGGATCGTCGGTATTACGTTTCGCGGCGAAGGGGTGGTTGTTCACGCGATTGATTGCGCCCGGCTTGTCGATTACGAAGACCAGCCGGAACGTTGGCTGGACCTGCATTGGCACGACGGAAGCCATGCTGCGGTCTACGGTGCGACGCTGGATGTGACGATCGGCAATGATGCGGGCGTACTGGGGCGAATTTGCACATTGATCGGAGAGTCGCAGGCCAATATCTCGGATCTGGAATTTATGGATCGCAAACCTGACTTTTACCGGTTGCTGATCTATGTGGAACTGCGAGACGCCCAACATCTGCATACGCTGATCGGAGCACTTGCTGCGGAAAGTGATGTTGCGGCTATTGAGCGTCATCGTCGGCCTGTGCCGTCTGCGGCACAGGCGTCGTCCGCGGCTCAAACCGCATAAGAAAGGCAAAGCATTGGTGTTCAAACGCCGCGACCCCAAACCCTTTCTAAAGTCGGTGCTGGAAGCTCTCTGGCCGCGTGGCGGCTGGGCGCGCGCGTTCCAGTACGTGCAACACCGTGTGCGTCGTTTGCCCGATACACCGGAAAAGATCGCGCGCGGGATATGGGCGGGTGTCTTTACCACTTTCACGCCATTCTATGGCCTCCACTTTTTCATCGCGGCCTTTTTTGCGACCGTGATGCGCGGCAACATCATTGCCTCTTTGATGGCCACATTCTTTGGCAATCCACTGACCTACGTTCCGATTGGGCTGGTGTCGCTGAAGACCGGCTACTGGCTGCTTGGAACAGAGATGAAAGAAGGCACTGAACGCTCCTTTGGGGGTAAGTTCGTCGATGCCGGTGGCGACCTGTGGCAGAACTTCATGCATATGGTCATGGGCGAACCGCGCGACTGGACGGGGCTATCCACCTTCTACAACGAGATATTTTTTCCCTATCTGGTTGGTGGCATTGTTCCCGGGGTCATTGCGGCGACGGTCTGTTATTATGTTTCGGTGCCTGTGATCCGGGCCTATCAGAAGCGGCGCAAGGGGGCGATCAAGGCCAAGTTCGAGATGTTGAAGGCCAAAGCGGCGGCCAAAGCGATCGAACGCAAGAAGAAAGCCGACTGAGCGGCGTTGCCCCGGTGAAATAAATTGCCGTTGTTTGCATTTCCAGTTGGCGGCGCGCGCACTAGATTGTCAGCAATCGACAATGAAGGAATTTGCCATGACCTCTGCTGTTGGAAGACTGCGTTTGGGTGTCAACATCGACCACGTGGCTACGGTTCGCAATGCGCGGGGCGGCAGTTCGCCTGACCCGTTGCGGGCGGCGCGCATTGCTGAACTCGCCGGAGCGGATGGGATCACCGCGCATTTGCGGGAAGATCGTCGCCATATATCGGATACCGATATCGAGGGGTTGATGGACGTTCTGAGCGTTCCGCTCAACTTTGAGATGGCGGCGACGGATGAAATGCAGGCCATTGCGCTGCGTCACAAACCCCATGCTGTCTGCATTGTACCTGAAAAACGCGAAGAGCGCACAACCGAGGGCGGGCTGGAAGTGGCGCGCGAGGAAAACCGTTTGGCGCATTTCATCGCGCCCTTGCGGGACGCGGGGAGTCGTGTGTCGATCTTTATCGCCGCCGATAAACGTCAGATCGAGGCCGCCCATCGGATCGGCGCGCAGGTGATCGAACTGCATTCCGGCGCCTATTGTGACGCGCATCACGAAGGCCGCTTTGAAGATCGCGATCGCGAGCTTGAGGCCATGCGGGAGATGAGCACCTTTGCCCATGACCTTGGGCTTGAGGTGCATGTGGGCCACGGACTGACTTATGAAACGGTCAAACCGGTGGCCGCCTTTCCCGAGGCGATGGAGCTTAACATAGGACATTTCCTGATTGGCGAGGCGATTTTTCGCGGTCTCGATCCGGCCGTTCGCGAAATGCGGCGGCTGATGGACGAGGCCCGCAGCGCGAGCGCCGCATGAGGCCGGGACCGGATGAACCCATTGCTGACCCACGCTGCAAGTCCGCGGGCACACCGATCTGACCACACTGCACGCTTTGCGGCGCAACTGAAGGACACGCTCGCACATGATCAAACCCCGGAAGGACATCCCGTGATTCGTCATTGTGTTATGCTTCGCCTGTCGCCCAGAGCAGATCGCGCGCGCCTTGACCGCGTCATGCTGGGGCTTGCCGACGTGGTTGAGCGGATCGACGGATGCAGCGACTTCTGTGCGGGCCCCAATCGCGATTTCGAAGACAAGACCCCGGATATTCCCTACGGGTTCACGCTGGATGCCAGAGATGCCGCGGCGCTGGCCGCTTATGCGGTTGATCCCGAGCACCTGACGCTTGGTGCGCAACTGGTGGACATGTGCGTGGGCGGCGGGGCAGGTATCGTAGTCTATGACATCGAGGTCACCCCGTGATCCTTGGCATCGGCACGGATCTGGCCAATATCGAACGGATCGAGAAGACGCTGGAGCGATTTGGCGATCGGTTCCGTAACCGTGTCTTTACCGACACCGAACAGCGCAAGGCCGAGCGGCGGGCCGATACAGCCGGCACCTATGCCAAACGCTGGGCCGCCAAGGAGGCGTGCTCCAAGGCGCTGGGCACGGGCCTGCGCATGGGTATCGCCTGGAAGGATATGGCCGTGAGCAACCTGCGCACCGGCCAGCCGGTCATGCACGTAACGGGCTGGGCAGCCGAGCGGCTGGCCGAGATGACCCCGGAAGGCCACGAGGCGATTATTCACGTCACGCTGACCGACGATCACCCCTGGGCACAGGCCTTTGTCCTGATCGAAGCGCGGCCAAAGTAACCACACGGGCAATAGCCCCCGTGGACCGCACGGCGGCTTGTCTTGACAGTCCTGCGACGCGCCCGCATGTAGCCATGATATTCTGATCCGAGCAGGAGCGCCAAATGGCCGCCAAGGAAAAACCGCAAAACGGTGTTATCGAGACCATCAAGACAATCGTTTATGCCCTGCTCATCGCTGGCGTGTTTCGCACCTTGTTTTTTCAGCCCTTCTGGATTCCCTCCGGGTCGATGAAGGAAACGCTGCTGATCGGTGATTTCCTGTTCGTGAACAAGATGGCTTACGGCTATTCCTATGCGTCTTGCCCGTCGATCCCGATTATCGGGCTGGATGCCAAGTCGTTGTGCGGTTTCATCGACGGGGACAACACGCGCATTCTGGCGGGCGAGCCCAAGCGGGGAGATGTCGTCGTGTTTCGACACCCGATCTCGGGGTCGGACTATATCAAGCGCGTGATGGGCCTGCCCGGCGACACGTTGCAGGTCAAGGATGGCGTGGTGATCCTGAATGGCGAACCCCTGCCGCAGGAACCTGCGGGAACATTTACCGAAATATTCGAACGTCAGGGACCGCAGGGCCTGACGCCGCGGTGCGAAAGCGGAGCGGTGGGGCAGGGCGCGGCATGCACCAAATCCCGCTTTGTCGAAACGCTCCCCGATGGGTCAACTCATGTCGTTCTGAATGTCGGCCTTCAAGCGTCCGACAACACGTCGGTGTTCCGGGTGCCTGAGGGGCAGTATTTCTTTATGGGTGACAACCGTGACAATTCGTCTGACAGCCGTCTTGCCCAACTTGCGGGCGGTGTCGGCTTTGTTCCTTATGAAAACCTGATTGGCCGGGCTGACCGGATCGTATTTTCGTCGGCAGGCCGCTCGATGCTGTTCTTCTGGACGTGGCGCGGGGATCGGTTCTTTAAGAGGGTCGAGTGAAGCTGGGCGCCGATTTACAGGCCTTTGAGGCCCGCATCGAGCATCGCTTTGCCGCGCCTGATCTGCTGATCGAGGCCGTGACCCACGCCTCGATGTCCTCGCCCACGCGCAGTGACAACCAGCGACTGGAATTTCTGGGTGACCGGGTGCTTGGGCTGGTGATGGCCGAGGCCCTGCTGACTGCCGATACGGGTGCCGCCGAAGGCACCCTTGCCCCGCGTTTCAACGCGCTGGTGCGCAAGGAAACCTGCGCCGATGTGGCGCGCGATATCGGATTGGGCGATGTGTTGCGTCTGGGCCGGTCCGAGATGATGTCGGGCGGACGCCGCAAGCAGGCGCTGCTGGGCGACGCGGTTGAGGCGGTGATCGCCGCCGTATACCTTGATGCGGGGTTTGAAGTGGCCCGCGCCCTGATCGTCCGCCTGTGGGGCGCTCGCATCTCAGCCGTCGAACAGGATGCGCGCGATGCCAAGACCGCCTTGCAGGAATGGGCGCAAGCCCGGGGTCTCGCGCCCCCTGACTATGTTGAAACGGCACGATCAGGCCCTGATCACGCTCCGGTATTTACGATCTCGGCGCAACTTGTTACCGGCGCTCAAGCCGCCGCTACAGCGGGTTCAAAACGCGAGGCGCAACAGGCTGCCGCACAGACCCTGCTGGCCCAATTGGAGCAAGACATATGAGCACCCGCGCCGGATTCGTCGCCCTGATCGGAGAGCCCAATGCGGGCAAATCCACCCTGCTCAATCGCATGGTCGGTGCCAAGGTCAGCATCGTGACCCACAAGGTTCAGACCACCCGCGCCCGCATCCGGGGTGTGGCAATGGAAGGGGACAGCCAGATCGTGTTCGTGGATACGCCGGGCCTGTTCCAGCCCCGCCGTCGCCTTGACCGCGCGATGGTGGCCGCGGCATGGGGTGGAGCGGCCGACGCGGATGTTGTCGTGCTCATGGTCGAGGCCCATCGCGGTCTGAGCGATGGCGTTTCCCGCATCCTCGAAGGTCTGGCCGATTTCGGCAAGGGGCGCAGCGTGGCGCTGGCGATCAACAAGATCGACCGGGTTGAAGCGCCCGTATTGCTGGGCCTGACCGAAAAGCTGAACGCTGAATTTGATTTTGCCGAGACATTCATGATTTCGGCCGAAAAAGGTCATGGGGTGGACAGGCTGCGTCAGTGGCTGGCCGGGCAGGTGCCGGAGGGTCCGTGGCTGTATCCCGAGGACCAGATTGCCGATCTGCCCATCCGCATGATTGCTGCCGAGATGACCCGCGAAAAGCTGACGCTGCGCCTGCATCAGGAACTGCCTTACCAGCTGACCGTCGAGACGGAGAACTGGGAAGAGCGCAAGGATGGTTCGGCCCGCGTCGATCAGATCATCTATGTCAGTCGCGATGGGCACAAGGGCATCGTATTGGGCAACAAGGGCGAGACGATCAAAAGCGTGAGCCAGGCCGCCCGTGCGGAACTGACCGAGTTTCTGGGTCGCAAGGTGCACCTTTTTCTACAGGTCAAAGTGCGCGAGAAGTGGCAGGAAGAGGCCGAGCGCTACTCCGAGATGGGACTGAATTTCAAAGATGGAAATGCCTGAAACATTTGCCATCCGACCCTTCGGGGAGGATTTTTTCAAATCAGAGAAGCGAGGGATGCGGTGCCACGGCTGACCTCCCGGTTCTGGGTCGATGCCTATCTGGCGCGGCTGCGCTTTGCCGATATCCCCGGATTTGTCGTTGCGCACGGCGACGACACGGGTGGTGCGGTGCTTGTGAAACTCAATACGCTTGACGGGCAGGCGATGTTGTTTCAACGCTCATTCGATCTGATGTCGGATACACGCGTCTGGGCGGAGCTTGCATCAGGGCTCGAGGCCGACGTGGACGATGCCGTTCATCGGCAGCGGGGATTTGACCCGGACCTTTGGGTGATTGAAGTCGAGGATCGTGCAGGTCGGCACCTGCTGGATCAGGATGGATTGAGCTGAGATGGACTGGCGCGGCACTGCCATTTTGCTGAATGTGCGCCGTCATGGTGAAACCAGCGCCATCATCGAGGTTTTCAGCGAGGACAAGGGGCGTCACGCCGGGGTCGTTCGAGGTGGCACCAGCCGCAAGATCGCGCCCATTCTGCAACCGGGCGCACAGTTGGACGTGGCCTGGCGGGCACGGCTTGAGGATCATATCGGGTCATTCGCGGTTGAACCGGTGCGCAGTCGCGCGGCCCTTGTGATGGGGGACCGTCTGGCCCTGTCCGGGTTGAACGCGGTCACGGGTCTCCTCAGCTTTTGCTTGCCCGAACGCGAGGCACATGCAGCCCTTTACCGGCGTTCGGAGCAGTTGCTGGACTTGCTTGGACAGAATGACGTCTGGCCGCTTGCCTATCTGCGTTGGGAGGTCGCGCTGCTGGAAGACATGGGCTTTGGTCTGGATCTGAAGTCTTGCGCGGTGACCGGGGCGACAGAAGGGCTGGCATATGTCTCTCCCAAAACCGGGCGCGCTGTGTCGCGGGCCGGGGCCGGAGACTGGGCCGCGCGGTTGTTGCCTTTGCCGGATGTGTTGCGCGGGGTCGGCAACGCACCTGATGTGGAAATCGCGCAGGCCTTGGAAACAACCGGATATTTCCTGAGCACGCATCTTGCCCCGGATCTGGGCACGCGGCCCCTGCCGGACGCGCGGTCGCGCTTTGTCGAGGCGTTCACTCGGACGCTTTGAATACCATCTCGCCGCCGGTTGGATTGCGCAGAATCAGAACACCGCCCTGCATTTCGCTGGTTTGCATCTTTTGCAGTGCTTCGAAAAACGCCCCTTCGCTCTCCAGTTCGAGGCAGGCCATACGCGTTGCGGCAATGGGGCCCGTCTCAAACCGGGGCAATGATGCGGAATTGGTAAAGAAGAACCGGTTGCACGGAGCCTGACCCGAAATTTGCCCGTCCGCCCCAAAGATCAACGTTACGCGCTGTGCTAATGGTGCCCCGTTTTGTTCGACCAGGATCCAGGTGGTACCCGCCGCGTCCGCCCCGGCCATCGCCGCACCAAAAGGGGCACAGGCGACCAAACCCGCCAGTGCTTTCGCGGCGATACGCATCACTTCAGCGCCATCACCAGATCGACCAGTGCGGCAAAGGCGACCAGTGCGTCACCATCGTTGTTCCGCATCTGCTTCAGGCCGATCAGCGCGCCGTAGGCGGCCTTGGCAAAGTCTTCGTTGCTGACATCGATGTTTTCCATCAACGCGGTCAGCCGTTTGAGACGGGCGGCGTCCACGGAGGCGATGGTTTTGGCGACAGATTTGTCGGCCTGCGCCCAGGCGCGCAGGGCAGGGCCAGCCTTGTCTGCCTGAACGCTTTGACCGAACCGGATCATCTTGTCGGTATCGGTGCCGTCCTGCGCGGCGTCATGGGCAAGCTGCGCCATGGCCCGGTCCTTCCACTCCGCAAGCAGAGCGGCCTGAAAGGCGGGGACGTCCTTGAAATGCCAGTAAAACGACCCTTTGGACGTTTTCAGGTGACGTGAGAGCGGTTCAGCCCGCAGAGCCATTGGCCCAGAGGCGGTCAGTTGCGCAAGACCGGCTTCGATCCAGGCGGCGGGGGAAAGGGGTGTTTTAGCCATAGTCACGCGATACGTCCAAGTATGCTGCAGTGCAACAGAAAGCGTCTCAACCGTGGGTTTTGAGCGCATTGCCGCACATGGGCGACCCAGGATTGCCTATCTTGTGTGCGCAGCGTGGTGGCGCCACAGGCATTAAATCAGCAGTGGGAGGCGTATGCCGATGTTGCCGCAGGCGACCTGCGGGTGTCGTTCTTAAGTGGCGAGTTCGGACCAGAGGGCCAGACCGACCACCAAAAGCATCGATGCCGCCATCGCAAAGTTGATCAGCTTTTGACGCGCCGGGACAAGGTTCAGCGCCTTGAGCCGCACGCCGAACCCAACCCAGATCACATGGATGGGTATCCAGATCGCGTTGACGATCAGCAGTTTCCAGATCGCCTCGGCCATCAGAGCGTCGGGCAGGATCGCAAATCCGGAAAACAGCGCCGTGTTCACGGCATATGCTTTGGGGTTGATGGGTTGGAGCAGAATGCCGGCCAACACGCCCGGTTCCCGTTGTACCGGCGCAAAGGCCAGTTCTGATCCGGCAAGCGCGATGCGCAGCGCGAGATACAGCAGATAGGCTGTCGAAAGCACGAACAGCACGGTGCGCACCACAGGATTGGCCAGCACCAAGGCCGCAAGGCCCGAAACGACGGCGAAAATCACCAGATTGTTGCCGATAAACAGCCCCAGCACATAGCGCAGACCCGAGCGCATTCCGTAAGCCGCGCCGACCCCAGCCGCTGACAAGACCCCGGGCCCCGGTGTGATGATCAGGAAAAAGACGGCTGCGGCAAAGGTAAGCATCTTGCTACA
>Ga0316208_1003519_pt1 | contig 11245 bp, 10 predicted proteins | sample 3monopyrite_MG_FD_204944 | JGI IMG/M metagenome (GOLD analysis project Ga0316208, IMG submission 204944) | Microbial mat bacterial communities from mineral coupon in-situ incubated in ocean water Damariscotta River, Maine, United States -... | ecosystem: Environmental > Aquatic > Marine >... | reverse complement strand
CCCGACACGATGAAGAGCGGCGAGCCCACCACCGGGATTTCCAGTGAATTCTGTAGGACGGGAGGTAGTGACATGGATCAGTCTCCGAGCGATCTGGTTCAACTTTGTTGAGCCGGAATATAGAGCGGTTCCGGCCGCGCGACAGGTTCATTTGTGATCAAAGAGGTGTCATTTTATGAACAGAACGGGTCCGGTGACCTTTTCAGGAGGTACGGCCAAGCAGGTGATCTCGATCCTGTTTCCCGCGCTCGGCGATAAAGTCGAAAACCGATGAAACCGGTTCCGTCTGTCGCAGGTCGGGGTGGGCAAGGAGCCAGACATCGGTGGCGCTAAAGAGCTTGTCCGGCGCAATGCGCACAAGATCTGGATGCTGATCGCCAATAAGGCAGGTGAGCACAGAAATGCCGACCCCTTGGCGCACAGCGCGGAGCTGATCAGCGGTGGACGAGCAGCGCAGCCAGGTCGGTGCCTCCCGGGTCACATGGTTGGACCATTTGTGCAATTCGGTTTCCGCAGCAGCCCCTGAAAACCCGATCACTGTATGAGAGGCCCATTCTTCCCGTGCGGACGGAAGCCCATGTTTTTCCACATAGTCCTTGGAGGCGTAGAAGGCGACGCCCACTCGGGCGATCTTCTTACCCACCAGGTTTTCCTGTCCCGGTCCGTAGAGTCGGATCACGATATCCGCCTCCCGGCGGCGCACGCTGGCGGGCCAGGCATCCGTCACATATTCCATTTCGATGTCTGGAAAAGTTTCGTGGAACTCCTGCATGTGCGGCATCAGCCAATAGCCAGCGAGGGTGGCGGCGGTGGAGACCCGAACCACACCCTTGGGGCTTTCGCCCTCCGCTGCCGCAATGCGCTCAGCACGCAGCGCTGCGGATGCCATCAGGTCGGCTTCATGCTTCAAATGCTCGCCTGCGGGGGTGAGAGCGTAGCCGTCAGCGTCGCGGACAAAGAGTTTCTGTCCAAGGTGCCGTTCCAGCTCGGCAATATGACGGCCAACAGTCGCGTGGCTGAGCTTCAGCCGCCGACCAGCCGCCGAGTGCGATCCCGCGTCAGCAACAGCCAGGAAGGTGCGAAAGAGGTTCCAATCAGCGCCCGTGTTCATATGCGATCTCTTCTTGTGCAATTATGAACGGTAATGTGGAGCGTCCCGGCGGAAAATTCAAGGTGCGCCATGCAGAACATCCAGGAATAGGATGGAACATGAGGAGGGATGCATGAGCGCTCTCGATTTGCTAAATCTGAGGCATCGAATTTCATAGCTCGGCCCGAAACAGACATAAGAACTGATTGGGAAGCCGACGAACAGGGGAGACAATCGTGCTCAAAACAAGATTTACGGAATTGTTCGGCGTCGAACACCCGATCGCCCAGGGCGGCATGCAGTGGGTTGGTCGCGCAGAACTCGTTGCGGGCGTCGCCAATGGCGGGGGGCTTGGCTTTATTACAGCGCTCACACAGCCGACGCCGGAAGATCTCGCGAAAGAGATCAAGAAGTGTCAGGACCTCACCGACAAACCCTTTGGCGTGAACCTCACCATCCTGCCAGCGCTGAAGCCACCACCTTACGAAGAATACCGTCAGGCCATCATTGACAGCGGTGTAAAAATTGTAGAGACCGCCGGCAACAACCCGGCAGATCACATTGTGGAATTCAAAAAAGCCGGTGTGAAGGTCATCCACAAATGCACCGCCGTTCGTCACGCCCTCAAAGCCGAAAAAATGGGCGCGGACGCCATTTCCATTGATGGGTTTGAATGTGCCGGCCATCCAGGTGAAGACGACATTCCGGGCCTCATCCTCATTCCTGCCGCGGCGGACAAGGTCAAAATTCCGATGATCGCCTCTGGCGGTTTTGGTGATGCGCGCGGCCTCGTGGCGGCGCTGGCGCTCGGTGCTGAGGGCATCAACATGGGAACGCGTTTCATGGCAACCGCTGAATCGCCGATCCACCAGAAAGTGAAAGAGCAGATCGTTGAGAATGACGAACGAGCAACCGACCTCATTTTCCGCACCCTGCGCAACACGGCCCGCGTGGCGCGTAATGAGGTGAGCCAGGAAGTCGTTGCGATTGAGCGCAAGGGCAATGCCAAGATTGAAGACATTGCCCACCTTGTGGCTGGTGCACGCGGCAAAGTCGTCTATGAAGAAGGCGATCCGAACTATGGCATCTGGTCTGCGGGCATGGTTCAGGGCTTGATCCATGATGTGCCCACATGCGGGGAGCTTATCTCCCGCATTGTGTCAGAGGCAGAAACCATCATTGCCAGTCGTCTTGGCGGCATGGCCGGGAACGCAAGCGCTCAGGCTGCTGAGTGATTTAAGCGAATTGATTGTTGATGGGCTCGGCAGAAATGCCGGGCCCTTTCTATATGCGGGCAAAAAGGCCGAATTTCGAGGGTGCGCGTCCGTCTGTCTGACGCTAGTCTCTTGGGAAAGAGGGGGAAACATATGGCGCAAACACAGGTTTCTGATTTTCAGTCGATCCGGGTGAGCCCAAATCCAGATGGGTTTGGCGCGTCCATCACGGGTCTCGATATCTCAAAGCCACTGCCGCCGGAAACGCTACAGGAAGTGAAAGACGCCTGGGCGGCGCACGGCGTGATCTATTTCCCCGATCAGCCGCTAACGCTCGATGAGCTGGAGGCCTTCACGCTTCAGTTTGGGGAGTTCGGCGAAGACCCCTTCATCAAATCCATGGAAGGCCGTCCCCATGTGTTGGAGCTTCGCCGTGAGCCAGATGAGAAGGCGACCAATTTTGGCGCGGGGTGGCATTCTGACTGGAGTTTCCAGGAAACACCCCCTGCGGGCACAATCCTCCATTCTGAAGTAACGCCCCCTGTGGGCGGCGACACGCTTTATGCAGATGGCAGGCGGGCCTATGACGATCTATCAGACGAGATAAAGGCGCGGCTCGACGGGTTGATGGCCATCCACAGTGCGATTCTGCCGTACGGGTCCAAAGGGCTCTTCGCCCAGGAGACCGAAAAGCGCACGATGAAAATCATTTCATCCACCAAAGCGGAGAGCCAACAACTTCATCCTCTTGTGCGCACCCACCCTGTGACGGGCCGCAAGGCGCTCTTTGTGAGCCCCACCTATACAATCGGCATTGAGGGAATGGAAGAAGGGGAAGCGCAAGCGCTCTTAGGCGAGCTTTTTGCGCATATGGTGCAGGACAAATATATCTATCGCCACAAGTGGCAACAAAACATGCTCACCCTCTGGGACAATCGCTGCTGTCTGCATCTCGCCGATGGGGGCTATGATGGCCATTTGCGGGTCATGCATCGAACGACCATCGCAGGTGACGTGCCAGTTTGAATTAAGTGCCCAGTATGAGCACGATCAACCCGCCAATGATGAGCAGAACCCCCGCGATCTCCTTTGCGTTCGCCTGCTCGCGAAACCAGATCCAGGAGACAGCAAAGGTGAAGACCAGTTCAATCTGTCCGAGTGCGCGCACATAAGCTGCGTTCTGCAGTGTCATGGCGGTAAACCATCCAATGGAGCCGAGCGCGCCCGCAACGCCGATGGCGAGCGACGCAGGCCAGTTTTTCAGTGTTGCCATGAGCGACGTCTTGTCTTTCCACAAGAGCCAACCTGTCATGAGCAGAGTTTGAATGGTGAGCACCACAGCAAGAGTGATAGCAGCAGGAACTAGAAAGCCCCCCATGCCAAGAGACAGAGAGCCCGCGCGATAGCACACCGCTGCCACGCCATAGGCCGCCCCAGAGCCGATCCCCATCAGTGCAGCGCGTTCTGTCAGTGATGTGATGAGCGCCGAGGGGCTGGCTTCGGTCCGGGCCATGGAGATGGCAATGACACCTACAAGGCTCACGGCAATGCCGATGCCTGCGCCAAGCGTGATGGTTTCGCCAAAGACGAGAATACCGAAAAGCGCCGTCTGAACAGTTTCCGTTTTGGAATAAGTCGTCCCGACAACAAAATTACGATGTGCAAAGAGCGCTACGAGCAGCACAGTGCCAATGATCTGTGCCACACCGCCAAGGACGGCATAGACGTAGAACTCTGGTGGCGGCGCGGAAAGGTCAACGTCTAACGTCGCGAGTAAGACCCACAGATAGACAATTGCGACCGGCAACCCAAAAAGGAACCGCACGTAAGTGGCACTGGTCGCTGTAAGATCGCGTGCCAATTGTCGCTGCAGGGCGGACCGCAGGTTTTGCAAGAAGGCAGCCGCGATGGTGATGGGGATCCAAAGCGGCATCAGTTATCGGGGCCGCCGGGACGTTTTGGTGCGCCGAGGTCTCGAAGCACGCCCTCAATGAAGTCGCTCTTTGACCGGGCATAGCTGTCCACATCGTGGGGAAAGCGGGCCGAAAGCTCTTCTTTCAATTCTTGATAAGCCGCGCGCAGCTTGGCGTCTGATCGGAGTGCGTCCCGAAACACCAGATGACGTTCAATCTCGATATGGCCGGTCTCGAACATGTGTACATTCACATCGACGTCTGCCTTGCGCTGATAGAAATGCCGACCGTCGATGCCGTAGCGCCCGAAATAGAGTATACCTCGTGGTTCAAGCAGGCTCGCGAAACTGGGTCCTATTTCGTCGGAAGGGAGTTCCACCAGAACATCAATCAAGGGTTTGGCAGCCAAACCCGGCACACTTGTGCTACCAATATGATGAACGGCAGTGAATGTATTACCGCATGTTGAGCGGAGTTCATTCTCAACCGCCGCAAACTGCTCAGCCCATACAGGGTCATGGGGCGCAATCATCACAGGATCATGCTCGTGTTTTTTTAGAGAGGCCCTGGCAGCCTCACTTAACGTGTCGTCTGTCATATTGTTCCCGCTTGGCGAAGGCTCTAATCAACCAATGCCCCATAGACCAGTTGCTGCATCTGCGGCCTTAGCGGGTAGGCACGAGAGGGCATCAGCTGGGTCATCAGAATTGCGATCAGGTCTTCCTGCGGATCGATCCAGAACAGCGTAGAGGCAGCACCGCCCCAGGAATGATTCCCCTCAGATGCAATTGTCTGCGTCGCCGCTGCATCAAGGACAACGGAAAAACCAAGGCCGAAACCCGCGCCATCCATACCCACTTCGGAGAACGCGGACTGATCCATCTCAGGCAGTGTCTTGCCGTCTGGCAGGTGGTTGAGCGTCATGAAGTCAACGGTTTTTGGCGAGAGAATACGCACGCCGTCCAGTTCGCCGCCATTCAGAAACATCTGACAAAAACGCCAATAGTCCACCATGGTGGAGGTGAGGCCACCTCCGCCGGAGAAGAAAGGCTTTGGGGTGGCATAGGTGCTCTTGTCGCTGCCAGGATCAAAGAGGCGTACCTCTTTGGTCTTCGGGTCTTTCTCATAATTGGCAGCAAAGCGACAGAGTTTTTCTGCCGATACCATAAAGCCTGTATCCACCATGCCGAGCGGCTCGAAGATGTTTTCCTGCAGGAATTTATCGAGGGGCTGCCCGGAAAGGATCTCTACCAGCCGACCGCAGACGTCGGTTGCAACGGAATAGCTCCATTGCGTGCCGGGCGAGAAGAGCAGCGGAATGTCCGCAAGCGCGTCGCAGAATTCTTCCAGGTTCATACCATTCGCAGTGGCCGCGCCTTCAATTCCGGTCCTTCGGTAAATCTTGTCCACCGGGTGCACATGCATAAAGCCATAGGTGAGGCCGGATGTGTGCGTCAGCAGGTCCCGGATCGTCATCGCCCGTTCGCAAGGTTTGGTTTTGTAGTCATCAAACGTGCCGCCGTCCCAGACCTGCAGCTTTTTGAAGGAAGGGAGGTAGCGATAAACCTCATGGGAAAGCTGAAACAAGCCGCGCTCATAGAGCATCATCAGCGCGACAGATGTAATCGGCTTTGACATGGAGTAGATACGGAAGATCGTATCTTTTTCCATCGGAAGCGCATTTTCTCGGTCCCGCTCACCAACGGTTTCGAAATGCGCAATCTTGCCGCCCCGTGCGACCAGCGTTGATACCCCTGCCAGCTTGCCTTTCTCCACATAGGCGCCGAAATAGTTGGAAATATTCGAGAGCTTGGCTGTGTCGAGCCCCACATCCTCTGGCGTCGTAAATGGTGTTTCCGCGTTCATGGAGATCCCCGGCTGTGAATTCTGGTTGGGGTGATCTTAAACGTTTGCAGCCCCAGGGGAAGCACTCTCCTTCACGTCCGGAAACAATCCACCACATTCGCCATCCAGGCTTTCATAGCGGGGCCGAGGCTCGCATCTGTTTTCCCGTGGCGCACCAAAACCAGATCGCAGTCAGGGACCACAATCGTGAACTGGCCCTCAAAACCGTTGGCGGAAAAGCTCCCGGGTCCGCCCCGTTCCAGCCACCAGTGCGCGCCATAGGGTCCGTCATCCTCCAGCATAGCGGGGGTCTGGGTGGTTGGGGTGCGGGCATAGTCAACCCAGCCTTCCGGCAGAATACGCTTGCCGTCCCAAACCCCGTCTCGCAGATAAAGCGTGCCGAATTTCGCGAAATCGCGCGCCGTGGCAAAGCAGAAGGATGAGCCGATAAATGTGCCTGCATCGTCGAATTTTGGGTCGGCACTCTTCATCCCAATAGGGTCCAATAACTCTTCGCGCATGAATTTCTCGAACTCAGGCCCAGTTGCCCCAAGAGCCCGCGCAGCACAGCGCGCGACTATATTGGTCGTGCCGCTGGAGTAGGACCAATAGGACCCAACGGGATGCTCGAGATCAAAGGAGGCGGCGAAAGCGCCTGTGTCTTCTTTGCCCGTACCCCAAAGCATCTCGATCACATCGGACGGTGCCTGGTCTGTATATTCTTCCCGAAATGCCAGGCCACTCGACATGCGCAGCAGCTGGTCCAGCGTTATGGAGTGCCTTGGATCTGACGGGTCTTCCCATTCGGGCACATCCGCTCGCGTGTGAATGTCGATCTTGCCCTCACGCACCAGAATGCCAATCAGAGCCTGCGTAATACTCTTGGCTTTGGACCAGGATGGGAATGTTGAGGCAGCCGTGAAATCCTGCGCGTAGTGCTCTGCGACAATCTTGCCGTGTTGAACCACAAGCAAAGCATGGGTCTCTCCCATGTCAGGTCCGTTTTGTGCGCCAAAACCATCATCCACCAAGGCATCGAGCCTTGCCCGATCAACCCCACCCTTCGGCTCACCGGTCTCCCAACCGTCTGTGGGCCAGGACACACCGTCAGGGTGTGTGGGCAAGGGAAGAAGGGCTGCATTGCTCATGGAAAACCACCTAAAGATATGTTGAAGACCGCAGAATGAGTGAGTGCGGGGCGGATGACAAGCCACGGTTACGATTGCAGCGCAGGCTTCTTTCCTGTTTGATGCGTTCCAACAAAACAAAGACACAAATTGGGGAGACAGAGGGTGGCACTACCAAGAATCGGCATTGACGGGTCATGGTTCACCGATGCAGAAGGCCGCAAGGTCATCCTGCGTGGGGTCAATCTCGGTGGGGATTGCAAAATGCCATACCCCGATGGTGGCACCAACCACCCGACAGACTTTTCCGATCATCGCACAGTGTCCTTTGTCGGCCGACCCTTTCCCCTGGAAGAGGCTGACGAACATTTCTCACGACTTGCAGCATGGGGTTTCAATTGTCTGCGGCTGTTGACCACTTGGGAAGCGGTTGAGCATGCAGGTCCGCGAGAATACGACACGGACTATCTTGATTATTACGCGGAGCTTTGCCGCCGGGCCGGTGAGTATGGTCTTTATGTGTTCGTGGACTTTCATCAGGACGTCTGGAGTCGCATGACTGGGGGCGATGGCGCCCCGGCATGGATTTTCGAGAAGGTTGGTCTCGACTTCACCAAGTTCCATGAGGCAGGTGCTGCCCATGTCATGCAATATAAATATGACTATGCGCGCGGCGGCCGTCAGGAAGACAATTACCCCACCATGACCTGGGCGCAGAACTATCGCTTGCCCGCCAACGGCATCATGTGGACGCTGTTTTTTGCAGGCCGCGATTTTACGCCCGACATGATCATTGATGGTGAGAATGTGCAGGACTATCTGCAGAACCATTATGCGGCCTGTCTGGTGGAGATCGCAAAACGGGTGAAGGATTTGCCCAACGTCATCGGCTTTGACACGTTGAATGAACCCGGCACTGGCTTTGTGGGTCAGCGCCTGTCCTATCAACATGTTGGGAAGACAGAAGAAAATCCACGTATCGCAACACCGGGACCTGCCTGGTCAGCACTTGATGGATTGGCTGTGGCGCGGGGCGTTACACGGTCGGTCCCTCAGCTTGAGTTTTCGCTGGAGCACATGGCCTCTGTCGTGACAGAAGACCGACAGGTCAACCCCAACAATATTGATTGCTGGCTCCCAGGAGCACAAGACCCGTTTGAAAAGGCAGGGGCCTACCGCCGCACCAATGAGGGCGTTGAGCCTCTTCGCGAAGATTTTTTCCAGTCCGTCAATGGACGCAAAATCGACCTGGAAGATGACTATATGGCGCCGTTCTTCGACAAGGTGGCGAAGGAAGTTCGGGCTGTTCGGGATGACTGGTTGATCTTCGCCGAGCTAGATCCCTTCACAGGGTTGCTGGGCGGTGCGTTTCCAGAAGCGTCACCGGATCGAACGGTTAACGCCTCTCATTGGTATGACATCGCACTCCTTTCGACCAAAGAATTTATGTTCCCGACCGCCGTCAACCCATTTTCCGGCAAGACCCTGAACGGGCGCGAGGAGATTGAAGCGCACTATCGCCGACAGCTCTCCAACATTCGCAATGCAGGACGCACCTTGAACGGTGGCACCGGCGCACCAACGCTGGTTGGCGAATGTGGCACACCTTACGATCTGGCGGGTGCAGCGGCTTACAAAGCCTGGGCAGATGGGGATCGCTCAGAGGAACCGTGGACGCCTCACATCATGGCCCTGGAGTTTCTTTACAACGCCTTGGACGCGATGCATCTCAGTTCAACTCAATGGAACTACACCGCATCAAATTCAAACGATCTGGCCATTGGCGATGGATGGAACCAGGAAGACCTGTCCATCTTCAGTCGCGATCAGCAGGACGATCCAGCCGACATCAATTCTGGCGGCCGCGCGCTGAAAGGATTTGTGCGGCCCTACCTTCAATCATGCATAGGTACGCCGCTGGAAACCAAATTCACGTTGGACACCGGAGAATTTGTGTCGCGCTACCAGCCGGAGGGAAGCGGAGAGGCAAAATTTTTCGTGCCAGTCCTGCAATATCCTGACGGCTACAGCCTGTCGGTTGACGGCGGTACGGCCGACTATGACGCTATCGCTCAGAAGGTCACGGTGACGCCCGAGGGAACAGGTGAGGTTGTGATTAGCATCTCGCCTGTGGCTGAGTAGAGATTTTTCGCCAGAGTTGCTTTCAATATTGAAGTTGTCATCCCGGGCCCACGGGTCTGGCTTGGCCAGCCCGAGGATAAACCCGACCGGGATCCATAGGGCATTTCGATCAGGTCAGCTTCAGGTTGGACGCCGGATCGAGTCCGGGGAGACAGTCGGTGTTTGGCTTGAACAATTTCTGGCCCTAGCATCAAATTTCTGCGGCGATGGCCTTAGCAGTATCCTGCAATATGGGGATGAACTGTTGGGCGGCATCTGCTGGGGTGATCGCGGAGCGGATGAACCGCATGGTGATGGCGGCTTGGGCTTCGCCGTCTTTCAATATAGGGACGGCGAGGCCAAACGCCCGGTCATCCTGAACCGGGCCCGACACCGCGTACCCGTCGTTGCGTACTGTTTCGATCAATCGATCAATATACTGCTTGTCCAAGGCCGCACGATCAGTCTCCCGACCGGTTCCTTGCAGTGTTGCCAGCAAGAGCGCCCGTGTCTCGTCAGAGGAGAAGGCGAAAAAGGCGCGTCCCATGGCGGAGATGAGAAGGGGAATGCGCCGCCCGATATAAATCCGGTCAAGCGCGAAGGGAGAATGGGAAAGGGTGCTGTAGCGTGCTTGCATGGCATCCCCATCCAGCGTAGCAATGGCAAGTGGCCATTTATGATCCCGTGTCACCGCTCTGAGATGAGCCCGCGACACCTCCACAATCTGATCAGCACTCTGAAAGCCGCCGGCGAGCAGTGTTACCCGGTCTGTCAGACAATAGCCCGCGCTCCGGGAGATGCGCCGCGCATAGCCAGCAGAGATGAGCGTATCAAGCAAGCGCACCAGCGTGGATTTTGGCAGGCCCGTATCCTCATGCAGGTCAGCAAGTGTCGTATAGACACGCCGGTTGAGGGCCTCAACGACGGTGAGACCCCGTGTCAGTGATTCAATGTTTCTTTCAGCCATGTGCGTCCAGCTTGTGAATTCCACTATGTGGAATTAGTAAATCATTTTGGAGCGGCTCCCGTCAACGCGCGGCAGACTGAGGGCTGAAATTGAACAGTGCCATTTCGCAAGATCCTGGGGAGGACACCGGCAATGAATGCACCAGCAGCAATTAAAGATGCAGAAGCCTTAGGGCTGACCTTTGACGCGTTGAGCCCAACGATTGGCGCCACCGTCTATGGGATCGACCTGAAGAAGCCCTTAAGCGAAGAATTGGCTGCGGCGCTCCGTGCGGCCCTCGTGGACTATAAGGTGCTCTTCTTCCGCGATCAGGACATCACGACCGACCAGCACCTGGATTTCGCCAGAAAGTTCGGCGACCTGGAAGTGCACCCCTTCGGGCCCCAGAATGCGGAAAATCCGGAAGTCCTGAAGATCTTCCACAACAAAGACAATAAGGGCCGCGAAAACACCTGGCACTCAGATGTGACCTGGCGCCTGGAACCATCACTCGGATCCATACTTCGCGCCCGCGAGGTGCCAGCGAAGGGCGGCGACACGCTCTTTGCCAATATGGAAATGGCTTATGACGACCTCTCCGATGAGCTGAAAGAAAAACTCGACGGCGCTATTGCGGTGCACGACTTCGCAAACTTCCGTGCGGGGCTCCGAAAGAAAGGGCTCTCTGATGAGGAGATCGAGGTCTACAACAAAAAATATCCGAACCCACACCACCCAGTGATCCGCACCCATCCTGAAAGTGGCCGCAAGTCCATCTATGTGAACATCGCCTTCACCCAATATATTGAAGGGTGGGATCGTGCTGAGTCAGACGCGATGCTGCAATTCCTCTATTCCCGCGCGGCCATCCCGGAATATCAGTGCCGTTTCCAGTGGGAGAAGAACTCCATTGCCTTCTGGGACAATCGCTCCGCACAGCACTACGCTGTCTCTGACTATTGGCCAGCTGAACGTCGCATGGAGCGGGT
>Ga0316208_1003518_pt1 | contig 11246 bp, 10 predicted proteins | sample 3monopyrite_MG_FD_204944 | JGI IMG/M metagenome (GOLD analysis project Ga0316208, IMG submission 204944) | Microbial mat bacterial communities from mineral coupon in-situ incubated in ocean water Damariscotta River, Maine, United States -... | ecosystem: Environmental > Aquatic > Marine >... | reverse complement strand
TGAATGGGGGAGGGGCGACGGCGACGCCGAGCACGGAGCAGATATCTGCGAGCCCATCGTCGTTGAGATCGCAGCGGGCGAAGTCCCAGCCGACATCATCGAGGAGCACGGCGTCGGGGTCGGTGGTCTCTGAGAAGCTGTTGGGCCATGGCTCGAAGGGGCCCTCGTAGGCGATGCTTCGGATGGGGGGGGAATTGGCCTGTCGCCCCTCGAAGACGGAGGTGATCAGGTCTTCGACCCCATCCCCGGTGGTATCCCCGAGCACGGTGGTGAGCTGGCCGAGGATGGTTCCGGTAACCCCCGGGGCGTCGTCGCCGATGTAGTGGCTATCCCCGATATAGCGGGGGCCATCGAGCGGGATGATCAGCGCCATGGAGTCCCATCTTTCCTCCCCGGTGAGCTCATTGCCATGGCGAGTCACGATGAGTCGATCGTCGAGCCGCTCGAGATGAGCGCCGAAGCCGCCGAAATCATCGCCTGTAGCGGGTTCACAGCTCGCCACATCGTGATCTGCGGGCTCGCAGAGCATAGGAGGGGTGGCGGTATCGACCGGAGGGCCGGTGTCGGCGGGTTGGGCCGTGTCTCCGGTGGGACCGGGTGCGTCAGTGTCCGCAGCGGGATCGGTGTCGAGCGGGGATACGGGGGCAGCTGTGCAGCCGCTGATGAGGACGAGCACAGAGCCGAGTGCCGGCGCGAGGGGGCTACGGTACGAAATAGTCGTCATCGATCTCGACCTCGGTGCGGATGGAGTGGGCGTCGGAACAAGGCCATCGGTGGAGAGGCCCTCACGGCCCGGGCAGCAGGGGATCCGTGAGTCGATAGACCGCTCCCCAGGTGGTGCCAACGTAGGTGGAATGGGAGACCCCGGGGTGGCCGACCAATAGATCGCCATCATTCCAGGGCAGCAGCGAGAAGCCGAAGCGCAGGTCGGCACGCTGGGTGGTGGCATCTGAGCGCCACCACACCACATCGGAGCTGGGGTCGGGTGAGCCGGAGATCACCGCCACCCGTCCGCTTCCGCCCGCGAAGGCGACATCGTTGACGCCGTCGAGATCGAAGTCGCCGATCGCGAGGGCTCCTCGCCCACCGACGGGTTCGGTGCTGATATGCTGGGTGAGGATGGGGAATCCGGGTGCGATCTGGCGGACGACGATGCCGAGGTTGCCCTGCTCGGAGACGACGGTGACGAGCTCGGCTCCGGATTGAGGGTGGAGGTCCGCGACCTGCATGCTGAGGATGGTGTGGGGGAGGGAGATCCGCTCCGTGGCGAGGGTGTCCGAGGCCTGTCCCACCGGGGGGAGGTTTGCATAGGGGATGAACTGCAGCTCGGCGAGGGCGGTGCGCCAGAAGAACAGCCCGTCTACCCCATCGAGGGGGGCACCCGAGGCGATGCGGTCGGTGGCGAGGGCATCGGAGAAGGTGGAGGAGGTGGTGAATGGGGGAGGGGCGACGGCGACGCCGAGCACGGAGCAGATATCTGCGAGCCCATCGTCGTTGAGATCGCAGCGGGCGAAGTCCCAGCCGACATCATCGAGGAGCACGGCGTCGGGGTCGGTGGTGCGTGATATTTCATTGGGCCAGGTCTCGAAGGGGCCCTCGTAGGCGACGCTTCGAGCGACGGTGTGATCGACCTGCTGCCCCTCGAAGACCGAGGTGATCAGGTCTTCGACCCCATCCCCGTTGGTATCCCCGAGCACGGTGGTGAGCTGGCCGAGGATAGTTCCCGTCAGCCCGGGGGCCTCGTCAATGATGAAGTGGGTATCCCATGGGGAGGGGGCGGGGAGTGGGTAGACCAGCGCCATGGACGACCAGCTATCCACCCCGCTGAGCTCATTGCCGTGTCGGGTGCTGATGAGTCGGTCGTCGAGCTGTTCGAGATGGGCGCCGAGACCGTTCAATCCATAGCCTGTGGCTGTTTCGCAGCTCGCCGCGTCGTGATTGGCGGGCTCGCAGAGAACAGGAGGGGTGGCGGTGTCGACGGGCGGGTCGGTGTCGACGGGGCGCGCGGTGTCTGCGGTGGGAGAGGGGGCGGCGGTGTCGGTTGGGGCTGTGTCGGTCGGCGGAGTGGTATCAACCGGTGAGACCGGAGCGCGGGTGCACCCGATGGCGAGGAGAGCGACGAGCGCCGGGGCGATGGAGCTACGGTACGAAGTAGTCGTCATAGGTCTCGACCTCGGTGCGGATGGAGTGGGCGTCGGAGGAGAGCAACAGGCGCTGGTAGGGGTGGGCGAGGCTCCCAGAGGGACCGTTCTCGGTGTCCCAGCCGCGGGGGCAGGTGTCGATGTACAGATCGGTGACGGTCTTGGGGGAGAGGCCGCCCTCACCGACTTGGTTGAGCTTCCAGTAGAACTTGGCCAGGTCCATCATGGTGGCGCGGTCGTAGCCGTAGCTGGGTGTGGAGGTACAGGACAGGAAAGTGGAGCCCGGGCCACCGCAGGTATACGACGCAGGGCCCGCCCAGCGAACGTCCGAAGCATTCTGGAGATCCTTCAGCCAGTTTTTACCGTCGGAATAGGCCGTGGTTGGGTCTGCAGGATCGGCGACCGCCACCTCCCAGTCGTCGGCGCAGTCGACCTGGCCATTGCGGCCATCGCCGACGCCGAAGTAGTCGTCGACATCGCAGTCGAGATCGAAGTCGTGCAGGGTCCACAGGTCGAACACGCAGTCGGACTGCTTGCGGCTATTCCACAGCCACATGGAATAGAAGTCCGCATAGCCCTCGCGGATCGCGCTCGCGAGGTATTCCTTGGAGAACTCCCCTCGGCGATTCGCGTTGTTGGGGCTGTCGGAAGGGGAACCATCGTCGACAAAGTCGCCCATGCAGCCGTCGAGGGGAGCGGTGAGCGACCACATCTCATCGGACCAGCCCATGCGGAGAGAGGTGATCAAATGCCCGAACTCGTGGGCGATCTGCGTCCGGGACCGCACGGTGGATGTAATATTCAAGGCCCGGTGGCCGGCCGGGTTGCTGCCGCAGTCATCGATCCAGTCTCCGGACTGGCCCGAGAGGGGGTTCGCATATAGATACACCGGCCCCGGAATGGGGATGTAGTCCGAGGGACCAGAGGAGCAGGTGCCGTCTGCCTGGTAGTTGGGGTTGCCCTCCTGGCAGCAGGTGCGGGAGACCCCCGTACCCAGGCCGTGTTTGTTGCGGTGGATCGCCCAGGTGGCGAGCACCAAGTTGCGCCACCGGGCGTTGCTTGCGACCACGACCTCCATCTTGGTGTCGTTGGCGGGCTGGGAGGTCCAGTTCGAGTAGGCGGGGCTCGGTGTGGGAGGTATCGAGTGGCAAAAGGCGCTCCAGCTCTTGAACTCGACCCCCTTCCAGAGCGCCTCGCTCCGCACCCGGACCCGCCAGTTCTGGGTGTTGTTGAGGGTGACCGTTCCGCAGCCAGCGCCATCGAGATAGCCGGTGCCGATGACGGTGCCGGCGGGCTGCTCGACCTTGTAGAGCACGCCCCGAGCGGGCCGGTTGGCGTTGGTGGTCCAGAAATCACCGCCGAGATCGGTGTAGTCGGTGGTGATATCGAAACAGAAGCTGCCGGTGGCGGCCTGGGCAGCGGACGCGAGCAGCCAGGGGATCATTGTGCACCCCCGAGGCCGGTGTCGCCGGGTGGGAGCTGCTCGAGGCGCTGGGCCCGGGCGATACGCTCGTCGACGCGCTGCTGCTTGCCGGGCCGATTGGAGCCGGGGAACTCGAGGCCCTCGAGCACATCGGGATCGAGGTAGAGGCCGAGCCCGCCCTGGGGCGTGGGGAGCAGGACCGCACCCTGGGGTGTGGCGGTGTAGGGACCGGCGTCGATGCGCACGCTGAGGTGAGCGGGGCCGATGCCGATCCTGGGGATCGCGGACAAGTCCGACGGGAGCTGCACGGGGATGGTCGGGGTCTCGTCGGGGCGAGCGAGCCAGGGCCCGACCTGCCACTCGAGGCTGTCGTGACCGGCCGATAGCTTGAAGGTGACGAGGATCTCGTACGCCTCGGGGAGCGGCTGCACGATGAGCATGGCCTGGTCTACAGCGGCCCCCTCGGCGCCTGTGGCCCACTCTGCTATATAGGTCTGGCTGGGTAAAGTGCAGCTAGAACGGTTGTTTATGGGGGGGGGTAGCCCCCGCGGTGAGGGCGAGCAACAGGTACATACGGGACTCCTTGATGGCTCCGGATGCGCCAAAGGTAGCAGAGATCCGAGCGACGATCAACCGGTGGGATTGTGGATCGGGAGCTGGGCCGGTATTTGTCCGGCAGACTCGCCGCAGGCCGTGGGTTTTTGCACAACACCTGTGCGTTCACGCCCACCCCATCTCGGGCGGCACGCCGCAGGGGCCGGCCAGCCCGTCGGTATGATCTCTGCAATGGGCTGGCCGTGGAGGGGAAGACCATGGACTGGGATGCGCTTCGGGCGAGCTTCGATTGGGATCGGGCGCGGGAAGAGGAACTCCACCCGCTCGCCGATGGGGGGATCAATATCTTTCACGAGGCGGTCGGCCATCACGCCCAGGGCGTGCGCGCCTCCCAGGAGGCCCTGCGGTGGATCGGCAAGTCGGGCGAGGTGAGGTCGTTCACCTATTCGGAGCTCGACGAGGGGGCTGGGCGCTTTGCTGGGGTGCTGGACGCCCTGGGCACGGCGCGTTCCGACCGGGTGTTCACCCTGCTGGGGCGGGTCCCGGAGCTGTACCTGACGGCGCTGGGAACGCTGCGGGCGGGGCGGGTGTTCTGCCCGCTGTTCAGCGCTTTTGGTCCCGAGCCCGTGCGCAGTCGGGTGGGGCCCGGAGGGGGTAAGGTGCTGGTCACCAGCGCCCGACTGTACAAGCGCAAGGTGGCGCCGATTCGCGACAAGCTCCCCGACCTGGAGCATGTGCTGCTCGTCGATGACGAGCCGGTGGAGGGGTGTAGAAATCTCTCCGGGCTGCTCGCTGCGGCCGATCCTATGCAGACGGTGTCCATGGACCCCGAGGAGATGGCGCTGTTGCACTTCACCTCGGGCACCACGGGCAAGCCCAAGGGGGCGGTCCATGTGCACGCCGCGGTACTGGCCCACAAGCTCACCGGACGCTGGGTCTTCGACCTTCACCCAGGCGATATCTACTGGTGTACCGCGGATCCGGGCTGGGTCACGGGCACCAGCTACGGGATCCTCGCACCCCTCGCCCTGGGGGCGACGCTGATCATCGACGAGGCTGAGTTCAACGGGCTCCGCTGGTACCAGCTTCTCCAGGATCACCGCGTCCAGGTGTGGTACACCGCGCCCACCGCGATCCGGATGCTGATGAAGCTCGGCCTGGAGGCCGCTGGGGATTTCGACCTGTCCACCGTTCGCCATGCGCTATCGGTCGGCGAGCCGCTCGCTCCAGACGGGGTCGAGTTCGGTCGTCAGCTCCTCGGCACCCCGTTTCACGACACCTGGTGGCAGACCGAGACGGGGGCGATCATGGTGGCCAATCTCCCTGGGCAGCCGGTGCGGCCGGGCTCGATGGGCAAGCCGGTGCCCGGTATCGAGGCGGCGGTCGTCGGCGAGGTGGATGGCCACCTCGTGGTTCTCGGCGAGGATGAAGAGGGCGAGCTGGCACTCCGGCCCGGGTGGCCGTCGATGTTTCGTACCTACCTGCACAACGAAGAACGCTACCTGCGCAGCTTTCGCGATGGGTGGTACCTGTCGGGGGATCTGGCTCGACGGGATGCGGATGGGTACTTCTGGTTCGTGGGTCGCAGCAATGATGTCTTCAAGAGTGCGGGCCATCTGATTGGGCCCTTCGAGGTCGAGGCCGCCCTGGTCGAGCACCCGGATATCAGCGAGGCTGCGGTCATCGGCAAGCCGGACCCGGTCGCTGGGGCCATCGTCAAAGCGTTCCTGGTGGCACGCCCCGGCGTGGGGGTCGACTCCGCACTCGAGCGCAGCGTCCGGGGCTTTGCCCGCAAGCGCCTCGGTCCGGCGGTCGCACCCCGTGAGGTCGAGTTCGTCGACGCGCTGCCCCACACCCGGAGCGGTAAGGTCATGCGCCGACTGCTCAAGGCTCGCGAGCTCGGTCTACCCGAAGGCGACACTTCCACCCTGGAGAACCCATGAGTACCTACCCGGGGCGCGGCCTCGCGCTGCACCTGCTCACCCAGATGGTTCGGGTCCGACGCTTCGAGGAGAAGGCGGCCGAGCTGTACTCTGCGGGCAAGATCCGCGGCTTCCTCCACCTGTATATCGGCGAGGAGGCGGTTGCTGCGGGGGCGCAGCGTGCGCTCGGGCCCGATGACTCGCTGCTCTGTACCTACCGCGAGCACGGCCACGCGCTGGTCCGCGGGGTGCCCATGAACAAGGTGATGGCCGAGATGTTCGGCAAGCAGGAGGGCTGCTCCCGAGGGCGCGGCGGCTCCATGCATCTATTCGACACCGAGCACCGCCTGTTCGGGGGGAACGCCATCGTCGCGGGGCACCTGCCGCTGGCCGTGGGTATGGCTCTCGGAGACAAGATGGCCGGTCGGGATCGGGTCACGGCCTGCTTCTTTGGGGAGGGGGCCATGGCCGAGGGCGAATTCCACGAGGCGGCCAACCTCGCCGCGCTGTGGAAGCTGCGGGTGCTATTCGCCTGCGAGAACAACGGCTACGCCATGGGGACCGCGCTCGAGCGCTCCGAATCCCAGACCGCCCTGACCGTAAAAGCTGCGAGCTATGGGATGCCGGCCACGAGCGTGGATGGCATGGACGTGGTGGAGGTCGAGACGGAGACCCGACGGGTGGTGGACGGCATCCGCTCCTCGGGCGGCCCGGCATTCATGGAGTTCCGCACCTACCGGTTCCGGGCCCACTCCATGTTCGACGCGGAGCTGTACCGCGACAAGCTCGAGGTCGAGCAGCACAAGAAGCGCGACCCGATCGAGACTTTCGTAGCGCGGATGATGGAGGCGGAGGTGTTCACCCCCGACGACCTCACCCATATCGAGGACAAGGTGGCGGCCGAGCTGGCCGAGGCGGTGGCCTTCGCAGAGGCCGGTACCCTGGAGCCGGTCGAAGAGCTGACCCGCTACATCTACACGGAGGGCGTATGAGCACGGTGACCTACCGCGAGGCGGTGCGTATGGCACTTCGCGAGTCGATGACCGCCGACGAGCGGGTATTTTTGATGGGGGAGGATGTGGGCCGCTATGGGGGCTCCTATGCTTGCTCCATGGGCTTGCTCGAAGAGTTCGGGGAGGAGCGCATCCGCGACACCCCCCTGTCGGAGAGCGGCTTCGTGGGCGCGGGCATCGGCGCCGCTCTGGTGGGGATGAGGCCCATCGTCGAGGTGATGACGGTCAACTTCAGCCTGCTCGCCCTCGACCAGATCATCAACAACGCGGCCACGCTGCGGCATATGTCAGGGGGGCAGGTGTCGGTGCCGGTGGTCATCCGGATGTCGACCGGGGCTGGAAAGCAGCTCGCGGCCCAGCACAGCCATAGCTGGGAGGGCTTCTATACCCATGTGCCCGGGCTCAAGGTGTGCAGCCCCGCGACCGTCGTCGACGCCCGAGGCATGCTGCTCGCTGCTCTGGATGACCCCGATCCGGTCGTGATCTTCGAGCACGCCGGCCTGTACAATCGCAAGGGCGAGATGCCCGAACCGCCGCCCTCGGTAGACCTGCGAACCGCCCGGGTGGCTCGGGAGGGCACCGATATCACCCTGATCACCCACGGGGGCTGTCTGTGGCGGACCCTGGAAGCGGCGGAGACCCTCGCCGAGCAGGGGGTGTCGGCCGAGGTGCTCGATCTGCGAATGCTCCGACCTCTGGACTGGGCGACGGTGCACCAGAGCATCGCAAAGACCCACCGCGCGGTCGTCGTCGACGAGGGCTGGAAGAGCTGGGGTTTCTCGGCCGAGGTCTCGGCCCGCATCGCGGAGGAGTCCTTCTGGATGCTCGACGCACCGGTCCGCCGCGTCGCGGGGGTCGAGGTGCCCATCCCTTACGCGACCCACCTCGAGAAGGCGAGCATCCCCCAGCCCGCAGATGTGGTCCGTGGCGCGCTAGAGGTGGTGGGTCGTGGCTGACTTCCTGATGCCCAGTCTCGGGGCCGATATGGAGCGAGGCATCCTCTCCGAGTGGCTCGTGAAACCGGGCCAGACGGTGAACAAGGGCGATCTGATCGCGGTGGTCGAGACGGACAAAGGCGCGATCGAGGTCGAGGTCTGGGACAGCGGCGTGGTCGACCGGCTGTGGGTCGAGGCGGGCGCTGAGGTCCCGGTTGGGACCCCCCTCGCCCATATTCGTGAGGAGGGAGCCCCTGTCGAGCACGCCCCTGCTGCCGCCCCCGTTCAGATCCCCGAAGCTGCTGGGGTCGCCGCCCCCGTGCAGGCCGCTGCGCCACCCCCACAGGCCCGGTCTGCTCCATCCAGCTCGACCGGGGGAGGGGTGAGCCCGTGGGCCCGGAGCCTGGCAGCCGAGCGAGGGGTCGATCTGAGCGGGCTGACAGGAACCGGTCCGGGTGGGGCCATCGTCGGGCGGGATGTGCCCGAGCGCCCCGTCCCAAAGGACCCGCTCCAGGGCATGCGCAGAGCGGTGGCCCGCGCGATGGAGAAGTCCAAGCGCGAGATCCCCCACTACTATCTGTCGACCGAGGTCGATCTGACCGACACCCTCGCCTGGCTCGCCCAGTTCAACGCCGACCTGCCCGCACGCCAGCGCGTGCTGCCCATCGTGCTGTGGCTCAAGGCCATCGCGCTGGCCGTACACGAGGTGCCCGAGGTCAATGGCTTCTGGCGGGAGGGGGCCCTGACCCTCTCCGAGGCGGTTCATCTCGGTGTGGCGGTGTCGCTTCGGGGGGGCGGTCTGGTGGCACCTGCGCTGCACGACGTGGACGACACCCCCCTCCCCGAGCTGGTGGCTGGTCTGGCCGATGTGGTGACTCGGGCCCGCCGCGGCCGACTGCGAGGCTCTGAGATGATGGACGCGACCCTCACGGTGACCTCGATGGGGGACCGGGGAGTCGAGCGCGTGGATGGGGTCATCTACCCGCCCCAGGTGGGCATCGTCGGGGTCGGTCGGGCCACCGAGCGCGCCTGGGTGGTCGACGGAGCGGTCGCCGTTCGCACAGTCACCACGCTCACCTTCGCAGGGGACCATCGCGCCCATGACGGGCACAAGGGCGGCCTGTTCCTGTCCGCCATCGCCAAACACATCACCCATCCCGAGGACCTATGATGGACGACCCGACGATCCACAAAAAGCTGCTCGACCTCCTCGTCGAGCTCGCTCCGGAGTTTGCCGCAGAAGACATCGATCTCGACGAGGACCTGCGCGATCAGCTCGACATCGACTCCATGGATCTGCAGCAGCTCGCTGGGCGGATCGACGACGTCTTCGGTGTCGACATTCCCGAAGCCGAGCGGGTCGAGCTGAGCACGGCGAGGAGCCTGATCGACTACCTGCAGAAGCGGCACGGAACGACCGGTTAGCTAGCTCGCAGATGGGTCTCTACCAGTACCAGTTCCGATTCCCCGATGGCCCGCCCGACCTTGACGGTGTGCTGGCCGATGTGCGCGCTCGGCTCGGCAATACCCGTGGGGTGGATTCGCTGTACATCGAAGCCGATGGGCTGGTCGTCGCCACAACCATGATGGACCCCTTCACCCACCATGTGCTCGCTGCGGCCCTGCTGGACCGTGGGGGACAGGCCATGAACTTCAGTGGGGAGCCCGTGGAGCTGGCGGTTCCGCAGTGGGCGCACGAGCCTGTGCACCAGATGAGCTGGCGAGAGCGGATGAGCATCCGACTGGGCTGGTGGGGCTGGCTGTTCGGGACGATTCGGGCGTAGCTCGAGCCCGGGCGTGCCTCAGGACAGCCCGAAGTAGTTCTGCACCACCCGGTCCCACTCGGTTGGACCGCAGCGCTTGTCCGAGCCCGTATACTCCGCGTAGTGCACCACCTGGGAGAGCAGATCCCGGGGGTGACAGAAGCGGAACTCGCGGTTGGCCATCTTGTAGTGCCGGTCGATCAGGTACTTGACCGAGTGGGGCATGAGCTTGACGCCGTACCTGCTGGCGGTGGACTCCACCAGGGCCTTGAACTCCTCCTCGTCGGGGTTGTTTGCGTAGATCTTGTACGGGATGCGCCGCATGAAGGCCTCGTCGGCGAGGTCGCGGGGCTCGAGGTTGGTGGAGAACACCAGCAAGCAGTCGAAGGGGCACTCGACCTTGCGGCCGTCGGGGAGCTTGAGGAAGTCGTAGCGCTTCTCGAGGGGGAAGATCCACCGATTGAGCAGGTCTTGGGGGCTGGTGTGGCCGCGCCCGAAGTCGTCGATGACCAAGGTACCGCAGTTGGCCTTGAGCTGGAGCGGCGCCTCGCAGATCTTGTTCTCTTCGTCGTACTGGAGCTCGAGCATGTCGAGGGTGAGCTCGCCGCCGGTGATGACCGTGGGGCGCTCGGCAGGTTCGTGAGATAGGCTCGCCAGCCCTCCGGGGTCTTGATGTTGATGAGACGCGACTGAACTCCGTTCGACTCGTGCCCGAGCCGGACATCGATATCAAGCTCTGTTTCCAGCTTATCGGGTAGCGAGTCCACCCCCATTCGTGCGAGCACTTCGTCGGGCACCCTCCACGAGTCGACGTCCGAAGGCATCACGTCACTATCCCAAAAGCACTTCCATCCATCTTTTAGGCGAATCACGTAGCTCACGTCGTGAGCACAGCAGTTCCGAATCATCTCGTGGCTCACATACCCGAGATCTACGAGAATACCGGTACCTCGTCTGCTCTCGTCGATGACCAGCTCCGGGGAGTCATGCCTGCGTGCTGGAGTGATATGCCAAGCCACCACGTTCTCGACCCCAAGGGATATCGCAGCATGTACCTTCAATGCGGCGTAGTCCCTCGTCCCCGGGTACACGTCCTTCAGGGCTCGCGAGAGCTTCACGGTGGAGCTGTCGATGGCTCGCCAGTCTCGGCGCCCCGCGAGAACACCAGGCAGCGTCGACGGCATCTCGAGCACGTACCGCTGTGCGCGCTCAACCAGCTCCATCAGCAGGGCAAGCAGCTCCTTGTCGAACCATCGGTAGCTCGCACTTCGGGCCACCTTCTCACCGCCGCGCTCGGTGTATTCCCGCAGCGCCGCCGCGATGCGCCCAGATTCCGCGGTCCCTCCGTTGAGAACCAGAGCGAGGATCAGGCCTTGATCATCGTTTGGCCCAAATGGTCATGAACGAGCCCCCCTGCCAGCTCTGTAGGGCCTCTTCGATCGGGGCCTCGCTGGCCGGGCGAGCTGAGGCATTCGGCTCAACAGTGTGGTGAAG
>Ga0316208_1003516_pt1 | contig 11249 bp, 13 predicted proteins | sample 3monopyrite_MG_FD_204944 | JGI IMG/M metagenome (GOLD analysis project Ga0316208, IMG submission 204944) | Microbial mat bacterial communities from mineral coupon in-situ incubated in ocean water Damariscotta River, Maine, United States -... | ecosystem: Environmental > Aquatic > Marine >... | reverse complement strand
GCATTCCCGGTCTTGCCTTGCCCGCGCGATCAGGCCAATAACAGGAAACGGCCCCGTGGCTCAACTGGATAGAGCAGCCCCCTCCTAAGGGGCAGGTTGCAGGTTCGAATCCTGCCGGGGTCGCCAAAACCACCTGAAAAATATGGCTTATTTACAGGGCTTTGTGCAGGATCTTGCAGAAAGTCCCGTGAGGTTTCGGACGGAATTCTGCTGAAACGGCGGAAATCTCGTACAAAACCTGTACAAAAATCGCACGTCTTTGCGCCTTTAGGAGCTTTCCGATGAGCTGGCGGGTTGCAAACACATGCGCGGAACGGAAGTTCGGCAGCGCGACGCGCAAGCAGATCATCATGTTCTTGGCTGATAAGGCGAGCGATGACGGCTCAGGTATCTGGTGTTCGAAAGGCACGATCCAGCGACATACCGAGCTGGGAGAGACCACAGTCAAGCGAACCGTGCGCGAGTTCCTGAAGGAAGGCATCCTCGTCGAGACCGGCGCGCGCGGCTGCAAGAATGGCTTCACCGTTGTGTACCGGATCGATCTGGCCAGGGTCGAGGCGCTTGAACTGACCGCCGAGCCCGAGATCGAGACGGGGGCCACAGTGGACCCCGTCCGGACTGGACCCGGAACGGGGGCCACTGTGGCCGGGGTACCGGGGCCACCACGGCCCCCAAACCATCCTAAAACCATCCATAAACCACCTACGCGCGAGCGCGAGGCGACGGAGGATGAAGAGGCTGAGAAGATTTTGGCCACCTATCCGCCCGACCGTTTGCGCGGGAAGGCTGAGTGTCTCAGTCGGATCAGGGAGGCTTTGGACGCTGGGACAGAGATCGAGGACCTGTTGCAGGCCGTGAAGGCCTATGCGGCGGACAGCGCAGGTTTCACCCGCTCCAAGGTGTGTTTCTCGGACAACTGGTTCAGGTCGGGACGGTGGCAGGCCTATGTCGAAAAGCAGGGGGAAGACCGAGAGAAGGCGAAGGCGTTGGAGGCCGATCACCAAGCACGGTTGGCCTGCTGGATCAGTGATCGCAGCCCGATGTGCAAACACATCACGGCCAAGCAGATCGACGGATTGCTGGCGTCGAAGCTGGTGACGCAGACGCAAATCAAGGCGGCAGGCCTCAGAACATGACCAGCACCGATCCCACCGAAGAGCAAACAGCAAGGCGACCCGTGTCATACGCTGGCGCTGCTGACACGGGACCTTGCGAGGGGCGGCAAGCCTCCCCTTCGAACCCCACCGGCGCGGGAAAAACCCGCACCAAAGAGCCGCTGACCGAGACCTTCGTCTTCCGCTGCACAGCGTCCGAGAAGGCCCAGTTGCGCGCCAAGGCTGAGGCTGCTGGCCTGCCTGCCGCGACCTTGCTCCGCGAGGCGCTCGGCCTCACTGAAGCCCGCCGACGCAAGCCCATCCCCCGCGTCGATCCGGCGCTGGTCCTGGCCGTCGGGCGCATCGGCGGCAACCTCAACCAGATCGCACGTTGGCTGAACCACGCCATGAAGGTCGGGCGTACCGACCTCGACACACTGACCGTCGCGCGCCGCCTTGTGGTGATCGAACGCCAGCTTGCCGCCCTCCTCGATGAGGCGCGGCGGTGCTGATCAAGTTCTTCCCCAACGGCAAAGGCGCGGGCGCGGGGCCGGTCGGCTACCTCGTGGCTGAGCGCGTGCTGGCCTATGACGGCAATCGCGACCTGATCCGCGACGCGGGCGGTCAGCCCGTGACCGTCACCCGCGACCCGCTGCCCGAGGTTCTGCGTGGCAACCCCGACCGCACCGAGGCCCTGATTGACGCCAGCCGCCACCAATGGACCTACCGCGCGGGCGTGATCAGCTTTGCGGACAGCGACGCCCCGACCGAGGACCAGCAGGTCGAGGTCATGGACCAGTTCGAACGGCTGGCCTTCGCGGGGCTGGACCCCGAGCAATATGAGGTGCTCTGGGTCCGCCATCGCCACGAAGGCCGGGTCGAGCTTCACTTCTGCACGCCGCGCCTGGAGCTGAGCACGGGCAAGAGCCTCAACATCGCGCCACCCGGCTACCAGGACGCCTACGACAGCCTGCGCGACGTGATGAACCAGCGCCACGGCTGGGCCGATCCGATGGACGTGGAGCGTGCACAGGAAGTCCGCGACACCATCGAGGCCCCGACCCGAGCACAGGGCCGGGACGAGCTGCACGCCTGGATACAGGACCAGATCGATATCGGCCTCATCACCGACCGTGCCACCATGGTCGACGCGCTCACCGACGCAGGCTTCGACCTGCCACGCACCGGCAAGGCCTACATCACCGCCCGCGATCCCGAGACCGGAGAGCGCTGGCGGCTGAAAGGAGAGATTTTCCATGAAAACTGGCAAGCCGACCCGGCTGACCGAGAAACTGAACGCGGAGCTCGACACGCTCCGGGCCGAACACGTCGCCTCGATCTCATCCCAGCTCAAGAGCTTCAGGATCGATTTGAAGAACATTGTGGGCGCCGCGCAGCATACCATCGCGAGCGATACGCGCCGCTTTCAGACCGAAACGGAGACCTTGTTCGAGACGCGGCTGAGATCGATTCGCCTTTGGCTGAGGATCTCGCCCTGGCTGATCGCGGCGATGGTGCTGACGGGGATCGCCTTGATGATGGCCGCGAGCTTTTTCTGGACGGCGCATCTGAAGCGCTCGGAGCTGACGGAGATGGGCCTGACACGGATCGAGCGGCCCGAGGGGACATGGCTGATCCTGGACCCGTCGAAGACGCGGCTGCGCACCTGCATGATGGGCGGACAGACCGTCACCTGCATACGGATCGAGGAGGACTAGATGACCCAACTGACAGCCTTGGAACGCGACTTGCTCGCCTGCGTCGAGCGGTTGGTGACGGCCTCAGAGGCCTCCGCCAAGGACTTGACCGCCTTGGAGACACGCTCGACCGGCAGGATCGAGAAGGAGCTGGCTGGCTTGAAAGACTGCGTGACCTTGCTCATTCGGTCTCAAGCCGCATCCATGAAGGCCTTGAACGGATTGCTGAACGACGAGGCGAGTTACAAGACGCTGGACGAGAACTTGCAGCAGAGCTTGACCTTAACGAAAGCCGCCGCCGAGAGATTGAGGGACAGCTAGACAGCCAGGAGGCGCATGCGGAGCGGGGGTTGCGGCATTGACTGCAACAAGACGGCTGGCTCAAGTTTGTCGAATGTAGCATGATTGCCGTATTGACCGAACTGTAATGAGAGCAAAGTTCCAAACCCAATGTTTTCTGCAATTTCCACCGCTCTGCTTGAATTTCTTCAAGATGGCTTTGACAACAAGTTCTTGGAACGCCTTTTCTGGTTTGGCGCTTTTCCAGCGTTTTTCCTGGCGGCGGCTCTTGAGAAGAGGCTCCGCCCATTGCCAAAAGCAATCGATTTCGTGACAGCGGTGTTCTTTGTGGGTTGGGTGTTGGCCTGGTTTGCACGTGCATACTTTGTTCTTTTTGAAAGCTCCGTCTCTGCCGGGAACAGACTTATTGAGACAGTTTCTGGTTGGCCAGTTGTCGAGAAAGCGATCCAGTATGCGTTGAATTCATACAATTATGCTGACGGATGGTTGGCTCCCTATACGGACTATGTCCTCCTTGTCGGGCCACTGATCCTGCTTTCGCTCTTCAAAATGGATAAAGTAAAACCGAAAGCAATTCAGATGGCGTTCAATTCGTGGGTAATCATCGCGGGCTTTGTCTTGCTGGGGTTAGCTGTGAACGTAATGATCCAAAATCCTGCTGCAGCTCTGCTCTATGCTTCAGCCATCCCAATCGTTCAGCTATACGGGTTTAGTACCTCTATCCGATTGCAGAAGGTCTATACGACAAAAGCACTTTTTCGGGACTTTGAGCTTGCCTCGGAACTTGAAGAAGATGGCCGTATGTCCGAGCTGGTAAGAACGATGTCACTGGTTTTGACAATCACCGCTTTCTGGTTTCATCTTTCGGTCGCGCCTGACACGCAAATCGCGTTCTTCGCCTCGGTCATTGGAGGCCTGCTGGCAATAGTTGGTTTTGCAGCGCTGGTTTTCACCTTTACGCATGAGCGTTTGCCCACCCCCGCAATGGGCCGACAAATTGGCACCGACACAAGGGCTGCTCAGAAAGCAGCAGGTGCGACACTTATGTGCGCGATCGTTGGTATCCTCATGACCGACGGCCCACTCACATTGGATATCCGCGAGATGTCACTGGTTGAAGTTTTTCGTGCCACGGCGTTGTTTGTCTCGGTCATCGGATTTGCTTACGCAATTGACTCCGCGCTCATCCTATTCCGCCACGTTGTAGAAGTGATGGTCGAGGTAGATAGCAGAGAGACCTCCATGACGGTGATCTTTGAGGAAGGGAACATACCGTCCCATAACAGCGCAGCATACAAAGAAGGTAATGGGCATTCGCAGCTTAGGGAGGCGCTTGAACATGCTGGCTGCGCCACTCTGGTTGCCAAGAGCGCTCAATGGAGCGGTATTTTCCGTCAGAACAACCCTATACTGTTCTTAGGAAGGCGGGGGTCGCCTTACCAAGAGCAGGCCATACCATTCTTCAATTCATTCGTCGAACGCGGTGGCCTTTTACTAATCCTGACTGACAAGAGCGACCTGCCTAACAAGCTAGCCTTGATGTCCTCATTCGGCATTCAAGTATCAGGTCGTGATATACCACATTGGGGCGCGGCCAAGTTGAGGAAACAGGCGGATGAAGAATTACTGCCAGACCGATACGACGCATACATTTCGCTCAGCCTTCACTCCGACGAGGATGACAAGGTCATTGTAGAAACTACGTTTAGCGGAGCTGATCTGCCATTCGTGTCTGAACCGCTCGCTTTTTTGCGACCTTATGGCAAAGGCAAAGTCATAGTGGTGGGGAGCCTTTTTCTGTTCACTAACAACAATCTAGTGAACCATCGCACCTATCATTTTCTGGATCGTCTGATCGCTCTCGCAAAAGAGCACTTTGGAACGAAGCAGCACGGGCAGATCACCCAGGTTGCAAATGAACAGTAGGGTTTCCGCCGCTAATCTACGGAAAGGGGCTACTGGGACGCTAAAATGCTTACGCGGCTACCAGCGGTTCAATGTCAGACACGTCAATCTCTCTCGACGCCAAAGCCATGTCATAGCTCGTCTGCAAGTTCACCCAGTAGGCCGGGGTTGTATTGAAAACACGGGCGAGGCGTAGCGCTGTGTCAGGCGTGATCCCAGTCGTTCCCTTGATCAATCGCTCGATCCGCGTCCGAGGCACGCCAAGACGCCGCGCAAACGCGATGGCCCCCATCTCCAGGGGATCGAGGTAAAGCTCCTTCAGGACTTCACCGGGGTGCATCGGGTCTTCAAGCAGGCTCATCAGCGTATCCTCTCAATGGTAGTCCACAATCTCGACATCGGCGGGGCCGTTCGGCGTCCAGACAAAGCAGATGCGCCATTGCCCATTGATCCGCACGGAGTGTTGCCCGGCCCGACCCCCTTTCAGTTCTTCCAAGTGGTTGCCGGGCGGGAACCGCAAATCCTCAACAACCACCGCGGCATCCAGCGCCGAAAACATCGCTCGCGTGCGCTTCACCAAGTCACCCGGGAAGCCTTTGCCATACTTGCCCTTAACGGCACTAGCAGCGAGTTTGCCCTTGGTGCTTTGGATCATGAAGAGCATGTATCACGAGGAGATACGTGTGTCAATATGTGATACGTTTCTTTGGCTCGGTACGATGGGACCGAAAACAAAAGGTGCCGCCTTTAGAGTCGTGCGATCAAAGCGGCGTAGTACTGATTCCGCGAAACGTCAGCCTGTCGCATGTCAAGTGTGCTCGACAACAAGTCCATGAACGCTTCGTAGACCACTCGCCGAGAACCGCTAATCCGCTTGGTACGGTACACAAACCAATGAAAAACGAGCCTCGATACAACTTTCCCAAAGAAGGACCGAACGCCACACAGCCCGCTGTAGATCGCCGAAGGCAAAGCACCTGTTTGGTACGAGCCGATTGCTTTCGCACTGGTGAGCAAAGCTGAAACCCGTACAAAGGGCTCATTGTTTCCTGGCGTGGCAACAATTGACATCGGTTTGAGACGATCAAATAGCTTGGCTTCATGCCCGATGTACTTGAAATCTAGGGCACAAACGCGCCTCAGCTTCTGTGACAGTAGCTCGCGAAAAGCCAGAAATTCGTTCCTGATGGCCTGTCGCCTGTTGGTTGTGGCGAATAAAGACAGAGCGGCAGAGAATTGAAAATCCAAGATAACATCAGACTCCCAACTGTAGCCGTAGGTGTAGAACACTTGAGGGTGGTCAATGGCAAGGCCAAGCAGATCGTCGTAGTCACGGTCCATTGCAACTAAGACGTGCGATATCCCGTCCTGAACAATCTTTTCAGCCAAAGGCCTTACAACCGACTTTCCGCCCATGCTCTTGCAATGGACAGATAAACCATTTTCAGAAAACACGCGTTCCCAAAAGACTTCATCTAACGATGAGCCTTCACCCTCCACCTCCTTGCCTTCACAATAGACGACAAAGTCTACATCGTAAAAAAGGTGTTCGTTCTGAATACCTTGGTTGGACCTAGTGAACATCCGAAATACATTGCTCAACGTGAATGACTCGATCTTGAAAAGCGCCGACGATATCAGGTGAATGCGTGGCGGAAATCACCTGGCAAGAGCTGTTGAGACTTCTGATGTTCTCAAATAGTGAACTTTGCCAGCTAACGTGAAGTGAAAGCTCAGGTTCATCAGAAATAAAGATAACTGGGCGATCTTCTTGAAGCAGAGCTTCTCCCAGAAGAATAAAGAGCTGCTTCTCGCCGGACGAAAACACGTCGATATCAACCTTGTCGCCCGAGCCTAGATGAACCTTTGGGTTGTTTCGCGCATCGAAGTGCAGCTCTTTTCCGGAAAGAAGGGTATTAATTATGCGCTCAAACTGAATTCGCGGTTCGAAAATTGCCTGACGTTTGGACTGCAAGTCTCTCCATTCGTTTATCATCTCACTCACACGTGAAGCGTCCGAAAGAGTAATCGCGTCCTCAAGTGTTAGGCCGCTGTTTTCCTGAAACCGCGTCTTTGCTTCGTCGAGCCTCGAAAAGTGCGCGCTTACGCTCTTGGTTGCCTTTGCATTGCTAACTCCAAGATCTCTTAGGACGCCCACAACTGTACTCTTGTCCTCGGGCTCAGCGACTACTTGGCTCAGGACGTCGCCGCCTCGTTGATTCTGATCCAAAAGCGACAAAAAAACATGCTCTTGAAAATTCTTGCTTTCCGCTTCGGCTTTAGAAGTCAAAAGAGAGAAGTACTGTGAAAAAGCTTGAGATATATCATGCAGCTTTTGATCTACGGATGACTCGTGCCCTTCTTCTCGGCGGTTCCTGCGCTCTATTTCGGAGCTGGATCGATGAATGGAGAGCCAATTGACTTCGACCAGTTCGGAAAGAATACTGCCAAGCCTTGCACCTTCTTCCATGTATCTTCGCGACCGCGTGTAACGATAATCTCGATATATTCTTTCATCATAGGGACCTTCGACGCCGTAAGTACGGCCTTTATCGCTGGACTTTTCTTTGACAGTGTACCGTAGCTCGAAACTACCCATCTTCTTGTCAACGACTTTAGCCACCTCAATTACAGGTTTTCGGTTGGCACCGATTGTCTTCAGTCTGATTGAGACCTTTTCAAACTGAACGGCGTAGAGTGCAGGAATATCCGCCCGCAGCACCGCAGAGATCAGGTTTATGATTGTTGTCTTACCGCTGCCGTTTGGTCCGATAAGGAAATTCAGATCTTCCTTGAGCTTCAGCGAGACATTCTTCCGCCCCCAGAAACCCTCGACTTCGACATTTTCTATATAATTCAAGTAACTATTCCAGCTTCATGCAAGCAAAGTTGCGCGTTTAGTCTCTTTGAACTCTAGGCGTTTATGTGGTCGTTGAACAACTCCAAATCGCAAACTAGCCGGCAACATAGTTACTCTACTCCTTGAAGACGTTGGCGCGATGCCAACTCACGAATTCAGTTCTAGGCCGGTTTGCCAGCCTTCCAGGTGCCAAAAGCCGTCCGGATTGATTGATCATCGCGTGCACGGCTTGCATATCGTTGCTCTGTCTTGAGACAAGAACCCTAAAGTCATCGTCTAGCCCCACTAACCCGCGATCAAACATCCAGTGCGCCGTTCCAGACAATGCGATGCCATTGCTGACGATGTCAGGGCCATCACGCTCAACAGGCCGAATGTGCGCGGCTTCAACTTCAGCACGCCCACCACCGTTGATCAATCGCAGACCAGTTATCGCGCAACGCTCACCATATGCTCGCAGCACGTTCTTCCGAAAGTTGCGATCCCGTACTGCCCGGCTAGTAAGTTGATCGACCCGCTCGCGCGCTGGCAGGTGTTGAAAGGGAACTTGCGCATCTTGAAAACCAGTGGCGGCTGCAAGGTCTTCTACACGGGGCAGAATGTCGTCCTCAGCGTCTAGGCCGCGCTCGATGATCCGAGCGAAGTCTTCATTCGACAGCGATCGGACAGCCGCTTGCGCTCGGCCGGATATGCGGCCTTCATCGTTCAGCAATCCTCTCTCAACGATGTTCTCAGCATCACGGAACGGCACAGGATCGCCGAAGTCGAGATACGTCCCAGGCTCGATTAAAGCCAAGTACATGTCAGATTTTCGAGGGTCGGAGATAATCTCTTGCACCTTTGCGACTGCGAAGTACCCTTTCGTATCTTTCACCTTGCTTGGCTCAAGATAGACAATCCAGTCACCTTCACATTGCTGCGCGCGCGACAAGTATTGGGGCGGGAACTGATAGCGTTCAGAGGGAACGTCATCGTAGATCGAGTCACTGCGGTGAATGAACACTCCGAAGGCCATTCAGGTTAGGCCCTTTTGCTGCGCGCGAGCATCGTGCGCCAAACGCTGTGCAGCCCGAGAGCCCATCATGTCAGCGGTGTCATTCACGAAGGAGCTTTCCCAGGCGTCGGTCGGTGAAGTGCAGGGTCAATGCTGATCCTGTCAGAACAGGTACAAGTAGACCGGCGGCGGCTACCAGCAGAATGCAGGCTCCGGACGCCAGCGAGAACTCTCCGTTCTGAACGAATAAGTTCAGACGCAGAAATCCGGCCAAGTACAGTGCGCTGGCTCCGAGAAGTGCGAGGTGAACGACCTCCAAAGGTTCGATCATATTGCGGCGCGCGCGCTCTAGAGATGCTCTGCGGAGTTTCTTCCAGTTGTCGCTTGGTGGTTGCATTTGGTTACTCCCTTGCGAATTCGATCCAAGTGTGGACTTCATCATCTGTTACTTCCCGACCCTTGACGTGTGATTCATACCAGCGCGCGACGATAGCTCCGCGTTTCTCACTTTTGATCTTGATGTTGGCGCTCTCCAAGTACTGATCGAGAGACGTCTCAATTCGTTTCAGCGCATCAAAATCGTGACCGGCACGGATTGATTCCGTGCCGAGCAGCAACCAAGCGACATCAACCTCGTACCTGTCCTGCATCTTGATCAGGGCTTCGACAGGAACGCCGCGCTTTCCTTTTTCGTAGCTGTGATATGCCCGATGCGAGACGCCAATGGCTTCGGCCATCGCGGCCTGAGAGACGCCTATTTCGCTGCGACAGATCGCTAGGCGTGCGCCTATCTCAGCAAACAATTCGGCATCTTCTCGCGGCATGCAAGTTTCCTAATTGACCATTGCGCACTTTTGTATAAACATGGCACAAAATGACGTACATTTACGTTTCAACCCATCTGACCACGTCAGAAGGTGCAGAACAAGCGATTCCATGCGTACAGAAAATTCAACCTGAACGGAGAAGGATGACTGAAATGGCAGAAATTGACAAAACAGACAGCTCGCAAATCCTGGGGCTTGGAAAGACGCCAGCGCAGTGGGTTGAGATTATGGCCGAGCGAGAGATCGACATCTCAGAGCGAACCTTGCGCGAGCGGGCAAATGAAACAGGGGCATTCTACCGTCTTGGGCGGACCATGCTGATCACGCCCGCGCAGATCGATACCATTTTTGAAGGAGGTCAGTCATGCCGCTCCAAATCTACAAGAGGGGCCGGGTTTACTGGGCGAAAGGTTGGGTCGAATACAACGGCAGGCGCATCGCAGGCCCATACCGGCGAAGCACTAAGGCATCTACAGAAGCAGGCGCACGGGACTGGGTAGCCCGCGAAACAGAGGCACAGATTCACCGATATGTTTTCGGGGATGAACCGCGCATGACCTTCTCTGACGCGATCTTGATCTACAAAGCATCCCCAAAAACGGCAAAACAGCTCATGCCAATCGTTGAAGAGATTGGCGATCTGCCTCTGACGGCGATCTCGGGTAGGATGCTCAAGGAGCTGGGGCCAAAGTTAAAGCCAGATGCTTGCACAGACACATGGTGGCGAGAGATTGTCACGCCAGCCAGTGCAGTGATCAACAATGCCCATGATTTGAAAAACACGCCAATGATCCGCGTAAAGTCCTACGACAATTTTGAGCGGATCGCTCAAGACAAGCGACGCAATAAACCGAGTCGTGTGGAGCGAAAACCAGCGGACAAGGAATGGATCGTTGCGTTTTGCAGGGCTGCTGATCCATACAATGCTGCATTGGTGCGCTTCATGTTTGAGACGGCGGCGCGGATTGATCAGGCTATTTCGATTGAACCGGACGATCTGCGGCCTGCCGAAAACAAGGTGAGGGTGAAGGCACAGAAAGGTCATCCCGAAAGTTGGATCACCGTTTCCCCACAGATGATGGACGAGTTGCTGGCCTTGCCAGCCAAGCGACCCAAGAACCGCAAGACCGGCAGCCTCATGAAACCGCGCGTGTTCGGCTATGGCAGCTCGACAGGCTATAACACGCGATGGAAGACCATCTGCAAACGGGCAGGCATCCCATACATATCCGCACATCCTGCAGGTCGGCACGGGTTCTTCACTGAATTGGTGGTCAGGCAGGGCGTCGATCCGGTTACCGCAGCCAAGGCCGGACGCTGGTCCGACCCTAATTTGCCTATGCGCATTTATGCCCATGCGGAGACGGATGAGGCCGATGTCAGGGCCCGATTTCGTACAAACCATGTACAGGAATACCCTGTACAAACACCCAAACAACAGAAATCAAAGAAGGAATAGCGCTATGAACGGTTCCCTCCTAAGGGGCAGGTTGCAGGTTCGAATCCTGCCGGGGTCGCCAACTTTCCCGCCGAAACGCAGCGGCGAGCACTCACACGAACCAGGTTCTCACG
>Ga0316208_1003515_pt1 | contig 11249 bp, 14 predicted proteins | sample 3monopyrite_MG_FD_204944 | JGI IMG/M metagenome (GOLD analysis project Ga0316208, IMG submission 204944) | Microbial mat bacterial communities from mineral coupon in-situ incubated in ocean water Damariscotta River, Maine, United States -... | ecosystem: Environmental > Aquatic > Marine >... | reverse complement strand
ACATCTTCAACTGGTTTATTTCTCGTAGCTACTTTTACATTACTAATGGTGTCCAGCACATCAAATCCGAGTAGTAATTCACCAAATATAGTATGGATGTTATTTAACCAAAGTGTTGGTTTTTCAGTAATAAAAAATTGACTCCCATTTGTACCTGGCCCACTATTGGCCATCGATAAAATACCAGGCTTATCGTGTTTTAATGTGTCGTCAAATTCATCTCCAAAACGATATCCTGGACTCCCAGTACCTGTTCCTAAAGGATCTCCACCTTGAATCATAAAATCATTCATGACACGATGGAATGTTAACCCATTGTAATATTTTTTTCCTTTATAAGTGCTATCAACCATTGGATGATTCCCTTCGGCTAGTGCTACAAAATTCGCAACTGTTACGGGTGTTTTATCATAATGTAGTTTGGCTACCATTGTGCCTTTGTTAGTCACAATTTCAGCAAATAGACCATCTCCTAAATCTGGATATTTTTCATTACAAGACCATAATGATGCAAATAGTACAAAGGCAAAAATTTTCATAGATTGTTTAAAACTCTTCATTTTTAATTATTTTCTTTTTGGGTTATTGTATTTATTGTTACGTTACATATTAAAGGAATGCTTGTTCCTATTTTGTTAGTGTCACCATAGTATCCATAGGCTTTTTGGGATGGAAATAAAAAGGTAACTGTCTCACCAGCTTTCATAAGTTTTAATCCTTCTCTTAGTCCAGAAAACAATTCTTCTTTATCCATGGCATAATCTCTGGTCTTTAATTCTTCTTCGCTATAGATGGTGTTTCCGTTTAAATCGGACACATCATAGTTGAAGTTAACGATATCGCCAAATTCTGGAGTAATGCTATCTTCTTCAATTTTTGTGTTATAGCGATACCAAAATCCACTTTCAGATGCTATGTATTCTGCATTTTCATCTTTTTGGATAAGCTCCAATATTTTGTTTCTTTCGTTCTCGTTAAGTTTTTTGTTTCGTTCAACTGACGCATCAATAAATGAGCCTGTTTTTATAGAAACTGGACGCCTTGCTTCGGGTGATTTACACCCATAAAAGAAAGCGAATGCTAGGGATAAAATTAGTAGTCTTTTCATGATTTGAGGTCATTTGTATAGGTTGGCAAGATACTAATAAATTTTTCAACGGTTTTTTCAAGGGATAATTCACTTCGTCCGCCAGCAGCATTTATGTGTCCTCCACCATTAAAATGTTCTCTAGCAAACCTATTTACATCAAAATCTCCCTTAGATCGTAAAGATATTTTTATAATGCCTTCGCTTTGATTTTCAATAAAAATAACAGCAAACTTAACACCTTTTAAAGACAGTGCGTAATTCACAATACCTTCGGTGTCACCTTTTTTATAATCATGGGTATTTAATTCCTTTTGAGATAAAGTTATGTGGGCAGTATTTAAATTGGAGATTAACTTTAGATTATTTAGCGCACATCCTAATAACTGTAACTTATTATAGCTATTCGTGTCATAGACATTGTTGTGTATTTGTGCATTGTTTGCCCCATTATCTATGAGATTTGCAATTACTCTGTGTGTGGTACTTGTTGTAGATCTAAACCTAAATGAGCCAGTATCTGTCATTATTCCAGTATATAAGCAAGTACTTATATTTGCATTTATCGCTATAATATCTCCCAACATATCTATAAAATGATAAATCATTTGAGATGTTGAACACATCGATACATCCGAATAAATATACTTAGCATAGTTGTCGGGTTGCTGGTGGTGATCGATTAAAATTTTTATAGCTTCGGTGTTTGTTAAAACGCCTTCCATGTCGCCAGTTCTATTGAGCGCATTAAAATCTAATGTAAAAATAATATCTGCACTTAAAATTAACTTGTCGGCCTTAGTTTTATCAGAATCGTACTTTAAAACCGACTCATCTCCTGGGAGCCATTTTAAAAATTCGGGATAATCATTGGGTGCAATTACCATAGCATTATGATTAAATAGCTTTAAATAATGATATAGCCCAAGTGTTGAACCCATAGCATCACCATCTGGATTTTTATGAGGTACAACCACCACTTTTTTAGGCGATTTTAATAAGGTTTTTATTTCTGAAATCTCTCTTTTAGTCATAAGTTGCGAAGATACAATTTAATAATAAACCCTTTAATTGTAATAAACTACTTTTGTAAAAATTTAACCTTTTTTAGATTTGACTATGAAGACTATTTTTAAAAGTGTATTACTTGCTTTGCTCATAATTTCTTGTAAAAACAAGAATGCGGAACCAATCGAGGTAAAAAAACTTAATGAAAGTGATCTTATAGTTGCCTTTGGATCTTGTAATAGACAATCTTTTGAGAATAAACTCTGGAAACCTGTTTTTGAAAATAATCCAATACTTTGGATTTGGGGAGGCGATATTATTTATTCTGATACTGATGATATGGAATTAATGGCACAACATTACCAACAACAGCGTGAACAGGAAGGATATGACGATATAGTTAAAAATATGAGAGTTTTAGGTACTTGGGATGATCATGATTATGGATTGAATGATGGAGGTTTGGAGTATGTTGCTAAAGCCGAAAGTCAGCAATTGTTTTTAGATTTCTTAGGTGTCTCTAAAGATGACCCTAGAAGATCAAGAGAAGGTGTTTATCATTCTGAGTTGTTGAAAACAGAAGATGGAAGTGTTAATATTATTGTTTTGGATACGCGTTATTTTAGAACTGCCTTAACACCATCTGCAAATCCTGAGCATAGGTATCAACCTAGTTTAGATAATAATGGAACAATATTAGGAGATGTGCAATGGCAATGGCTTGAAAATACTTTAAATAATTCTGAAGCAGATTTTAATTTAATAGTAAGCAGTATTCAGTTTCTTTCGACAGAGCATGGCTACGAAACTTGGGGAAATATGCCTCACGAAGTAAATAAACTAAAATCATTGATTGGTACTTCTAAAGCCAAAGGGGTTATTATATTGTCTGGCGATAGACATATCTCGGAATTTTCCAAAACAGCGATAGAAGGAGTAGATTATCCTTTAATCGATTTTACATCCAGTGGGATGACACATTCTTATAGTAATTTTGGTGGTGAACCAAACCAATACAGAAAGGGTAAGGTTGTTTCCGATTTAAGTTTTGGGCTGCTTAAAATTAATTTTGAAGCAAAAAAAGTGATCATGCAAATGCGTGGTGAGAATAATGTTTTGCAACAAGAATTAATACAAACTTATTAACACTTGCAGTTTTATATAAAAGCTGTATTTTTGCCGAAATTTAAAATTTAGAAATGGCAACAAATAGAACATTTACAATGCTAAAACCTGATTCGGTTGAAAAAGGGAATATTGGCGCAATATTAGAAAAAATAACAGCTTCAGGATTTAGAATTGTAGCAATGAAGCTAACTCAAATGACAAAAGCTAATGCCGAGGCATTTTATGCAGTGCATAATGAGCGTCCATTTTTTGGAGAGTTAGTTGAATATATGACTCGTGGACCAATTGTAGCTGCAATTTTAGAAAAAGAAAATGCAGTTGAAGATTTTAGAACTTTAATTGGAGCAACAAATCCAGCAGAGGCTGCCGAAGGGACTATTCGTAAATTGTATGCTGCATCTATTGGAGAAAATGCTGTACATGGTAGTGATAGTGATGAAAATGCTGTTATTGAAGGTGCTTTCCATTTTTCTGGAAGAGAAATGTTTTAGACTGAAACGATATTTAATTAAAAAAACTGCAACCTAAAATTGCAGTTTTTTTATGCTTCATATTTACATAATATCATCTAAGTAGATAAAAAATAGTTAATCGATTTTAGGGAAGACTTTAATAATATTAATTACACATGCTATCATGCTATATAAACAGGGTATATTAAATGTAATTAAATACGTATAAGCACCTATTTATTTAATTAACGTTGAAATTTGTTTTAAAAAAATCTCTTTTGGTAAATAAGCCATGTAATAGTGTAACAGTTTGAAATATTAAGTAAATACTTACTCCCCAAAAAACACCAAGATACCATGGAGATAAGATAAGAGCCAAAAATATGCCTAGGATAATTGCAATTAATGGGTTTAAAAAACGATGGTATAGTATAAATGAAAACACAATCATTCCCCAACCACCAATAATAATTAGAGTAGTGTTGGAATAAATATTACCAACCAAAAATAAACAAAGTGCTATTAAGTTAAAAAAGCTTTTAATACAGAAAATTTTAAGGTCTTTGCTCATGAGGGAATAATTTAAAAAAAGAAACCGAAGCCTTAAAAATAAGCTGATTCAATTCTAACAACAAATAGTTATAATTGTAATAACCAAAAAAATGACACAATCTATTTCTTCTTAAGCTATGCGGCATAGAAATAGAAACAATGATTGTTGAATGAGAAAATGGTTTCATTGTTATACTTTAAAGCTATAATTTGTATAAGTTTTGCTTATACGATTATTATAGAGGGATAGAATAAATGTAATGGTTTTTTTATTACATTACAATGCGCAGAACTATGTATTTATAAGAATTAACAATTATTTAAGAACTAAGCTCTTAATTAGCTTTTTTCCTAATGCTTCATTAAGCATTGCAATAATTTTTTCTTTTCCATAGCTCAATTCTTCACGAAGTACAGAAGAACTAAGTTGTACATACAAAGTGTCCCTTTTTAGTTGTACCGAAGTAGTATAGCTGTTAACACCGTTTCCCATTAGGTTTTTCCAAGCATCTTTAATTTCAACCCTGTCTAAACCTTCTTGAAGCTTATTAGTAGAAACAAATTCTTTAAGTACATCACTTAAAGACATATTATCATTATGGCGTTTTTTGCTTGTCAATATTAATGCTTTTGTAAGGTTTGTAAATATAACTAAAGCCTTGCGAATTTGCTATAATAAGTTCTTTTTTTGTAGCTTTAATAATGGTTTCTTTAGTGATAATATCGTTGTGGTTGTAATACATGTTCAACGAATCGTTTTCAACTTTTAAAGTTAAAGGTGCTTTATCTTGATTTACATTGAAAGTGCCATTTAACGTTGGAGAAACTTTCTTTCTAAAACCAGTTAAATCATTGTTCACTTTAAAATAATCAACCATAGGGCTTGTGCTGTATTCTTTAATAAGTTTGTTATCTTTTTTTACTTCTTTTATTTCCCAATAGCCTTCAATAAATTCAATAGAATCTTCAGGATTAGAAGTACAGCTACTAAAAGTAAAAGTAATTATCATGATATAAAAAACGGTTCTAAAAGTCATTTTTTTTTGTTATTGTAAGTTAAAAATTTGATAGGTTTGATGTACTTGTTTTATAGCATTTTCAGTGCGTTCAGGATGCGTATCTGTAATAAATATTTGTCCAAAGTTTTCATCATCAACCAAGGTAATAATTTGTGATACACGGTTTTCATCCAGTTTATCAAAAATATCATCTAAGAGTAAAATTGGTGTCACACCATTTTGTGCCTTAATAAAATCGAATTGTGCTAATTTTAGAGCTATTAAAAACGATTTTTGTTGTCCTTGACTGCCAAATTTCTTTATTGGATAGTTTTCAATTTCAAATTTTAAATCATCTTTATGTACTCCAACGCTTGTATATTGCAAGGCTTTATCTTTATTTAAATTTTTGTTTAAAAGTGTTAAAAGTGAGTCTTCGAACAAATCACTTTTATATAATAGGATTACAATTTCGTTGCCATTGCTAATAGCTTTATAACGTTCTTTAAATATTGGTACAAACACTTCTAAAAACTCATTACGTTTTTCATGAATGGCTTGCCCTAACTTATTTAATTGCGCATTATAAATTTCTAAAGTATCACTATTAAAAGTATTGTTTAAAGCAAAGTATTTTAACAAAGCATTGCGTTGTGCTAACACCTTATTATATGCAATAAGTTGCTGTAAATAACTCTTGTCACTTTGCGAGATAACACCATCCATAAATTTACGCCTTGTATCGCTACCTTCTATAATCAAATCTCTGTCTGCAGGTGAAATAATAACCAATGGTATAAAGCCAATGTGATCACTAAATTTATCGTAAATTTTTCCGTTACGTTTAATGATTTTTTTTTGCCCTTTTTTTAGTGAGACTATTATTTTTTCTTGCCTTTTCAATTTAGAGTAAATACCCTCTACCACAAAAAAATCTTCATCGTGTTTAATGTTTTGAGATGCAATTGGGTTGAAATAACTTTTTCCAAACGAAAGATGATAAATAGCATCTAAAATGTTTGTTTTACCAATACCATTTGCTCCCACAAAGCAGTTTATTTTTACATCAAATTCAAAGGTTTTTGAATCAAAGTTTTTATAATTAAGTACAGATAATGTTTTTAAAACCATTAAAAAGTAAGTTACAAATCTAAAAAGAAGGTGTATTTCTTTAAAAAGAAGCTGCAAATTATTGAAAAATAACAAATAAATTACCTTTTTTATACCAATAAAAATTTTATTTTTGCGGCGCATTAATATAGAATATATGGCGACTTATAAGAAAAGAGGTTATAAACCAAAAACAAAGGCAGATAAAGCTAGCGCAATAGAAGAGCAATCGGCAACGGCTGAGGTGTTTAATACCTTGGACCAAGGTGCTTCTAGAACTGAAGCATGGGTTGCAAAAAATCAAAAATATATTTTTATTATTGTTGGTTTAGCAGCAGTAATTGTTTTAGGATACTTAGGATATAGTAAATTTATTCAAGAGCCTAAAGAGAGTGAAGCTATGAACGATATGTTTCAAGCGCAACAATATTTTGACGAAGCTATAGCAACAGGAACAGAAAAAGATTCTTTGTTTAACCTTGCGTTAAATGGAGGCGAGGGTAAGTTTGGAATGTTGGATATTATCTCAGAATATAAAGGCACTAACGCTGGTAATTTAGCTAATTATTATGCTGGAATGTCTTATTTAAACATTAAGGACTATCCTAAAGCTGTCGAGTATTTAAGTAATTTTAAATCAGACGATATGATTTTAGGACCAATTGCCCAAGGAGGCATTGGAGATGCATTTATGCAACTAGGACAAAAAGAAGATGCACTGGATTATTATGCAAAAGCAGCAAGTATGTCAACTAACGCTTTTACAACATCAATGTATTTGTTTAAAGCTGGTAATGTGGCTTTAGATTTAGGTGAGAATGCTAAGGCATTGCAATATTTCAATAGAATTAAAGACGAATTTGCTTCAAGTACCGAAGCTGTAAATATAGATGCATTTATAGGTAAAGCTGAAGCTGCTAGTAATTAAAACATGGCAACGGTAAATAAAAATTTATCACATTACGATAAGTCAACAATCCCAAACGCGAAAGATTTTCGGTTTGGGATTGTTGTTTCTCAATGGAATGATACTATTACAGAAGGACTCTACAAAGGAGCCTATGAAGCATTAATAGATTGTGGTGTTAATAATGATAATATCATCCGTTGGAATGTTCCAGGAAGTTTTGAGCTTATTTACGGAAGCAAAAAAATGCAACAACAAAATGTAGATGCTGTTATCGCCATAGGAAGTGTTATACAAGGCGAAACCAAGCATTTCGATTTTGTTTGTGAAGGTGTTTCTCAAGGCATTAAAGACCTTAATGTGTTACATGAAACACCTGTGATTTTTTGTGTATTAACCGATAATACTATGCAACAAGCCATTGAGCGCTCAGGAGGTATTCATGGTAATAAAGGTACTGAAGCGGCTATTGCTGCTATAAAAATGGCAACCCTTAAAAGCCAGTAGATAAATATTTTTTCTATTTTGTATTTGGCATCCTTTTTGTTGATAATTTTAAGGAATCTTTAAGCAATATTTCCTAGTATTTTAAGTACATTTAGAGCAGCGATTTAATTTAGTTAACAGTCATGTTTAATCAGCGAAAACCAAAACGTTTTAATTATAAAAGAAAGATTTCAGATTCAAAAAAATCGCAGTCTCATGAAAATTTAAAAGCTAAATGGGATGAGATTAGAGGAAATACACAACGAAAAAAAAGTTTTATTACTTCAATGCCAATGCTTATAATTTTTTTAGTTTTTGCTTTTATTTTAATCTATGTCCTTAATGGGTACATAAAATAATAATACTATGGGGCCAATAAAGTTTAAGTTATTTAAGGGATTACCAAAAAATAAAAGATTTAATTATACGCCTAGATATTATAAGGGCAAAAAAGATACAGATGAATTATCTTACCCTACAAGATTTGATGCTTATGCAGAAACGTTAAATGAAAATGATTTTTCTGGCCATTGGAAAGAGAGTAGGATAAGTAGCAGAAATAGAAATAATTCAGAGTTCAATAAAACTATTTATATAATAGTTATAATTTTAGTGTTTATATCTTTATATATTTTGGACTTTGATTTATCCATTTTCTTTTCATAAAAATTAATGGCAGATATTATACAGTTATTACCAGACCATGTTGCTAACCAAATTGCTGCAGGCGAAGTTGTGCAACGTCCAGCTTCGGTGGTAAAGGAATTGCTCGAAAATGCCATAGATGCTGGTGCTACTTCAATAAAACTTATTGTAAAAGATGCTGGTAAAACATTAGTACAAGTTATCGATAATGGCAAAGGCATGAGTGTCACTGATGCACGTTTAAGCTTTGAGCGCCATGCAACGTCTAAAATTACTACAGCCAACGATTTATTTAACTTGACCACCAAAGGGTTTCGTGGAGAAGCTTTGGCAAGCATTGCAGCCATATCCCATGTGGAGCTTAAAACCAAACGTGATATTGACGATGTTGGCACACATATAAAAATTGAAGGAAGTGAAGTTGTTTCACAAGAAGTTATAGCAACACCAACTGGAACTTCCATAGCTGTAAAAAACCTATTTTTTAATATTCCTGCAAGACGAAATTTTTTAAAATCAAATACAGTCGAATCCAGACATATTATAGACGAATTTAATCGTGTAACGCTAGCCCACCCAAACATTAGTTTTGTAATGTATCACAATGGAAGTGAGATGTTTAACTTGCCAATTACCAATAAAAGGCAACGTTTGGTAAATGTATTTGGAGGAAAAACCAACGAAAAATTGGTACCTGTTGAAGAAGCGACCCAGGTTTTAAAAATATCGGGATTTGTTGGCAAACCTCAATTCGCTAGAAAAACGAGAGGTGAACAGTTTTTCTTTGTAAATAATAGATTTATTAAAAGTGCTTATTTAAATCATGCAGTAAATGCAGCATTTGAAGGATTGCTTCGTGATGGGACTCATGCTAGTTATTTTTTATATTTAGAAGTCGATCCAAAATCCATCGATATAAACATACATCCAACAAAAACCGAGATTAAGTTTGATGATGAACATACATTATATGCCTTATTACGCTCTTCGGTAAAGCATAGTTTGGGGCAATTTAATATTGCGCCAGTTCTAGATTTCGAGCACAATAGTAACATGGATACGCCTTATAATTATAAAAACAAAGAGGCTAGTAATCCTGTTGTTGAAGTAGATAGGAGTTTTAACCCATTTAAAGATGAAAAATCACAAGGGAGGAATTTGACACCTACTTTTAAGAAAGATTCTGGAAGCGGTTGGGAAAGTTTATATGTAGGTTTAGAATCGAAAGGAAATAACAAAGAAGAAGCATTTAGCCAATTTCAAGTTGAAAACGACCAAGAAATGCCTTCGATGTTTGATAATGCCAGTAAAGAAAAAACGCAAAAAACCTTTCAAATTCATGGTAAATATATTGTAAATACAATTAAATCTGGAATGTTGGTCATAGACCAACATCGTGCACATCAGCGTGTGTTGTACGAACAGTTTTTACAACATATTACAGTTAAAGAGGCAGTGAGCCAACAATTATTGTTTCCTTTAAGTATGAAGTTTTCAAACATGGAGATAGCCATTTTGGCAGGCTTAAAAGAACAATTGGAACAAACAGGTTTCGTGTTCTCTAAATTAGAAGGCGATACAGTTGAAATATCTGGCGTACCAATAAGCCTTGAAGCTTCAAGTGTGGCCAAAGTATTTGATGACCTTATCAATGCCATTGAGAATGAAGTACCAGATAATCATTTTAGCCAAACCGATTTAATTGCAAAGAGCTTAGCAAAAAGTTTAGCAATTAAAAGAGGACAATACTTAACATTACAAGAACAAGAACATTTGGTTAATAGCTTATTTGCTTGTAAAGAACCTTTAATTTCACCAACTAATAGAGCTACTTTTATTACCATGCAAGTTGACGAAATTGATAAAAAATTTAATTAGAAAAGAGAAATGAGAGGGATGACAAATGCAGTTAAGCACTTGCTTATCATAAACGTGATAATGTTTATTGGTACCATGGTGGTTGGTGGAGGCAATGGCGAGCTATTTTACAAATGGTTTGCACTATATTTTCCAAAAAATGAATTGTTTCAACCATGGCAAATTATTACACACATGTTTATGCATGGAGGTTTTGCTCATATTTTGTTTAATATGTTTGCACTCTGGATGTTTGGAACTGCTGTAGAATTGCAATTAGGAAGTAAAAATTTCTTATTTATATATTTCTCGGCTGGACTTGGAGCTGTGTTGTTTCAGTTAGGCTATTATTATTTTAATTATATACCAATTCATGCAGAATTAATTGGCTCTGGTTTAACAAGCGATCAAATAACCCAAATGCTTACATCTAATCAAGCTTTAAATGGAATTAACGAGGCTCAATTTTTAAATCTAAAAAAACTGTTTCCAATATTTAATGCTTCAATGGTAGGAGCCTCAGGTTGTATTATGGGAATTTTAGCAGCATTTGGAATGATGAACCCTGATGCAAAATTGATGCTCATCTTTTTACCTATTCCTATAAAAGCAAAATACTTTATTCCAGGTATCATCATTCTCGATATTATTTCAGCCTTAACAGGACAATCATTCTTTAGTCCAAGTAATACAGCATATATGGCTCACGTAGGTGGAGCTTTAACAGGATTTTTTATTATGTGGTATTGGAAAAAAAATCAATTTAACCAAAATCGTTGGTATTAAATGACCTCTTTAACTTACGACATTCAAGATAAGCTTAAACGATTGACTGCATTCGAAAAAATTATTGCAGCCAATGTTGTTATTTACATAGTTGGATGGATAATTGCCAATTTTTCTAGCGTATCCAGAGGTCAAAGTCTTTTTTGGTTAGTGTTACCAAAAGAATTTTCGGAGTTTATATTCAAGCCTTGGTCTATCATTACCTATGGCTTTGCACATATAGATTTTTGGCA
>Ga0316208_1003514_pt1 | contig 11250 bp, 11 predicted proteins | sample 3monopyrite_MG_FD_204944 | JGI IMG/M metagenome (GOLD analysis project Ga0316208, IMG submission 204944) | Microbial mat bacterial communities from mineral coupon in-situ incubated in ocean water Damariscotta River, Maine, United States -... | ecosystem: Environmental > Aquatic > Marine >... | reverse complement strand
AAAAACGAACAGAACGAAAATATATACGATCACGAATACGTAGCTGGCAGTCAGATAGAACGCAAGCGTGGCGAACAGAGCCGCCCCTTCCAGAAGTGCGTAATTGGCAATTAGCACTCTAAGGTACGAATCAAGCTTGGCGCGAAGAGATTCCTTCTTACCTGCTTCTTCAAGTTGTTTTTTCTTGAATACATAGGCCGTACCCGTAAGGCTGATACAAACCAGCAAAAAGAGAATTACAACGAAACTATCACTCACGATCCCCTTTCTTCCATTGGCATCTATCTCTAGGAGAAGCCAAACAAAAGGAAGCATAGTGACGGCAACAATTGCGTGAAAGATCAGATTCAAACGATGATGGTAGTCTGTCCAGGTTTTGAAAATACTCATACCTCAAAGTTGGAAAATATTCTCGATATCACAACTTTTTCAATTTATTCTCGTAATTCAATATGATATCAAATTAATATCATATATTTAATTCAATGAAAACATTAAGATACATTTTCTTCCTGCTACTTTCTGTTTCAGCTTTTGCACAAGATGTGGAGTTTGTTAGTGATTCCGACACACTTCGCGGTACACTAATCTCCACTGCATCCAAAGAGAAGGTCGTTTTGATTATAGCGGGTTCTGGTCCTACGGATAGAAATGGAAATAGTGCCATGGGTCTTGAAAACAATTCTCTAAAAATGCTAGCCGAAGGTCTGGCAGAAAATGGAATTTCAGCACTACGGTATGACAAAAGGGGAGTTGCCAGAAGTCAAATTAAGAACTTTAGCGAGGCAGATTTATCCTTTGACGATTTGGTCGCTGATGCGAAAAATTGGATCAATTGGCTGGAAAAAGAAGGCTACAATCGGGTGATCGTTGCTGGGCACAGTCAAGGATCGCTTGTTGGGATGCTGGCAGCTCAAGACAATGAACGGGTTTCAGGCTTTGTGTCAATTGCCGGAGCTGGCAAGGATCTGGGATCTACGTTGGTAGCACAGATTACAGCACAATCGGCTGAGCTCGGTGCTCAGTCCAAAATATTGATGGATTCCATTGTAGCGGGACATTCGCCGGAACAGATCAATCCATTTCTAGCGTCCCTTTTCAGGCCATCAATTTTTGGTTTTCTGCAATCCTACGGGAAATACAATCCATCTGAGGAAATAAGAAAACTAACGATCCCAGTAATGGTGATTAATGGTACTACGGATATCCAAGTGGGGGTAGCTCATGCGCAAAGTTTGACCAGTGATACAGACTTTGATTTGAAAATTTATGAAGGTATGAACCACGTGCTGAAGGAAGCGCCACTAGATAGAAACAAAAATATAGCGACTTACAGTCAGCCTGATCTGCCACTGTTTTCTGGACTGATTGATGACATTACTAAATTTATTAATTCACTCTAAACTCAAGAAACAATGAATGAAAATGAAAAGACTACCACGCCGATTTCTGGCTATGTGATGCTTGTTGTAGAGTTCGTGCTTTTTGTTGGATTCGTCTTTGGGATCATCACCAAGTTCCTTCCACTTTTGTTTTTGCTCGTTCTCTTTATTCTCTTCATACCAGGCTTCTTTTATGTCAACCCGAATGGATCGAGAGTGCTGGTTCTCTTCGGAGAATACAAAGGAACAGTGAAAGTGAACGGATTCTTCTGGGTCAATCCCTTCTTTACCAAGAAATCAATCACACTGAGAGCGCGCAATTTTGATAGCGAGCGAATCAAGGTCAATGATAAATTGGGAAACCCAATTTTGATTTCGGTGATCCTTGTTTGGAAAGTTCGCGACACCTATGCCGCTGCTTTTGAGGTAGACAATTATGAGAATTTTGTACGAATCCAAACGGACTCAGCGGTCAGAAAACTGGCCGGCAGCTATCCATATGACACCTTTGATGATGCGCAAGCCAACATAACCCTACGATCGGGCATTGATGAAGTGAATCAGGTGCTGGAACATGAAATTGAAGATAGATTGAAGATTGCCGGGATAGAAATTTTGGAGGCTAGAATTGGTTATCTGGCGTATGCGCAAGAGATTGCGAGTGCCATGCTCAGGAGACAGCAAGCTACAGCCATTGTTTCGGCTCGACACAAGATTGTAGAAGGAGCGGTGAGTATGGTAGAAATGGCCTTGGAAGAACTGGATAAGAAGAAGGTTGTGGAACTGGATGATGAACGCAAGGCGGCCATGGTCAGCAACTTAATGGTGGTACTTTGTGCCGACAAGGATGTAGCGCCCGTCATCAACTCAGGAACTTTAAACCAATAGTAATGAAAGGCAAATTAATTTTTGAAGAAGAGCAAAAATTTGTGGGTACCTGGACCTGGTACCTACTTTTGTCTATTACTGCATTCTCTGTCGTGCCAGGCGTATACATTCTTTCGACAATGAACGAAAAGGAGACTGGATTAATTTCTATTGGAATTGTGCTTCTAGTGATGACTGGGGTCATAGTTCTCCATGTCGCCATGCGACTGAAAGTGACCATTGATCGTTCGGCCATTTACTATCGATTCCCGCCTTTTGTTCGGACGGAGAGGAAGCTTGATAAATCCGATATTCAAGCGATTAATGTGAGGAAGTATCAGCCAATATGGGAATTTGGTGGACACGGGTATAGATTCCGCTTTGGATCAGGTAGGGCAATGTCGGTAGCCGGAAAACACGGCCTTCAGTTGATTCTTTCAAACGGTAAGCGACTGCTGATCGGAACACAAAAACCAGAGGAGCTTGAACGTGCAATTTCACAACTAAAGGAAAACTGGTCAACCGTCGAAGACAATGGCTAAGAAGAAACCCTTTGCACTGAGAGTGGATGAGCAAACAATGAAGGCAGTGGAGAAATGGGCTGCAGATGAATTTAGAAGTACGAATGGCCAAATTGAGTGGATGCTAAATAAAATTCTAAAGCAGGAAGGGCGAAAGAAGTGAGCTACTGACTTTTGGTAAACGGCTACTTTAGATAATTTAATGAGATGTGTTTTTATACGGTGACAATGCCTAATTTGTGACTCAGATAGGGTAGAACTGAATTAGATTGTTTGCTGAGTATGAAATTTATAGTGAGTTGCTTTATTGTGTTGATGTCTATTTCTAGCCTTGCCCAAGAGGCGCAGGAGGGCGAATTGCTAAAGGAGGAAAAGGAGATTTCTGAAAGGAAAGAGCAGCGTCTCAAAAAGAAAGAGACGAAGAGAAAATCCAAAAATGATACGAGCCAAATAATTTCTCAAGTCCTCAGAATGGAGATTCCAATTGAGGACATGAATGATGAATTTGTGGTGATTGATGGATTTGATGATGGCCTATTGCTTGTTCAGGATACAAAAGAACAAGTACCCAATGGTGACGTTTGGATGTTTCGAATGGTGGATCGCGAGTTAGACGAGGAATGGAAAATTGATCAGGTGATTCCTAATTCTGCAGATCTTATCGGTTATGATTATAGCTCTGGATACTATTTTCTTTTGTTTGATAATATAAGCAGATATCGTGATTATAAAGTCTTGGTGATTGATGTGCGCGGTGAGAAGTCTGTTTTTCAGGAGTTTTCCTTGCCTTTCGAAATTGATCTTCATTATTTTGAAGCCCTTGATCAGGGAATTCTGTTGGTGGGAGAATATAATTATAGACCCGTTGCACTTGTGCATGATATAATCAGCGGGAAGCCTAAAGTCCTACCCGGATTCTACAATCACAATGAGCGCGTTTTTGATTTAGTCATGGATGAAGAAACCAAGTCTTTTTCCATTGTGCTTGCCGAACGAATGAGAAATGGAAAATATACGAACCGAATTAAGAGCTTCACTTTTGATGGATTGCTGATACAAGAAAATTTGATTAATCCGGGAGAGGAACTAAACCTAGTAGATGGTACGACAACCAACTTTGGGAACGGAGTGCAATACATGGTCGGGACGTATTCCAGAAAATCTTCCTTATTTAGTCGAGGCATCTATATCTCCAAATTTTCCAATGGGCAGCAACGTTTCCTTAAGGATTACAATTATGGTGATTTGAGAAATTTTTTTAAGTATAGAGGTGAAAGAGCGTCGAGGAGGATTTATCGAAAGGTGGCAAGAAAAAAGGGGCGCGGGAAAGAACCGAAGTTTAGCTATCGACTGTACATTCATGACATTGTAGAAAAAGGAGATTTAAACATTGTGATTGCGGAGGCCTTTTATGCCAAATACTCGTCCTCAACGGGGACCAATTATTATGGTGGTGGATATAACCCAAACTACCGAACCAATTCGAGGACTCTTCCATCTCAGCGAGCATTTTTGGGCTATAAATTTACTCATGCCATCGTCTGCGCTTTTGATTCGAAGGGAAATATCGTGTGGGACAATAGTTTCAAAACAAATGATATCACATCCTACAATCTGGAAGAATCGGTAGCAGTGAATGTTCAGGGAGAGAGAGCTGTGATAATGTATCTGGATGATAATTTGATCAAATCTCAAGTGGTACAAAGAGATGATGTGGAGGAGGGAAAAACCTATAATCCGATAAAACTTTTGAACAATGGAGACAAATTGAAGAGTAGAGATTCTAGCGTAAAGGGACTGAAGAGTTGGTACGACAATAACCTTTACTCGTTTGGAGTACAAAAAATAAAGAACAAGAGCTTTCCGAAAAAAGAGCGAATAAGGAGGGTTTTTTATATCAACAAAATCCAGTTTGACTCCACGCCAGTTGAACAAAATGATTTTAGAATTTCTTCTACAAAATAGTTGAAATTAGTTCGAGCCTTGCCTCGGGCTTTTCGCCTGTTCAATGTGTCTTTTTCCTTGATCGAGAATGATCGTAGGTAGTTCTCCGGTACGATCAATCATATTTTGAGCTGTGATATCCGAAAGAATTCTACGCGCGCTGTTCGTTTGCTTGTTGACGAGAAATGTCCAATTTCTAAGCATTCATTCATTTGATAAAAAAAGGGACGCCAATTGGCGTCCCTTAGCATCATTAGTTGATACTATCTTCAGTCGAAGTAGCCATATCTTGGGGGCTGTAGGCCCGCTATTCGGATATAGAGATTCGCTTTTGCCCGATGATTGGTCAAGTGATCTCTAACAAAATAGAAAACCTCTTTTTTACTTGATTCAAACCTTCCGAAAAGATTTACGACTTCTGATAGCTCCGCTTCCTTGACTTTGTTCAGGTTGGCAAGGGCACTTTCAGCATACGTTTTGATGGCTGCTAGCACTTCGGCTTTAGACATTTTACTGGCGTCTGGTTCGGCGAATTTTCTGTTTGGGTTTCCGTTTACAAACAGGTCGATCACCACATCCGCTACATAGGTAGAATGGATGATCTGCTGAGCGAATGTCTTGGCATTTTTTTCTGGTTTGTACAGATACAAATTTTCAGGCATAGCTTCAGCAACTTCTGTGGCCATCGTAAAGCTTTTCTCTAGCAGCGGAGCATACTCTTTAGCGAAATCGGTTTGTGCTTTTAGTAGCGTAGTTGATCCAATAAGAAGCACGAATGTGTAAACTGTTCTTTTCATGTGTTTTTAAGTTTGGTTTGAAAGGAGAACGAATCTACAAAGAATAAATGGACACTGCTCTCATGCTTTTTTCCTTAAAGCAAAAGATGCAATGAGCGTGACAATCAGACCCACAGGGAATATTTCCAGAAACGTGTAGGCGGCCATGACATGAGGTTTTTTATAGCTCTCTAGAGATGCTCCCAATTCCTCAATCTTCACTTCTCTCTCGGATGAGGTCAGTTCGTCATTGGCCTGTACTTTTTCGATCTGAGCTGCAAAGTATTCGTCGGCAAAGTCTGGCGCAAAGTTGGGTTGATAGATCATCCAACCAGCCACATAGATAATAGAGGCGACCAGCACAATGCCGAGCCCGCAAAGGAAACCTTGTTTGAAGGTCATGATCCCTCCCAGAGATTTGTCCCGATGATTTTTAATGCCAATGAAGACGGCCGAGAATGCCAAAAGCATAGTTGCATAGCCAATTAATTCACCATTTATTAAATCAGGATTTCCTTCTGTGACATAGAATACAATAAAAAAGGAAGACACTATGATCAGTCCGATGACACTTCCATATTTGAGCGCGAGTCTGAAATTCATGATATTTTTTTGATTCAAAAGAAGGTAATATACGGGTAAAATCCCTCACTCTTTTAGGTGATTTATGAACCATCGCTGCTGTGCGTGGCAATAATTTTCAATTCCTGAGCACGTTGCACAGCCTGAGTTCGTCGGCTGACATGGAGCTTCTGATAAATGCTGGAGATATGTGTTTTGATCGTATTGATTGATACAAAAAGCTTGTCAGCAATTTCTTTGTTGGAATGACCCAATGCCAGCAGACCAAGAACTTCGATTTCTCTAGTACTCAAGCCCATTTTTCGTTTCGCCAATTGACCAGAAAGCGATTTTTTCTGATAAATAGTTATCCCAATCCATACACCAAGCGCCAGAAACACACTAGCGATTATTGCTCCAAAAATCTCAGTTCCAATTTCTCGGAGGGTGACTTTGTATTGAATGACTTCTAACAAGAGAAGTAGTACGCCCATCAGCAATCCATAGAGCAAGATTTGTTTTTTCGGCATTGGACTCAAAATAAACTAATTTGGTGCAAACCAAACCGTGTCCCATGTTTGCAAAAATTATATACATCGCTGCTCGTGTTGTCGCGGCTGTTATTATGCTCCAGACCTTATTTTACAAATTTGCTGGCGCAAAAGAGTCAATTGAAATATTTACTACTGTTGGCATGGAACCTTGGGGCAGGTATGGTGTGGGCGTTGGTGAATTAATTGCATCCATCCTCATCCTGATCCCCCGAACGGCCTGGATAGGAGGAACTATGGCGGCCGGATTAATGGCTGGAGCTATTATGATGCATGTTCTTTTTCTTGGTGTAGAGGTGCAAGGGGATGGTGGGCTTTTATTTATGTACGCTCTGGCGGTTCTTTTTTGTGGTGTATATGTGATGTATGTCAATAGAGTAAAAATCAATGCATTTGTGTTTGGGCTGATTGGGAAGAAATAAAGAGGAATCATCTCGTGAAGACCACTTTTATTATAGACCAGCTCGAAAGTAATCAGTCAATTTTTCTGAGTTTATTCCGTTCGAGTTCTTCCGAGGAATATCTCTGGCGACCTGAGGCAGATAAATGGTGCCTTCTGGAGATTGTTTGCCATATGACGGACGAAGAAGTGCTGGATTTTAGAGCACGGGTCCAGACGGCTATGGATGAGAAAAAATTTCCCCTAGTTCCGATTGACCCTGAGGGATGGGTAAAGGCAAAAAAATATATCGAGCAGAACTTTTCAAAAAAAAGGCAAGAATGGGCCATCGAAAGAGAGCGATCAGTAGCTTGGCTCAGATCACTCAAAAGTCCTGATTGGAGTAGTTCATTTGAGCATCCCGAATTAGGCTCTATGAGTGCGGGCCTTTTTCTAGCCAATTGGCTTGCCCATGATCAATTGCATATCCGCCAGATCAATACACTGAAGAGAGCATATCTCGAGCATATTTCTGGTCAGAATTTGGGCTATGCGGGGAAGTGGTGAGTAGAAATGAGATTATACGATCAGCATATACTCCTCTTCACCTCCCACCGAATCCCTCGCTCGGCCGTGTACTTCATGATATAGTCAAAGCATGCTTCGTACTTCCCGATCAGCTCAGGAGGGAAGACACCCCTTTCTTCAAACAGACCATCCAAGAACATATTGGCTGCAGCAGTGGCGGTGTAACCAGTAGTTCGGGACATAGAAGCTGTTTGCGTTTCAGGATCATATTCGTCATACATGTCATAGACGATTTCTTCGGTCTGACCATCTGCATTTTCTCCTTTGATGGTCACACGCATGATCGTCAGCTCTTCCTCTTGCTCGCCTAATTTCCATTCACTGAATAGAATCTTGGAAGTGAAGTCCAGCGGTGAAATGTCTTGCCCATTAACATTGATCTTCTTGTCACTAAAGAAGCCACTTTCTTTTAATACACGCACATACTCAACATGGTCTGGATACCGCAGCGTTTTTTCCTTCATGTTTGGAATGTGAGGCATGGTGAAAATAATCGAACGCAGGCCATCCGAATTGAAGGATTCTAGGGTTCCTACTGTATCGAATTCCACATATTCACAATCAGTAAGTGGTTCACGCACCACCATTCGTCCACCTTCTACATATCGGGCAGGGCGTGTATATTCTTCGATCACATCGATGGGGGAGAAGGGAGCTTTGTAGGAGAATGGCCATTTCTTCACTTTAGGTAGGCCACCGACCAGACATTCGAAATCGGTGATCTTTAGTTTTTCGTTGTAATACCCCAAGATGAAATTATCCATGCCCGGTGCTACACCACAGTCCACGATGGCGGTGACGTTGTGCTGTTTTGCCAGTGCATCCAGATCAAGCGAATTCTCTGGAAAGAAGGAAATATCGATGACGTTTTTACCAGTCTCGATGATCGTTTTCAAAGTTTGGAATCCAAGAAACCCGGGCACAGCACAGATGACCAGATCAAACGGTGCGATGGTAGTTGGAAATGCAGCGCCTGTCACATCCAATTGTTGAGTTTTGAGTTCAGGGCATTTTAGTTTCGAGACAGCCAGAGCTTCAGTATTGAGATCGGTAAGGGTGACCTGATGTTTTTTTGCCAGATCTATAGCCATGGCTCGGCCGACCATTCCGGCTCCTAATACGATAATGTTGGACATGAAAATTATGTTAAAATGTAAAGAAAATTAATCGTGATATTGATTCAACGATTTGAAATAATCGCTGAAGTAGTGGAGGACAGGGTAGTTACAATCCCGGGATGAGAACCCAGGGAAATTTGGAAGAATCTGTCGTTCTGTAATTCATAAAAGTAAATGTAGGGCATAAAAGTGAACACTTTTGGAAATAACAAATGACAAATCACAAAAAACAAATAAATTCCAGCTTTCAATTCTTAAATAATCAATCCTATTTTCTTTGGAGTTTCTTTTTGGGGATTTATTTGTCATTTGAATATTGTTTATTGGTATTTGCACCAGCAAATGAAATATTAACTTATTGATGGAAAGGGCTCAACCCATAGGAATTTTTGATAGTGGAATCGGCGGGCTAACGGTCGCTCGAGCCGTAAAAACAGTTTTGCCAAAGGAGACCTTGGTTTATTTCGGCGACACAGCCCATCTACCTTATGGCGATAAGTCAGCCTCTACGATTCAGGCGTATTCCGTAAAAATCGCAGATGTTCTTTTGCAGAAAAATTGTAAAATCATTTTGATCGCTTGTAATTCAGCTTCTTCTGCAGCTTTTGAATTGATCAGAGATTATTGCGGTAGCAAGGCAAAGGTTTTCGATGTGATTAATCCGATGGTGGAGCGGGTGAAAAACGAGTTTCATGACAAGCATGTGGGACTTATTGGCACCAAACAAACGGTAAACGCAGGAATCTATGCGTCAAAGATCAAAGCACTGAAAACCGACATGAAATTTTCCGCATTGGCAACTCCCTTGCTGGTGCCAATGATTGAGGAAGGGTTTTTTGAGAATGGAATCAGTCACGATGTGATCGAACAATATTTGAGTGATTCATCACTTCAGGAAATTGAAGTGTTGATCCTTGGCTGCACGCATTATCCACTGATAAAGCATGAGATTGAGACTATTCTAAAAGAAAGGGAGCGCACAGTGGATGTGGTAGATTCGGCAGAAACTGTCGCCGAATCTCTAAGAAACTATTTAGAAGAAGAGGAGTTGCTGAATACGAATGCGGAAGCCGATCATTTTCTCGTTTCCGATCTCACCCCGTCGTTTGTGCAAGCTTCACGACTTTTCTTTGGTGAGAAAGTGACCCTGGAAAAATTCCAACTATGGGAATAAGGGGCAACCATATCTCCTTATTTACTGTCTAAGAAGTATGTTTACTGTCATGAGTGTAGATCTGAGTGGGTACAAGACCGCAATGATCATTATTTCGAGTAAATTGTTACCTTCTTTTTGTTAACCCCCAAAATTTTCAATTCGGATGAGCGAAAAGCTACTCCAAGCCATTGTTAAACTTTTTGCAGTATTGGCCAAGGAACGGATCACCGCTGCTGAACGTGCCAATATTCAAGAATTTTTGTCGCTTCATCTCAATCAGGAAGCGACCAACAAATACTTGATGTTGTTCGACACATTTTGCACAGAGCAAATGCAGGAGCAAGCAGCGGAAGATCTCGACGGAGTGACCACTGATGATGAAACACTCGAATTTGTTGGCGAGTGGGCGTTGATACATGAGATCACTGGACAAATAAATCTTGCGCTGACCCGACAGCAAAAGGTGGTGCTGATAGAAAAAATCATTGAATTGTTCCTAAGAGATGCCAAATTTTCTGAGCGCCAGAGCAACTTGATGTATCATTTGGCTGAGCTTATAAAAATCGATCAGAAAGTCATCAATGATCTATCCAAATTTATCCAGATGTCCAAGTCATCTGATTTTAAATCTGATAATGTTTTGGTGATTGATCAAAGCAGACCGGAGACCCAAAGACACATTGGTCATGATACTTTGGATGGATTTATTGTCATTTTAAGGATCGTTGGAGATGAAGTGTACTTCGTGAAATATCTCGGAGAGAGCAAGCTCCTCCTGAACGGGGTGCGCTTCCCATCTGGGCCAGTGGCGATTCTTCCGACAGGAAGTTCAATAAAAGGGGAGGCGGTTTCACCCATTTATTACAGCGATGTGATCAATCGATTCATCCAAAGTGAAAACACCTTCAGACTAACCTTTCAGGCGAAGCACATTAATTATAAATTCAAGTCGGGACATGTGGGGCTCAGGGATGTGTCCATAGAAGAAGAAGGTGGAAAATTGATCGGAATTATGGGGTCGAGTGGGTCAGGGAAGACCACCTTGCTCAATATCCTAAATGGTTCCGAAAAGCCCTCTAGTGGGCGCGTTATTGTGAATGGCGTTGATTTGCACAAGGAAAGTGAAAGAGCAAGAGGAGTAGTCGGCTATGTGCCACAGGACGACTTTCTCATCGAAGAGCTGTCCGTTTATGAGAACCTAAAGTATGCAGCTCAGTTGTGTTTTGAAGACATGTCTGAGGTGGAAATGAAGCTCCTCGTAACGAGAATTTTGAAGAGTCTGGGGCTGATGGAAACACAAGACCTACGAGTGGGCTCACCACTGGACAAGACGATCAGTGGAGGGCAGAGAAAGCGGTTGAATATTGGATTGGAGTTACTTCGCCAGCCAACCGTCCTTTTTGTGGA
>Ga0316208_1003513_pt1 | contig 11251 bp, 6 predicted proteins | sample 3monopyrite_MG_FD_204944 | JGI IMG/M metagenome (GOLD analysis project Ga0316208, IMG submission 204944) | Microbial mat bacterial communities from mineral coupon in-situ incubated in ocean water Damariscotta River, Maine, United States -... | ecosystem: Environmental > Aquatic > Marine > Coastal... | reverse complement strand
GACCGCGATTTTTTTTTTCAATCGCGAGTAGCTAATGGGGCGGCTGTGCGCTCATCAAAAAAACAGAAACTAAAGCAATCGCCATAAGTCGTTTAATAACAAGCAACAGTGCCATTCGTTCCAGACACCTTTTTTACACCAACTCTATTAAAAAACGCCGTAGCGTATTTCTTTGGAGATTGTCCAATAAACATTGATGACATTACGCGGGGCGATTTCGTGGCGGAATTGCATCAATTGTTTTCCTGCGGTCCCGTTCGATGTTTTTCCATCCGCCAACGCTGCTGCCAGTAAGCGTCCATGTTGCTGCCCCAGTACGATGTTCTCAAAGCGTAATCGTTCTTGTTTTGTCGCCTCTCGTAGCAGCGGTTTAGCATGCGTGAGAATTTTTTCTGCCCGGCGTAATACGTTTTCACTGTAAATGGTTCGATACGCACGCAATCGCTCCGGTCGTTTCAAGCTCATAAAACGTTTGTTCTTTCCCAGATCGACCGTGAATTTCTCCCAGTAGTCGTAATAATCTTTGACGACATCTTTCATCGGACCGAACGAGTCGTAGTATTCATCAAGGATTTGATCAACATCAGCATCGGTATCCCAAAGCATTCTCGCCAGAACATAATAGGTAGGTCCGGTCGTTGCCCAGTAGCCTTGTATCGCATCGTAATCGGTTGCGCGTAATCCGTTTTTTACCTGGAACTGTAAATCTTCCGCCATCTGATGGCTGGTCACAAACGGGGCTCCTTCGCCCAGATAGTACAGCGAATTGGATCGCAAAAAGACAGTCGCCCCGAGATTCGACCAGCCGATCCATTCGTCTTGCGACAGCTTGCGATAACTTTCCGGTCGCGGATACGCATTAAAGCCAACGTAACCAATCCAGACATTCGGTTCGATTCGTTTTAGATTTGTGGGTGGGGAACGATAGCGGCTGTAAGCATATGCAACGACCCGGGCATTGGGATCGAATTGCCGAGCGCGTACTGCCAGTTCGTTGTACCAGCGGGCGTAACGATCCGAAAGGCTATCAGGCAAATTTATTTTCTGTGGTGTACCATCAACATCGGATCCATCTTCAATTTTTGGTAGCGAAGCCAAGCTTGCATTCGGTGCCGTATCCCACGCCCTGCATCTCTTGCAAACACAGAAACCACCAGCCCCATCATTTTCACACGCATTAACCCACTGCCCTGGCGCTGCGTATTGGCGAAGTGGTGCCAATTGCATTTCCCACAGCTTGGGGTTTGAAACACACATTTTGACGAAATCCGGCTTTGAGCTTTTTCGGGGGATCCGTTTCCCGTTCGGTTGCATGGCGAAAATATCAGGAGCCGATTTTTTGTATTTCACCCACCAATCGGTAAACGCATGACCGGCTGATAACCGAAACGATTTCCCCAGCCGCATGCGTCGGTACCAGACTTTCTCATCCTCTGCGATTTTGTCATAAGTTTTTCCGAGATCAAGCAACCGTCCGACTCCCTGTTTGTCGTAGCCGGCTCGATGTTTCTGTTGGGCGGTTAATCGTAGATGCCGAATTTTGATGGCAGGTGTTTCACGAATATCAAGGGCGGGAACCACAATGGTCTTGCGATGCGGAACTCGCTGACCTGTTTCACCAGGCCAAATCCATCGGCAACCGAGTTGATCCTGCAAAAAATCATACACCGCCCACAATGTTCCCGTGCGAACATTCTTCTTGCTCCCCCCATCTTCGCCGGCAAGAATAAGCACGTTTCGATTACATTTTACAACAAACGTTTCCGGCTCCCAATTTTTGGTGACGACCCCAAGCCGTTTCGTCAAATTGCTTTGCCCAACGAGAATCAGCACCTTATTTGGATCCGGCCTTAGTTCATTTTCCTTCACAATAGGTAGCACCGCCCCCGACATGATGTGAATATGTTCCTGTAATTCGGTTGCTGCGATTGTTTGACCTTTTGTTGGTCGTCCGCTCGTCACAATAATGCTTCGCGGTTGCCCCTCTTTCACAAGCACGAGACCTTTGCCGGAAGAGCGTTTTTGAGCAAATACGTTATCCGTTAGTGAAACAACAACACCGAAAGCAAACATCAAAGTAAATAGCAAGCGAACAAAATGCGAAACCATTGGAGAGACCTCTAAAAACTTCACACCAAACTGATGCACCCGCGTCAGGCTGATGAGACGCTTGATAATTATTTGCTTTCAGACGAACCGGGTACAAAAAAAAAATGGCATTACCGGTTGCTTAATACCGAAAATGCCAGGCTTGGGTATCTGTTACTCTTTTTCAACATCGCTCAACGGGATGGCAACTGGTCTTGAACTGAACTTGCGATTCGCAATTTTTTTAGCAGCCAGATGACACCATAAGTGACGTCAAGTTCCCACCAGCGATGCCCGTAGCGTGCCAGTCTTTGGAACGCATGATGATTATTATGCCAGCCTTCGCCGTAGGCCAGCAGTCCAACCCACCAGAGGTTTTTGGAATCATCCCGCGTTTTGTAGGTTCGATAACCCCAAACGTGAGTTGCCGAATTAACAAACCAGGTGCCGTGGTAAACAACAACCACTCGCATACAGAATCCCCACAGTAACATCGAAAATCCTGCCCCGCCAATAAGATATTCACCGATCAGATAAATCGGCACCGCAGTTGCCAGTAGCGTAATGGCGTAAGTGTGATGAAAGAGTCTCTGAAACGGATCTTTCCAGATATCGGGAGCCCAGCGGGCCAGCATCCCCTTAATTTCAGCGCTGGTTCGCTTAGGCTGCATCCAAAACAGATGCGACCACCAGAAACCATCTCGGGGAGAATGCGGATCTCCTTCCTGATCAGACAATGCGTGGTGCTTGCGATGAGTGGCGACCCAGAATGCCGGGCTGCCTTCTGCAGACATCATCCCGCAAAATGTGAAGAAATATTTGACCAGACGCGGAACCTTAAAACTGCCATGAGTTAACAGGCGGTGATAGCAAAGCGTGATCCCCAGGCAGGAGGTCACAAAATGCAAAATCAAAAACGTAATTAACCCGGCCCAGGTGAAATACCAGAGAGCTGCAATTGCTCCAACGTGCATCATTGCCATCCAGCCCGCGATCGGCCAGTTAACGCCATGCGGAAACCGCTTTTGCCACATTTCACTAAAACTTACTTTTTGCCTGATGCTGGCATCCTTCTCGAATGCTTCCAATTTCGCAGGGGGGACAATAGGAACATTCATCGGATCGTCATCAGCAACAACAATTTTTTCGTCTCTATCAACAACCATTTTTATTCTCCTTTTAGAAAGATCCACTCTCCTCTTTTTAACAACTGAAGTGAATCATGGAACTTATCTCAACTTGTATTCACCCAGTATAACCGATTATTAAATTTGATGAAATGGTACTGTTTAGCCAGCAGGAATCCAATTGTAGATTCGGTCAGATGGCGGGATATTTTCAGGCGAGCCAGTTCAGTGATAACCCTGGTATTTTTCGTATACAAATTGACCGCGGGCAATGTGACTTCATAGTAACCAGAGGGTTAACACCCCCCGGCTCGCCTGAAGCTTCTTTGGTTCCAGTTTATCCGGGTTAGGATTTAATGGTCGGTAACTATTCAGCGATGTTTCAGGAACCTCTATTTATTCAAAACACCTTTTGAACGGAGGGTAGACATTCTTGTCTGCCTACAACAGAGCATGCTCTTACAAGACAGACAGACAGGAATGTCTGTACTCCAGTTTCCCCTGCAACAGTTCTGAACAGTTACAATTATCGAAACTAAAGCAGCGATTCGAGAAGCATTCGCAGCCTTCGCATTTCCAGATCGCGAGATTCCTTATCAGCCAGGGCAGGGATCAGGTCAACCGAAAAAGCGCGGTTGTAATCGAAGGTTTTCAATTGTGTGATGACGCGATTGTAATCGATTTCACCCAAACCGACTGGCACTTGAAGTTGATCGGGAGTTGAATCTCGCAAATGGACGTGGCTCGTATATTCATAGACCATGTCGTAATTCTGGCTGCGATACGGCCCGCAGGCAAAATGGCTTGGATCGAGCGTGAGCCACAATCCCTTCACAGCCTGGCACAATTCGACGGAGGTGTGCGGATCTTCAGTTAATCGTCCAATTTGCGTTTTCAGTGAAAGCCGAATTCCTTCCTGAGTCGCTTGAATGACCAATTTTTTTAGGCGGTCCGTTTCATCATTAAAAGGCGCTCCTAATTCTAAGGAAGGCATCGTGACCTGAGTAATTTTCAGCAACTTGGCAAACTTAAACAAACCGGGATAGAGAGAGGCATCAATATCAGAAACAATATTAAGCGCACAAATCGAGAGTCTGCTTGCTTCTCGAACGCGAAGGGCAGCTTTCTCGGGGTCAGCAGCAATTTGGCTTGGCGAAAGAACTGGATTTCCTTCTTCCATCGTTAATTCGAGGCGGTCATACCCTAAATCAGCAATTTGCCTGCAAGCCTGATCGAAATCCAGGTCCGAGTAAGATCCAGTTGAGGCGGCAATAAACACAATACACTCCTTTGAAAATAAATCAGAATTGGTCACACCAGATTCTGTTAATTGAACTCATTTACACTTCTAACGAAGCTGCTTCAGTTGGCAACTTAAAGAACTCATCCTTCACACGATCAAGAAATCCTTTGATAATGTGAATTTATAGGGATTAGGGAAATTCTGCAATGCCTTCCTGTTAATCAAATAACACAGATCGAAACAATTACACGGATTCTGCATCATTAAACAACCATTCTAGCCGATAAACCAGACAGGTCTACGAATAATTTACGTACTGAACCCTTTGAGGGGACTGATTGAGAGCGTGAATCATTGCAGATATGACAAAAAAGAGGCAGGGACGATCATAAAAGACCAACAACAGTTATAGATCGGTTTATTAGGAATAGAGTTCACTGGAGACGCAAAGTAACAGTGTTACTCGATCATAACAGGAAATACCGAAGGGGATTCTGGAATGCTACGAAGTACATGGACGTCAATGATTGCAGCAGGTTTGCTGCTGGGGGTTTCGACCGGCTGCAGCACCATGCCTAAGACAGTTGTTCGTGGCCAAAGCCCGGAAAAAGCGAAGCTGCTGGTGCATGAACAACCCGCCAATGCGGAAGAAAAGATTGTTCAAACCGGTGGCGGAAGATGGACCGGAGAATCTCGAACAAAAGGGGAGTTACGTGGACTGATTCAACACAATGTTCATGGAACAGAAGTTTCCCACCACGGCTACCGCACTGCTTTGACTAATGGCCCCAATGGAGGTTACCAACCTGGTGCAGGGAATCCGAATGTTCAAAGCCCTTATTGGCGCTGGGGTAATTTCGATGCCCAGCCTTGTCCGAATGGATCGGATTGCTACGCTGGTTCTGGCTTCGGAAATAGCCCACCACCCAATCATCAGGAACAAGCCTGGGATCATGGCGGTCGCCGACACAAGGGACAGTACCACTACCACACCTACAGCTACAAACAACCATGTAAGCCGGTTTATCCACAGCCTAATCAGCCAGGGGGAGCCGTCACTTATCCCTACTATACACATAAGGGACCAAGCGACTTCTTCTGGAAAGGGGACTGAATTTCAGTACCTGAATTGCAATTAACTTCCGGGAACAACTGTCCGTTGCGGCACGATTCCCGACTCTGAACGATAAACCCTTCCTGGAAACCACCAGGAAGGGTTTTCGTTTTTGTTGGAATTCATGCTCAGAACCTGTCCCATTACTACTTCGTGAAATGATGTTTTTTTTCACGATGTAATAGAAAATAGAAAATAGAAAATAGAATGAGTTGGTAGGTGAGTTTTCAAACCAGCAGTTTCAGATTGAGCATGGCACCCCGTTTCAGTCACCACGAGAAATCTAAATTTCTCTTCCATTCAGATTTTGTATTGCCGAATTTTCAACAGTTCGCCATCTTTGAGGGCTGATTGATGCGCCATAACACCTGCAACGGTCATGTTCAGCGCCTGAGCGATATCGACCAGCGGTTTGCGGTCTTCAAGAATTGAAGTCACAAATTCATTCATCAGTTGACCGTGAGAACCGCCGTGGCCTCCCGCATTAACACCCGGTGGAAGTGGTGGGCGTTTGATGGTCGGAATCTTTTTCCGTCCCTGATAACGGCCTTCAAAGGAACCTTTCTGCCCGCGAACCCGTCCTTTTTCTCCCCCGAAACCTGGCGTGTCCCAACTGACTCCCATCCGTGACATCCCTCCTTCGCTTGTACGGAACAGCGCAATTTCGGTCGCAAACGGATTGTCGTACTGGTTACTTCCCGGCTGAAACAGCTTTTTTGCACTGGGCATTCCCATACACGAAACCTCGGTAAAACTTCCCCCGGTGACACCAACGTAGTAGGCGTTGGAATGCGTCGGATACCATTGCGGCGGCAGGCCGATTCTCCAGCCTTTGTACGAATCGATCTGTTCGACAGAGTCGTGGTAGTATTCTCCTTCGGAGTAGATCAGTTTGCCAAACCCGCCTGCATTGTAAATCTGCCGCATTTCATAAAGATCCTGATGAAAATACGATGTCTCAAACATCATGTATTTACGCCCGGATATTTTGACAGCTTCGAACAATTTCTCAGCGTCTTCCAGCGAACCATGCACCGCAGGCACAGCGCAGGCAACATGCTTTCCATGCTTGAGCACTTCGATACAGTGTCTTGCATGAGAAGGGGCATCGGTCGCACAGAAGATCGCTTCGATGCTGTCATCCTTGACCATTTCTTCGAGCGAGGGATACGTTTTTTCGCAGCGACACGCTTTAGCTAAACCTGCACGACGGTCGGGAAACAGATCGCTGACAGCGACAATTTCTACATTCGGATGATCCTGAAAACTGAACGCGGCCCCAAAACGACACACGCCATATCCAACGATGCCAACACGAATTTTGCGATCAGAAACCGGCTTCCACTCTTTCGATGCATTCGGATCGGTCGCTGCCTCCTCAAAACCCTGGATCGGCTTTTTCGGCTGAGCAAACGCGATCTGGCTCAATCCCAAAGAAGACGCACCTGCACCAACAGCCTGCAAAAAAGAACGGCGAGATGTGGAATCATTCATAATAAATACTCCTTGAGGTTTGATTGATGAGGCAAACAGATTTCAGGCGAGCCGGGCCAGTGATCACCCTACGATCACTCCAATCGTATGATTTTCATTACTCAAGGTTGTCCAATACTCGCAGCAATGTCAAACGAGTAGAAACTTCCGGATAATTTTTAGCCAGAGAACGTATCGCGGCCAAACTTTTCGGGTCGCCAATTTGCCCCAAAGCTTCTGCTGCAGCATGACGTGTATCGGTTGCGTTGTCCAAATCGGCGACAATTTCCAGGAGTACAGGAACGGCTCTGCGGTCGCCAATTCGTCCCAAAGCCCACGCCACCGCAGCTCGCCAGCAGGGAGTCAGTTCGTTGTGCAGAAAAATCACACCGACGCCAAGTGGATCGGGACGCCCGGTCGCTGCTTCGGTTGGTTCCTGCTGAAGTATTGTGATGAGCGACTCAACAGAAGCAGGCTGTGCAAGATTTCCAAGAGTTCTTGCCAGATAAAAACAGACCCAGTTTTTGGTCGGCAACGCATCGACAACAGGAATCCCGGTATCGAACACTCGTGGAATTACATTCTTTTCTTTTTGATAGCGCAACAATGCTTCGCGGATTCGTGGTTCATATTTTACGTCACGACAAACCAGTGAAAGAATTTGAGCTGCACGGTTCTGAGGTTTCGGTTCTCCAGCCCAACAGCGATAAATTGTGGAAATCGCCTTTTCAATTTCCTCGGTTCGAGTTGCCTTGGGATCACCAAGAATTGCCAGGCACGTTTCAACCACCGCAGCTTCTGCGCCGCTGCGACGAATGACCCGCCCGACTAAAGCTTCGCAATCATCAATTCCCAAAAACAACGCGCGGTCAGGATCAATCGGCACCGAGCGAATTAAATCGGGTACAATCTTTGCTGCTTTTGTCACCCGGCGAGTATCGAGAGCTTCTGTGATGAAGTAGTGAAGCGGCGAAGCATGGCAAGCCATTAACGCATCGTGATCGCCGTACCAGCGAGTGTATTGTGGATACGCTTTGAGGGAAATAAAAGCCTGGATCAACGCAGTGTCAGCCTCTGCCGTTTTCATTCGACCGAGTGCCTCAGCAGCCGCCTCTGCAAGAAAGAGGTTCGCGGTTTCCGGATCACTGTTGCGGGTGATTGTTTCTGCCAGCATGGGAATCGATTTCACATCACGCAAGTAACCAATCGATCTGGTCGCAGCTTGCAGCGTTCGCGGATTGACCGGAGAAAGCGAATTGAACCGGGCACGATCCCCGCGATGACCACTTTTTATCCACGCGGGCAAAGGATTGATATCCCGGTTTGCCATCACATACTGCCGCAATGCAACGCGAGCTGCATCACCGCCGGTATGCCCCAACGCCACCGCTGCACGGCGAACAATATCACGATCAGAACTTTTCAATCGCTCAACTAACTCAGCTTCAATCCTTTCCCAGGATGTGCTCTCAAACCACTGCTTCCATCGAACCGTTTGTTTTTCTCTGTCGAGATACGATGCAAACGGATTGAATGGTTCTGTGTGACCCGTCAAATTTTCAATCGCAACGGCTGCGGCCTGGGCAACCAACGGCTCCGGATCGGTCATCGCCTCAAGAAGTGGTTCGATAGATTCCCGCGTACCACATGTTGCCAGTGCCATCGCCGAAGCAACTTGCACTTCACGAGATTCATCATCCAGACATTCTGCCAATGCAGCCGCTGCTGTCGGAGCGCGGAAGATTGCCAGACGCTGCGCCGCAGACATTTTCTGCCCGGCATCGTCGCTTCGCAATTGCTGAATCAACGCTTCAATTTCCTGATCAATATCAATCAGTGGATCGACCGCCTCGCTGTGCCGATTGATCCCCGCCACTTCACGAAACCGATCAAACTGCAATTCCATTAAACCGGTCACCGCAGCGTTGTTGCCTCGGAATTTGTGAGGATTGCCTTGCCCCAGCAATTTGAGTGCAGGTGTTTCTAATGCCATTGCAACTTTCGCATCACGAGGGACGGACTGACGATCCTGATGGCAACCGACACAGCCACGCTGTTCGCCGGGCCGGACGTAAAGCCACGACATTTCATTCAATTCCGAACGCCCTTCCGCATCCACCACCTGCAAAGCAAGCGGCGTGTTTGCCGGCACTTCAATATGAAAAGAACCATCCGGTGCCAGCGGAACCGTCCCCAGTTCTGTCACTTCACTGCCAGCATGAACAATGTAAGAATGCGAAGAGCGGACGGTCAGCCCTTTTGCTGCCAACACTCGAACAGCTCGCACATGCGACCAGCCGGCTGTCTTATTTTTCGTCAGTCGTGCATTCTGACAAAAAAGAAACCCGGTCGCGTTCACATCGTTGTTCGATGCTTGAGACACTTTGTTTCGCAAAATCGGGGGACGCGGCCTGGCTCCCAGAAAGACCGGAGAATGCAACGGACTACCAGTTGAAGTATACAGAACAGTGAAGGTGGCTGGTTCATTTTTTATATCAAGAATGCCGATCTTTTCATAATGAAAATCCTGGACGGTCTTCTTCCCACCCGCAGCAGGCACTTCTATCGGCACATTACGAGCCGTCGTGCAAAGCAACCGACCATCGGGCAAAGCGGCGACATCGCCCGCTTGGATCGCAAAGTGCTGTAACTCCTTTTTGCTTCCTCCCAAACGCCCCACTGTAATGCCCGATTGGGAGAGAAAAGCAACGCGACCATCGGGCATCGGTGCGGGACTGCCGCAATAAAAAGTTCGTAGACGATTACCATATTCCGAATCCGTTTCTAAACTGAATTCGGTATGCCCCTCTGTTCCGTCAGGGTGAATGGCATGTAAAATTGTTTCGACTTTGCCTCGATCAAAAAAATTATCGGAGCGAATAAAAAGAATCCTCCCATCGGCAAGCACTTCAGGTTCGTTATCGAAAATGATTGTGTGCGTCAGGGGATGCAACTCTTTTCCCCCCCCACCCATCACAAAAAGCGAGCGGGCTGGCGGGCTGTGATATTCTTCGAATGTCCCGATGCGAGTAGACGTGAAAACAATCCGACCATCGGGCAGTTCCGCAGGATCGATATCGTGAAAAGGCCCGAAAGTTAATTGCACAGGCTGACCTCCAGAAGCCGGTATCCGATAAATGTGAAAAAACGGATCACTTTCACGAGCCATTGTAAAGAGGATCGATTTCCCATCAAAACAGACACTCGGCGAACCGATGCCTCCCTTGCCTGCATCAAAAAGAACTCGCGGCTTTTCTCCCGGACGAGCCGGCGTGATCGCGTAAAGTTTACGACCGACTTTCATCGGTGAAGGCAAATCGTGTTCGGGAAAAGCACGCGACTTTCTGGGATTAAATATTGTAACAGTCAAACTATCTGCAGAAGTGTTCGTTTTGCTGTAGGGCCGATAAAGACTGCAATCATCCCCGACAAACAGAATTCCCTCAGGCCATGAAAAACCATCCGGTGGCGATTGTTCAACAACGGGAATTTGCCCTGCTGCAAACTCAGAACAAGCGATCATCATTACCGCAACTGCTATCAATAACCGCATCGATTCATCTCCAATTGTTCAACAAATACTGATTTCTGAAAGTCTGCAATAAACTAGCCGGGGTTTCTTTTACGAATTTTCAGGTTTCCAGGTTCTGTTTAACCTGAAGAAAAAAGGAGGGACCGCAGGTAGTGCTGCAAACAGCAATTGGTGAGTAACGCTTTTGGCATTTCGTAACCCGGATAAACCGGAACCAAAAAAAGTAGGTTAGGCTGGAAAGCCTAATCTACGATTCATCAAAAACATCCTGCCACTTTTGCGCAGCCTTTCATTAATAATACGAAGTGAAAAATGACGAAAAATATCTAACATCAATTCGCTAGATTGAGGGCAGGTGTTTCCGGCTTTTAAAATCTGTCGTACAGTTTGACCTGTCATTCCCGATTTATCGTATTCCTGACAGCAATCGATAATACACGACAGACTGCATTTAGTATACCTTATATTATACAGATTGCAATTCCTACCCCCAAACGGACCGGAATGATGAATCGTAAAAAAGTCTGAAATTAAGAGAACCTCAACTTAGGACTTGCTGATAAAGTCGTAGGTCAGGCTGTGCCTGACGAAAACAGGTCGAGTTTATACTATTAAACTCAACTTAAAATGAGATAACCGGATTGACTGGAATATGTTACGACAACAAAGCAACC
>Ga0316208_1003512_pt1 | contig 11257 bp, 9 predicted proteins | sample 3monopyrite_MG_FD_204944 | JGI IMG/M metagenome (GOLD analysis project Ga0316208, IMG submission 204944) | Microbial mat bacterial communities from mineral coupon in-situ incubated in ocean water Damariscotta River, Maine, United States -... | ecosystem: Environmental > Aquatic > Marine > Coastal... | reverse complement strand
CGCGGTACGCCGACAACCGGATAGGCAATAGCTCGGACCTCGACTGGATCACTTGTTGTAAATGAGGCACTGTCTAACTTAGCCCAATACTCGACAATACCAGTTCGAGGATTCAAAGACGGCGTATCAACTGCGACCCACGGCCCGCCGTCAACACTGAACTCAACTTGTTGGATTCCGTTAATGTGAAATGCCACTACTCCGACGGCAAACTCGCCGTAGAAGGTCTGGAACGGCACCACATCCCAACGCGCAATGGCTTTCGCATCAAAAGCGGAATCGCTCGGATGGCCCACCGCCGCGGGCTGCTCGGTCGGGCCGCTCCACCCCGTGCCCGGGATCAGGACCGGGGCCGTCCCCCCGCCTGGCACCTCCGGCACGTCGACGCCGTAGACAACCGTGTAGGGTTCGTCCGGCATAGCGGTAGATGGATCGGCGGGCTCGATCTTGGGTTTCGTCGTGCCTGGGCCGTACGCGGAGATGACGATGGGTTCGCTCGCAGAGCGACCCGAGAAATCGAACGGCGCGAAGCCCTCCTGCCAGGTATCACCCCGGCGAAGGAAGAGCCAATCGGGATAACCATCCCGCAGGCACGAGACACCGCCGGCGAGGGTCTTCTTCGGCGTCGCCGGCGAGTACCCATCGTTCGCATCGTCACCCGTAGATTGGCTGACATAGATCAGGTTGCTGTCTGTGCGCACAGTCGGGTTTGGTTCCGCCTGTGCCCCAACCGCGAAGAACGCCGAGGCCGAGGCCAGCGCGATTCTCGCAAGAAACCTGGCACCTCGACGAGTACCCAAATCCGAAAAAGTAAGATTGGCTTTGTCCACGATCACTCCCTCCGGTCCGGCATCGCCCATACGAGGCGGTGCGCCGGAGTAACATCTCGAATCCATGTTGCACGTTGGCAACGGTTCCATGACGCCGCGAGGATTCCTCTCGCCCTGCAAACCTCATCATCCGCGCAAGACTCTACACAGCAAGACTATCGGGCATCGCCCAGTATTCCTATAGTGTCATCGCAAATCAAAAAAAATGCTCCCCTGCCCGGTCAGCTAAACGGGCTCTCAAACGTGCCAATACCCGGCCACTGGGCATCCCGTTCCGCGACCACGGCCCCGGCAAAATCTGGCCATTCGATGCCAAGAGCCGGGTCGCTCCACAGCAGCCCCCCCTCATCATCGGGCGAATACGGGGCATCGACCTTATACAGCACTTCGGTATCCGGGATAAGCGTACAAAACCCGTGCGCAAACCCGGTCGGGACTAGTAGCTGGCTCCAGTTCTGTGCGCTCAATTCCACCGCGACATGCTGGCCATAGGTGGCCGATCCACGCCGGATATCCACCGCGACATCGAGCACCGCGCCCCGTGTCACGCGCACAAGCTTGGTCTGCGCCATCGGCGCGGTCTGAAAATGCAGGCCGCGGAGTGTCCCGGGAGTGGCCGAGAACGAGTGGTTGTCCTGGCAGAATTGTGATTCGATTCCGCTCTTTTTCAAAGCCCCGGCGTTATAGGTCTCAGAAAAGAACCCGCGGTCATCGCCGAACTTCTTGGGCGTGATGATGAAGACGCCCTTGATCCTGGTTTCTGTAACTGTCAGTGGCATATGGATAATTCCCAATCAGTGTCTGATCTCGAAAAACCGGTGCCAGGGCAACTCGGGCACACGCCAAGTCGATTCGACCCGAAGACCTGCAGCCGCGATCGCCCCGGTCACTGCCCCGAGTTCTGACCCTTGATACCCGATCTCCCAGTAGTGCCCCATCGATTCAAGCCGGGACTCCGGGAACGGCTTGGCCCGTTTCCCCGGGACACCCACATGGCGTGCCCTCAGCCCCGTCCGGCGGAGCCCCCATCCTAGATAGACGCACCGCGTGACATCGGGCAGACTGAGCACGATCCCGGATTTAACAGTTCGACCCAGTTCTGTGATTGCACTCCCGAACGATTCAAAGGGCAGATGCTCGAGCACCTGACAGCACAACGCCGCGTCGTAGGCCGCGTCGTCAAATGGCAATTCGAGAACCGACGCGACAACATCGGGGCTGAGATCCGCCTGCACATCGACCGTTGTAACCTCAATCCCTCCCGTGCGCATGCAGTGTGTCGCAAGCCCCGGGCCGGGCCCGATCTCGATGACCGACTTTGGCCCGAGCCGATGGATCGCCGACAACTGATGCGCGAGGCTGAACTCGCGCCCGCCTGAGATGTACGTCGCGTCATAGTGCCCGCGCCCCGGGACATGCACAAGGTCCTGTTCTGCGCGTCCTGATCCGGTCTCCGATTCCATCACGCGGCCCCTTTCTTTTTCGCGGCATCGCGGAACGTCTTGATCAGCGATCGTACATCAACCAGGCTCGCCCACACACCCGTGTACGCAACCGAATAGATCACCGAATGAATCAAGAATGCTACGAGCGGCGAGAGCCCAGATGTGAGCGTCATTCCCGACCATACAACCAGCCCCCCGCCAACGACCAATCCCGCGAGCGCCGGCACGATCGCACCGAACAGCGAGCCCGCCGAGACCGGCGAGCCCTTGCATGCCATGAACACCAGCAAAATAAACATCGCCGACCACGACGCGCTAAACGCGATCGCGACCCCGATGACCCCGAACTGAACACCCACAAAGAACGCCGTGATCATCACCGGCGAACTGATCAACGACCATCGCAACTGGATCGACGTGCGTCCGAGAGCCGTGCAGAGCCACCCCGGCGCGATATTGATCCCCCCAAGCACGGCTGCGGGCCCGAGCCAGCGAAAAATTTCAACAGTCTCGATCCACTGATCTCCCAGCACGACCAGCACAAAGTTTCTGGTGTCGGCAACCACGATCCCCACAATCCCGATCGTCGCAAACGAGATCAACGAGATCGCTTTCAGAAAAAACCTACAGAACCGCTCGGGCTCATCCTGCAACCTGCTGAGCGCCGGCAACACCACGCCATTGAGCGGCGTGTTGATCTGCCTGATCGGCATCAAAAGCAGGTCATAAGACTTCGCATATAAACCGAGCAAGCCCGGCCCGAGTGTCGCCCCAATAACGATATTGTCCATGTTCCGCGTGAAGTAATTCAGCACGCTGAACCCCGTCAGGTTCCCCCCGAACCCCAGCAGTTTCTTGCACTCTCGCAGCGGTGCGTGGGCACCTGGTTGCCAAGGACACATCGCCCAGCACAGGATCGTCGCCGATGCTTCAGTCGTGATCGGCATCGCGACGAGCGCCCAGTATCCGTAGCCGCGAATCGCCATCACGATCGCGACCGTGACCCCGATCACGATCGGCACAACCTCCGTCACCGCGAGCGCGATGAACCTCATATTCCGCTGTAGAATCGCCCGGTGCTGAGACGCCAATCCGCCGAGCAGCACCGGCACCGCAAACCCGATAGTGATCAGCATCAACCTCGGCTCGCCGTACAGCCTGGCAACTAAAGGCGATGCCGCCATCAGCACCGCCATGACTGCCAAACTCAGCCCCGCGTTCAACCAGAACAGCGTCGTGACCTGCTCGCGGGTGATCCGCGGGCTCTGCACGGTTGCCGTGCTCAGCCCCGCGTCTTTGAAGATCATCACAAAGTTTGCGATCGCTACAACCATGGCAACGAGCCCGAAATCCGCGGGCACCAGGATCCGAGCCAGCACCATCGTCGAGCCGATTTTGACCGCGAACTTCACCCCCTGCGATACAAGCATGACACCGCCGCCGCGCACCGCTCGGCCTCGCAAGTCACCCAGCAAGTGTTCCGTGCAGAGCATCTCGTCGGCGGGGCCCGTATCGGCCGCGCTGTCTGGATTGTTGTCCGCGGGCTGGTTGTGTTGCTCGGGTTGCATCAACGCGCAGCCGGTCCTCTGGTTCGATCAACGACCGCTGTACTGACGCTCGTAATACTCGCGATACGCGCCCGATTTCACCCGGCGCCACCAGTCCTCGTTATCGTGATACCATCGGACCGTTCGCTCCAGTCCTTCAGGCCAAGCCGATCGTTCCGCCTTCCAGCCCAGTTCTTTCTGGGCCTTGCCAGATTCGATCGCGTACCGCCGATCGTGCCCGAGCCGATCCTCCACATGCTCGATCATGTCGTGGCCCTTGCCCATCAGATCCAGGATCATGTGCGTGAGTTCCAGGTTCGACCGCTCGTTGTCCGAACCGAGGTTGTACACCTCGCCCGCCTTGCCGCGTTCCAGAGCCGCGAGCATCCCGCGTGCGTGGTCATCGACATGGATCCAATCCCGCACGTTCAGCCCATCCCCATACAGAGGGACTTTCTTGCCCTCCATCAGGTTCGTCACAAACAGCGGGATCACCTTTTCAGGAAACTGGTACGGCCCGAAGTTATTCGAGCAACGCGTGATCCGTACATCCATCCCGAACGTGTGGTGGTACGCATACGCGAAGTGATCGCCCGCCGCCTTGCTCGCCGAGTACACGCTGCTCGTCACGATCGGCGAATCTTCGGTAAACCGGACCTCGGGGTTCTCGAGCGGCAGGCTGCCGTACACCTCGTCGGTGCTGATGTACACAAACGGCGCACCCTCGCCGCCCTGCCCCAGCCGCCACGCATCAAGAAGCGTCTGCGTCCCAAGCGTATTGGCGATCACAAACGGCCTGGGCCCAGAGATAGACCTGTCAACATGGCTCTCGGCCGCGAGATGCAGCACCGCGTCACAACCCTTGATCGCCTCGGCCGCGGTCTCGGGGTCGGAAACATCGCCCTTCAAAAACCTGTACTTCGGATTCCCTTCAAACCCGGATAGGTTCTCAAGGTTCCCCGAATACGAAAGCACGTCGAGATTCACAACCTCATAGTCATCGTGCTCATCGAGCATCAGCCGGATCAGATTCGTCCCGATAAACCCCGCGCCGCCTGTCACCAAAACCCGTTTCATATCCGCTCCCGGTTCATGCCGTTCCGATCTCTGCGATCACCCGGCGTAACTCTTCGTTCCAAGCCGTCGGCTCCCCGACCAACTCGACAGTACGCGACAAATCGAGCACGCTGTAGGCAGGACGCGTCGCGGGCCTCGGAAACTCATCGGTCGTGCACGGCTCGATCGCTGTCGATGCACCGATCGCATCCCTGATCTCGCTCGCAAAGCCGTGCCAGGTGCATTCACCGCCATCGCTCGCGTGGAACGTGCCCCGAGCGCTATTTTTTAAAAGCCCGAGCGTTGTCTTTGCCAACTGTTGCACGCTCGTCGGCCGGCCCCGCTGGTCGGCGACCACCCGCAGCGTGTCGCGGGTCGACATCAGCGATCGCATCGTCAAGACAAAGTTCTTGCCCCAAGGGCCGTAAAGCCAGCTCGTCCGTATCAAAATATGCTCCGCGCCAGATTCGACAAGCAGCCGCTCGCCGGTCGCCTTGGTTCGCCCGTACGCATTGATCGGTGCGATCGGATGATCCGTCGGGTACGGCTCAGTCCCCGCGCCGTCAAACACATAATCGGTACTGAAATGCACACACACAGCGCCGCCGGCTGCGCAGGCACTCGCGAGCCCTCCCACCGCCTCGCCGTTGAGACGGGCCGCGCCTTGTTCGTTGGTTTCAGCGCCGTCAACATCGGTCCAAGCGGCACAATTGATGACCACGCCAAATCGGCCCGATGCGATCGTCGAGAGATCAGCAGCCAAAGTCATATCAAACGAACCGATCCCGGCCTCGGAATCCTCGTTCATATCCACCGCTTCAAACGGCAAGCCCCGGGCTTCCAACTCACGACAGAACGCCGTCCCCAGCATCCCCCCGGCCCCAATCACCAGATACGTTGTTCTTTGATCCGTTGACATCGGTTGCTTCACTCACTCGGCAGGGTTGGATTCGATTTCTATAAAAACAAAAACGGCTGACGACCCGCAGGTTCGAATCGGCTCAAATCATTCCTGATCGCGACGCAGAGTCTACATGACCTGCGCGAGAATTCACTCACCAAACCATACCCCCTGAAAAAGGGTCGAATCCGAAAAAATGCTATGCCCGTAATTCTCCACCAAAACTGGGGGCATGTGATGATCTGCGCTTTACGTTCCGAGATTCCATATCGTTTAAATCAATGAGCGGAATCTCCGATTCGACGGCCGGGTTCAGCAATTAGAAAGCAGCGCCATCCGAGACAAGCACAAGGCTCGAACGCCCGATGACGGTGGTGTGTGCCCGCAACTCGGCATGATCAATCATTGTGCGCGTGCCCCAGACTCTCCGCACACGTTGACTCAAGCGATCGCCTTCCGCATGATTACGCATCAATGAATCGAATCCCCCGGCACAACCACGGATAAATATAGATCCCGGCCCGATCTCGCCATGACACAGACCCGCACACAGACCGCCCCCGATGAGCCCGGCGTGAAAAACGCCCCAATCTCGACGGCCCTCATCTTGAGCGGCGGGCTGAAGTCCCCGGATCTGATGAACCGGTTCGGGTGGCCCCTCTCGTGCCTGCCGCAAACCAAGAACGCGCACGTTATCGACACCTGGTCCGAAGCCTTCAGGGGACTGGGCCTTGACGAAAACTCGGTTTATGTGATGACCGACGCGTTGGGTAAATCGCTTTGGGCGAGATCGGATCGGTCGCCGAATCTGATCGAAGACCAGGCCCCGTATCGGGGGCCAGCCGGCGTACTCCTCGATGCGTTCGAGCACATCGGTCTCGATCGGCCCTGTGTGATTATCGAACACAGCCGGATGCTCGAGTCGCCGGGCCTGCTCGCGGGTCTTGTTGAATCCCACAAATCGGGTGGTCAGGCTATTACGGTCGCTACGAATCCGAACGGGACGTTTTCTGGGATTCTAATCGCCGACCCCGAACCGATCAAAATCATCCCCAGAATAGGGTTCATGGATATCAAAGAACAATGGCTCCCAGCCGCGCACACGAACGGATTGAGTGTTGCACGCGTACCTCTCGATGGATGGTCGTATCAGATCCGGTCGCGATCGGCCTATCTCACGGCCATTCGGAAGATCGGGGGGTTCGGAACACCACTCGATCAGGGTGTGATTGCGCGATCGATTGGGAAGATGATGAATACCCGATACGGGGGTGGGCTTATTACAGATGGCGCGCACGTGGACGCTTCGGCTTCGATCGCTCACTCGGTTGTCTGCCCGGGCGCGGTCGTCGGAGCGCGCGCGATCGTTGTCCGTTCGATCATCGGCCCGGGTGCTGGGGTGATGAATGATGCCGTGGTTGTCGATTCCACGGTGAAAGCTGCCGATGATGAGGGTTAGCGGTAAATGTGCCGGTTTGGAGTAGGGTCGCGATGAAACAGTCCCATTGGGTCCAGATCATAATAATCGCACCGCTTCTGGTTGCGGCGGCGGTCTTTGCGACGCTCGGGATCTGGACCGAAATCTGGCAGAGGGCGTTCAATAACCCGGAAGATTCGCACATTCTGCTCGCGCTCCCCGTCGCGGTCTGGCTGGGCTTTCTACGCCGAACGCGGCTACGCCGTTGGCGGCCCGAGGCTTCATTGCTTGGTCCGGTTTTTATCGCGATCGGCTGGGGGCTGATTCTTGCTGGTTTTTATACAGCGACAGATGTGTTCCAGCACCTCGGCGCATTGCTTGTGGTTGGTGGTGCGATCGTGGCGGTGCTCGGCTTCCGGCTCCCGATGCTTTTGAAACCGAGCCTGATTGCGCTTCTGTTTCTTTTCCCTGTTCCGGGCACATTCCGCCAACACATTGCGATCCCGCTTCAGCACGTGTCTGCGATCATCTCAGAGAACCTACTCACGTTGTTCGGTGTCGCCGTGGAACGCAGCGGGATAGTCCTGATTCTCAATGGTCAGGAAGTCGCGGTCGCCGAGGCCTGCAACGGGATGCGGATGGTGAGTGCTCTTGGGTTGATCACATTCGCGTTCGTGTTTTCGGTCCCGATGCGGACCAATATCCGACTGCTCCTGCTTGTGTTCAGCCCTGTGATCGCGTTGGTCGTCAACATCGTCCGGCTGATACCCACCGCTCTCGCATACGGGTATGCCAAGCCCGATACCGCGGAGCTCGTGCATGACATCGGCGGCTGGGCGGTGCTCGCGCTCGCGCTGGGTCTTCTGTGGGGCTTGCTCGCGTTGCTGCGTTGGCTGGAAGTCCCGGTTGCGCCCTATCCAGTTCCGAAAGTGACGGCATGAACAAAGTTTTCCACATGGTGCTCGCGCCGACGATTTCAGTGGCGATGCTCGGCGTGATGGTCGCCACCAATGCTGCGGGTTCGCTGCGTCGGCTCCCCGAAGTCTCGGCGTACTTTGACCGGGTCGCGGCAGAGATTGAGGCCGTCCCGTTGCAATCGGGCCCTTGGCTCGGCTTGAATATCCCGGTCATCCCCGCGGCTCAAGAACTCCTTCAGCCCAACAAAATCTTGCAGCGCCGGTACACCAACGCTGACACCAACGAATGGTTCGAGTTGCTCATTGTCCACTGCGGCGATGTTCGCGACATGCTCGGACATTACCCCCCGGTGTGTTACAAAGCGAACGGCTGGACACCAGACGGAAAAGAGCCGGTGAAGATACAGATCGGCGAGATCGAGACGAACGCCACCCGGTATTCGTTCTATCGCGAGGCAGATTTCATGCGCGATTCGATCCGAATCGTGAACATCTTTGCGTTGCCCGCGACAGACGGCGAAGGGTTCGGCGAGGATTATGCGATCGTGCGGCGTGCCGGGCGGTACCGCGAACGCGCATTGATGGGCTCGGCACAGATCCAGATCATCGTTCCGGCATCCATCGACGCTGCGCGGCAGCAAGAAATCATTGAAACAGCGGTGTCGCTCGTCGAGCCGGTGTTGCTCGGCGTCGAGAGGGGGCCCAGTTGAACACTCTGCCAACAGGGGCCGACGATCTCTTTGAGGATTCTCTCGGAGATTCTGCGCCTTCGATCAACCCGCTGATGCTCGTGCACCGGGCGCTGCGGGGCCGGTATATCTGGGCGGGCCTGCTCGGGGTTGTGCTCGCGGTTCCGATGGGGATTATTGGGTATATCGCGATCCCCCCGGAGTACACGAGCCGGGCGGTGCTCGAAGCGAAGATGAGTCTACCCAAGGTGATGTACGAGATGGACCTCAACGAATCGATGCCCGCGTTCGAGGCATTCGTTTCGCAGCAGGCATCAGAGCTGTGGAGCGAGCGGGTGCTGAGCAGCGCGATCGACGATCCGGAGTTGAAAAAAGAGGGATGGCCGGCCGCGCCCGAGGGCCTCATCAGGCTCCGTCGAAGTATTGATGTCGATACCCCCAAGCGAGCGAACCAGATTATTTTATATGTGCACGACACAAACCCGAAGGCGGCGCAGGCGGCGGCTCGGGCCATCCTGAAATCGTATACAACGATCCGAGAAGGGAAAGAAGATCAGATGTTCGGCGAGCGGAAGCGGAAGCTTCAGGGTCTCCGAGAAAAGTACCTCCGTGAACGGACTGAAAAACGACAACGCGCTCTCAATCTCGCTCTCGATGCCGCGGGCACCGAAGACATCCAGAAAGTGCAGCTAATCAAGCTCGACCAGGTTTCGGATATCGAAGACCAGGTTCGAGAACTTACGACGTTGATTTCGTTGATGAAGAGCGACGATGAGCCTGAAACCTCAGATGAGGAACAGAGCGAAGCCGAGGACGAGGGCAACGCAGAGGGCAAGAGTGAAACGGGGGGCGAAACGGGAGAGGAGCCGAGTGATGAAGATGCCGATTTGGCCGTCGACCCGCGCCAGTTCGAAGGCGAAGATGACAAGCTCGACCGCTTGGTCAATGATCGCGACCTGCTCAAGCGTCAGCTTGATGCGCTGCTGCTCAATGCGACGACCGAACATCGGCAAGCAAAGCGGCTTGTCCGCGAGATCCAGGTGCTCGAAGCCGAGGTAGCGAATCGGGCCGAGGAACTTGATGAGATCGCATCCGGGAAATCCGGTTTGTCGCCCGGCGGATCGAGTCTGAAAGAGATCGAGACCCGATTGGCCGACCTCGAACGGCAACGGATCAAAACGAAGAATGATCTCGAGAAAATCTCTCAGATTCGGCTCGAAGTCTTTGCGCTCAAACAGGAAGCCGAGCTGGCAGACAGCAGGCTCGAAGACGCTGAAATTCGGATTGAGAGCCTTACAGTCGAGATCAAGGAGCGTACGAAGGGACGGATCCAGGTCGCGCAGCAGCCGGAACGCCCGCTCGAGCCCTCGACGGACCGTCGGATCCCGCTCGCCGGGGCCGGGTTTGTGGGCGGGCTGGGGCTCGGCGTCGGGCTGGTAACCGCGATGGGGTTTGCGTTCCCGCGGGTCCGTGTCGCGGACGACGTGCTCACGGGCCGGGGCGACATTGCGATGCTGGGGATGATCCCGGAGTTTTTGGATGACGGCAGCAGCGACGCGGCCTTGAACGTGCGTGAGTCGTTCCACTTCCTTCGTGTAATTCTCGACGCCCGGACCGCGCAGGGTGCGCTTGTGTGCGGTATCACGAGCCCGACGAGCGGGGATGGTAAAACAACGATCGCGATCCGGCTTGCGCAGTCGTACGCGGCCGCGCGCCGGCGTGTGCTGCTGGTGGATGCGGATCTTGTCGGGCGCGGTGCGACACGATCAATCGGGTTGACTCGCAAGCCGGGGATCGACGCGGAGCACACAAGCATTGACGACGTGGTCGTGCCGCTCGAAGACCTCGGGTTCGACATGATCCCTGCTTCGGACTCTGAGAGCGCATCGGAGAACTTCTGCGGCCAGACCCTGCGTGATCTTATCGACTCTGCGCGCGAGCGATACGACATCATCCTGATCGATTCTGGGCCGATCTTGGGTAGCATCGAGGCGGCGGCGATGACGCCCATGATGGACCAGATCCTGCTGGTGATCTCGCGCGGGCTCGAATCTCGCCTGCTCCGGATGGCAACGGATCGGCTCCGCGAGTTGAACGCCAAGAGCGTTGGTATTATCTTCAACAGGGCGACGACGGTAGACTTCAACCGGAGTTTTGCGCCGCCTTCGAGCACGAGCCGGCGATCATCACAACGCGGCCTGACCACGGCGGCCTTTGCCGTTGCAAGAGAATCCATGAGCTTCCACGGAGACCAGGACAGCGAACGATGAGTTCAACGGCGCCGGCGCGCCAGCGGATCGATGCCGCCATGCGTGATTTTCAACAAAATGCACCAGACGAGCCGCGTGTTTGGGGGGCGACACCCGACGGGCTTCACGACCTTCTGTGGGCTTCGCGATGCGTGCAGGTTGTGCGCCCCGGCATGGTCGGGAGCGTGATCTCGAATGGGCCGGCG
>Ga0316208_1003511_pt1 | contig 11263 bp, 6 predicted proteins | sample 3monopyrite_MG_FD_204944 | JGI IMG/M metagenome (GOLD analysis project Ga0316208, IMG submission 204944) | Microbial mat bacterial communities from mineral coupon in-situ incubated in ocean water Damariscotta River, Maine, United States -... | ecosystem: Environmental > Aquatic > Marine > Coastal... | reverse complement strand
CGGCCGCCGGGTTCAGGCCGATCGTCGCACCGCGTTCGCCGAAAAACTCCGCGCCAGCAAACCAGCACCCCCGGCCGCTGCCCCGGAATCGGAGTCAGGCGAAGACTCAGAATCCTGATTCTGACCTATTTAGGGTGGTCTCATCATCAAATACAAACTCTGAGCCCGCATCAATGCGGGCTTTTTTTCTCGATATATTCAATCACACCGAGAATCCCATTCGTTATGGGTATAAATACGGTATATTCGTTTATGCTTGCTGGTGATAACGCCATGCCCGGAGAGATCAATCTATCCGATGGAGTGCTCGGGGCTCTCTTCAAAACAGACCCGGCCGTCGGTTTCGCTATCTGTGACATCGATGGCAAAGTCCAGTTTGTCAATGACAGATCGGCCAAGATATTTACCCAAGGCTCGGCCGCAGAAGCAACCGGAAAAACTCTTACACAGCTCCTGGGCACAGAGTGGGCGGGCGAACGTCTCGAGATGTTCAAACAGATCTGCAAATCGGGCCGTCCGATCATCAGCCGGCACATCCTCAACGGCAAGCAGATCCAGAGCACGATCAGATGCCTGAACGAGCCCTGCGATGAAAACCCCATATTTTCTATCATGACAATGGAGGGCATTCAAGAGCCCACAAACCCCGAAGAGTACGACATCATCGAGAGCGGCCTGATCCACCTTGGCCCGCTGGATACGCTCACCCGCCGAGAAATCGAAGTCCTCTCCCTCATCGGCCACGGGATGACTTCCAAAGACATCGGAACCGCCCTGCACCGCTCGACACGAACCATCGAACAGCACTGCGATTCGATCAGGCAAAAACTCAAAGGCGCGACCCGGATCCAACTCGCAAAGTTCGCCCACGCCGCCCGGCTAGAACTCAAAGATGCCGAACTCACAAGGCTCTAGGTCCGCGCAAACTCAGATCCCTGCCAAGACGCAAATCTCAACCCCCGGCCGATTTCGCCCTGTACCCAAACCCAACTAAGCGTGCAACCACCACCTCACGGTGATCGCCTTGCAACACAATCTCCGGCCCATCTTTCCCCTTCCCAAGCCCGCCTCCTGTGCCCAGCGATGTGCGCAGAATCTTAAGCAAAGGCTTGAGCCCAACCGACCCCGGCTCAGGGCTCGCCCGGATCTCTGCGATCACCGTCGCCCAAGATCCCCTGCGCTTCTCACGCCGCACCCTGGGCGATTGTTCCGAAGGCGGACAAGCATTCCCAGCGTCATCGGTCGGGCACTCACACTCACCTCGGCCGCAGAATTGGCACGTCACAGGCTGTTCAAAAGATGTCCCAGCAAAGAGTCCAGTCATGCCAGACCCTAGGACATCAGAGATTGCCAAATGCCCCGATCGGCTATGCACCCCGCATCATCAATCCATTCTTGTTTCCCAAAACACGCCCCAATGTGGATGATGGACCATCGCGGGCCGGATACCATGGCTGCGTGATTGATCAACTCAACAAACTCGAATCCGACGCGATCTCGGCCATCGACGGATGCACCGACGCCGAGTCGCTCGAAGCATGGCGCGTCGGATATCTCGGCTCCAAGGGCAAACTCAAAGGCCTGATGCCGCTGATGCGGGATGTGCCCAAAGAACAAAAAGGCCAAGTCGGCAAACGCCTCAACGAAATCAAAGACAAACTCGAAGCCGCGCTCGCCGCCCGCGCCGGCTCAGATTCACCCACAAAAAAACCCGACGGCCCCGCTCTGGATATCACCGAACCGGGCACCGTCGCGTCGGCCCACGTCGGCCGCCGTCACATCATCAGCCGGGTAATAGATGAACTCACCGAAGTCTTCGGCCGGATGGGCTTCGTCGTCGCCGAAGGCCCCGAGCTCGAAGACGACGAGCACAACTTCATCAAACTCAATATCCCCCCAGAGCACCCCGCCCGCGATCCCATCGACAATTTCTACGTCGATAACCCCGATGCCGTTTCCATCCCCAGAATGCTCCGCAGCCAGACCTCAACGGTCCAGATCCGAACGATGGAGCGCGTCGTCGCCGAAGGGTCCGGCCCGCCGATCAAGATCATCAGCCCGGGCCGCGTCTATCGCCCCGATACCGTCGATGCCACGCACTCGTTCATGTTCCATCAGATCGAGGGGCTCTACATCGATCGCGGCGTCACCATGATCGACCTCAAAACCACACTCAACCAGTTCGCCCGCGCCTACTTCGGCCAAGACGCCGACATCAGGCTCCGCCCAAGTTTCTTCCCCTTCACAGAGCCCAGCGCCGAACTCGACATGATGATCGCACTCAAGCCGGGCGACGAGCCTAAGTGGATCGAACTCGGCGGCTGCGGGATGGTCGATCCGAATGTACTGAAAGCCTGCGGCATCGATCCCGAACAATGGACGGGCTTCGCGTTCGGATTCGGCATCGAACGCATCGCGATGGGCCGGTACGGCATCCCGGATATCCGTATGCTCTTCGAAAACGATGTGCGGTTCCTCGCACAACTCTAGATTGCAATTGGGGGGATACCAATGGACGGTGAGTTTCAACAAGACGGTATGACGGATATCGCACCCGCAGGCTGGCCAAAGGCGATCGGTGTCCTGAGCATGGTCTTTGGGATACTGGGCATAACCTGCGGCGTACTCGGGCTCGGCATGTTGGCTTTCTTCGGCAGTGTCATGGGGAATGTGATGAGCGGTCAGCTCGGGCCCAACACGCCTCCGCCGCCGTTCACTCCCCCAATGGACGCGTTTCTAATCGTTACTTCTGCGATCGGTTTCATGCTCAACGGCCTATTGATCTTTGCGGGGGTTCAGTTGATGCGCCGTCGCCAAGCCGGGCGGTCGCTACACCTCGTCTATGCGGTCGTCGGTGTCTTTATTGCGTTCATCGGTTCGTATGTTGGGTTTCGGGGTCAGCAAGCCCAATCGACCGCGATGCAGGCCTGGATCACCCAGTACGGCGAGTCATCCGATACCGCCAAGCAGATCAAACAATCACAGCAACAACAAGCACAGTTCCAAGGAACGGTACAGATCGCCAGCATGATGGGCGGCCTGGGACTCACCCTCGCATGGCCCGTCTTCTGCATAGTCTGGTTCGGCATGGCAAAGAAAGTTGTCCCGCCCGACTACGAGTTCTAGCGAATCAACGAGATATTGCACCACATGCGCCACGGCCAATTTGGCCGTGCATGTACGCTGTGCTATATTCCCGTGCCACAGACCCGTCTTCGGGTCAGTGTTTCTCGCCGGGTGCCACGACTCGCCGTCTTCGGCGCAATCGTGTCTTCGTGAATCTCGTCAACGGCATTATTCTTCGCATGTGCCACGGCCATCTTGGCCGTGCGGATCTAAGAAACACGTTAAGAATCCGTCCCCATTCAATGGCCAACCAACATTGTCCGAATCCTGAATGGAACTACGCAATCAATGCGCTCACCCCGGCCAAGCAGCATTATCAAGCAATCGCACCGCCGTCGGCTCCGCCTCAATCACCGCCGCCACAATCACCCTGCCCGGCCTCCCCGGCTGATACGGCCCAAGCGTCTGCGCATCACGCACAACCGCATAATCCGGCGTCCCGATCCCATGGTGCCGAAACACAGCAAGCATCGATGCCTCCGCAGCTTCGGGCGTCGTTTCGAGTTGTGCCGCCTTGAGCGCACGATTCAATGAAAGCGCCTGCTCACGCCGAGATTCCGGCAAAAACCGATTCCGGCTCGACATCGCCAGCCCATCAGATTCACGAACCGTCGCACTCGCGATAACATCAATACCGGACCGATCTTCAGCAGCCATCGCGCGGACAACCGTGTACTGCTGCCAGTCTTTTTCACCAAAGATCGCCGCGGCCGGTTTCGCAAGTTCAAACAGCCGACGCACAACCTGGCAGACACCCTCAAAGTGCCCCGGCCGGTGCGCATCTTCGAGCCCCTTCCCAATCGCCGAATCCGGCATCGGCCTGTGAACCTGCGGTTCATCGGGCGGATACACGGCCCCCGTGCTCGGCGCAAATACCGTCGAAGCCCCGGCCTGTGCGCACTTCTTGATATCATCTTGCAGCACCCGCGCATACCGATCATAATCCGCAGCGACATCAAACTGCGTCGGATTCACAAAGATCGATACCGTGCAGCCCGCGCACAAATCGCGTTCTTTCGCGACTTCCACGGCCCGCCGAACCAGCGCGATATGCCCCTCATGAAGTGCCCCCATAGTGGGCACAAGAACAGACCGCTGGGCCGACTCCGGGAACGATTGGTTTTCTGTAATAACGCGCATCGAGCAATCAGGATAGCGATCTGACGGCTCCAAGATCAGGGCTCATCGTCTTGGTCGATATCGCTCGTAGCAAGTTTCGCAACATACCCCGATCTGAGCGCACCGAGACGGTCGAGCAGCCGCCGGCTCGAACCGCTGAGCGTGTCCGCATCTTCGAGCGGCCGGATCGCCTCATCGAGCAACGCGATCGCTCCCGAGTAATCCTTTTCAAGACTCAAAGCGCGCGCATGCTGCGCAAACAACATCGCCGTCTTATTCCCAGTGAGCACGACGGCCCGCTCGATGGCAACAACCATCGCCCGCGGATTGTTTTTCTCATACTCGATATCCGCAAGTTTGGATGCGACACTCGACACCGCGTTGTGATACCGGCTCGGCAAGCCGTCGATCTCCGCCCGGCGTTCGGCCTCGGCAAGGCAACGATTGTGCGCACGCCCCTGTGCATCGGCATCGCCCAGCCGCCAGTGCGCATAGCCCAGCCAATACGAAGCCCGGAACAGGTCTTCGATCAACTCGGTGTCCGCCGGGTCCCGATCACTCGCCGAAGTCAGCACATCCATAGCAGACTCAAACCCCGGCACCGCCTGCTCATAAAAAACCGAGGCTTCTTGCGGACGTTCACGCCGAAGCCCACCCGCTCTGGTGTACAGGCTCCGGGCGAGTTTGTAGTGGGCGATTCCGACCATCCGCTCGGCGTGGATGTTGAGCGGGTCAGATTCGTACCACGTCTGTGCCGAGTCTAAAAATGCGACGGCGTACGCCCGGGCCTGCTCGGCGTTGCCGGCTTTGAGCGCAAGATCCGCGGCATTCTCGAACGCGCGTGTAAAATCAGCCAGCGCCCTGCCCGAGAACGGATCTGCTGTCCGCGCGCGCTCAGCGAGGGTTCTCATCTCTTCAAAGTAGGGCCTCGCATCATCGAACCGGCGGAGATCCATGTGCGCACGCCCCGTGCGTTCGATCGCCATGATCAGCCGGTGCTGGGCCTCGGCATTTTCTGGGATTGCCGCGATGATCCGCCGGCGGAGCGAGAGCGAAGTCTGGAGTTCGGCGAGTTCGGTCTTGGCGTCGCCCCGCTTGTCGGCGAGCACGCCGAGCTGTTCGTGCGCATGGGCGAGCGATCGAATCGCATCAAGATTCCCCGGTTCCGCTTTGAGCGCACCACCTGCGAGGCTGACAGCCAAATCAAACTCGGCCTCCGCGTCGTCATAGCGTGCGCGAAAAAGATGGACCAGAGCGGCTTGGATGAGCGCATCGGCGTAGACAGGTTTGAGTGAAACAGGGGCGTTTGACGGTGCAAAGATGCGCGCACATTTGTCGATAATCTCGGTCGCGGCCGCGAGGGCCGCGTCGCGGTCGCCGATCTGGCGGTACGCCTCGGCCAACTCGACGCCCGCCATGAGTTTGAGTTCATCGGTGTCGGGCTCGCCGGCGAGCAGTTCGCGTGCGCGCTCAAGCGCGGTCACGCCGCGCTGGGCGGAGTTCTGCCCTTTGGCCGCGAGCACCCCGATTCGGAAATACTGCTCGGCGAGATCACGCTTGAGACGGGGATCATCCGGGAACGATTTTTCGAGTGATTCGATCGCTTCGAGCATGGCTCTTGACAGAACATCCCGCGCCGCTGTGGCGCCCGGGAGGCTCTCGATCTTTTCATAGAGCGTGTCTTCTATAAAGAACATTCTGCGGAGTTGCGTGTAGCGCATCTCGGCGGCTTCGCGGGCTTCGCGTTCGGCTGCCTCGGCTTCCTGCGCGGCGACGAGCGCGATCGCTTCATTCTGTCTCGCCGATTCGGCGTTCCGCCAGCCCCAAGATGTCGAAATAATCCCAATGGTCAGAATCAAAAGGATGACGGCCGCGGCGGAGACTGCCGCTTTATTCCGGCGGAGGAACTTCCCGGCGCGGTATCCGAAGGTGGGGGCGCGGGCCGTGACGGTCTGACCGTCGAGGTGGCGCACAAGATCGTCCGCGAGTGCCTGCGCGGTGGAATAGCGGCGCTGCGCACTTTTGCGCATCGACATGAGGATGACATTATCGAGGTCGCCGGTGAGGCGCTTTTTCAGCCGGGTGCTCTGCGCTTCTCGGCGCTTGGCGATCTCGTTAGCGGTGACGGTTTCCATCTCGCCCTTGGCGGTGTGGCGAGTGACCGCGGAAAGGACCGCGGTGCTGGGGCGCTTTGGTTCTTCTTCGCAGATGATGCGGACGGCCTCTGCGTGGACTCGCCGTTCGATCTGATAAGGGCGGTGCCCGGTGAGCAGTTCATACAGGATGACGCCCAGCGCATAGACATCGGAGGCCGTGGTGATCTGGTGGCCCTGCACCTGCTCGGGGCTCGCGTATTCATACGTCATAATGCGCTGGTCGGGGCGCGTGAGTGCGGGGAGCCCAAGGAGCCCGGGATTGAGCAGTTTCGCGATGCCGAAATCGAGGAGTTTGGGCTCGCCCTGCGGCGTTACAAGAATGTTGTTGGGCTTGAGATCGCGGTGCACGATCAGGTTCTGGTGTGCGTAATGAACAGCCCCGCAGACCTTGGTGAACAAGCGCACACGCTCGGCCACGTTGAGGCTGTGCTCATCGCAATAGGCATCGATTGGGATACCCTGAACGTGCTCCATGACAAAGAACGGTCGGCCGTCTTCGGTCGCGCCCGCGTCGAACAGCCGCGCTATGTTGGGATGATTGAGGGCACCGAGGACCTGGCGTTCGAGTTTGAATCGTTCGATGAGCTCGTCGGTATCCATGCCGCGGCGCATGACCTTGATCGCGACGTGCTTCTGGAATCGGTCGTCTAGTCGTTGGGCCTGATAGACGGTGCCCATGCCGCCTCGGCCGATCTGGCCCATGACGCTGTAGCCAGGGATTGATTCGGGTTCTTGCGCCAAGATGGGTGTGCCAGACATCGCGGATGAGCCGGACCCGCTGGGATGTGGCTTGTTTTGATCGTGAGCAACAGTCTCGGCTTCTGGGTCGGAGTCTTGGTGAGGCTGTATATTTCTTGGAACCTGCCCGCCGGTCGGTGGTGTGTAGGGAACCGTGGGTTCTCCACACGAATCGCCCGGCGGCGTGTCCCGATCGTTATCGGGCTGATCATCGGGTGTGCGGGGTTCATCGGTCATCGTGTTTACCGTAGCGTCGTCGGTGCTGCTCCAAGTGGGTTCATCCGTTGGTTGTTCGGGCCGCGGGTGGGTTGTGCTTCGGTCGTTGAGGTCTGGAAAGATATGGCCCGGGATATTTTGCGTGAGTCTGGGGCGGTTTTTTTCGCCCCTTGATAGTGGCCTCATTGAATAAGCGATGAACGAGCGTTGGACTCACCCGATCACTCTGGTAACCTGAACGCGGGGAGTTTCAGGGTCGGCCGAGTGAATCTGTCAGGGCCGAGCAGGGAAGTAGAGAGTACATGAATCCATCGAAAGAGATACGCCGCGCGTGCGCGACCCGGGTGTCGCCGATCGCTGGTTTTTCTGCCGCGGCGATTGTGGCGCTATTCGCAGGGACCGCGATCGGGCAAGATTGCGACGGCGACGGCATCGCCGACGCGTTGCAGACGTTCAGGTGGAATGCGAACGTTGCGAGTTTCTGGGGTTCTCCCAACAACTGGCAGAGCCAGAGCCCGGGGATTCCAGGCGCGACATCATTGGCAATCTTCGATGGCAGCAATGGGTTTGGCACGCCGCCGTTTTCTGTGTTTATGGATGGGTTTACATCTGTGCGCGGCCTGAGTGTGCTCGATTCTGATACGAGTTTCGATCTGGGCGGGAGTCAGTTTTCGGTGACGGGAACGCTGGCGAATTGCCGAGAGTTTCTGCTCGGCGGCGAACTCGGTGCGAAGTTGACGATCTCGGGTGTCGGACAATTTGATATTGCCAGAGGCGTGATCGGTGACCAGCCGGGGGTCGCGGGCAGGCTCGTCATGGACGGCTTCAATGGGCCGATGCAGCTCCGGCATACGAGCCTTGCGCCGTTGGTTGTCGGGCAAGCCGGCTCTGGGTTTGTTGACCTGATCGAGGCGAGCTTTGTACACGACGGCCCGCTGATCATCGGATCTAAAGAGGGTTCCGATGGTACGTTCACGGCGATGGGCCTGAGCACTGTGCTCCTGAGCGACGAAGCACCCAGCAATGTTATCGTGGGTTTCCAGGGCGACGGGCTGCTTCAGTTCGCGTACAACTCGGTCCTTTCATCCAGCAGCCCGTTCTCGCTTCGGATTGGGAGCGGCGCAAGCGGCACGGGCGAAGTGCTTTTTATAGGGCTCGCGCAGCAGCAGAATTTTTCGGTTTCGTTTCTCGAAATCGGCGGGCTCGGCGTCGGCCGACTCGGTATCGAGCAAGGCTCAAATGTCTTGATGAACGCAACGTCAGATGTTGCGTTGGGGCTCAGCCAGGGCTCGCGCGGCGATGCGGAGATTCTCAATTTCTCGCAATGGACGATCAACGGTGCCGGGCTCGATGTCGGCCCGGGAGGCCGAGGCGAACTCGGGATCGGCGAAGGGTCTGATGTCTTTATCAATCTGGGGACTCAGGTCTTTGTTGATGGGGTAGTGAAGGGTTCGGGCTTGCTGGCGGGCGATATTGAACTCATCGGCGGGGAGATCCGGCCCACCGATGAATACGCCGAGTTTGCCGACAGGCAGACTCTCCAGATCAACGGGAATCTGGCGTTCTCTGGGTTGAACCCCGCGACGGGCTTAGTTGAATCCGGGCGTATGGTCTACACACTCATCTCGGCGAGCGCACAAGATTCGATGTCGGCCGTGGTTTCAGGATCGACTTCGCTCGACGGGACACTTCGGGTCATCGTGCCGGTGGGTGTTATACCCGGTGCTTCGGTGCAGTATCCGGTCGTAGAGAGCTCAACGATGACCGGCACCTTCGCCGGCGTGCAATCGCCGGTGCTCGGCGGGAATGTCATCGCTCTGCCCGTCTATTCTGGCGCGGGCGATGTATCCGTCAAGTTTATAAAAAACGAAACACCAGAATCATTCTTGGGCTTGTCTCAGAACCTGTTTGTCGAGGGCGATATCGTCGACGCGGTTGTCACCGACATCAACGGCGACGGCTTCCCCGATCTTGTCACGCTCGCTGAGAAAGCGCCCGGGACCAACGGCGAGATCAGAGTCACGCTAAACCTTGGGGTCACGGCCGCGGGCGGATGGCTCGGGTTCTCGCAAACCTCAGCACTCTTCGACAGCCTGGGAGACCTGCCAAAGTCACTCACAATCGGTGACATGAACGGCGACAACCTGCCCGACTTAGTCATAATGAACACCGGGCCCGCGTCGAGACAGGTGCGGATCCGGCTCAACTCGCAGGTGCAGCCGGGCGATTTTTCGCAGGTTGATCAAAGAATCATCACCGTGAACGGCACGCCTGCGGATATCGCACTCGCAGACATCTCCGGCAACGGGATGCTCGACGTTATCACCGTGTTCGACCGCGCCACACGCGGCCCGACAGACGGCGGCGTGCAGGTCTCCGAGAACGACGGCGCCGGCTTCGACGACAGCGAAGGCGACACCGGGGACGACCCGGGCAGCGTCGACACGATGGGCGGCGAGTACACCCCCAGCGGCGTCGCGGTCTCATCCAAGGGCACCGATTCGATGTACCTCTACGGCACCGGCTTACTCAATCGTGGCACGGTCTTCCCGCTGTTCCTCTCGCAAAAAATCCCCGTCGGGCGAGATCCCGATTCGATCTTCACCGCAGATCTGACAGGCGACGGGCTCGATGATGTCATATCGAGCGACGGCAAAAGCGGGACGATCTCGGTGCTCGTGGCTCAGGATTCCGGTGAATTGCTCTACCGCGACGCGATCTCTCTGAACGCCGGTTCCACGCCGTTCGAGGCTGTGCCCGGCTCGGTCGTAGCGATCGATGTCAACGACGATCAAAGGCTCGATCTAGTCTTCACCGCGCGGGATGCGATGGGACAGGTCGGCGTCCGCAGGATCCTCAACATCGGCCAGGGCGATTCGGGCGAACGGCTGTTCTCAGACAGCCTGCCCATGCCAGAATCCAACGGCAACACGCCGCGGGTACTCGCCGTGGCAGACCTAGATCAAGACGGCAGCGATGATCTTGTCATTGTGCGTGCGCCGATGAACGGCCCGACCATCTCATCCCTGACTGTGCCCGTGCCCCAAGGCTGCAACGCCGCGGACCTTTCGACACCGCTGGGTGTTCTCGATCTCTCAGATATCTCGGCGTTCATTGCCGGGTTCACCGGCATGGATCCCATCGCGGATCTCGCCGCACCGTTCGGCGTCTTCGATCTGGCCGATCTCGGTGTGTTTACGACCGAGTTCCTCAACGGTTGTCCGTAAGATTTCTGACCTCAGAAATGAAAAAGCCGCCGGGAACCCCGGCGGCTTTTCTCTTCAATATTTCTAGCCAATCGACTCAGGGCGAGGTCGCGACCATGAGATCACGGAACTGTTCAACATCCCGTTCGTCGATGATCCCATCGCCGTTGATGTCGCTCGATTCATCCTTGCTCTGATAATTCCCGAGGAACGTATCGAAGTCGGCCGCATCGATCGCGCCGTCACCGTTGTCGTCGTACCGGCGGACAAACTCGCTGCGTGTTCTTTGATCGAACCGGTCGAGGTACGCCTTGTACGACTCGTCGAGATTCAATTCACCGTCGCCGTCCGCGTCGTATTTTTTGATGGTCTGCTGCCAGCCGCCCCCGGCTTGACCATCGCGTCCCCTGGAAAAACGATCCCGCGCGGCCTGATTCTCGGCATCAGAAAGCACGCCGTCGCCGTCGGCATCGAACCGTTCGACCATGCGGATCTGGCGTTCCATGCGCCGGGCCTCAATCTCGGCCTCGGCGTTGAGCCGTTCTTCTTCGTTGAGCACACCGTCGCCGTCTGCATCGAAGCGCTCGGTCATCCGCTCAAGCTGCCGCTGGTCACGCATCTCGCGCATTGATTGACGCATCGCATCACGTTCCGAGTCAGAGATGGTCCCATCCCCATCCGTATCAAAGCGTTCCATAAATC
>Ga0316208_1003510_pt1 | contig 11263 bp, 11 predicted proteins | sample 3monopyrite_MG_FD_204944 | JGI IMG/M metagenome (GOLD analysis project Ga0316208, IMG submission 204944) | Microbial mat bacterial communities from mineral coupon in-situ incubated in ocean water Damariscotta River, Maine, United States -... | ecosystem: Environmental > Aquatic > Marine >... | reverse complement strand
CACGGAGGTGGCATAACCAAGGTGTCTATGAAACCGGGGCAAGGTCAGGAGGCAAGAGAGCTTGAATGCCTCCATTAACATAAACCCATTGACTGTAGTCGATGTCCAAATCGCTGGATCCAGCGGAGCCAGTCGCTAAATTGAATGCAATTGAAACCTCTTCGCCAGTCCCAGTTCCTGGCAACGCAGACACCATCGGCCTACGGCGAGCAACCGTAGTCATAGGATTAACAGTATTGAAAACCTTCCCGACTTCTTGCTGCCATAAATTTGTGCCTGGGTTTTTTTTCCAATACTCGAGGCGTATCCTTCCATGAACATTCGGCGCTACGACCTGCTGTCCTTCGTAAGCCACCCAAAATGCATTATCCTCGCCTGAAGGGGCAAGATCGGGCAACACTAAGCCACCCGCGGTGGTTCCGCCTGGCCCCGATGGGCCATCGATGGGAATGTTATCCCGCAATACCGTTGGAGAAGAAGAGTCAATTGAGAATCCATTGAGCGAGCATGTAACTAACGTCAATTCAAACAATCTAGTGTTGTCACCGGTAAAATCGCCAAAATCGACCTGCCGCGGATACACAACTCCTACGGTTGGTAGCCCTCCCATTGGTTGTTCCAGAACAACGGCATCAGCTACTCCTGTGCATTCACGAGTAAAATAATTGAGGTCCAACGGGTACCCTAGGCCGCCTGAAGAACCAATTATTGAAACTGCGGAGCCGTTTCGCTCGAGCCAAGCACATTCCAGAACTGACGGCTCTTCTCTCTGATTTGGAAAATCGTAATTCCGGTTATATCTCCTAGTCCAAGTAACAAAAAATTTATCCTCTACAGCGATAACATCCGGACGCTCACACTTCACATTCTGTTGAGTGAGAAGTGGAATCACCGAATGATCAACACTTCCTATTAATATTCTTTCAAGTAACACCCAAGAATCTTGCGCGGGAGAAGCGCCGGGAACAAATTGAAAATAAACGACTTCAGCCTGCTTGAGGCCCGATGAAATGTCATTCCGCGAGGAGTGGTAGGCTACCACGATATCACCTACGCTATTCATCGCAATAGTCGCGTGATCAGCATCTCTGTTCAACGGTCCCCAAGTGGAGCCGCCCAGTAGGTCAATTTCGAGTGAACCTCCTCTTGTTACTGTTGTTGATTGCCCGAAAATCGGAGTAGAACTCAAGAGGAATAGCATAACAATAAGCTTTATTACCATGCCCCACCCAAACACAGCGCAATCATGTTGTCAAGTCGGTTCCCCAGGATTTTTTACTTGCTTCACGCAGATTAGGGTAGACTTTGCCTAAATGCGTTTTATCCTGGCGATTTTTTTGGTGCACTTGGGGTTTGCCCGGACGGTCGAAGCCCAAAATTTGCTTGCCACCGACCTTTTGACCGGTGATTTGTATTCCGTGGATTGCACTAGTGGGGAACTCTCCTTGATTCGGAGTCAGCCCTGGTCCATTCAGATATGGTCCGGACTTGCTGCCGACAGCACCGGTAGGGTCATTCTGGAGACCTATCTTCTACAGCAACCGGGGGTATCAGAAATTCATGAAGTAAATCCAGCCACTGGACAACTTACACTGTTGACAACTGTACTCCAGGATGGAATCAATGCCATTGCATTTGGGCCAGGCGATGTTCTGTATGCCGCAATCGACTTGAATTACCCAACCAATCCGCAGGATTTCAGGCTATTTACGATAGATTTACAGTTGGGAACTTTACAGGAAATTGGCCCGATGGGTTTGGATTTTATAGGCACCATGGATTTTGATGGATCTGAAATGTATGCATGGTCTGGGTTCAACGGAGTGTCTCGAGTGGATTTGGCCACAGGGCAAACCACAGACGTAAATCCAAATTTTTTAGGAAACCAAGGGCTATCCCTATCACAATGTTTTAGCGATAACGGGGCCCTATTCACACTCAACTCTGAGCTCTGGATTGCTGATTCGGCGAGTGGGGTTCAATCCTATATTGGGCCCGTTTCGACTCAGGTCATTTTTGGCGGAGTGGAATTTATCCCGGGGCCAGAACAAGTAGTGTCGATTTGGCTGAGTGATCAAGTAGGAAAACCTTCCTTCCTGGAATGTCGGGGTGCCACACCAGGTGCGCAGGTGGCGGTGTTCTATTCGCATCAGCCTATTGGGCAAACGGTTATCCCCAATGGCTTTCCGTGTTCCGGCAGCACTTTGGATTTGAATTCAGCCAAGCTCAAGTTGGCCGGCATGATTACCGCCGACGCCCAAGGCTCCTTCAGCCTAGGCCCGAAGGTCTTGCCACAGCAAGCGCTCTATAGCTTGCAACTGCAAGCACTCGACCTCAGTAGCTGCACCACCAGCAACCCGATTACGGTCGCGTTTTAAGCCGCGTCGTGGCGCAGCAGGGTGAAGGCTAAGTCGGCGGCAGGCGCGCCGCCGAGGAAGGCGCTGAGTTTGGCTTCCATCGCTTCGAGGCCTTCGTGGATGGCGATTTTCGCCAGCTGGTAGACCCCGGATTCGCCGAGCTCTTTGCCGGAAGGCGAAACGCATTCGAATGCGGCTGGGCTGAATAGGAACAGGGCGTCGCCGGGAGCGAGCTGGAGGTTCATGTTCTCCAAGGAGGAGCGGAAGATCGGCCCCTTATCGAAACCCAGGGCGATGCCATTGGGTTGGAGTTTGCGCAGTTGGCCGCTGGCGGCTTCGAAGCGCACGGCCGGAGCTTGTAGACCTGCTGAAACCAAAGTGACTTCGTTGGTGTCGGGCTGGGCCGCCGCAACGGTCACCGCGCAGTACAAACCGCGCGCTAAGTCGCGGTGCAAACTGGTGTTGGCGGCGTCGCAGGCGACGGCTGGTTCGGAACCGCCGAGTAGACCACTACGCAAATAAGCGCGCGACATGGCCATCAGCAAAGCGCCGGGCATACCTTCGGCAGCGGGCGCACCGACTACGGTGATCAAACGGCCATCGGCATCTTGCATGGCGTCGACAAAATCGCCACTGCCAGCGCCATCGGCTTCGACCAGCAAAGTGCCGACAGTCCAACCCGCGGGTGGGTCGATGGGCATGGGTTTGAGGTGCCGGCGCAGCTCGCGCAGGTTTTCCTGTTCGGCTTCGGAAGCCGCCAATGCCTCTTCGGTGGATTGACTCTCGACTAAATCATCGACCATGCGCTCGACCGCAATCGACAGGTGCGCAACTTCGCGCGCGGCATCGCGGCCGCGAATCTTGCGGTCGAAACGGCCGCGGCTAATCGCCAGCACATCTTCGACCATTTCATTCAGCGGAGCCGCCAAACGCTTGGCGGTAAAGGCGCCCATCATGACCACCACCGCGGCCAAGCCGCCGCAGGTGAGCACAATCAAAATCAGAATGCGCGAGGCGGTGTCGTAGTCATCGTTGGCGGGCGCGTAAAAAGTGCGCGTTTCGCCTGGCACGCCATTGACGGTCGGGCTTGACACCAACAGCACCTTGGAATCTTGGGTGGTGCCTTGCACTTCGATCGCGCCATTGCCCACCTGCACCGGCATGTCGTTGCCAGCGGTGTAGGACTTCATGGTCATGCTGCCGCGGCGCGCTTGGTTGGCTTCTAGGCGGGCGGTTTCGGCTGCCACTTCGACTTGCGCGGCGGTGACGACATCGCCCTCGATGCTGTCGATGCCCTTGAGTAACAGCAGTGCGGCAACGGCCGCGACCACACTAGCCAACAGGCCTAGGCCGAGGGTGAAGCGGGCAGCGATTCCAAGGCCGCCCGGGCGACGGGTGCCTTCGCTCAAGTGGCGAGCAGGTCGGGAAGAGCCATGCGCAGAAGAATCAGGGAGACCAGGGCGTAGACCCCGGCCACGAGGTCATCTACCACAATACCCCAACCGCTCGGCAGTTTCTCTAAGCGCCGGGCCGGCCATGGCTTGACGATATCGAATAGGCGGAAGAGGAAGAAGCCCGCGATGAGGCCGGGCCAGCCGGGGAACACGGGGACCGCCACCGCGACCAGGTAACCGGCGACTTCATCGATGACGAACTGGCCAGGGTCTTTGCGCCCCCAGCGCCGCTCGGACCAGCGCCCGCAAGCCACCCCGAGCAGGCTGATGACGACCATGAGCCCGAGAATCAGGGGTAGATAATGTTCCGGCCAGGTCCAGCCCACTGCCGCGGCCACCGCAACACCGCCGAGGGTGCCGAAGGTACCGGAAGCGACCGGCGCATGGCCGAGGCCACAGCTAGTGACATAGCATTCGATCAGAAAGTCTTTGAGCTTGGCCATGGTTTAGTCGCGGGTTTGCAGCATCGAGTAAGCAAGGAGCAGAATCCGTTCGGCGCCGCCACGTTCAAAATCGACGACCACGCGAGCGTTGACGCCGTGACCCTGGATGCGCGAGACGGTGCCATCGCCAAAGACCGGGTGGGTCACGAGATCGCCGGCGGCAAAGGGCAGATCTTCGGTGGATTCTTCGAGTTCCTCGGCGGCGCCGTCTTCGAAGCGCGCGGTTGGAGAGGTGGCTTTGGGTTCGGCGCTTCCACCGCTTCCGGCGCTTCCAGCACTGGGCGTGAAGAAGTCTTCGAGGGCCGGGGCGTCGGAGAACTCGCGGTCGATGATGTCGAGTTCGGGTGGCTTCTGCTGTTCACTCGGCACACGCCGACGCCATTCGGGCATGCCAAAGCCGCGGCCCGGCAGCTTGCCATCGACCAGTTCTTCGGGAAGTTCGCGCAGGAATCGCGAGGGCTCGGTTGGCCCGGGCGAAGCGGTTCGGAAACGACGCCGTGCCAAACTCAACAACAGCTCTTCACGTGCGCGAGTGAGCGCTACGTAAAACAGGCGCCGCTCTTCTTCGAGGCCTTCGTCTTCTTCAAAAGAACGCGCGTGCGGGAACAAGCCTTCTTCCAAACCGACCACCGCCACGCGGTCAAACTCTAGACCCTTGGCGGCGTGGACCGTCATCAGGGAAATGCGTTCGGCTTCTGCGGACCAACGGTCGACGTCGGTCAGCAGCGAGATCTCTTCGAGGAAACCGCGCAAACCGCCGTCTTCGCGTTGGTCGTACTCTTCAGCAAAGGCCAAGAGTTCGTCGATGTTCTCGCCACGGTCGACATCTTCGGTGGCCTCCATCGCTTCGGCGAAACGGCGATAACCACTGCGCTCGATGATCAAACGCAAAGAGGCTTCGGCGTGCTTGGTGTCGTCGGAGATGTCTTCGAGCAACTTCAAAAACGACAGCAAGCCTTTGCGCCCAGGGCCACGCACACTCGCGCGTACTTCTTCGCGCTTGAGAATCTGCACTAAGGGTTCATCGTGCTCTTCGGCGAAGGCGTGCAAACGGTCCACCGTCTTTTGCCCGATGCCCCGCGCCGGCACATTCAAGATGCGCGTGCATGCAGAGTCATCGCGCGGGTTCACGGCAAGGCGCGCATAGCTGACCAAGTCTTTGATTTCGCGGCGCTCGAAGAAGCTCAGGCCACCCACCACCTGATACGGCACCTGCAAACGCGTGAACGCGGCTTCCAAAGAACGCGAACAAGCATTGGTGCGATAGAACACCGCCACTTCTTTGGCCGAGGTGCCGTCTTTGATCCATGCCGCCACGCGCAAAGCCACGCTGTCGGCTTCCATTTCCTCATCCATGCCGGACAGGAATCCCAAAGGCGGTCCGTCTTCGCGTTCGGTGCGCAAGTCTTTCTCTTTGCGCGAGCGATTGTTCTTGATCACCGCCTGTGCTGCTGCCAATACATTGCCGACCGAGCGATAGTTTTGCTCCAAGCGCACGACTTCGGCATCAGGGAAGTCTTTGTCGAAACGCAAGATGTTGCCGATGTCGGCACCCCGCCAACGATAGATGGATTGGTCTGGGTCACCACATACCGCCAAGTTGCGCCGGCCCGACAACTGCTTGACGAACTCGTACTGCACTTCGTTGGTGTCTTGGAATTCATCGACCACCACATGCTCGAAGCGATCTACCCAATTCCGGGCGCCGCGGGCATCGTGCTCGACCAACTGCAAGCCCTTCCATAACAGGTCATCGAAATCGAGGCCATCTTGGCGCACCAAAGCGTGTTCGTACTTGCCATAAACAATCGCGCAGCGCTGTTCATCGAGGTTGCGCAACTGCGCTTCTTCGACCGCCATTTCTGGGCTCCAGCGCCGCTGCTTCCACAAAGAAATCATGGCCTCGAAGGCGCGCGGTCGAAACACTTGCGGATCCCAACTTTCGTCTTTGATCAACTGGCGTAACAAACGACGGCGATCATCGACATCGATGATCGAAAAGTTGCGCGTGCGCCCTACCGGTTCTGGGTCCATGCGCAACATGCGCGCGCAGGTGGCGTGGAAAGTGCCCACCCACATTCCGGTATGGGGCACGACTTGAGCAATGCGCTGACGCATTTCCCCCGCCGCCTTATTGGTAAAGGTGATGGCCAGAATCCGCCCCGCAGGCACGCCGCAGTTGCGCACCAAATGCGCCACGCGCCGGGTGATGGTGCGCGTTTTGCCGGTTCCGGCACCGGCCAAAATCAATAGCGGCCCCTCGGCATGCTCGACCGCCCGCTGCTGCTCGGGATTCAGGTCGGAGAGGAGGCTGGGATCGGCCATTGGGCTTATTGTGCCGTCACTCCGGACCGGGCGCAGCCGCTATGCTGCCGGGGATGAACTGCCCCGGAATCGGCCTCGACTTGGTGACGGTGACCCGTTTCGCCGACGCCCTGGAGCGTGGCGGCGACGCCTTTCGCAAGCGCTTATTCACCCCCAAGGAGCAAGCTCATGCCGCCACCCGCTCGAAACCGGCGCAACACTATGCCGCCCGCTTCGCCGCCAAAGAAGCGGTGATGAAAGCCCTCGGCCGTGGCTTTGGCCAAGGCGTGGCCTTCCCCGAGATTGAGATCCTGTCCGACGGCAAAAGCGCCCCGCAAGTGGTGCTCCATGGCAAAACCAAGCAACTCGCCGAGGCCGCCGGGATTGTGACTTGGGCCTTGTCGCTCAGCCATTCCGATGACACTGCTGGCGCGGTGGTCATGGCGCGTTTCGCCTAGAGGCTGTAGCACGGCGCCTATTGCGCAAGCTCAAATAAGCGCCCATTGCGTTTCGCGCGACGCAGCAAAGTCGGTGAACGCAAGGACTCCAAAGCCGTCGCAATCGCTTCTCCTTCTGAGGTTGGCGCTTTTGCATGCTCGGCCATGCGCTCGCGCAACGCGTCGATCGCACGACTGGCACGCACAAAATGCCGCCCGCCAATCATGGCTTCAATCTTACGATCGGTGGCCATGATTTCTTCGACCAGGCTTTCGGCACCATCCCGCCAAGCTTGGGCCGAACGCTCGGCCGCTTCCCAGGAGCACAAGGTGAGTTGCACCCGGGTGATCCATTCGCGGCCATCATTGCGATAGCGCAGGCTCGCGCCAGGGCAATCGCGTGCGCGCCGGTAATCGACGAGTGCGGTGGCATAGCGACCTTCACGCCGGCTTAAATGCGCCAATTCCAATAAGGCACGAGGCCGCCAATCGGTCCCGGCGACCGCAAATTCGAGCACTTCTTCAAAAGCACCGCGCGCCGCTCCGGCCTCTTCCATGCCGCGCAACAACTCTCCTCTGCGGAAGGCCGCTTCGGCAATTACCGCACGCGCGCGCGGGAAGTACTTTCGCACCGCCCGGTAGGCGCTCACCGCCTGCTGCTGTTGCGCGAGCTTTTCTTCTCCGCGCAAACCGGAAACGGCACCCTGCGCTTCCCGCGCCCAAGCCAACTGCGCTGCAGCGCTCTCCTGTTTCGGCACTTCCCCAACGGCAAATAACGCCACCGCACTGAACACGATGCCCAAAATCATGACCAAGTCCCCCGCCGCGCTGCAGCTTGTTCCAAAATGCGTTCACGCAAGCGCCGCCGTGCCCGAAACAAACGCCCCTTAATCGTGGAGGTCTTACGCCCCTCGCGTACCGCCAAAGCGGAGCAATCGATGTTCTCCTGATAACGCGACCACAGCATGAGCCGGTCTTCCGGTGGCAAGCCCTCCAAGGCCATGGGCAGTTCCGCGAGCAGCTCGGCGCGGTCGAACTCGCCGGCTTCGGTGTCGGCCAAAACACAGCTCTCTTCCCCCTGACTGCGCGGATCGACCAACAACAACAAGGGCAAATGCCCACTCTGCTGCATGGGCAGTTGACGGCGCAAAAAATCAACTGCCAGATTCCCCGCCACCCGGTACAGCCACGACCGTGGCTGGGTGATCTCTTTGCCGTCATGCTGGGCTTGCCACAAGCGCATCATGGCTTCTTGGGCGAGCTCTTCGGCGATGGCATGTCGCCCCAGCCGCTTCAGCAGCCAGCCGGTGAGCTCCTCTCGCCATTGCTGCCACGGATGGGCAGGGGTTTCTGATTGCAGGGTTCCTCGATTCATCTCCCTATGCCGACGCGCCCCCACCACTTTGGACACTTTTGTGGACAACCACGCAAAAAACGCGGCCCGAAGACCGCGTTTTCCACATCGATGTCGTCACCTTGCCCGCAGGCGGCGACGAAAAAGCCGCTTACATTTTGATGTTCAACTCGTCGAAGAGGCGCTTGGTCCATGGGGACTTGGCGTACAGCTTCTTGAGGCGCGAAGCGACAGATTTGGCACCGGAGCTATCGCCGTAGCGCTTGAGCGCGTCACCGGCGTAGTACATGGCGCGTGGGGCCAGAATCACTTCCTCGCGGTAGACCGAAGCCACCGTCAGGAAGTCCAGAATCGCTGCTTCGAGCAGAGGCTTCTGCGCGGCAAGATCGTCTTGGGCGAGCGCCTCGTGGTAGGAGCAGTCACCAAGGCCCGAGATGGCGGCAGCAAGAGTGCTGGTTTCGACACTTGCCTCGTCGAGGATGGCTTCGAAACGCTGACGCGCACCGGCGTAATCCTTGGATTCGACCATGGCGTTGCCAACCTCGACGCGCGCGCGCGCAGCCACAGTCGGGAACTGGTCGATGTTCTTCTCAGCAACCCCTTCCAGTGCTTGGGTGCGAGCTTTGCCTTGCAAGGAGCCATCTAAAAGAATCGTGCCGAGTTCGGCTTCGCGCTCCCAGCGTTGTGGCAAGCCTTTGGAAGACACATCGTTGGAGAGGCGCTTGTACACCGCAGTCGCGCCAGACTTATCGCCCATCACGCGCTTGGCCTGCGCTTCCATCATCAGCGCCGGTGCGTAGAAGAAGGTGTCAGGTACCTCGGTCAGCAGGCGCTGCACCGTAGTCGACACACCCTTCATGTCGCCAGCCGAGTACTGACAACGAGCCATACGGAATAAGGAGTTCTGCTTGACCCACTCGTAGGTGGCGCGCTTGAGCATGCTCTCGTCTTGCAGCACCTCTTCGAAGATGGTGTAGGCCACGGCAAAGTTGCCGGCGTCCATCAGTTCCACCCCGTACTTGTAGTCCTCGAGAGCATTGGCGCTGAGGTCACGGCTGACCGCAAGCACTTGCTCGGCAGGCTTACTGCCTTCGGAGCTACCGCGCTTAAAGGTGACCTCGGTGAAGGTCTCGGTAAGGATCCGGTCGACCTCGAGGGTCGAGCCGTCGGTCAGGTGAAGGGCGTTCTGATCCTGAGCCGTAGCGGCGGGAACCAGAGCGAGAAGGAAGAGGACTGCGGTGAGGATGCGAGACATAGGGCAGGGCCTTTAGTGGCCGCACAGGATAGCGTCACCCTGTGGTTTCGGGCATCTGCGGGATTTCGGCCTCTAGACGGCCGAGACGGCGCAGACGCACCAGTTCGGCAACCAGGCTGACGGCAATTTCGCCGCTCGACTTGGCGCCAATGTCGAGACCGATCGGGGTTTTGATCCCCGCCAGCCACTCGGCGTCGACGCCGAGGTCTTCGAGCATGCGGTCAAGCTGGGCCTTTTTCGCCCGCGAACCAATCATGCCGAGGTAGCGCGGATCGACCTTGGCCTTCCACAGTTGGTGGAGGACTTCCTGGTCATCGCGGTGGCCGCGGGTGACGACAACAAGGAAATGGTGTTGTGCTTTGCCGAGTTGATTGATGGCGTCGGCCCAATCCATGGCGAGACAGCGGTCTGCCTGCGGGTGGGCGACGGCATTGGCGTGCTCTTCGCGGGGGTCCGCGACCCAGATTCGGAAGTCGGCTTCGCGGGCGACGCGGGCGGTGGCGGCGGCGACATGGCCCCCACCTAAGAGCACCAACACCGGTGGCACCACCGGCTCCACCAAGATGGTGACTTGGCCACCGCAAATGAGTCCGGATTCGGGGACATCGGCCTGGTTGAGGCGGAAACTCTGAGTCGCGGCGCGGTCAGAGGCAATCACCTCAAGCGCCATTTGGCGGACGTCTTCCTCGACGCAACCTCCGCCGACAGAACCTTGGGTGCTGCCGTCGGCGCGGACCAGCATCTTCATGGTTTCCTTGCCAGGCGTGGAGCCGCGGGCCAAGATCACGGTGCACAAGGCAGCTGCTTCGCCAGCGCGGCGAAGGCGCACAATCTCCTCGTACAGGTCGGGGGCGGCTGCCATGACACCATTCTAACGCTAGGCTTAGGTCATGAGTTGGCAGCTGCACCGCGCCGAGGTCGAAGATTTGGATTGTTTAACGCCTCTTTTCGATGGCTATCGACGCTTCTATGAACAAGAGGGCGACGTGGATCGCGCGCGCGCTTTTTTGCAGGAGCGTCTGCAGGCGCAAGACACGGTGTTGTTTTGGGCACACAAGGGAGACGGTCGAGGCGGTGGGTTTACACACCTTTTTCCGCTGTGGTCGAGCGTGCGCACCGGCCGCCTGTGGTTACTCAATGATTTGTATGTCGCTCCCGAAGCGCGGCGCCAAGGAGTGGCGCGATTGCTGATGCAACAGGCGCTCGATTTTGCCCGGGCCGATGGCGCTTTAGGCGTCACCTTGTCGACAGCAAAGACCAACCACCAGGCCTCGGCGTTGTACCGCGATATGGGCTTCGTACTCGATGAAGAGTTCGACAATTATGAGCACAGTTTCTGAGCCGAGCAGGGCGCGCCCTTGGCGGCGCCGGGCGCTGTGGGCAATGGTCATCATCGTGACCCTTGCTTTGGTTGGCCTCGGCGTATTTTCCGGTTTGGCCATGCAGTGGACCGAAATCACCTCGGCAGATTTGGCGACCGCCAACGCCACGCTGGATAAGCAGCGCGATGTGCTCGGCAGCGCTCCTCCTTACCTGGATCGAGATGACCAAGGCCGCGACTTCCTGCACCACGAGCTAGAGCAGGCCGAGGAACAGGATCTCAGTACGCTGCACGCCATGGTGTGGATTGCGCCGAAGGAGAAGCTGGTCCACGTCACC
>Ga0316208_1003508_pt1 | contig 11266 bp, 5 predicted proteins | sample 3monopyrite_MG_FD_204944 | JGI IMG/M metagenome (GOLD analysis project Ga0316208, IMG submission 204944) | Microbial mat bacterial communities from mineral coupon in-situ incubated in ocean water Damariscotta River, Maine, United States -... | ecosystem: Environmental > Aquatic > Marine > Coastal... | reverse complement strand
CTCGACAGCGTTAGAATGCTGACCAAGATACCGATAGTTCTCGGCCATCGTCCGCAGAACCTCGCGGCGTTCCTCGTTGTCTTTGAGCAATCCTGATTTCAGCAGCTTGTTGCCGACGACGCTGGCCTTCGCCCACTGCCTGATCCGTCGCCACTGGGCGTACGACCTCAGGCCAATGTGACGAGCGAATTCGTCTTTCGGCAGTTTGTCGAACATCTCTTCCGCAAGCTCAGACTCCTGAGTCACGCCGGGTGTTCCAGCCTGAGAAAACAGCAGGCATGCTTTGACGCCAAACTCACGTCCGGACGGCTTCATCTCGCGCTGCCAGCGTGTTCGATACGCCTGAGCCGCCGGCAGCTTCTCGGCGAGCTTTTCCAGCGAGTACGCCAGCCGTTCTTCAACATCCGCACATTGAGGAGCCGTTTCATACCTCGTCAGAAACTGCCGTGCGATGACCGTGAACTCTTTGTAGCGGGACAGGGCTTCCAACCCATCCATCAGCTTGAGCATGACATCCGGATGTCTGGGGTCAGTCGAATGCGCGGCGACAAAACGGTGAGCAGCCCGCACCAGACCGAACACGCGACCATGCTGGTGATAAAGCGCGGTCAGTTTATGCAATGCCTCACCAGCTTCCGGCGAGATGTCACGGTACTTACCGACTTCGCCCTCAAGCCGACTGGCCTCGATACTGACATCGTCAATCGGCTCTGACGTCTGAGCGAACGCCGTCCCAGCGAAGGCAGAAATGAAACCGATCAAAGCAGCAATTAGTGAGAGCTTCATGACGATCGTCCTGAATTCAACTCGAACGTTTTTGTGGAGTGGACAACTGCGGAGCGTTGAGGTGGGTCGTTAGGTGCCGGCACGAGCGAGCGCTTCCGAAATCTTCCGTGCGTCTTCGGCCAGAGCACTCTCCGGATAATCACCGATCAACTGGTCGAAGCGGCGTCTGGCGTCGGCCCGCCGATCCATGCGATAAAGGCATCGCCCATAGTTGAAGAGGATCACGTCCAGAAACTTAGCGTCCGGATGATTGGCCAGAACCGTTTCAAACGTGTCAATTGCCCGAGCGTAGTCTTTCTGCCGGTAGTAGTAATTCGCCATTCTGGCGACCGCCTCGCCAACGCGACCGCTGTCCGGAAACTGGTCGAAGACCTTCTTGAATTCCTGAAACGATCGGTCGTAAAGCTGCTGAGCACGGGCTTCCGTCGAGGCTTCGGCCATCTTTTCAAAACACTCGGCAACGCCAAACTGAGCCTCACCACGAAGCTGACTTGTCTGCATGTTTACAAGCCGATTGTAGAGGCCAATCGCTCGATTCAAATTCCCTTGTGACACCGCGACGTCTGCAAGCTGAAGAAGGGCGTCGTCCACGAAGCCGCTGTTGGGAAACTCGCGTTGCAGTCGCTGAGCCATGGCGGCCGCCAGTTCCAACCGGTCCATTTCGAAGTAGATTTTCCACAATTGGACGTACGTTTCTTCGAGCAGTCGGCCGCCAAGTTGCCTGGCTTCGGTCATGATCTCTTCGCAGAGAACCAGCGCCGATCCGTACTTAGCATCAGCGTTGCGTTTCAATCCAAACTCTTTGTAGCGGGTTGCGATATTCGTCAGGGCGTGAGCTGTCTTGAGTCGAGTTCTGACGCGAAGTTCACGATCAGAAATCTCCGTCCGCGTGACTCGCACGCCGCCGAGGTTTCCCTCGATGCAACGAGCTTCGCCTTTAACCAGAAGCAGCCCTTCGCTGGTATTCTTTTCGTCGCGATAGTTGACTCGAATCAGGTCGCCTGGCATCGCCTGCAGGATCGCGTCACCAGCGACCACATCGTCGGCTCTCACAAGCGGCACTGCCGAACGAAAAACTCCGGAATGAATTGTGTCGTCAGCTGACTGAGCTTCGGCATTGGGCTCGTCACCGTCGGGAGCAGCCTCTGCTGCTGCGTCGTCATTCGAGGCAGTCTGGTCAGTCGTCGTCGCGACTTCAGTTGCAGCGGCGTCGCCGACGGGCGCAACTTCGTCGACAGAGCGAATTGTCTCGATCACGACCTCTGACAACTTGACTGAAACCTCGTCGACCTTCCGATATCGAGCGATGATTGGCTGCCCGTTTTCATCGAGTTCTGCGTCCGAATCGTCCGCTGCAAGGATCGCAACAGCTTCCTGCTCTATCTCGTCTTCGGTTTTCGCTCGGTGAACTTCCACTGTCACTTCGAGCTGATCGGAACCGTCGGTCAGGTCACGATCCGGATCGTTCGTTTGAATGTTGACCGCCTTACCCAGAACGACTCCCTGCAGAGTTTCGGCAAAGGCACCATCAGTAATTGAGACCACACCGTCGCCCACGACCTTCGCCTCGTGAATAACCTGACGGTTGAACTGTTTGTCGGCTGTGTGCTCATCGATATAAACGACCTTCACCGAATCGTCGCCTTTCACTTCCAGGCGGCCGTTGCCCTTCTGAGGTACTCCCAACGCCGTGACAACGCTCCCAAGCACGATGCGAACGTTGCGGCCGACGGGGAAGCACTTGACCTGCTCAACATCTCCGCTGCTGGCTTCGCATTGGACGATGACGGGCGCACCGGATTCGAGAGCGGCCAGGTCCGCATCCTCAATTTTGACGAACAGACGCTTGCCGGCTTCGACCTTTTCGAGCTGGCTGTCGTCCTCACCCATCGACGTGCCGACCTTCTCCAACGCGTCGATCGCTCGGCTGTAATGCCCCAATTGAAAGTGGCCGAGACCGATGTAGTAGTAAGCCTGGTTGACCTGCTTGCTGACCGGAAAATGTTCGATCACATCCCGCATGACGGAAAAGCACTTGCCGAAGTTGCGGGCTTCGTAAAAACACATGCCCATTTTCAGCGTCGCTTCGGCTCGCTGATCCTGATCGCGGTTTTCTTCGGAAGCGACTTCGCCGAACTGGACCCGCGCCTTGTCGTAAGCCCGCTCCCGTTCGAGGAAGTGATTGCCGAGTCGGATGTGAGCTTCGAAACGGACCCGGCTGGTCGGGTAACGCTCGATCACCGACTGCCAGATCTCGACCGCCTTGCTGGCTTCGTCAGCTTCCAGACGAGCGTCACCGGCTTCGACAAGTTTCCGCGCGGCACGGTCTTCAATGATGGAGCCACGCAACGGCCCCTGAGCGATAGCAGACCGAAAACTGAAGAGCATCAGAGCGAGGCACAGACCTCGGGCGAGGAACTTGATCCGACTCATAAATCAAAACCAGACCGAATAGAGGCAGGAAAGTCAGGGCGGGAGATTCGCGGGGAAGCATCCACAGTACGACGGGCAGAACGCTTCGTCAATTTACACGAACGCGGGCCGTCACGCCGCCATAAGTCTCTCATGATTCGCAAGCAAAAACTTGCGCGGATCAACTCATGAACCAGGCTCTGTCCCGTAATTTTGAGCCGAACGCGCTAGCGTCGGGCGTTGGCGAGAAAAACTGCCAGAAACAAGGCCCGCGGCTAGCGCCGTCGGCTCACAAACGAATGAATTTTCAATTACGAGACAGAGCCTGGCCACGGAGATTCAGAGAAATGTTCTGCTTGAAAGCTCTGTGCCTCAGTGTCTCTGTGGTTAAAGGAATCAAGGTTTAGCTATCTCGCAAAAGAAGCCCGGACTCCGCAGGAGCCCGGGCTCTAAATTCAAACTCAATTTGGGATTATCCGAAGAGTTCCATGACGGGCTCGCCGCCGTCGACCAGCTTCATCGGTCGCTGCAGCGGAGTCATGACTTCCTTCTCTGGATCGATGCCCAGTGCGTAGCAAAGCGTTGCGTGCAGATCCGGAACCTGGACTGGTCGATCTTTGGGCTTGTAGCCGTCTTCGTCCGAAGAACCAATGACCTGGCCACCTTTGATTCCGCCGCCGGCCATGAAGCAACTGAAGACGCCGGGGTAGTGATCCCGTCCGCCGTCTTTGTTGATTTTTGGCGTTCGACCAAACTCGCTCAGCATAACGACCAGCGTCTTCTTGAGCTGACCCGACTCGTCGAGGTCCTGCATCAGCGATGCCAGTGCCGGGTCCATGACTTCGCCATGATTTCGCATCGCTTCGAAATTGTCACGGTGAGTGTCAAAGCCGCCTCGGTTGACCTGAACAAATCGAACGCCAGTTTCGACGAGCTGCTTCGCCACCATGCAGCCTCGACCGAATGGCGTATCGCCGTATCGTTCAAACTGGCTGAGCGGGAGGTGATCGAGTTCGAACGCCTTGAGCGCCGGGCTTCGCATCAATCGAACGGCGTCGTTGACTGACGTCCTGGTGGCATCGAGTTCGCGGCTGGTCGTCTTGCCGCTGAACCGACCGTTGAACTTCGCGAGAGTTTCGAGGCGTTTGTTGCCTCGCGTCTGAGTGATTCCTTCCGGAAACGCCAGGTACGGGTCTTTGTCACCCGGACTGCCGACAAAGTACGCCGAGCATGACTGACCCAGGTACGACGACCGCGGAGCCTGACCACTGATTGAAACGTAAGCCGGCAGGTCGCCGATGGTATCTTTCTCGTGAACAACCACCGAACCGAAGCCGGGATGGATGACGTTCGGAGTCTGGTTGTAACTCGTTTGAAGTTGGTAAGTCGCCCGGCCGTGAGCTCCCTGGGTGCCGGCGATGGATCGAATCAAAGCGACATTGTGCATCTGCTTGGCGAACTCGGGGAAGATTTCGCTGATCTGCACTCCGTCCGCCGAAGTCTTGATCGGCTCGAACTCACCCTGAGTCGGACGACCAGGTTTTGGATCCCACGTATCCAGGTGCGTCATGCCTCCGCCATTCCAGAAGAGGATCACATTATCGGCAGTCGGTGTGTGGTCTCGGCCTTTAGCTGCCAGCAGATCACGAATCGAAAAGCCCATCAGCGTCGCGGCAGAGGCACCCATCATCGCTCGACGGGTAACGTGGTAATCTTTGCAACCATTCATGGCGGGATCCTTTTGGGACGGTTGGGAACCGGGTTTGTTTGAAGTATTCAGTTCTTTCATTCCCGCGAAGACGGGAATCCAGACTTCGCGTGACAACTGGGTGCCCGCCTGCGCGGGCATGACGTGTCGTTGAACGTCGCTCTCTTATGGGAAGTATCGGAACTCGTTCGAATTCAGCAGCACCCAACGCAGGTCTGCCATTCCTTCGAGAGTTGTGTCGCCTTCGTCAATAATCGACTTTGCAAGCTCGACCTCTTCAGTGGCAGGCTCGCGAGTCAGGATTTCCAGATAGGCAACTCGCACGGCTTTGTCGACGTCGGCATTTTTGCCAACAAGCAGTTTGTGCATCGGCTCGAAAGGTCCGACTCGCGATGCTTCGTGAGTCATCTTCCCGTTAAGCATCATCAACGCCTGACGCATGCTTGGCGAGTGATCTCGCGGAACGCCGACTTGAGTTCTATCGGTCTGTCCGAAGATTCTGACAAAGTGCTGCGGAGCCGCCGGCGATGCCATGCGGAAGGCCGAGCCGAAGACAGGATTGTCGTCGTATGTTCGCTCGACGGTTTTGTAGACAATTCGGAAGCGGCGGCGATTTCCGCCTTCCATCTGCATCCGCTCGGCTTCGAGCTGCTCGGCAGACTTCACTTCCATTTTCTCGACGACAACTGCTTCGTTGGCTTTTTCTTTTGCCTGCTTCAGGATGTTGTCGAAATCGATTTCGATGCCGGACTCAAGGTTGTAACCGGCACCACGAGCAGCCATTGCTCCGTTCATCCGCCCCTGCATGCCAGCACCGGACGCTGAAGCCAGCGACTGTGGAGTAATCGCTTCTCCTTCGCGAGGCACGGCAACACGAATCCGGTCGGAGACGGTCTTCATGTTCGCCCCCTTTGGATGCTTGTACTCGAACAGGTGCCCGGCGGTGAGGATCGAATCGTAAAGCACTTCGCCCAGCATGCGGCGAGCAGGAGCGGCCATGAAGGCAGCTCGCAATTCTTCCTGTTCAGCTTCTTCGAGGCCAATTGCCTGGCCGCGCTGGTAAGGCTCGCTGGTGACGATCATCTTAACGAGCGGCTTGAACTGAAAGCCGCCAGCAACAAACTCGTCTGCGAGAAAGTCGAGAGTCTGCGGGTGACTTGGAGGATTCGCATCGTTGAAATCGTCCACCGGCTCGACAATGCCGCGTCCGACCAGGTCTGCCCAGACTCGATTCACCAGGTTCCACGCAAAGAATCGGTTTCGAGGACTGGCGATCATCTTTGCGAGATCTGTCCGAAGTTCGCTTTGCGACCGCATGTCAGCGTTAAGGTCGATGCTCTCTCGCTCGCGACGAGCTTCCGAAGCAACGTCAAACGAAGACTTCTTCTTACCTTTGGCTCGGTCGAGTGCTTTATCAGAAGCCCCGAGGAGCAGATCGTCGATCGATGTCGATTTGCTGGTCGCTGCCAGCGAAGCTTCAATCAAGTCCTGCTCGGTCTTACGTGTTGATTCCAGGCGGGCGATGAAGTCAGGTCGAGCTTTCGAATCAATCAGGTCGACCAGGAACTTCGGCAGCACGGGCTTGCGATCTGACTCTTCAGCATCGCCTTCGGGTGGCCAGAGGACCGTCGACGTTTTCATTTCCTGAGTGTAGACGGTGTTGGTGAACTGGTTTTCGTAGCGGCGAGTTTTTCCGAAGTAAGCCGCGAAGCCGTAGAAGTCTTCTCTGGTCCATTTATCAAACGGATGATCGTGGCACTGGGCACACGAAATACGAATTCCCATGAAGACTTGCGACGTCACACCGGCCAGAGCCATCGGGTCGGCATTGTCGCCAAGAACGTAGGCCACTTCGGGGACGGCCCCCGCCTTGCCGTTAGCCGAGATGAACCGTCGAGCGAGTTCGTCATACGGCATGTCGTCTTCAACGGCCTTGTGGACAAACGCCAGCGCGGCGGCTCCCCCTGGCGAGTTCGACCGGAGTCGCAGCATGTCAGCGAGAAACGTCGTCCAGCGATCCACAAACCGAGGATCATCCATCAGTCGGTCGATCAGTTTCGAGCGACGCTCGGCAGCGGGCCAGCCAAGATATTCCTGAATCTCGCCGTGGTTGGGGATCCGACCGATCAGGTCCACCGACACCCTGCGCAGGTAAGCAGTGTCGTCGACCAGCGAAACCGGCTTCAAAGTGACGCCCAGCTCGCCATTTTCCTTGTTAAGGACTTTGCTCAGCCGACTGCCATCTGCGGTCGATTCCGCAGACACAACGCCCGAGTTCACAGCGGTCAAAACCGCCAAACAAACGACTGTCCATGTTCGTGCCACGGTCAAAGACTCCCTGGCTGGTGAAAACTTACTGTTTTGAGATTTCGACATTTCGTGCATCGAACCAGCAGTTCAGCGTCATTAAACGCCCGCTGCAACGACACACGACTCGAACCCGACCAATTGCATCAACGTTCGTTGAATTGTTAACACGAAAGCAATCATTGCCCGATCGCAAAAGAACCGTCAACCGTAACGTGCCTCAGCGAACAAGTTGCGTTCACGGCCAATTGCTTCGAGAAGACTCCCGGAACTGGCGGCAGGAGGTGGCCCGTTTGAATCTTGACTGCCGGGAAGCCGTGTTGACCCGAAATGTAGAGCGGCGCTATTCTTCCGAGCCCTTCCTTACATCGATCCGGTGAGGCGGTCTCTACAAGGGCCTTCACATCGGACAACTGGCGGCAAAGACACTTTTCTGCGGTCGCTCGACGACGAAATCTCCTCTCTGACTCCCATCCTTCCGACATTGACGCTGCCGGTTCTGGCGGCGTGAAGTCATCCCACCTCGCAATTTATTCGGACGCCATCTCATGGCTGTGAACTCGTACGCACGCGTGGCGTGTTTATGCAGGAACCGAACTGGTCTTCTGCGCCGAAACCAGAGTCGACTCCGACAGGAACAAACAGCCATTGGCTGCGCACCTTCAGCATTGAGACGCTGCTCGACTGTGATTTTCGCAGGTCTGGCCGTTTCGCTGATTTCGTTTTCGGCCGGTTGTGCACAACTCGGACTGGAAACCCCGGACTGGTCGAAACTGGGTTCCAAACTCAGCATGAGGTCGCAAAGTCCCGAGAAAGAAGACCCGTCGGACGAGTTCGACGACGAGCTGACCACCAAAGTCGCGGTACCGATGGTCGGTGACTACACAACTTTCACCGGCCTGCATCGCGTCGTGCTGGAAGGAGTCGGGCTGGTCGTCGGGCTGAACGGAACGGGCGGCGATCCTCCGCCGAGTACCTATCGAGAAGCTCTCGTGGACGACATGCGGCGTCGAAACATTCGCGAATGGAAAGAAATCATCCGGTCTCCGGACACGGCTCTGGTCGTTGTCCGAGCGTACCTTCCGCCGTTGATTTCCAAAGGCGACCGATTCGACGTCGACATCCGCGTCCCCGGCGACACCGGAGCGACCAGTCTGAACGGCGGTCGGCTGATGGAAACAATTCTCAGCGAAACCGCTCTGGTCCCAGGCCAGGGAGTCATGAAAGGTCACGTCGTCGCGAAGGCTCGCGGGCCGATCATGATTTCTCCCGAAGAAGGCGAAACAGAAAACCTGGCCGGAGTACTGAAACGCGGTCGAGTTCTGGGCGGCGGCGTGTCGCTGATCGAACGTGACATGGCTTTGTACGTTCGGTCGAATTTCCGAACCTATCGAAACATCACACGGCTGGCCGACAAGATTGGCCAGCGGTTTTATGCCTACGATCAGTACGGACTGCGAGAGCCGCTGGCCAAAGCGCAAACCGATCAGCGAATTCTGCTGAAGGTTCATCCGCTCTACAAACACAACTACCCAAGATTTCTGCAGGTCGTTCAGAACATCGCTTTCCGCGAAACAGCGGTCTCACGCCGGGTTCGTCTGAAACGTCTTGAGCATGACCTGTTGCAGCCAAAAAAGGCTCAGCGAGCGGCCCTTCGCCTGGAGGCGATCGGCGACGAATCGATCTCCGTGCTGAAGACTGGCCTGAAGAGCAAGCACCTCGAATGCCGCTTTCACGCCGCTCACGCGCTGTCTTATCTCGGCGAATCCGCCGGCGTCGAGGTGCTGCAGGAGGCCGCTCTGAAAGAGCGAGCATTCCGAGTGTTCGCCTACGCAAGTCTCTCGATCCTCGAGGACCCACAGGCTCATTTGGCGCTGCGTGATCTGATGAACGTTCACGTCGACGCCGACGGCAAGACGACGGACAGCGCTGAAACCCGCTACGGAGCTTTCCGGGCGTTGTGGACGCTCGACAGAAACGATCCATTCATCGCTGGCGAGCAGCTTCGCAAAGAATTCTGGCTGCACTCGATGGAAACCACCGGCGACCCGATGGTCCATATCACGAACCGAAAACGTGCTGAAGTCGTTCTCTTCGGAGCCGACCAGGAGTTCATTACTCCGATGGCCGTCCGAGCCGGAAACGACATTCTCGTTACGTCGCGACCGGGCAGCGACACGGTCACGGTCAGCCGCTTCATGCCGTACGGCGACGACAAACGAAAAGTTGTCTCGAAGAAAATCGAAGAAATCATTCGCGTCGCGGCGGAATTCGGAGCCAGCTATCCGGACGTCGCTCAAATGCTTGTCCAGGCGGATCGCCAGGGAAACCTGCAGGGACGATTTGAAATCGACGCGCTGCCGCAGGCCGGACGAGTCTTCTACCGAAACGGCAATCGAGCGCGCCTCGGACGTTCCAGCCTGACGCCGAACATGTACCAACGACCTCGCGGCGAAGAAGACAGCTCGCCGGAAGAAGAATTCAACGACGGGCCCGACAGCTCATCTGATGATGCTTCCGAAGACGCCATCAGTGACCAACTCGCCGCAGAAGGTCTGAGCGACGTGCCGACGACTTTCTCAATGTCTGAATCGTCAGCGTCTGAATCGTCAGCCACTCCGGCATCGGAAAGCAGCCCTGACGACGAGCCTGCAACCTTCGCGCTGGCAGGACAGCAGGACGAACCCGGCACGGCGTCGCTGGTCGATGTTCGCACGACGAAGCCACCGTCCCAGGATTCACCTCCAAATGGCAGGGGTCTGAAAAACAAACTCGATCCATTCGGCCTGTTCACACTCTCGAAACAGAAGGAGTGAGCCCGCCGACGCAACCTCATTTCAATTGAAAACTTCCGACGAACCGCGAGTGTAAGCTCGCGGTTTCGTCCGTTTCCTGGCACCTGGGTTTGCAGCGTTTTTTACTCGTCTGAAACCCAAATTTCTGGACCTTTGACCCGTCAATGCTGAAGTCGCTGGAACTATTCGGCTTCAAAAGTTTTGCCGACCGAACGCGTTTTGACTTCTCACGTGGCATCACGTGCGTCGTCGGGCCGAACGGGAGCGGTAAGAGCAACGTCGTTGACGCGATGAAGTGGATCCTCGGTGACCAGAGTCCCAAAAGCCTTCGCGGCAAGGACATGACGGACGTCATTTTCAACGGCTCCGCCAACCGCAAAGGGAGTGCGTTCGCCGAAGCAACACTCGCGTTCGACAACTCCGAACGCATGCTCCCCATCGAAGCCGACGAAGTCACCATCGGCCGCCGGCTTTGGACCAACGGCGACTCCGAATACCTGATCAATGGAGCGACCGCCCGACTGAAGGACATCAAAGATTCCTTCATGGGCACCGGTGCGAGCACCTCGGCCTACAGCATTATTGAACAAGGCCGCGTCAGTGAGATCCTGCAGTCCAACCCGCAGGCTCGACGGATCATCTTCGAAGAAGCCGCTGGCATCAGCCGCTTCCGATCGCGCAAGACCGAAGCACTTCGCAAGCTCGAACGAGTCTCGCAGAACCTGCTCCGCCTGCAGGACATCGTCGACCAGTTCGAATCGCAACTGAACTCGACGCGAAATCAGGCCACCAAGGCGGCGAAGTTCCGAGAGGTTTCCAAAGAGCTTCAGTCGGCGTGGTTCGGCCTGGCCGCTGACGATTATCGCTGGATGTCTGCCCGGCTGAGTTCTCTCGACTCAACACTCGGAGCGACCCAGGCCGAAATCGACGAGCTGACCGAACAACAGCAAGCCGTCGAACTTCGACTGAGTTCATTCGACGAAGAGCTCGCCATTGTCGACGACGGATTGCGAAAAGCAGAACGCGAAGCCGGCACAACGCGCGAGGCGATCGTCAGCCAGGAAGCGACGATCCGCCACGAAACCGCTCGCCTGAGAGAGTCTGAATCTGAAATCGTTCGGCTGCGTCGCCAGCAGGCTTCGACCTTGTCGCGGCTCGACGTTGTGAACAAAGAACTGGCTGCCGCACAGTCAGAACTCGACCAGTTCGATGAAACGTTCACGGCTCAACAGCAGGAAGTCGAAGCTCACGAAGCTCA
>Ga0316208_1003506_pt1 | contig 11269 bp, 6 predicted proteins | sample 3monopyrite_MG_FD_204944 | JGI IMG/M metagenome (GOLD analysis project Ga0316208, IMG submission 204944) | Microbial mat bacterial communities from mineral coupon in-situ incubated in ocean water Damariscotta River, Maine, United States -... | ecosystem: Environmental > Aquatic > Marine > Coastal... | reverse complement strand
TGCACGGCGAGCCTGGACAGGAGCCCGGCCAGTTCGTTTACCTGTCGGCGATCACTCAGGATCCCGACGGAAACTATTACGTCTGCGAATACGGCGGCAACGATCGCGTGCAGAAGTTTGACGTCGACGGAAACTTCCTGATCGCATTCGGAGGGTTCGGCACGGACGACGGCCAGTTTCAACGGCCGATGGGCATCGTGTGGCTGGACGGGCTGCTGTACGTTGCCGATGCCATCAACAATCGCATCCAGACGTTTCAGGATGATGGTCAGTTTGTCGGCGTGCTGGGCACAGAGGCCGACCGTCCTCGACTTCACTATCCTTACGACCTGACTGCCGGTCCCGGCGGTGACCTGTTTGCAATCGAGTATGGCGGCAATCGAGTGACACGACTGAACCTGCACGGCCAGACCCTGGGAACGTACGGTTCAACCGGGCACGGTGTCGGTCAGTTCTCAACACCGTGGGGTCTCGCCGTCGATTCGGACGGGCGGATCGTCGTGGCAGACACCGGAAATCGTCGACTTGTGGAGCTGCAGCGTTGACAGTCCTCGACGTTCTTCGCTCTGTTTTTCCGGCTCCTCGTCGGCCGTTGCGAGGTCGCGATCTGCTGCAGATTATCCTCTTTCTCGCGATCTTTGGCGGAAGCTGCCTCGCGCTGGAACTTGCTGGAGTCGTCCTGTTTGTTCGGCCCGCAGCTTTCCTTCTGACGATCGCCACGGTGTGGCTTTGGTGGCTGTTTCTGGCCGGTGCAACTGGCTTATCGTCAGCGCGAGCAAACACAGCGTTGTGGATCCGTTTTGTGATGGCGGCCGGATTTATTGTCGCACTCGCCGAGCCGCGAGCTGTCAGGACGAGTGAAATTCTCTCAGTCGTGTACGCCGTTGACGTTTCTGATTCGGTCGGGCAAGCGGCTGTCGATTCGGCGCTGGAGTTTGTCGCCCGGCAGGTATCAGAGAAACCCGCCGCTGACGAAGCGGGACTCGTTCTGTTCGGAGCCGAGGCCGTTGTCGAGCTGCCGCCGCGCATCACCTTCCCGTTTGATGGCGTCGTCACATCGCGGGTTCGGCGCGACGCGACGGACCTGGCCGAGGCTCTTTCATTATCTGCCGCGATGATCCCAGCGGAAAACAACGGCCGGATTGTCCTGATTACGGATGGAACGTCGACCGAAGGTAACGTCGCAAAACGACTCGACGAGTTGCAGGCACGCGGCATTTCCGTCGACGTACTACCGATCAATTATCAGTACGAAAACGAAGTCTGGGTCGAGCGTCTTGAACTGCCACAGCAGGTCAAACTCGAACAGGACTACGAAGCGTCCGTGCTGGTGTCGTCCCTCGGCGAGACAATCGGCACACTCGTCCTGCGCGAAAACGGCCGGGTCCTGGCAAAGAGTGTGGTCACGCTGCGACCGGGATTGAATCAGTTTTCACTGCCGATTCGTGTCGACGAGGCCGGCTACTACGAGTACCAGGCGGCGATCGAAGTCCCGGACGGCAAAGACAACCTTACCCAAAACAACGCTGCAGAAAACTTTCTCTTTGTCGAAGGCACCCGCCGCGTCCTGATTGTCACGGCTCCGGATGGCGATCCGCGGGAATGGCACCCGCTGGCCGAATCGATCAAACGCGACGGACGAATCGTCGAACAACGCGACGCTTACGGATTTCCCGACAGCAGTCTGGCGTTGATGCCTTACGACAGCGTTGTCTTTGTGAATGTCCCTGTGAACGCGTTCGTGCCTGCTCAACTGCGAGCGTTGCAAAACGCCATACGCGATGTCGGGATCGGCTTTCTGATGGTCGGCGGGCCAGACAGTTTCGGGCCGGGTGGCTATCACCGAACTCCGGTCGAAGAGGTTCTGCCCGTTTCGATGGACATCGAACAGCAGGACCTTCTGCAGAAGGGAGCGTTGGTCATCGTCCTGCACACGTGCGAATTCGCCGACGGCAATACGTGGGGAAAACGGATCACGATCCAGGCCATCCGGGTTCTCTCCAGCCACGACGAAGTCGGAGTGCTCGTTTTTGACCAGGAGAACGACGCCGAACAGTGGCTGTTTCGCCTGACGCCAGCGGCCAGCTTTTCTCGTTTAGTGACGCTCGTTACTCGCGCTCGAATTGGCGACATGCCCACCTTTGCCACGACCATGCAGATGGCCCTGGCTGGGCTGAACCAAAGCGACGCCACCGTCAAACGGATGCTGATCATTTCTGACGGCGACCCTTCCGCCCCCACTGACCAACTTCTCGCGGCCGTTCAACAGGCGAAGATCACCGTGTCGACGGTCACGGTTTCCCCGCATGGAGAATCCGACACGAAATCGATGAAACGAATCGCGGACGCAACCGGAGGCACCGCTTACACGCCGGACAATCCTGCCGAACTTCCATCCATCTTTGTGAAAGAAGCAAGGACGCTGAAGCGTTCGATGATTCAGGAAGAAACGATCTCGCCGCTGCCGGGTACTCCGTCGTCGTTGCTGACCAGTCTGGAAAAGTCGCCGCCGCTTCACGGTTACATTCTCACGACGTTGAAGCCTCGATCGGAACCGGTTCTACTGGCGCCGAACCTTGAGCCCGACTCCGCGACGACGTCAACGGCGCCGCCGGCTCCGATTCTTGCCAGATGGAAGCACGGACTGGGCTCGACGGCCGCGTTCACCTCTGATCTCACAACACGGTGGGGACGCGAGTGGCTGCAGTGGGAGAAGTTCGATTCGGTCGTTTCGCAATTGATGACCAGCCTGTCGCGCGTCAGAAAACCGGCACAACTTAGATTGTGGACGCACATTTCGAGCGGCGAAGCGGTGATCGTCGCGGAAGATTTCGCGAACGATTCACAGCGGGCGGACGGTGGATTCGCCGAGCTCGCCGCGATCGTCAACGGCCCCGACGACTTCTCGGCAACACTCCGCCTTCAACAGGTGAGTCCGCGGCGCTACGAAGCCAGGCTTCCACTGCCAGATCAAGGAAAGTATCAGGTGATCGCTCAGGGCAGCGACGGCGGCCGAACAGAAACGGCAACCGGCGGATTCATCGTCTCTTACTCGGCCGAGTACCTGAGGTTTCGCGCCAACCCGATCATGCTGAAGCAGATTCACGAACGTACCGGCGGACAACTTCTCAGCCCCAACAGCCCGGCGGATGACGTCTTTGGCGATCGACTTCCCAAGTCATCAAGTCGCCCCGTCTTCGACTGGCTGTTGATTTCGCTCGCAATCCTGTTGCCGATTGACGTCGCCGTGCGACGAGTCCATCTCGACTGGTCGTTAATCCGAGACCTACTGTTTCGACGCGACAAGAGCGAGACCGAAACAACAACGCTAGGCTCACTGCTGGTCACAAAGCAGGAAACCGATGCCCAGATTGAATCGTCGCGTTCGGAAGCGCGTGTTCCGCAGGAGACGTATTCGACATCCCAACACGCCGACGTTCAACAGGGGCAAGGTCCCCCAAAGAAGCAACCACAAGAGAAGCAACCACAAGAGAAGGACACCGCAGAAGGTCAAAGCACCACTCTTTCGAAGTTGCTGGCGATCAAACGGCAACAACAGGAAGATGGCGACGAATCAACGAACGACGCAAAGCCCGATGGAAACTCCTGAATGACGAGCCACGACGATCATCTGACTGAGACGAAAACGTTTCGCGACACTTTCAGCAAACTGAAGGAGTCCGTTGCCGAAGCGATCGTCGGACAGGAACACGTCGTCGAGGCCACGCTGACCGCATTGATCTGCGGCGGCAACGTTCTTCTTGAGGGCGTTCCGGGACTGGGAAAAACGGAACTCGCCAAAGCCGTCTCGCAGGTGCTCGACATGGAGTTTCGCCGGATCCAATTCACGCCCGATCTGATGCCGGCGGATATTCTCGGCACGAACGTGATGTCGACCGACGATCAGGGACGCTACAAGGTCGAGTTCCGCGAAGGCCCGATATTCACTCAGCTTCTGCTCGCCGACGAGATCAACCGAGCGACACCCAAAACACAATCGGCACTTCTGGAAACCATGCAGGAAGGCACCGTCACCGTTGCCGGCATCGTTCGAACTTTGAAGCAGCCGTTCTTCGTGCTGGCCACGCAGAACCCGATCGAACAGGAAGGCACGTTTCCGTTGCCGGAAGCTCAGCTCGACCGATTCCTCTTCAAAATCGTCGTACCCTACCCTGACCGCAGCGAGCTGAACCAGGTCGTTGAACGAACGGTTCTGCGGGACCAGCACGAACTCTCCCGCGTGATCGACGCGGCGGCGTTGCTCCAGCTTCGCGAGTATCTCGACAAGGTCGTCGTTGCGGAGGCGATTCGCGATTACGCCGTCCGACTGGTTCTCTCAACGCACCCTGAATCTGACCTCGCGACAGAACGAGTTCGACGGTTCATTCGCTGGGGAGCCAGCCCTCGGGCCGCTCAGGCATTGATCAAAGCCGCTCGAGTTCGAGCACTGACCGCCGGTCGAGCACACGTCGCCTTCGAAGATGTTCGCCACTTCGCCGCCGAAGTTCTGCAGCACCGCCTCTTACTCAATTATGACGGACAGGCCGACGGAATCCGTGTTGAAGAGCTTGTCGCCGAGTGTGTCGAAACTCTTTCCGAAGATCAGTCGATCTCGTCCTGACCATTCAATTCGATCTTGAAGCGGGCCGTTGATGCAACAGACGACTGACCACGAATCCCACCGCCGATCGGGCATCGCCTATCAGATTCGCCGAGCCACGTCCTCGCTGGTTGACTTTGTACTGCCACCAGCCTGCGCGTTCTGTACGCGAGATCTGCAGAACGACTTTGAAGCGTCGGTCGACCGAATCAACCTGTGCGGGAAGTGTCGCAAGAACTTCACCGACGACGAACGATCAGCCTGTCTGAAGTGCGGATCTCCGGTCGGGCCATACGTCGACACGACGCAAGGTTGTCCAGAATGCAGCCGCCGCAACTTTCGCTTCGATCAGGTGATTCGCCTGGGCGTTTACGAAGACTCGCTGAGGACAGCCTGCATCCGCGGCAAATCTCGAGGTGCAGAATCACTGGCCGCATCATTGGCCTCTTTTCACTACCACAAGCATCAGGCTAAGTTTGCAGAGTTCGCTCCGGAAGTAATCGTGCCGATACCACAGTTCTGGCTGCACCGATTCATGCGACCTCACCATCAGGCGTTGACGATGGCTGAGGTTCTCGCAGAACACCTCGGAATTCCATGCGATGATCGAGCCGTCCGTAAATCACGAAGAACCATCGACCAGTCCAGCCTCCCCAGAAGCAAACGCCTGACGAATCTCAAGCAGGCTTACGCTGTTCGGCGAAACCACAAGCTCTCTGGTAAACGAGTCCTGATCGTCGACGACATTCTCACGACGGGCACGACTTCAAACGAAGTCGCAAAGGTTCTCCGGAAGGTCGGGGCGAGCAGCGTCGCAGTCGCCGTCATCGCGGTCGTTCCGTAGCCACAAACACCGATTCTGGTGAGGATGCACTTGGAAAACGTCACCGCAGGCCCTCTTCCAGACAACGCTGGCGAGCCGAAACGATGTCAGACATCTTCGTCATCACGAACCAATAGACTGAGTCAACGGGCTGCTGGGTTCTGATTCGACCGCGTCGCGTTATCGCTGGCAGCGTGCAATTCGCGGACAAAGTCGGCGATGGCTTTGTGAACTTCGGAGGTCTGGCGAATCACCAACCTTGAGCCAACTTCGACCATCACTCCTTCGCCGCCATTCGTTTCCCACGTATCCGGGAACACAAAGCTTGTCAGCGCTGTCATCAACGCGACTGCGTCTTCACTCGACTCAGCGCTGTAGAAGCGAGTTTCCATGCGTCCGGGCTCGCTTTGCTCGTTGTCTGCATGTGCCGGTTCCGGCATCGCTGCTCGTGTCTTCAGATCTCTCAGCAGAACTGACACCTCTGCAATCATTCCCTGGGTCTGCCGAATGAAGGTCAGACCACCGGCCGTTTCGATTGACCCGCCGGCGCCATCGAGCTCTTCCCATATTCCGTTGGTCTCATTCAGAATTGTCTCGACCAGCCGCGCGTCCGTGAGGCGGCCCGTCGCCAGCAGTTCCCGGGTATCGGCAACGATGGCAAACAGATTGTCGCCGGCGGCCTCGAACGTCGTCACCTGAAGCATGTCGTCATGAATGATCCAGGTCAGCTGCAGGTTGCCCAGAATCTGCTTCAACACGGCACTGGACGTTCCCGACATCGTCAAGGTGATCGATTGATCGTCGAGCAGCCCGATCTCATCCAGGGCGGCATCATCTATTTCAAACTGAATGCCCAACTCATTCCCCAGGTAAGCAATCGCCTCATGCAAAGGAGTTTCAACGAACTTAACCGAAATCTTCTTTCGCAAAGCTTCCGTTGCTTTCCTGTTCTCTGGCCAGCCAAACCCGCCTTCCGGAATCGCCCAGATATCCGTCGATGGTGGCCGATTCTGAATGAACCGCAGCCGATTCAGGAAACTCTCAACCTGCAGCAACACGGGCAACGACTGACGAACGGTCAACAGCCCGCCTTCGAAACTGACTGTCCCGCCCGCGCCGTCGATCTCTTCCCAGATCCCGCCGGAATGCTGCAGGATCAAGTCCATCAGGATCTCATGCGCCTCGCCTTCCGCTCCGAAACCAGTCGCACGCACACTGTCGATGACCGCTGACTCCGTAAATCCGAAACGATCCCGCCGGCCATCGCTTCGTGAGTTTTTCCTGAACCACTCAACAATATCACCAGCTGTAAAGACCTTCGTGTGCAGGTTCTCGGCGATCACTTCGTTCGACGTGATTTGCAGACTTTCGTTCTCGATCGTCCAGTCCAGATCGAAGCGGTTGAGAATCCGCCCCAGCGCGGACGAGACGCGAGCATTCTTCACAACGGTCGAACACTGCTCATCAACCGAAATCCCGACTTCCTCAAGCGCCACCGTGTCGAGCAACATCGGAATCCCGGACGCTTCCGACAGGTGGGCGATCGCATGATCAAGCGGCGTGTTTCTAAACTCGACCGAGACCCGCTTGTTCTGCACCTGATCGAGCAGTTCCTGATTTCTCGATCTGATCTGCAGAAGATCCGCCGCAAGATCAAGCGGCATGTTTTCGTCATCAGCCGGCGCAGCAGCTGGAGCAGCAGCTGGAGCAGCAGCTGGAGGCTCGTCAGCGCACAGCGAGCTGCCCGACATGCTCAACAGGGCTCCACTTAGAAACGCGGCTGAAAACGTGCAAATTAGAATTCGGCCCAACATACGAGTTCTCCGATCCAGAGTGAAATGCGACAATTCGCAGCGTACCGGCAATGCAGCCGAGTGCTAAGAGTTTGATCAGCCAGAGACGCAGATTACCGAGAGAATTCATCATCGAAAGCTCGATTTGACATTGAATTGTGTTGTCGGACTTCGTCTGCTGCACAGTGTCGAGTGACAATTCTGCAGCGTAAACGGCAACACAACAGACAAGAGGCACGGAAATGGCATTAATCCAACTCAGAAGCTGCCTGATTCTGGCGACCCTCGTTGCGCTGGCGATGTCGACAGGCAGGAACGCGATGGCGAAAGACGACGCGCCTGACCCATCCGTCGAACTCGGCAAAGAACTGTTCAAGCGAGACTGGAGCAAGCATAAGTCGGCGCGCGGCGACGGACTCGGCCCGATGTTCAACGCCGTTTCGTGTGTCGAGTGCCACGAAATGGGAGGCGTCGGCGGCGCGGGAAAGGTCAAACACAACGTCGATCTTCTCAGCCTCGTTTCACCCCGCCCCAAAGGAAGCGTCGCTTCCCCTGGAGTCGTCAAGCGGCTTCGCAAAATCCATCCCGATCTGAATGCAACAACGTTGAGTGTCACATTACACAAGGCAGGCTATCGACGTCTCCGGGACGAGCCGCTCCGAGACACCAGTTACGATCACTTTCGCAAGAAGTTCAGGAACGACGAGCAGGGTCCGTCGCAGGCAACGCATACCCTGGTGCAGAAATTCAATCGCGGCCGAATGATCTTTGAACTGTCGCAGCGGTCGACCCCAGCTCTGTTCGGCGCGGGGGTCATCGACCAGATCCCGGATCAAGCGATGATCCAACTGGCGAAACACCAGAAAGAAAACGTCACCGGAATCTCGGGGCGGGTTCCTCAGACACCGACCGGCGCCGTCGGACGTTTCGGCTGGCGAGGCCAGATCGGCTCGCTTCACGAATTCGTCCTCGGAGCCTGCGTGAACGAACTCGGACTGCAGGTTTCGAAACACCGTCCTGAACCTGAAAACCCGGTCGAAACGCTGGCGTGGTTGTCGACGCCCGAAGGTAAGTCAAAAGACCTTGATGGCAACAAACCTCCGAGTTTGAATGGAGTCGACCTGACAATTCACGAATGCGAGTCCATGACCGCCTTCATCAGCAAACTTCCCGCTCCTGTCCAACTCAACGGTACGTCCCTCACACAGTCAGAAGCCGCGTTGGAAGGTCAACGACTCTTCGAAAAAGTCGGTTGCTCCGACTGCCACGTCAAAGACGTAGGCCCGGCGAACGGCATCTACAGCGACCTGCTCCTCCACGACATGGGCTCGGCACTGGCCGACACGGTATCCGCTGTGCCGGAACTGGACGATAGCTCAATACCTTTCTCTGGCGGATACTCCGGCGGCTTCGTCCCTGATCAACTGGTGAAGATCACGACAAAGATCAATCAGGAATGGAGAACCCCACCGCTCTGGGGAGTTCGTGACTCAGCCCCGTATCTCCACGACGGTCGAGCGGTCAACCTCGACGACGCCATCCGCATGCACGGCGGCGAGGCCGCAGCATCCGCCAGACGATACCGTGGCCTCGGAACTCTCGACCGAGACCGAGTCATCGCCTTCCTGAGCACCCTCGCCCCCAAAGGAGCCACACCACGCGCCGTCTTCTTCCCAAATAAAGGCCGCGGCGGTCAGGGAGGCTTCGGTGGCAGTGGAGGCACTGGCTTCTTCAGCATCGGAGGATCGACCAACGACGCCACCCCATTCGAAGTGCCAACCGGACTCAAAGACGGGGCGACGCATAATCGGCCAGTTGAGTAAACGACTTCAGGCGTCAACGGGGGAACAGATCCCGCATCACATGCCGGGACCGTTTCTTAACCGCCTTTTCAACGCACAGGTCGACGATTGTGTCCCCTCACGGCGATGCCGTCATCGCACACTCGCATCCATTTCTCGATTCAGGCCAACGCAGATGCAAACTTCGAATTCATACGACCTTCGCCATCAAACAATCACATGGTGTGTGGCGTTATCGAGCCTGACTTTGTTGTTCAATACCGCTGAATCTTTTGCAGAAGACGCCAGCAACGTCGAGCCCTTCGGCACCCACCCCCAGGCGATGAAGTGGCTCGCGCAGCAACTGACGGCAACGAAAGGCGACCGACCACTGCTTATCGTCTGGGTGCTCGACGAAACAAAGAGCATGGATACCGAATTTCACGAGACAACAGAAACAGTTCACCGACTCTACAGCGAACTCGGTCAGGAAACGCAATCTGCCGTCATCAGCTACGGAGCCGGAACTCACGTCCTCACCAAAGAGCCCGTCGCTACGACGCCCGCCGGCTTCGGCAGTCTTCGCAAAGCATTCGATCGAAAACCGATAGACGACTCCGGCAAGGAAAACCTTTGCAAGGCGGTACAGTTTGCAATTGAAGAGTTCTCAGACCACGCCAACGACAATCATCAACGGCTGGTGGTTATTGCTGTGACTAACGAAGCACCATCCGACTCCGGCGACACTGCTGCCGATCCAAACCTGCTCGAACAGACAGTTCAAAAATGCCGCAAATCCAGTGTTTCAGTCTATTTACTGGGCCGCGAATCGACCTTCGGAAAACCGTGGGCAAGAATTCGCTGGAGCGATCCAGTCTTCCAACTTCCTCACTGGGTGTGGATTCACCGTGGACCTGACTCCGCACTTCCTGCACGACTCGCGTGGAACGGTCGCGGGAAGTCGCTCGATAGCACGCCGAGCGGTTTCGGCCCTTACTCGCTGGAACGCCTCTGCCACGCGACGAACGGTGGCTTCTTTGCGCTGCTGCCTTCGCAAAACGTCGCCGGCTACAAGAATCGTCGATCTGCGTTAGCCTCCTACCATCCGGTTCTGCTTGACCGCAAAACGGAACAGCTTGCCATATCGAAAAGCCTGTTTCGAGCCTCCTGCCAAACCATCATCGAGTCACTCGATCCGGCCACTGACGCAAAATTAATCATGAGAGAAACATTCTCTACGACTAACTTCGACGACGAAACGCAACAGGACCTCACCAATACTGAATACGCCTGGGAAAAATTGAATGCTGCGATCACGCAGCTGGAATCAGTCCGGCGATTACGAGAAGCCGAGCCATCGAAACGGTGGCAGGCAAACTACGACCTGATTTATGCGCAGTGCCTCGTATTTCGAGTGCGACTCCTGCAGTACATGCTCGCCCTCGACAACCACAAACAGCATAGCCCGGCCGCATCCGATACCAAACACAACAAATGGATGATTCGTCCCAGTAATCAGCCGCTTGCGGAACCTTCAATCGACCAGTTCTCACGTCTCAACAAGTTCTGCCATCCTCTGGAAGCGAGAGACGATTTCGTCACTCGGATGCAGCATGACCGTACCGCCGCGCAACAGGCGATCGATCAAGTCATCTCCGCGCATCCCGACACGCCATGGGCAGTGGTTGCGGAAATCGAGAAGCGACAAAGCTTTGGCCTGAAACTTTGGTCATATTTTCACGACCCCCGCTTTCAGAATGTCGAAAGAAAACTCAAAGTTCCATCCTTCTAAGATCCAGAACACGCCCTCTGACGATTCGAGCGCGACCGAAGATTTTCCTCCAGCGCGACGCGATGGCGGTCGTCCTTCTCCCTGGCGAAGTCAAATCGACCACGGGTTGAGTGCGACTGATGACACCTGCAGATCCCGTCGCGATCGCCCGAGTTCCGTCGCACAGCCGACGACTGCGTGATTTCTTTACCCAGCTTGTGAAGTGGCACACTCTGTGGCCGATTTTCTACAGCTCGGTGTGAGGCAACGCACAGTTTCCAAATTGTGGCACGGTGCCTGCCTTAGTTCGAGTTTGTCACTTTTGGATTGACGCTGAGGGAAATCGACGTCCCTGTCAGAATGAAGGGAGCATCACTCCCCCTCACTCGACAAGGACGTCGATCATGGAACTTTGTAGCAGCTTTCGGGCTTTGTTCGAACCGTTCTCGGTTTGTTTCTCGGGACCTTGTTTTCCGTTGTGGACGACGCTGATGACCGGGT
>Ga0316208_1003505_pt1 | contig 11270 bp, 8 predicted proteins | sample 3monopyrite_MG_FD_204944 | JGI IMG/M metagenome (GOLD analysis project Ga0316208, IMG submission 204944) | Microbial mat bacterial communities from mineral coupon in-situ incubated in ocean water Damariscotta River, Maine, United States -... | ecosystem: Environmental > Aquatic > Marine > Coastal... | reverse complement strand
CCTGTTCGCTGCGCCCAAGAGTGCTGACAAAGCGATGGACGTCACCATGTTCCTGCAGATGGCCAAGAGCCAACTCGAGGGCATGATGTCAGAAGTTGCTGGTGAAGAAGAAGACATGGCCTTTTAGGCCTGCGCCTCCGCCAACCCTGCTAAGAACGCCGCGGCTTAAAGGCCACGGTGATCTGGCTGGAATGCAGGGGATACCCCACTCGGGCGCGCCACAGGTGAAACTCCTTGGGGTTCCAGTCGAGGCGCGCGAGGACATGCCCCAATAGCCGCTCATACGGCGGATACTCAGACACCGGCAGGAAGCCGCGGGCTCCATCTGCGTAATCCAACTCCTCGGCCTGCTCCAATAAATCAAAGCGGCACAAGGGGTCGTTGGGATCCCGCGGGCCCACGCCGGCGGTGTCATAGATCAGCAACTCGGGAGCTTCTTCGTCCAGCAAGGACTTGTGCAGGAACAAGTCGAGGACTAAGCCCTGACTCGGTGGCGTAGGGTTGCTGTACACAAAGCTCCGGCGATTGGGTTCCTCGGGGCGGAAGCGCCGTAACTCCTCGCGGTTGGATTCCACCAACAACATGTCGCTGCGCCGATGCGGCCCGAAGTCCTCCCCACCTAAAAAGTAGTTCATCGTGCCCTGCAACTGTTCCGCTTCGATGCGCGCAGCACCGTGCGGACAATAGGCGCCAAGCCCCTCGGGAAGGATTTGCTCGAGCTCTTCCCCGAGGAACACTTTGGGCTGACGCTGATGCCCCTCATCACTCATCAGGCGCGTGTCCACACGCAACTGCGCACCTGGGCGCAGGCGTTGCAAACCGATCATGGACATCAGCCACACCAGGTCGAGGTATTCCTCATTCGCCGAAGGATGCAAAATTGCGGCGGACAAGTTCAGGCCCACCGAGGCGCCATGCAATTCACTAATGGCTTTGTAAGCAGCCTGACGCCGACGAAGTTCAAACTCCCGGCGCGCATCCCCCAACCAGTTCGACATCATGGTTTGCAGGGCGGCGCGATCCCCCGCTTCGGTATCAATCAGCTGCTGAAAACTCTCAACTGCAGATTTTGCGGCCTGGCGGTCCTGCGGCGAAAGATGCTCTTGAGGAAGCCCGTCGAGAAAGCGACGCAGAGGTTCGGGCCCGGGCAAATGGTGCACCACCGCTAGAGGTTCCTCCTGACGCAGCGCCTTCAACAAACGTGAGGCAAACACCTTGTTGACCTTGCCCAGCGAACTCAATCCAGTGGTTCTTTGCGCCTCCGGTGGCAGGCCCTGGACCACGGTCTGGAGCGTCGATTGGAGCTCCTTGCCGAGCGTAAGCAAACGCTGGCGAAGGGGATACGCGGATTTCTCAGTGGCGGGGTTAGGGCTCATCGGGTGCCTTAGCTTAGCATTGCCGCAAAAAGTTTCCTGGAAACTTTGTTTCCTGGAAACAATCCTGCGCTATTCTGGGGCCACGCGGACGATGCTGCGTACCCCAAGAAAACCATGAAGCACCTCATCCTTTCTTCCTTCACCCTTCTCCTGGCCGCACCTTTGGCTGCTCAGGGAAGCCTCGCCGACGACTTCGAAGGCGGCCTCAACGGCGCCAACTGGACCTTTGGCGTCTTCCCTGCTGACGTCATTGAAGTCACAGGCGGTAACCCCACCAGCTGGCTGCACAACTCACAAATCGACATGTTCACGGCGATTTTGCACAACGACATCGCCACCGGTCCTTGGGTTGGTGACTATCGCGCTACCGGCGTTTCGCGAATTCACTTTGATGCGCAAACCCTCGGCACCACCTTTGGCTCTGGCGGTCGCAACATCAGCATTCTGTTGCGCGACACCAAGGGCACCGCGGCCCCCGATGATGACGATTACGCCTACAGCATTGGCTTGCCTACCCCCATCGAGGGCGCCGGCTGGTTTCACTACAACTTCGAAATCCCGAGCCAATCCACCGCTGCCGTTCCTCCCGGCTGGAAAGGTGGTTGGGCTGGTGACGGTGTGAACTTCCGTCCCGGCATTGACTGGAACGATGTCATCACCAGCGTCGACGTGGTCGAAATCTGGTGGCAAGATCCTGCGCTCTTCGCCATTTTCCAAACCTGGGATGTCGGCGTCGACAACATGACCGTGGAGTGGAATAGCCCAGTAACCGTTGCCTTGACTCCTGGCACTGCCGGCACGCCCAACACCTTGTCCATCGACAACGCTTCCGCCAATAGCTCCGTGATCTTCGCGGGCTCGACCGTCAGCGGCGTGACTCCCTTCCAATGCAACGGCATTGCCTCGGCACTTTCGATGGCAAGCCCGCGTGGTTTGGGTACCGCTCAGGCAGATGGCCGTGGCGATGCCTCGGTGTCCTTTGTCATTCCTCCTTCCTTCAGCGGAACCACTCTGTACTTCCAAGGTTTGGATACCGACGAGTGCCGCTTGAGCGATCTGCTCACCGTGACCGTTCTTTAGTCATACGTTGGCGCCCAAGGTGCAGGCTCCAGAAGATGAGCCCTGCGCCTGCCAACTGAGCCATGCCCGGGATTCCGTCACCAAGCGGGATCCCGAGCAGCATGGCGAAAATCACCCCAACAAAGCCGATTTGGGTGGCGCGCGAGGCGCGCAGGCTTTGCAAGGCTTTGGTCAGGCACACTTGGCCGGATTGCGTGGTGACGCCAAGAGCGCCTAGCCAAAACCACTCCATGCCCTGCGGCATGCGCCAAGAGCCCCAACCCGCGAGCAGGGATAGCGGCAGGCTCACGACGGCAAAGGCCATGACAATCGTGAGTGGGTGCTCGGTTCGGGTCAGAACGCGGACCAAGGTATAGGCAATCGCGGAAGCGAAAGCCGTACACAACGCAAAGCCAACACCAATCCAGGTCACTTCCGGGCTCAAGCCTTTAATCAAGGCCACGCCTCCCAAGCCAACTAGGAGCGAAAGGATTTGGATGGTGCGAAAGCGTTCGCTAAGAAACAACATGCCGAGGGCTGCAGCGAACAGCGGAGTCATGTTGTAGATCGTGACCGCGGTACCTAAAGGCAAGCGATCAATCGCTTCGAAGTAAGCCCACAAACCGAGGAAGCCAAAGAAGGCGCGCCACAACAACATCCATGGGCGTTTCGGAATCGCACGGGAACCAGCGCCATGGAGCATGAGCAAGGTCAGCACCACCGAGATCAAACTGCGCACAAACACCTTTTCGGTGTTCGGCACTTCCGGCATCAACTTGGCCGAAGCCGCCATGCAGGCAAAGCTAAAGGCAGCCACCAGCATCCAGATCGCTCCGCGACGGGCGGCAAGCCTTTCCTCTTGCGCTGCGCGTTCTTGAGTGCTTTCCGAATTCAAATGGCGCAACCGGAACCTTGTGGGGTCCACCAGCCATGCGACATGCCAACGGTGGTCCAGAAGGCTTCCGGTCCACTATCCGGGGTAATCAAAATCGCTCCGCCAATGCCGCCGAAGAAATCGCGCACACGCTCAAGCATACGCTGCAAGGCGTCGGCGGGTGCTTCGCCGTAGCGCACAGCGTCGGCAACACGGGCGCCAAACACCGAACGCAGGAAGGCTTCGCCTTCGCCGGTGGCACTGACAGCACATTGGTTATCGGCATAGGTGCCGCAGCCAATGATCGGCGAATCACCGACGCGCCCCGGCTTCTTGCCCATGGTGCCGCCGGTGCTCGTTCCGGCAGCAAGTCGCCCTTCGGCATCGCGCGCGACCGCACCAACAGTGCCGCCGGCAAAGTTCGGACTCGCACCTTCCTCAACCACGCGGTGCCATTGCTTCAGCGCCGCTTCGGTAGTGAGCTCATTTTCCGGAACGCGGCGAAAGCCCATGCGCTCGGCCCACTGACTGGCCGGTTGCCCCACCAACAGCACTTCGGGCTCGGTAAGCATGCGCTCAGCCAAGCGAATCGGATGCGGGAAGGCATCGAGCGCGGCAAGGCCGGCGGCCTGGCGGGTATGCCCTTCCATGATTGCGGCGTCGAGTGAAATCCGACCGGCGAGGGTGAGGGCGCAACCGGTTCCGGCGTTGTACAGCGGATTGGTCTCGAGGACTTCGACGGCGGCGCATACCGCAGCGACCGAGGACCCACCTTCGGCGAGAACCGCTCCGCCCGCTTCAGCCGCCTCTTGGCAACCAGCGGCATGCGCGGCGCGGCTGGCTTCCGGAATGTCACCGGCGCCGCCATGAACGAGGAGGAGGGGGTCCGCCATAGGCCGGATTCTACGTCTGCGGCTCGACTCGAAGGCTTGCTCCGCCTACCCTAAAGGTCACCGGAGATGCGTCCCCCCGCACTCCCGCTTGCCCGTGACTCACGCCCCGACCGACTACCTGGTGGCCCCCACCCTGCGCCTCGATAAGGGCGAAGGACTGGCCGAAGCTCTGCGCTGCCTGCGCGAATTTGATCCGCGCGTGTTCATGATTTTTGGCGGTGACGCCGAAGACGTGCAATGGCTGCAGGAAACTCTCGAAGAGCAAGCCGGCCATCCGATTTTGTTCGCCGCCGACTTGGAACGCGGCGCGGGCCAGCAGTTCGACGGGCTCACCCCCTTGCCAGATGCTTGGGCCCTTGGCCTACTTGGTCCAGAAGCCAGCTATGACGCGGGCCATCGCACCGCTGCCGAAGCCGCCACTGCTGGCGTGCGTTGGATTCTTGGCCCGGTATTGGATCTTCATCGCATGGAGGTCGACGCCGTGCGCAGCCCGATCATTGCCAACCGCGCTTTCGGTGGCGACATCGAACGTGTCCTCGAATGCGCCGGCGCCTTCAACCAAGGCTTGCTCGATGCTGGCGGGATATCCTGCGGCAAGCATTTCCCAGGACATGGTGGCTGCAGTCAAGACAGCCACACCGATATGGCGGTGTGCTTCGAAGATGCCGCCCCGCATTTGGAGCCCTTCCAAACCCTGTTGCCCAAGTTGCCAAGTTTAATGGTGGGCCATGTTGAGTTCCCCATGCTCGATGGCGAAGGCGTGCCCGCCAGCCGCTCCAAAGTCATCATGGATATGTTGCGCAAGGATTGGGGCTACCAAGGTTTGGTCGTCACCGATTCCATCAGCATGTCTGGTTATGGCGAAGGCGACATGGTGCAAATGGCTACGCAAAGTTTGCGCGTGGGCATCGACCTCCTGCTCGATCCAGAAGACCCGGTTGGTTTGGCCAAAGGTTTGCGTCAGGCTTATGAGTTTGGCGAGCTCGAGCAAGAGCGCGTGTTTGAAGCCGTCGGCCGTGTCGACAAGCTGATTCGTTTGGCCCTCGACACCGAAGCGGCCACACCCCGTCCTTTGATGTTGGGCGGTGGCGCCAAGCGCTTGCTGCACCCCTTGCCCGGTGGCGCGCCGCGCACTGGCATTCAGCGCCCTTCCTGTGCGCTGAACTTGGCCAGCACCCCCGATGCCATCCGCTACCTCGAAGAATGGGATGTCCCCGTCTTCTCCGCGGAATCGGAGCCGCCGACCACCTTCCCGGGGCCCTTGTTGGTGCTGTGCGGCGCGCGCGAAGGCAAAGGCTTGCCGGCTGTGCCTGGCTCATGGCTGGAGGCAATCCACCATCACCACCCCGCACTCTTCGTTGCCGGCTCTCCAGATGCCGCCGAAGCCGTGCCCTCCAGCGCTCGCGGCTGGCACCTTCCTGGACTTTCCCCTGCTCTGCTCGGTCTGCTTTTGACCGCCGGCGCCGAGGTCTAAGCCGCTCCCGCGCCCGTGCTATTCACAACCCTCGACTGGCTTGCCATCGGGGGTTACATCGTCTTCGCCCTGGGCGTGGGCTTCTTTCTGACGCGCCGCGCCTCGCGTTCGACCGAAGACTTTTATCTAGCTGGCCGCACCTTGCCATGGTGGGTCGCCGGAACCAGTTTGGTCGCCACCTCCTTCGCCGCGGACACGCCGCTGGTGGTGAGCGGTTGGGTGCGTAGCGGCGGCATTTCGCAGAACTGGTTGTGGTGGGGCATGGCGGTTGGCGGCGCACTCAGTTTCACTTGCATGGCGGCATGGTGGCGACGACTGAAAGTCACGACCGATGCCGAGTGCATTGAACGTCGTTACCAAGGCAAAGCTGCACGCGTGTTGCGTGGGTTTTATGGTGGTTATCACGCCTTAGTGACCAACACCGTGGTCTTGGCGTGGGTGCTTCTCGCCATGTTGAAGTTGGTGCGTGTCGTCATGGGCGCGGAGGATGACCGCCAAGATCAGTACATCGTGGCTGTGGCGTTGGTGCTCGCCCTGAGTTACTCCTTCTTGAGTGGGTTGTGGGGTGTGGTCGTGACCGACTTCTTCCAGTTCTTCCTCGCCCTCGGCGGTGCAGTATTGCTGGCTTATGAGGCCGTTGCCGATTTAGGCGGCTTGGCCGAGGCGCGGCAGCGTTTTGCCGAAATGCCAAAGGAAACCACGGCCTTGATGCCACATCATGGCAGCGGTTGGGAGGATTTGGCGTGGTGGACGCAGGGCGTCGGCGCCTTTTTGATCTTCACTGCCATCCAGGGTTGGCTGAATAAAAATGCCGACGGCGGCGGTGCCGGTGTGCAGCGCTACTCCGCTTGCCGCAATGAAGCCCATGCCCGTGGCGCCGCGCTGTGGTTTAACTTGGCGCATTACTGCTTGCGCCCGTGGCCATGGATTTTGGTCGGCCTGGCCTCGATTATTCTGATTGATCCGGCGCAGCTGCCCATGATTGCCGGCGCCGACGGCACTCTGACCCCCGATCATGAAGCCGCCTATCCGCTGATGATGGCGACCTATCTCGGCCCTGGGTTGTTCGGCCTGATGTGCGCGAGTTTCTTGGCCGCGTTTATGAGTACGCTCGATACGCACTTCAACTTGGCGTCGGCCTATATCGTGAATGATGTCTATCGCCGTTTCCTCAAGCCGAAAGCGAGTGATCGCCACTATCTATGGGTGGGGCGCGGCATGGAGGTGTTCATCGGCGTGCTTGCCGCCTTGTTGGCCTTGAGCGCCGACTCGATCTCGAACCTCTTTACCTTCAGCTTGGCCCTTCTTGGTGGCGTCGGCCCGGCCCTGCTCATGCGTTGGTTCTGGTGGCGCGCCAACCCTTGGACCGAGGTCGCCGCGCTTAGCACCAGCACCGTGCTCGCGATTCTGACCAACACCACCGTGCTCGGCGCCTCGGAAGCGGTCTTGAACATCCCCTACCCGCTGTCCTACTTGGTGATTGTCGTTGCCTCGATTGCCACGAGCCTCATCGCCACCTTTGCCACCGAGCCTGTAGTCCGAGAACGCCTAGAGAGCTTCTACGCTAAGGTGCAACCGGCGGGCTGGTGGGGCCCTCTGGATACCGATGGCGCGGCAAAACGCTCTCTTTTGCCTCTTTTTGCCGCCTGGATGAGCGGCATCGCCCTGATTTACGGCCTGCTGTTCGGCATCGGCTCTTGGCTTCTGGCGCGGCCCTCCTGGCCCGCTTTTGCCTGCGCCGTGATCGGCTCGCTCGTATTGAAAGGCACTTGGCGCCACGCTCTTCGTGCGCCTGTCGATAGAATAGATTCATGAACCAGTACCAATCCGGTCATACCGGCGCCATCGAACACGCTTCGGCCCAGCCCGTCGCCTACGCAGATACGCCGACACGCCTCGCCTTCTTGCGCAAGGTCTACGCCATTTTTGGCGCCGCCATGGTGGTTTGGATGGGCACGACTTTTGTCATTGCCAACTCCAAGTCACTGATGGAATCCGTCCTGCCTTTGTTTGGCGGCGGCTTCCTCATGTTGATTGTCATGATGGCGCTGTTGTTTCTTCTGCTGCGCCTGACCGCCAATAGCTACCCAATGAATGTAGTTGGGCTTGGCTTGTTCGCAATCCTGGAAGGCGTGTTTACAGCTCCATTGGTCTACGTCGCGCTCGCACAGGGCGACGAAACGGCGCTAATCGCCTTAGGGAATGGCACGATCGTGGACTCCATCTTCCAGAATGGAGGTGGCATTGTCACGCAAGCCTTCGTCCTGACCGCTGCAGTCTTCACCGGCCTAACCACCTATGCGCTCACGACCAAGCGCGATTTCCTGTGGATGCGCGGCGCTTTGTATATGGGCTTCTTCGCCCTGATTGCCATTTCCATCCTGGCGGCCTTCGGCATCGGCGCCGACCCTATGGGCTGGGGCATCTCCCTTGGCTTTGTCGTCATCATGGGTGGCTTCGTGTTGTATGACACGCAAAACATCCTGAAGCGGTACCCGGAAAACATGGCGGTCTCGGCAGCAGCAACCTTGCTTCTCGATTTCGTCATCATGTTCCAGCACATCCTGTCGCTCTTGATGCGCCGCGACTAAGCGCACTCTGGCCCCGCGAATTCCGCGGACGCCGCCCGCTCTACGGGGTAGTCTTCCTTCTGGATGACTGCCCCGTTCGCTTTTTCCTGCCTCAAGGGGCAGTTTCTGTTGCCTACCGCGCTGATGGCGCTGTGCCTGGCCGTGGCCACACCGGCCCAACAGAGTGTTGGAGCGAACCGTCAAAGTGATGGCACCCTTTCCCAAGAACTTGTGCAGCAATCGCGGGCGACGCCTTTCCGTCCGCCATTGCCGCCGGGTTCGACGGAGCTCGCTTATGACAGTGGGGTTTATGGCGGAACCTCGCGCAACCTACAGCACGCCAACCTATTTCCCGGCTGGCCCTATTGGGCATTGGCCGTGCGCTTCAGCCCCACCGCCGTAGCCCAAGGCCAGCTTCTGGAAGCGCGCTACTTAGCCCCCACCCAATGGGGCGCCAGTGCAGATTTTGATCTGGTGGTGCGTGATACTGCCGGAGTCGTACTCGGTACCTTGACTGGTTTAACCGCCGGAATTGATTCCAGCAACTGGCAAGTGGTCGATCTCAGCAGTTTGCAAATCACCGTCGGCGCCAACGACTTCACCCTGGAAATGCGCCCGAGCAATCCTTGTGGCAGCGGGAGTGGATTCACGCTCGCCTACAACAGTGGTAGTAGCGGACGCAGTTCGGCCAGTGATGATTGCCTCGATGCCTACTCGTCCTTCGCGGTGGAAAGCCGCGAACTGTTTTTGCGCGCGGTCGTCGCGGACCTTCCTCAAGGTCCGACGGTGACCGTGCAAAACCTGATTGCTGGCAATCGTGCCTTATTCCAAATGCAGAACCTCAGCCCCTTTGGGCAAGGCCTCATTCTGGTCAGCGCGCATGGCCCCGGCCCCACCAACACCGCCTTTGGCACCCTCGCCGTCACCGCTCCCTGGCACAGCTTGTCGGTGACCGCTGACAGCCAAGGCGCCGGTCAACTCGACCTTCGTGTCCCTACCGGAGCGCAAGGCCTCTCGTTGTGGATGCAGGCGGTAGACAGCACCGCGCAGGTCATCGGCCAGGCCTTAGTCGAAGTGGTTGGTTAAACAGGAATCGGCCATGAATCGGCAATCGGCTGCTATCTTGGACCGAACCCTGATTGGCAGAACCCTGTCCCGAACCCTAACCCTACTCTTTGGCTGGCATTTGCTAGTCATGCTTGGCTTTGCGTCGTCGCTTTCGGCGCAGTCGCAAGAGCTCCAATCCGGTGGCTGGCAAGCCCTCGGCCCCTTCGATAACGAAGGCGGCAACAAGCCAGGGGAGCATGCCCTGCATGGCTTCCTCGAGGACATGGCGATTGGCAAAGAGTGGCCTGCACTTGCCGCAAGCTTCAGTGGCCGCGCCAGATCGCTGGAGTGGAAGGCGGTGACCGGACGAGATCCACACGGCACCACCGCGGTCGATAGCGGATACATGGACTTCGCCACCCTGCTTGGCGCGACCGACGTCAAGAATAAAACGGCCTTCTTGTATTGCGCCTTAGATGCGCCGCGCGCCATGGAGGTCGATGTCCTTCTCGGTAGCGACGATGGCTGTGAAGTTTGGCTCAACGGGAAGTCTGTCCTGCGCCGAGCCTTCGCCCGTGCCGCAAATCCTTTTGAAGACCAACTGCGTCTGTCTCTTCAGGAAGGTCGCAACCATTTGTTGGTGCAGGTGGCTTCGGCCAACGGCGGTTGGGGCTTTGTCATGCAAGCGCAACGCGGAGTTGGACAAGATGCCATCAACCGTGCAGTCGATCTTGGCTTGGATTACTTATTGGGCCAGCAGTTGATTGATGGCTCATGGCAGCAGCATCAGAGTCAATACCGCAATGGGGGTACCGCTCTTGCGGTGTTTACTTTACTGAGTTCCGGATTGGAGCCAAGCCACCCTGCCATCCAGCGCGGGCTGGCTTACCTCAAGGTGGCCCCTTCGGAAGACACTTACTCCATCAGTTGCGAGCTCATGGCACTCGCTGCCATGGACGACGAGAATCTTCTGCCCTGGATTGAAGAGCGCGCCGACGACCTGATTTCGTGGCAGTTGCATAACGGCGGCTGGGCCTATCCCGACGGCCATTGGGACTTCAGCACTTCTCAGTTTGCCGCACTTGGCTTGCGCGCCGCAGCCGAAGCTGGTGCCGAAATTCCGGAAGAGGTTTGGAAAGACATGATTGGCCTTTGCCTGGACAATCAAGCCCGCCCCAACAACAAGCGACTTCCTTTGCGCGCAGGCTTTGCCTATTACCCGGGCTATCGCGTGCCAACTGGCTCCATGACCACGGCCGGGATTACGGTGATGGCCATCGCGCGCGAACAGCTTGGTGAGAATATGAAACGCACGGTTGCGCCCAAGGTGGAAGAAGCGATTCAACTGAGCTTGCAGTTTCTGCAGGAAGACTTCACCACTGCAGTCAATCCGCACTACGACCTGAACTGGCGCTACTACTGGCTGTATGGCATCGAACGTGTGGGTGCGTTGTTGAACCTTGAGCAACTCGGCCATCATGATTGGTATCAGGCCGGGGCAAGCTTCTTGGTTGCTGACCAAGGGGCAAAAGGGCAATGGTCCACACCTTGGGGGCGTCCAGAGGCCACCACCTGCTTCGCCTTGTTGTTCCTTAAGAAAGCCACGGCTCGCGCCGTCGCCACCGGGCAAAGCGCCCAACGCAAAGACCACTTGGAGTCGGAGCTCGGCGAACATGCGGTCGTGCTTCACGTCAACCCGCGTCCCCCGGCCACGATGTGGGTCGTTCCCAAGAAAGGGATTGCGCCCACGGCAGTTCGTTACGAGATCCGCCGCCCAGGAGCTCTGAGCTGGACAGAAGTCGGCATGGGTGTCGGCGATCGCTTTGCGCTGCAACATGACATCGAGAGCCCTGGTGCGTGGGAAGTGCGCGCCGAAGTGTTTGGGCCGAAGGAGGGGTCGCCGTCGCCAGCGAGCCTTGGCTTTAGCGCCATGATTTCAGGCACCTTTGCCACCGGATTGCGCGAAGGCGATCTACT
>Ga0316208_1003504_pt1 | contig 11270 bp, 5 predicted proteins | sample 3monopyrite_MG_FD_204944 | JGI IMG/M metagenome (GOLD analysis project Ga0316208, IMG submission 204944) | Microbial mat bacterial communities from mineral coupon in-situ incubated in ocean water Damariscotta River, Maine, United States -... | ecosystem: Environmental > Aquatic > Marine > Coastal... | reverse complement strand
AGTAGCAGAACTTCCGAAGAGCATCTAATTTCAATACGTAAGTATTGTGATTAAATGGAATGCTTTCGGACAGGGATGTTACCTTTCTTAATAATTATCATGCTTATGGCATGATTTTTTTTGTCTTAATTTTATGAAGCGTAGATAGAGATAATTGTTACAAGTCACGCCAGCGTACAGACCAGGAAGTGGAAAACCATTTAGACAGTTTTTTAAAAAAGCCAGAAGGTTTTTTATTTTTAGCTTCTGAAGCTGCACGTTTATTCTTTCTTTTATGGTGCTTTTTATTTGCTTTAGTTTCCTTGATGTTCTTTTTTTGTTCTTGAATATCTTCTTTTGATTTGCCAACTGCGATTATCTCAACAGCAAAAGGCATTTTTTCAATGTCTTTACCTTGTTTCAAATGGCCAATATTTTGATTGATTTGATCATGCAACATGACTGCATAGAGTTTAATTTTTTCAGGGTGTTTAGGGTTGATAATTAAATCTCCTATTTCCTGATCAAGTTCAGTCAGTCCTTTAATTGTCCTCGCACGGCATTTTTTTTCTTCAACAACCAGTTTTGAAACTTGTTCAACCAATACATCTGTAGAGACAGGAATAACCGATTCAGAAACATGTGCTCCACGTTTTCTGAGGTGCAACTTAAGAATAATAGCCGTGTTTGTACGTCGTCTAAAGTTGTTAACTAATTCACGAAGTTTTGTAGAAGAGAGTTCAGACTCCGCTTCACCTGCGTTAGTGGAATCAAGAATTTCCATTTGGTTAGAAATACCCATAATGGTATCAATATCGTGTTGGATCGTTTTTTCAATAAGATCGAGTCTTTTTGAAAGCTCGTTAGAAGGTAAGTTAGCAACAGTGCTGCTGATATTGCCTAAAACATTCAGCAGATCTCGAGGTATGTCTTTAGGTGGTTGTTTAAGCAATAACACGGATTCAAGACTTTTTTGTAAGTCATTGATTCCCAATGAAAGCTTAATGATATCATCAAGTGATTTACGGCGTTCTTTTAATAAACGAACTTCATCGGCAACTGAACCACCAGCCGCATCTTCGATCTGTGATATGAGATCATGCATATCGTAAGTTTATCAGGTTAGCGAGAAACTATAGGTATTACAGTGGATAAATAGATGATTTTTAACATGAATGATTGAAATGAAAACTGGGGGAGAAACTGGGGGCAAATCACAACACGTTATTCAACGCGGACATAATCGTGAACCGCGTTTTTATACTAAAGAATAATTATATTAAGTATTTTTATACGCTGTATGAAGCTACAGAGAAAAATGAACCGACAAACCAGAGCAGTAACAACAGGATAACCACGAATAGAAATATCACAGTCAATTTATTATGTGATGTAGTATATTATCTAACATTGTGTTTTGATACTGTTATTTATATTATGTTATAAAACGTATTCAAATAGTTCGAATACTATATAAATTGAAGAATTCGATAAAAGGATTTATGAAATTGACCAAGAAGAGCAATTTTCGGAAGGAATTATTCTATAGTTTTTTCTTTCTCCTTATTTCCATTCAGTTAGCTAACGCTGAAAATATAGAAATGAGCTGTGAGAAAGCCAAAATGGCTTATTTCTCAGGTGATCTAGAATCATCACTTCCTCTCTTTTTATCCTTATCTGAATCAGGTGATGCTGAATCTCAATATTATGCAGGCCTCCTCTATTTAACAGAAGGCTGGTCTGGTAGGAATGTTGAAAAAGCAATCGCTTATCTAACAACTGCTGCAGACCAAAGTAATGCTGAAGCAATGTGGAAGATAGGCGAAATATATGAAAATGGCTGGGGTGCGAAAAAAGATATATTATTAGCACTTGACTGGTATAGAAAATCAAAGCAGTCCGGGATAGATAAATCACAAATACGATTTATGAAGTTGAACAAGGGGGAAGCTGTATTTAAATCGAATGCTGAAATGATTAAAAATTTGATGCGTAATGCTGAAAAAAATGATACAGAAGCTAAGTTTAAACTTGGAAACATTTACGATGAAGGTAAGTTAACAGAAAGAAACATCGATAAGGCATATTTGTGGTATGAAAAGGCGGCAGAGAATAATCATTCATATTCAATGCTGATGTTGGGTTATTTTTTATGTAGAGGCTTAGGTGTTGAAATAGATAAAGTAAAAGCAAATGACTGGCTTAATAAGTCAGGTAGAAATACCCATTGTAACTAAAATTTTAAGGATGAAATAAGTATGAATGCTGAGGAAAAACTCGTAGAAGAACTTAAAAATAACGAACATGTTATTCAGGTTGTTCCATATAATGAATTAATTAAAGAATGGCAAGCATTAAAGCCACATGCAAAAAATGTAGGAGGGTATGCCTCAACTGTTGGTGACTCAGTTGTTGCTGCTAAATTACTTCGTGATTTTGGTGTGCAATCTAATAAAGTTATTGTGAAGTCATATGCAGGGAAGCAATATGTTGTCTTTAAAGGTTATCCTGGCGCACGTAAGATATTTAGAGGTACGCGTTATTTAACAGGAAACCCTAAAGTTGTACGAATGGCAGTGGGTCCAAAAGGCGTAGCAAAAGCAGTAAAGGGTGGTTTTGTATTAACTGTAATTTTATCAGTTGGCATCGAAGTTTTTGATTACATTATTCGTGATACGGCAACCTTATCTCAACTATTAGGCACAATTACAGGCGATCTTATAAAAATAGGGATTAGCTCTATTGCAGGTGCTGTTGCAGGATTAGCAGTTGGCGCTACAGTGGTTATTGGAACAGTAGCCGCGGCACCAATTATTGCTGCGATTGCAGTAGCTGTTATTACGGGTTTGATATTGAATAAACTCGACAGTAAATTTGGCGCGACAGCAGCCCTAATCGCTGCTTATGATAAAGTTGGGATTAAATTACGCGAAATCGAATACGAGGCTGCTCGTTGGTATGACTATTTTGAAACTAATCCACAAGCTATTATGAGATTACTTGGTGCTCCAAGCTCTTTTTCTTACGGTGGTTATTAATGACACAAAAAAACGCACAAATTATTTTTATTGCTTTTAATATCGTAGCTGTATTTTTAGTAGCTTATGTTGTTAGTGATTTTGTAAGTATTAATGGCGCTATAATTGATAAAGAAAAAACAATCCCGTTTGATTCTGGGATATATTATTTTTTATTAATGACTGTGTTCTGGATATTTAGTATTATTCAATACGCAGGTTTAAAGAAAAAAGAATCGAAAGTACTAAAGTATGCAAATATAATTACAATCGTTTGGTTTATCTTTATGTTAACTCTTGCAAACATAATTCCCTCTTATTTAGAAAATAAACTAGAAATGAGTGGCTATGTTAAGTGTGATGATCCAAGTGAGATTTCTCGCGTAGTTAAAGGTGAAAGTAGTTTGTATAGATTAGATGGCTGCTAATAACTTAACAAGTTTTCTTTATGTTTTTAAGTGTTTTCTACATTAAAATCAAAAGGTTATTGAAAATATTATTTCTTCTATTTAAAATATGACCCAGTTCACATTTTTCTTCCAAATGCTTGCCCTTAACGCACTCACACAGGTAAAATACCACCAAACAAAGTCCGAGAATAAGGGCTGAAAAGTAAATAATTGATTATTTACACAAAATATCATCGACCACCACGGTAATGATGATATCAGGGACAAGTTATCACCAACGTTAACATGGATGTGGCATATCAAAACTCAAACTCATAAAAAGCAAACCTTATCACGCCACAACTATGTGGAATGTGGTGTTATGTCTGCAATCCAAGCAAAAACAACTCAAACTACTTTGAAACAGGATGGATCAATATGAAATTTTTCTCAGGTGTTCGTTTACTTATTTCGGCTTTAATCCTGGCAGGGTTGGGGTTTGGGTTGCAGGGCTGTGGTGGTGGAGGTGGTGGAACATCAAACCCAGCAGATGCTAACCCGACGGGTTATTATGATATTACAGGTACCGTAAATATTGATGATGATGGTGCCGGCGGAGGTAGCACAGCTATTACAGATTTGGAGGGTATGATCAACGGAACTCGTTTTATGATGATCAGCGATGTACATGGCTTAATGTATGATGGAACCATAACAAGCATAAGTGCAAACGACTTTGCCGCGAATGTATCCATTTTTAAACATGGCCAACCCATTGCAAATCCAAGTGCCTCTATTTCAGGCACCATTACAGAAAAATCAAAAGTTGAAGGAACTATAACCGGGACTGGCGCAGGTAATAGTAGTGGAATGTTTACATTGCAATATGCGACCAATAATAATAAAGCAGCAAATGTGAGTCGTATCGAACGGACAGGCGGTAATGTCTGGGGTTCTAAGCTTAGTACTGGCAGTTCATATTCTGATTTTAATATTGATTCTGCAGGCAACTTAGTCTCTTCTGGTGGTACAGCAAGTAATGGTTTTTTTGTAGGATGCGATCTTGGGAATGGCTCTTTTACCCCAATTACTGGAACAAGTTTATATAACGTAACAATGAATGTTACGGGCTGCACCGATACAACGATTCATCTTACCTATGTTGGATTAGCCGCTTCTCTAGATCGTTTTGGTGTTGACGGTGCATTAGTGATTGGGGTTACCGATTCAAAAAAAACCTATAGTATTAATGGGGATTTCATCCTGCAATAATATTTATAAAACAAATTTGGTGTTTTTTTATAAACATCAAAGTTAATTAAGGAAGTTAAAATGCAGGGAACGCAACAACATTATTCTCATGTGAGTTTAAAACGTGAATCAGTTTGGTTTAAAACCAAACTGATTTCTCAGTTTCTAAGCATCAGTTTTTTACTCACGCAGCCTTTTTATCTTTCTTATCTGCATGCCGCTCCTGTTGGTGGCAATGTGGTTGGTGGTTCGGGTTCGATCAGTTCTTCCGACATTCATACTACAATTAATCAATCCTCACAAAACCTTGCGATTGATTGGCAAAGTTTTGATGTGAATACCAACGAACATGTTCATTTCGTTCAACCCAACTCCTCTTCTATTGCGCTTAATCGAATTCTTGGTAATAACGGCTCTGTCATTCAAGGGCAAATTGATGCTAATGGGCAGGTAATTTTAGTTAACCCGAATGGTGTTTTCTTCACATCTACGGCTACCGTAAATGTGGGTGGGCTAGTGGCGTCGAGTTTAGATATGACTCCAGCTGACTTTATGAACGGCAATTATATTTTTAACGAAGTAATCGGTTCGAATGGCTCAGTGATTAATAGCGGGCTTATTCAAGCATCTTTAGGCGGTGCCAATTCTAATGGTGGTGGTAATGTTGTGCTTATTGGCAAGCAAGTTAAAAACGACGGTTTAATTTTCGCTAAATTAGGTTCAGTTGTTTTAGCTGCAGGAAAGCAGTCTGTTTTAACATTCGATAACCAAGGTTTAATTGGCGTTAAGGTCACAAAAGAAGTTTTACAAGATGAGATAGGCTTAGAAGAAGCAGTTATTAATGCAGGTAACATTAATGCTGCAGGTGGGCGTGTTTTATTAACGGCGAGCACCAGTCAAGATGTTTTTTCGCAGGCGGTCAATAATGGCACTTTTAATCAAGCCACTAGTGTGGTTGTCAATCCCGATGGTAGCTTTACCTTAGGTGGCGGGGCCGATGTTTTAAATACTGGCTCTATTGATGTTAGCTCTGCAGATTTAAACATCTCTAATAATACCGCACGCATTATTTTACTGGGTGAAAACATCACCAGTAGTGGTTCAATTAAAGCCGATGTCCAAAATGGCACGGCGGGTGAAATTGAAATTCATGCTAAAAATAAAACACTATTAACAAAAAATAGTATTACCAGTGCTAAAGCTTTGTCGTCAGGACAAGGTGGCTTAATTAAGATTTTGGGTGACAAAGTCGGGTTATTTGATAATACGTTAGTTGATGTTTCTGGTATTAATGATGGTGGGGTTGCTTTAATTGGTGGCGACCAAGAAGGTCGTAATACACAAATTCGAAATGCGAATTTTATATTTTTAGGTGATGAAACTGTCGTTAAAGCAGATGCTATAACGGATGGCCGAGGCGGAAAAATAATTGCTTTTGCCAAGGACAGTGCTCGAATTTATGGTGGTTTATTTGCTCGCGGTGGTTTGACAAAAGGCAATGGTGGTTTTATTGAAACATCGGGTCTAAAAGGATTTGATCTTATTGGAGCACCGGATGCATCTGCGTTCGTTGGCAAGAATGGTACATGGTTGATTGACCCTTATAATATAACCATTTCATCAAGTAGTACTCAGGGTGTTAATGATGATGATCCAACCTTCAGTTATTTTGATGCGATACAAAATGGGGCTCGTATAGATGTAAGCGATATTGTGACTGGATTAGAAAACGGTGATGTGATTATTCGCACAACCCGTACGGATGGTGATCCTTCTGTCGGAATTCAAGCAGGTAATATTACACTTGATGCAGAAATTGATTTTAATGGTATTGGTCGGAGTAGCACATTAACACTTAAAGCTGATAATAATATTGATACCAATGGTAATAATATTAGAGATACTAATATTGGTAGTGGGAACGATCTTTTAAATATAGTATTTACTGCAGATAGTGATAATAGTGGTGTGGGTAATGTCATCGTTACAGATTCTAGAATTTATACGAATGGTGGTAGCTTTACTGCAAGAGGTGTTGATTTCACATTAACGGGTACAGGTAACGATTATATTTGGACAAAAGATAGGAGTAGTACCTTCAATTATGGTGATGTAAATTTATACATGAGCGGCGATGTATTATTAAATACAGGTTCAAAAATTGTTACCAATGGTGGAAATATTAATATCGCGTATATTGATATTGCTAACTCTGCAAATAATATCATTCCAACCAGTTTCGTTAGCAACGGTACGCTAAATTCTACGGGCGGGGAGAATCGTGTTGGTGGAAAAATAAATGTTACTACGTCCGGTATTATCAATGTCACATCAACAGGACAACTTAACACTAATGGTGGTCAAGCCAATAGAAATGCAGGATTAAATGGTGGTGATATCACTTTATCTGCTGGTGGCTTAGTTACTATTGATTCAACTCAAAATATTTCGACAGTTGGTAGTCAAGCCGATCATAATGGAAATACGGATGATGGACTTGGTGGAGTTGGCGGAAAACTCACTATCAATTCAAGCGCTGCCAATGTCACCATTACTTCAAATATACTTACTCGAGGTGGAAATGGTGATGGTGATAATAATCATGCTGGTGTAGGTGGTGTTGGTGGTGATGTTGATATTTCTTCCGATACTGGATCTGTATCAGTGTCAGGAATTATAGTGTCAGGTGGTGATGGTTCAGGTAATAATAGTGGTGCTAATGGCGGTAATGCTGGTCAAGTACTACTAACTGCGTCTACCAATGTTTTGTTAGATAGTGATTTATCTGCAAAAGGTGGAAGAAGAGGAAATTCTAATGCTACTGATGGCTTTGGTAATACGATAACTATTAATGGCAACACCATAATAAATAACACACTTTCTATTGACGCAACTAGCCAGTCGACCAATGGCGATCTCATTTTTAACGGCAGTATAGCAGCAGCAAACGTTCGAACGCAAGATCTCACTCTAAAGGGAAAAGATATTACCATCGCGGGTAATGTTGGCACATCTAGCTCTCGATTAAATAATGTTTCAATTACGTCTACGGGGGTTGTTAAGGCTGAAACAAGTGGCCCTGTTACTGCAAAAGATTTTTTTGTCAATACGCTTAATGTTACTCAATCTAGTAACTTTACTGCTGGTCTTATTGATGCATCTGCAGCGGTTGGTACATCAACTGACAACTCACTTCCAGGTTCAAACACCGTTATAATTAGATCTTTAAATGCGATCAATGTTGGAGATGTTCTAGCTAACGGCGGTACGGCTCCTGATGAAAGCGCAGGTTTTGATGGTGGCGGTATTTTACTTGCCGCAAACGATATTACTGCTGCTACGATAAATAGTTCAGGTAGCAAAGCACTTAGTACTTTATTTGCTGATCTTAATGGTGGTAATGCAGGTAATATATCACTGACTTCAACGGGAACTTTAGCTGATAATACACCAACGATCACTATTAATGGTGATATGAATGCCTCTGGTGGAACGGGTACAGGAACGCTTGGACAATCTGGAACAAACGGTACCGTCGATTTAACATTGGTTGCGAACAACGCGTCTAATGTTGCAAGTAAGATTACTCTTAATTATATTTCTAATTTTACTTCTCTTATCAATATTACTGGTAGTGCTAGAGCCGATACCTTACAAGCTACCAACAGAATAAATGCATGGCAATTAACAGGTTTAAATTCGGGTAATCTTAATACTAATACACTTCTAAATCCGACAGTTGGCGTTACTTTTAGTGGAATAGAAACAATCACTGGTGGTACGACTAATAATGATACTTTAACCGCATCTACTGGGGATAATGTATGGACGGTAGATGGAAATGGAACGGGTACTGTTACTGGCTTAACTCGGTTTAATAATATAAATAATTTAGTTGGTAATAAGGGCAAAGATGATTTTACATTGTCAGGTAAAATTACTGGTTCAATAGATGGTGTTGCTAACACAATTGCAGCAGATGCGAATACAATTTCAGCACAAACCGGCAGTAATCTTCGTTGGAGCATTGATACCTCTAATGGTGGTACCGAAGACAACTTATTACTTATTGGTGGTAGATTTTCTAATATACATCAAATTACAGGTGGATCAGGTAATGATGATTTTACAATTACTTCAACAGGATCAATTCGTGATTTTATAGACGGGGGTGCTCAACGTACTGCTGCCGGTGATACGCTTGATATGAGTGCAGTACCCACATCTATTGAAATTGTGTTGGGTAGTACTGTAACAAGCGTACTTACTGATCTAAATATTTCAAATATTGAAACAATTACTGGTAATAATGATGGTTCTAAATCATTAATTGCAAGCACGCTAAGTGTCGAATCTGGAAATAATAATACGTGGAATGTTACGGCTGCAAATAGTGGGGATGTGACTAATTCAAATGGCACTGTTAATTTCATTAATTTTACAGATTTGAACGGGAGTGATTCATTATCCGGTAATGGCGGTAATGATAGATTTATTATTGCAAGTGGGGGTTCAATATCAGGTCTTGTAGACGCGAGAGGACAAGATACTAATACAACTCCTTTTGGCCGTGACATTTTGGATTTGTCAAATATGGGATCAGTTACTTTAGATATTGCAACAGTCTCTTCGTCGACTAAATATATTAATTTTGAGGAATACGCAGGAAATAACACAGGTGCAAATATAAGCACGGTTGTGGGAGAAAATGCTGCATCTACATGGACGGTTGATGGTATTGATAGTGGGTTTGTAACAAATGATGCAACGACTAAAACAATTTACTTTTCTGGATTTAACTACCTAACAGGTGGTAATCAAGCTGATAATTTTATAGTTACAGGGACAGGAGCAATTAGTGGTCTTATTGATGGTGGAATAACGTCAACGAATGATCGAATTACCGTTGTTACACCAGGCAGTATGGTAAACCTTGCTCTTGGAAAGGCAGGAATAAATACTGCAACAAATATTTATAACATTGATCGAATTGATGGTGATGGCACTAATGTCACGTTATTAGGTGAAAACATGCCACTTACAACCTGGAATATCACAGGTAGCAATACGGGTAATGTAAATTACAGTAGTGGTAGTGTGAACTTTTTTAATGTGAATAATTTAACCGGGAACCTTGGTAAGGATGTATTTAATTTTGACAATGGGATACTTAATACATCAAGTCTAGCTTCTTCAGTAAGAATGACAGGTTTAATCGATGGCGGTGATCCAACAACTTTACTATCAGGTGGAGGTGATGTTGTAGATATGTCACAGATTGTTGGTGCTTATACTGTAACTTTAGAGTCAAACATTATTGGGATTGAATCTGTTATTGGTAATAACACGGCTGCTACTTTAGAAGGTGCGACTGTATTAACCAACTGGGATGTGACAGGCACTAATTCTGGTGCTGTATCCTATACGACAGGTCAAGCGAACACGGTTAATTTTAGTGGTTTTAATAATTTGAAAGGTCAGGATAATGTTGATGATATTTTCAAGATAACTACGGGTAGTATTTCAGGATCTATTGATGGTGGCGGTGGTACAGGGATCGATTCTGTAGATTATAGTTTATCCAGTCAAACAAGGGTGGAAGTAGGAAATTCTTCTAATGGAATTGGTGGAATTGAACAGGTAATAGGCAGTTCTAGTATTACACTTGTGGGTGTTCAAACTGCGGGAATAACTAATACCTGGTTGATAGATAATGATGCAATTAATGCATTGAAAGATGGCAATAATGACGGGCTTGTAACCTATGATATAGGCGGTGGGGCAGAAACGCTTTCTTTTGTTAATTTTGGTAGTTTAGAAGCGGGTGTTGCAGGTGATACTTTCACTATAAATGCTGGTGGCAGCTTTAATGGTAAAATCACTGGTGGAGCAGGTAATGACAGTTTAAATGTAACATTATCTGGCGCACAGTTGGGGGCACTTACATTTGATGGAATCTCTGGAAATAACTCACTGACCCTATCGGGTGATTCTGGTAATGGCGGAACGGATTATTCCGGTGTTTATACTGCTAAAGACAGTGCCCTGACTAACGATAAATTTATATATACTAATTCTGCAAATAATAGTGTTTTTTCAATTGAATATTCAAATACGGGCACAGGCATTATTACTGATAATTTAATCGCAAGTAACTTAACCGTTAATGGCAGCGCAAATAATGATTTGATCATACTTGATACGAATACGTTTAAAGTAAACGCTAGTCCTGTCGTTACTTATTCCGGGAAAACTAATTTTTCTGTCAACGGGCTTGGTGGAGTTAGTGATTCAATTCGTATTGATGGTGCATTAACTTTTAATGCTGGTGTTTTGACATTAAATGCAGAGAACTTAACAACACCCGCTACGACTTTCCCTGTGATTACGGCTAAAGAATTAGTTTTAGATTCAGTAGCCATGACGGGATCATCAGCCGCTAAAAAATTAAATACCAATATTACTAATCTTAGCGTTATAAATTCGGGCAGTCTTTATCTTGAAAATTTAAACGGATTAAATATTGCAGAACTTAATAATTCATCATTATTAGATATTGTTGCTCTAACTGGTGATATAACAGGTATTGATAGAAATATTTCGACATTAAATGCTGATTTAATTTCAAGTGGAG
>Ga0316208_1003503_pt1 | contig 11273 bp, 8 predicted proteins | sample 3monopyrite_MG_FD_204944 | JGI IMG/M metagenome (GOLD analysis project Ga0316208, IMG submission 204944) | Microbial mat bacterial communities from mineral coupon in-situ incubated in ocean water Damariscotta River, Maine, United States -... | ecosystem: Environmental > Aquatic > Marine > Coastal... | reverse complement strand
AGGATTATTGTAGGTCACAGGCACGTAACGCTCAATTTCAACGTCCACCGTGGCTCCCTGACTTTCAGCCATAGCTGTCGCCACCTTGCGAATTTTCTCGTGAATAATGTCTTGCATTTCTGGATCTAGCGTTCGAATGGTCCCGATCATTTCCACTTCCTCAGGAATGATGTTGTTTCTTACACCGCCTCGGATCAACCCAACAGAAATCACTGCCGCTTCTTTTGTCAGTTCGGTCTGACGACTGATGATCGTTTGTAATCCTTGGATAATCATTGATGCCGTCATAATTGGATCAACGCTTGTCCAGGGGGTGGAGCCGTGAGATTGCTTACCTTTTATCTTCATAACAAATCGATCCGCAGCAGCCATTGTTCCGCCTGGCTTATAAGTAATCTCACCAACGTTGGTTTGCGCATTTATATGCAGACCAAACATGACGTCAATATCTGGGTTCTTCATTACACCTTCTTTGACCATGAGTTTTGCTCCGCCTTCTTCACCGGGAGGAGAACCTTCTTCAGCAGGCTGGAAAACGAATTTCACGGTACCTTTTAGGTCAGCTTTCATTTTTGTCAACACTTCTGCTGCGCCCATTAATATAGAAATATGCGTGTCATGACCACAGGCATGCATCACTCCCGTTTCTATGTTATTGTAGGTTGAGGTCACTTTGGAGGCCCACTCAAGGGGTACTCGTTCTGTGACGGGCAATGCATCGATATCCGCCCTTAGGCCTACAACGGGCCCGGGTTTTCCGCCTTTCAGGATAGCGACGACTCCCGTTTTCGCAACACCAGTTTGAACTTCCAAACCCAGCGATTTAAGATGCTCCGCAATTTTAGCAGCTGTATTGAACTCCCGATTGGACAGCTCCGGGTTTTCATGAAAGTGATGTCGCCATTCGATTACATTGGACTCAACGCCTTCAGCTAATTTGTTTGACTTGGAAAGAAGTTTGGATGGTTGTGCGAACAACACAACAGAGAACACAAACAATAATGTCGAGAGTAATTTTTTCATGATTTTTATTGATAAGATGACGAATGTAAGCAAATCGCTGCAAAACCAGATCAATCGTCAATAGAACCAATAGAAACTCAATTCACTCCTCAAACGCCCAATCTATCCTATCTTTCATATCCTTCACCACCACGCCTTGAGCTTTCAGTTGCGCTCTCAATTCATCTACTTTTTCAAAATTGCGACCTGCCTTTGCTTCCTTGTACTCGCTCAATATTACCTTAATCAATTCTTCGCCATCTATATCGGACTCGTGCTTGAGGCCTAGGACATCTTCTGAAAAACCAAGGAAGGTCTCCTTCATTCGCTCAAAGGTTTCCTTTCCGATTTCTTCCAACGCCAATTGTCCTGTGTTGATTGAGTTGATCTTTTTTACAATATTGAATAAGTGTCCGATGGTCAATGCCGTATTAAAGTCATCGTTCATTGCATGATGGCAATTGTCGCAAAACTTATTGATTTGCTCAACTTGCTTTTCAACAATACTCTCCCGTATACTCTCCGACCATTCCATTTCATGGATTAGGCGAAGGGCATTCGAAAGTTTCATAAATCCTTTTCTAGCCCCTTCCAGCGCATCGTTTGAGAAATCCAAGGTACTTGCGTAATGAGATTGGAGCATAAAGAAGCGAATGGTCATTGGCGAATACCCTCGATTCAATAGTTCATGCTTCCCCGAAATCAATTCTCTGGGCAGGAATGAATTGCCGACCGATTTACTCATTTTTTGTCCGTTGACTGTGAGCATATTGGTGTGCAACCAATACTTGGCACCACTGCGCCCGGTTGTTCCCACATTTTGAGCTATCTCACATTCGTGATGAGGAAATTTCAAATCCATCCCACCTCCATGAATGTCGAAATCTTCACCCAGGTATTTGGTACTCATTGCCGAGCATTCCAAATGCCAGCCCGGGAAACCATCGCTCCACTCAGTATCCCATCTCATGATGTGCTGAGGAGCAGCTTTTTTCCAAAGAGCAAAGTCTAGTGGGCTTCTTTTATCATCTCCACCATCTAAGTCACGCGTTTGCTCTAGTAAGTCCTCAACTTTCCTCCCACTCAATATTCCGTACGGTTGCGTTTCGTTGTATTTGTTTACATCAAAATATACTGAGCCATTTGATTCATAAGCGAGCCCTTTTGTCAGTAGCGTTTTGATCATAACAATTTGCTCAAGCATATGACCGGTAGCTGAGGGTTCGATATCAGGAGCCACAGCGTTGAAAGTAGTCATGACATTTCGAAAATCATTTGCGTACTTCTGTACAATTTCCATGGGTTCTAAATTATCGAGCTTAGCCTTCTTGCTAATTTTATCCTCACCTGAATCGAGGAGATGCCCTACGTCAGTAATGTTCCTGACATATCGAACCTTGTAGTCCAGAAACCTCAAGTACCGATTGATCACATCAAAACTCAAGAAGGTTCGCACATTGCCCAAGTGTACATCACTGTATACGGTGGGGCCACACACGTACATACCCACATGCGGAGGATTGAGGGGTTCGAAGACCTCCTTTTTCCTAGTTATCGAGTTTAGAACCTTGAGCTTACCGATCATTTTATATTATGTGTTTTTCCTCTTCTGTTTGGAATGAGGATATTTATTTGTACTTTTGCCATGCAAATATAAATGTAAGGAACAGAGGGGACGCAAGTCCCCTCTTTTTATATCGACAATCTGTGCAAGTAGAGGAAAAAATAAGAGAGTATTTGGGGGAAATCCTGTCGGATCAGCCACAGCTTTTTATTGTAAAGATTGTCTTGTCAGGCAAGAGGGGCGATCAGATATTGAGGATAGCGATGGATGGAGATGAGGGGATTACCATAGATGAGTGCGCGAGCATCAGTCGGCAATTGGGGGCAAAGATTGAGGAGGTGGATTTGATTGAAGATAAATTCCGATTGGAAGTTTCGTCCGCAGGATTGGAGATGCCCCTGACAATGGAGAGGCAATTTGCAAAGAATGTAGGTAGGAAATTGAAAGTGACTAAGGTTGGAGGAAGGGAAATAGAGGGTAAATTGGTTGGGTTTGATAAAGAAAGTTTGACTTTGGAAGTGAATGAGGAGGAACAAAATATAGCATTTAAAGAAATTGAAAAATCAGTAATTATGATATCATTCAAGTAAGATGGAGAGTGTGAATTTAATTAACTCGTTTGCGGATTTTGCGCGAAACAAAAACATTGATCGACCTACGATGATCAGGATTTTGGAAGATGTATTCCGAACCATGATTCGAAAGAAGTATGAAACGGATGACAACTTTGACATCATTATCAATGCCGACAATGGTGATTTGGAAATTTGGAGGTTAAGAGAAATCGTTGACGACAACTCTGAGGATATTTGGGAGCATGATAAAATCAAATTTTCTGACGCCATTAAGATCGAGCCAGACTTTGAAATAGGGGAAGAAGTGGCTGAGGAAATTAAATTGGAGCATTTCGGTCGAAGAGCGGTGCTCACAGCTCGCCAAACTTTGATGCAGAAGATCAATGACTTGGAGAAGGATTTACTCTTTCAAAAGTACAAGGAACTGGTAGGTGAAATTATTACGGGTGAAGTATACCAGACATTGAGCCGTGAAATTCTTTTGATTGATGCAGAAGGAAATGAATTGAGCATTCCTCGAAATGAGCAAATCCCAAAGGATAGATACCGTAAGGGAGATTCTGTCCGTGCGATTGTCCATCAAGTAGAAATGGTCAATGGTAATCCAAAAATTGTTCTTTCAAGAACAGCCCCAACTTTCCTCGAAAGGTTGTTTGAGGCTGAAGTACCTGAAGTATATGACGGATTGATCACCATAAAAAATGTGGTTAGAGAGCCTGGAGAAAGAGCGAAAGTGGCCGTTGAATCGTATGACGATAGAATTGATCCCGTGGGTGCTTGCGTGGGGATGAAGGGGTCTAGAATTCATTCAATTGTAAGAGAGCTTCAGAATGAAAACATTGATGTGATCAATTTCACTGATAACATGGAGCTTTTCATTGCTAGGGCGCTGAGTCCAGCCAAGATTCAAAGCATGAAAATCAATGTAGAGGAGAAAAGAGTATCGGTTTTTCTAAAGCCCGATCAGGTATCTTTGGCCATTGGTAAAGGCGGACAAAACATAAAGCTTGCAAGTAGACTTGCCGGTATGGAAATAGATGTTTTCCGTGAGCTTAATGAAAATGAAGAAGAAGATGTAGACCTGGACGAATTTTCAGATGAGATCGAAGACTGGGTTATTGATGAATTGAAACGTGTCGGATTGGATACAGCGAAGAGTGTCTTGAAGCTTGGTAGAGACGACATCCTTCGCCGAACGGATTTGGAGGAGGAGACCATCGACTCAGTGGTTGGCGTGTTAGGTAAAGAATTTGAATAATTAAGCGTAGCGTAGTAAAGTAACTTATGGCAGAAGGAATACAACGTATAAGCCAGGTAGCCCGAAAATTGAACGTCGGCAGAAATACCATTATGGAATTTCTGGCGACCAAGGGCTATGAGGTGGATAAAAGCCCCAATGCAAAAATTGATGCAGAGCAGTTTGCCCTGTTATCAAGAGAATTTGCAGATTCTGCCCATGATAAAGAAGAGGCTTCTGAGTTGGTGATTGGCACCAAACCAGAGGATGTTGTAATCAAAACTGGCGGGGAGGCTAAGAAGGAGTTTGAAGAGCCAATTCTGATTAAAGATAATATTGAGCACGAAGAGCCAAAAATACCAGTGCCAGAGGTGGAAAAGGTGAGCGCAAAGAGGAAGTTGGAGGGACCAAAGGTGATTGGGAAAATTGATTTGGATGCCCACAAGAAAAAGGCGTCTGTCGAAGAGGAAGTAGTTGCAAAAGAGGCGCCCGTGGAAAAAACTCCAGAGCCAGTAAAAGAAGAAACGAAAGAGGCTGAAGAAGTACCCATAGAAGAAGCACCTAAAGCAGTGGTGCCTAAAGAAGAGCTGCCGGCGAAAGAAGAACCAAAGCCTCAAGGATTAATTAAGGCCGAAGCGGGTGCATTGAGGGGGCTTAAAGTGGTTGGGAAAATTGAATTGCCAAAGGAAAAACCTAAACCAGTAGCTTCCTCAGATCAGAATAAGGATAGAAAGAAACGACCAAGGAAACGAATAGCGCCAGCAACCTCAAACCAAGGTCGCAGAGACAGACCTCAAAAAGATCAGCGGGGCGGTGGGCGCAGAAAAACAGAAGAACTCACAGATAAACAAATTCAGGATCAGATCAAGGCAACTCTGGCTAAGCTGAGCGGGGGAAAACAAACCACAAGTCAACGATCAAAGTACAGAAAGGACAAGCGATCTGCCAAAGCTGAAGAAGCCGAGGAAAAAGAAATGCAAGAGCAGGAAGAAGCAAAAATCCTGAAGGTTACGGAGTTCATCTCTGCCAGTGATCTTGCTTCTTTGATGGATGTGTCCGTAAATGATGTTATTTCGGCATGCATGACGCTAGGACTTTTCGTTTCAATCAACCAGCGTCTGGATGCTGAAACCATTTCTGTGATTGCTGATGAATTTGGTTTTGGGATAGAATTTACCACATCTGAAGAAGAGGCAGACGTAGTGGAGGTTGAGGATAGGCCAGAAGACTTGGTAGAGCGAGCGCCAATCGTAACCATAATGGGCCATGTCGATCATGGTAAGACGTCCTTGCTTGACTACATACGAGATTCTAAGGTCACAGCTGGCGAGGCAGGAGGGATCACACAACACATTGGTGCGTATGATGTGACTACCGAAGCAGGAAAGCGGATCGCTTTCCTTGATACGCCAGGTCACGAGGCTTTTACAGCCATGCGAGCAAGAGGAGCCAAGATCACAGATGTGGCTATTATTGTCATCGCCGCAGATGATGGTGTAATGCCTCAAACCAAGGAGGCAATTAACCACGCTCAGGTAGCTGGTGTTCCGTTGGTATTTGCTATCAACAAAGTGGATAGACCAAACGCGAATCCTGAAAAAATAAAGGAAGAGCTATCTCAGATGAATATATTGGTTGAGGATTGGGGAGGAAAGTTCCAATGCCAACATGTATCCGCCAAGACGGGGGAAGGAATAGATGACCTACTTGAGAAAGTATTGTTAGAATCAGAATTACTTGAGCTAAAAGCAAATCACGAGAAGCCTGCCATTGGCTCTGTTGTAGAAGCCTCACTTGACAAAGGACGTGGCTATGTGGCCACCCTGATGGTGCAGGCAGGCACCATGAAGGTAGGAGACGTAATGTTAGCCGGATCAAACTTTGGTCGGGTTAAAGCGATGTTTGACCACCGTGGGAATAAGCTCAAAGAAGTTGGCCCTTCTACACCAGTGCAAATGTTGGGACTGGATGGCGCACCACAGGCGGGGGATAGGTTCAACATCATGTCCAGCGATAGTGAGGCGAGGGAAATTGCCACCAAGCGTGGACAGATTCAGAGAGAGCAGACCATCCGAACGAAGAAGCATATCACACTAGACGAGATCGGAAGAAGATTGGCAATAGGAAGCTTCAAGGAATTGAACGTGATCTTGAAAGGGGATGTGGATGGTTCTATTGAAGCGCTATCCGATTCGTTGCAGAAGCTATCGACGGAGGAAGTTCAAATAAATATTCTCCACAAAGCAGTTGGACAAATTTCCGAGTCGGACGTCTTATTGGCATCTGCCTCCGATGCGGTGATTATTGGTTTCCAGGTTCGACCTTCTGCCAGCGCACGAGCATTGGCTGAAAATGAAGAAATTGAAATACGACTTTATTCTATCATCTATGATGCCATCAATGAGCTGAAAGATGCAATGGAAGGATTGTTGGAGCCTACGGAAGAAGAGGTAATCACTGGAAATATAGAAGTGAGAGAAGTATTCAAAATCACCAAGATAGGTACGGTGGCTGGGTGTATGGTTACTGACGGAATGGTGAAAAGATCTAATAAGGTGCGCCTAGTTCGAGACGGAATCGTGGCTCATACCGGAGACATCAATCAATTGAAACGATTCAAAGATGATGTGTCAGAAGTGAAAAAAGGATATGAATGTGGAATTAGCATCAAGAGTTTTAATGACATCCAAGTGGGTGATGTGATAGAGGGATTTGAGATAAGAGAAGTGAAGAGGAAATTGTAGGCTGTTCTAAAATCAATATAAAAAAGAGAGGCGGCCATTGGCCGCCTCTCTTTTTTATTCTAATTCTCTTTTTTACCGAATCGAAATCCAAGTTCAAATTGGGTGTACTTATCTCCTGTCAGCGTGTACTGTGCATATTATTTCTGGATCAAGTCCCAACTGAAGAGCAATCGAGTGCGCCTTTGAGAGAATTCCAAGTAGTAATTGCAGTTTCTATGGCTGATTTGCTTTCAGCAGGAATGCAATCTTCATCAAGGAAATCCTGCATCGCATTGATCGCATCAGTGTATGAATCAACTAAACTTTGACAAGTTTGAGCTGTTTGGCTATCGCTCCATGCAGTAGCAGCGCTTGCAACTTCCAGTAAAATAGACGCATACTCGGTGGTCCATGTCCCGCAGCTAACCCCAGGGGCTTCTTCTTCATTACAAGACGATATCCCCATACCGCCAAGTAGTACTACTGCTAGTAGTAGGCTTTTAATTTTCATAGTGTGTATAAATTTTGTTTAACATAACTCAAAAGTCATGCTTACTAGATTTTACTCCTATACCATGAGTTGGGTATTTTGAATACAGGATATCCCTAAAAGGGACTACAGTCCAAAAAGGTTCTCCGATTCAGACTCGTCTTCTGGTGGAGAGGGCTCAATTAGCTTTTCAGCCCCTGCCCTGGAGAGCAAATTTTCATCCATCTTTTTGTTGGTCTTGGCACCAAGTTCTTTGAGTCGCTCTGTCTTTCGAATCAGGTTATCCTTTCCGCTGACCAGCTTATTCATCGCGTCAGAATATTGAGATTTCGACCTGTCCAGCGAACGGCCTACCTCCATCAGATCGTCCACAAAGGCTTTGAACTTATCATACAGCGCACCTCCCTGTCGGGCAATTTCCAGTGCGTTCTTATTTTGATACTCGTGCTTCCAAATACTCGCCACCGTGCGTAGCGTGGCAATCAAAGTAGCGGGGCTGACGATAATGATGCTTTTTTCGTGGGCGTCATTATAAAGCTCACCCCCATGCTGCACGACAAGAGAGAAAGCCGATTCTATCGGTAAGAACATAAGCACATAATCCAAGTTACCCCCATCAAATAGTTGGTGATAATTCTTTTCAGCCAGTCCTTTGATATGTGCTTTTACCGAGGCGAGATGATCTTTTAGAAATAGAGATCGTTGCTCCTCCGAGTCAGCGTTCATGTATTTTTCATAAGCCACCAAAGTGACTTTCGCATCTACCACAAGATTTTTATTCTCAGGCAATTTGATGATTACATCGGGCCGTAATCGTCGGCCATTTTCATTTTGATGTGTTTCTTGGGTGAAATATTCCCGACCTTTTTCAAGCCCAGACTTTTCGAGGATGCTTTCCAGAATCACCTCTCCCCAATTCCCTTGGGTTTTCACATCTCCTTTCAGGGCTTTGGTCAGATTCTCGGCATCTGCGCTCATTTTGGTATTGAGTTCTCGAAGCGCAATTATTTGTTCCCGTAGTGCACTATTTCTTGCTACGCTCTCTTTGTCTGACTGAGTCACTTTTTGTTCAAACAGCACCAGTTTGTCCCCAAGGGGTTTCAATAAATCGCCAAGATTCGATTTGTTTTGTTCCGTAAATTTTTGACTTTTTTCTTCGAATATTTGATTCGCAAGATTCTTGAATTCAGCAGCGAACTTCTCTTGAATTTGGGTGACTTCAAATTTCTGATCTGCCAACTTCTGCTCCAGATTAGTAAAATTTGCTTTTAATCCTGCATTCTCATTGGTGAAGTGAATGACTTTTTCACGTTCTTCCCGTACCTGTGCATTCAATTCTTGAAGATCATCGGCGAGCCTAGCATTTCGATCAATCTCCAGTTTCAGTTGTAATTTCAGCTCGTCCGATTGCGGGGCATTGTTGGTGCCCGTCACCTTGAATAGTAGATAGCCCACTCCTGCTCCGATGAGCACCCCAACGATCAGAAAAATAAGATTGCCCAATTCCATTAGGCGAATTTAATGTTTTATTGTGTCATTTTAGGCGTCACCCCGAATCCATCTGAGTGGGCCTAACAGCACCGGATGCGGCTCTCCAAAATCCACATAAAGGCTCCCCTCCCTGCTACTGGCAGTGCAGGTTCGGAGGGGTTGGGGCGGGTGATCACCTCAAATTTTGCCACCAACCAAAAAGCTCCATCAGCCAGGCTACTCCAAGATGGATGAAAATCCCTCCCCATATATTGCGACTGTTCAGAGAGATGATTCCAAGCACATAGCCTCCGAAAATGGAGCTGATCGTTTCGCCCATGGGTTTTCCAAAATGCAAGAAACAATAGGTGGCAGCCATTGGCAATACCACATAAGGCCCCAATATTCTAACAAAAGCAAAAATCAGGTACCCTCGAAAAAACAATTCGACCGAGATGAAATCACTTCCATAGCTTATTTCATAAACCAGTACAGCCAACCAATTGGGCCAGTCATTTTCTGCAAGAAAAAAAGGAATCCTGGCATGCTGAAAGCGAGGGTAATACGACTGGATGTCGCCCAGAAAAGAACCGACTCCAATAAATGCCGCTGCGATCAAAAGTAAAATTGCATACGGACGCGCATCGAATCTTTTTAGCGATAAACCATAGTAAATTTTGGGTTCGTCATCGTTTTCGAGGATTCTATAGAAAATCAAAAGTGGCAATACAGATACGAATAGGCTGGATGACCAATTCACACATCTGGCTACAAAATAGAATTCCTGCTGACTAAAAAATTCCGCAAGGTACGTGTATCCGTAAAATGATCTGTCGAAAGCCAATATGCCGAAACCGATTCCCAGCCTAAGCCAAAACTGTTTATTAGTGATCCAATTTTCGATCTTGCCAAATGCCAGCAGGATAAGGCACACGCCGAGGTAAGGAAAGATGTGAAAAAGAAACATCCACAACCACTTGATCGGCTTGCCTTGTGATCGGTCGATGTAGCTGTCCTCAAAATCCAATCGATAGTTGACCGTGATACAAATGGCCAAAAAAACCGCAATGCTCAGATAGACTTTCCAGTCAAAGTGCTTTCTTTGGTAGTCAAGGAGATACTGAATTACTTTTCTCATTCACGGATAATTTCGCCAAAGATATGTGCCTGATCGTATTTGCCGTAAATGCTCATCCAGATTACCGATTGATTTTGGCGGCTAACCGAGATGAATTTTATGAAAGGCCAACTTCTGTCGCTGGTTATTGGGAGGATCATCCAACTATTTTGGGTGGACGTGATCTTCGAGCTAAAGGCACTTGGATGGCCGTAAATAAATCCGGACAATTCGGGGCGATTACAAATTATCGTGATCTTCAAAACATTCGCAAAGAGGCCAAATCTCGCGGAGACCTTCCTGTAAATTATTTACTCAATTCAGAAAACGCCAAGGAATACCTGACCAGCCTTTCGGCAAATGCAGGCGATTTCAACGGCTTCAATCTCCTTTTATTTGACGGCACCTCAATGCACCACTTCTCCAACTATGAAGGAAAAATAAATTCGCTTGAATCAGGCATTCATGGTGTCAGCAATGCGCTCTTGGACACCTCTTGGCCCAAGGTGGACAAATTGAAAGAGGAATTTTCCCAGGTTATTGCTTCAGATTTTAGCCATGAGGAATTGTTGAAATTGTTGCAGGATGAGACGCTGGCTGAAGACAACAAACTACCCGATACAGGAGTAGGACATGACTTGGAGAAAATGCTTTCTGCCATCCATATAAAGTCAGAAAAGTACGGTACCTGTTGCAGCACCGTACTGACCATTTCCAATAACGGAAAAGTACAATTCACTGAGCGGTCTTTCTCGGTTGGAGATAGGAAGGAAGGTACAGTTTCATTCAATTTCAACGTATGAATTTTAACAAACTCGTTGGGCCTGGGGCGCTTGTTACGGCTGCATTTATTGGGCCAGGCACACTGACAGTTTGTACACTTGCGGGTGTTGGTTTTGGGTATGAATTGCTTTGGGTACTTCTTTTTGCTGTCGTCGCGACAATCCTTTTACAGGAAATGGCGGCCAGACTTGGCCTTGTCACGCAACAAGGGCTTGGAGAGGCACTCCGTACAGAAATTTTAAATCCGTTTCTAAAGGTGGTCAGCTTGGGATTGGTTTTCACGGCAATTATTGTGGGAAATGCTGCCTACGA
>Ga0316208_1003502_pt1 | contig 11276 bp, 10 predicted proteins | sample 3monopyrite_MG_FD_204944 | JGI IMG/M metagenome (GOLD analysis project Ga0316208, IMG submission 204944) | Microbial mat bacterial communities from mineral coupon in-situ incubated in ocean water Damariscotta River, Maine, United States -... | ecosystem: Environmental > Aquatic > Marine >... | reverse complement strand
ACCACCCGATAAACAACTCTCATTGTTTTAATGACCCCTTGCTATTGCAAAAGACTAAATACTAAACGCTTTTATTGGCAGCAGAAGACCCTTTTGGATACATTCGTATTTTAGTCGGACACTAATGTTAACTTATAGTTCTTTTCAAAATTTACAATCCCAACACCTCCACTCCTTGATCAAAAACCACATCTACTGGGATGCCCATTTCAGCCAAGCGGTCTAAATCAGACTGCAAGTCTTCTTTAATTAAGGTTGAAGTCTTTACAAGATTGGCCACTCCCTCGTAATCTCCATTGCCTTGCAATTCAAGGATCATGGCTGACAAGGCATTCATGGCTTCGGTCATTTGATCATAATCAATGGTGTACTTTCCTTCTGCAGAGCGATTAAACACACCTTGATCTTTGAAAAAGTTAAAACGAATCATATTCGCTTTGCCATGCGCTGAAGAAGTTCCAAAACGAATGGAACGAAAAATACTCGCCATAAAAGTGGTGTAATAGGTTTTTAAATCTCCTTCTATCTCCCCTTTTGCATGCAGTTGGTTGATCATGTATAAACCGAGTATATCAGCCTTGCCCTCTTCAAGCGCTGAGGCATGTTCTTTCAAAGCTTCTCGCACAGTACTTTCACCATCTATGGTGTTTTTAATGCCTAAACCATGGGCCACTTCATGAAACATGGTGTTCGCAAAAAAGGCGTCAAAATCGATGTATTGCTGTTGTGTGGCATCAATCAATTCTTTGGAGATGGGCAGCAAAATTTTGTCAAATTTTGCCTTCATGGCGTTCTTAAGCTGAGACCGTCTGGTGCCTTTTTGCAATTGAATCACCTCATCGTTGGGCAAATTCACTGCGATGGTTTTGCTTCCTGAATTGCAATCTCCTGCGTAAAACACTACATCAAAAGCGGCCAACTGTGAGTCAGTTCCAGGTTTCTCAGCTTTGTATTGTTGATCAACTGGCAGGTTTTTCTGTAATTCTGGCAACATGCTCGCATATTTTGACAAACGCTCACTCCACTCCATGTCTTTTACCAATACATAAGCTTCATGCGCTGCTTTGTACCCAAATAATTGGTCTTCATACGTTTCTATTGGGCCACAAATAATGTCGATTTGATTGTCTACCATGTCCATCCACAACATATCGCTTTCGTAATAATCGTCTGTAAGCAAGGCTTCTGATCGCGCCAACAAATAGCTTTTCAAGGCTGCATTGTCCGCATAATTTGCAGCTTGTTTCAACAATTCAGAGGCTTGTTTTACCTCTTTTGCAAAAGCCAAATGATAAGGCACAGTGGTGAGTACTCCTTCATTGTTTCTTCTCAACAAAGTATACAATGAGGATTTACTGCTGTCATTTAAATTATCAAATTCCTCCACACTCATGTCGGCAGGATAATAATTGGCCCCTTTGGGCTTTTCACCAACACCTTCAATAAAGGCTTCATTTGCTGCGAGTCGATCCCAAGGACCATAATTGATTTCTGCAAATCGGCGTGTATCTTCGTCCTCAATGCTCTCAAGAAGAGCCTCCTTTTCACCATAGGCCTCTTTCCAAAATATGCCGTCCATGATCTTGGCCACCTCAATCAAAATCGGAATCATTTTTTTCTGATTCTCTGACAATTGATCTATGTCTGTTGTCAGCGCCACAGATGTATACTTGTTCAATCGTTTTTGGATGTCTGAACTTTCTGCTTGTTCTAATGCTTCTGTATCAGTGGTTTCTTCAACTTTTGGGGCATCTTGGCATGCCATGAGCACAGCCAATACAGCAGGGACTAATATTCTTTTCATTGGGTTGTTTTTGTTGGTTTAAAAATAAGAAATGTTGGCATGGATGTTGAAACCAACCTATGTCTACGCCTATTTCGATAAAAACTAACTTAAATTTGGGACTTAATCTTCAACAACTCATGCCTAAACTACTCTTCATTCTTTGTTTGACTTTCATTTTATCTCAATGCAAAAGCAAATCACCTTTGACAGATCTTACGGAACCTGCTCCCCAAGTGGATGATCACAATGGCCGAAACAGCCTTGATTGGTTTGGAATGTACAGTGGCATTTTGCCATGTGATGATTGCTTGGGCAAGCGCACCATAATTCATATAAAGGAAGGTATGGAAACTGAAGTCACAACCATTCATTTAGGAGAACAAACGAAGATGGAAAATTTTGTAGGACATTCCAGCTGGGACAACGATGGAAACAGAATTAGTTTTACTGACCGAGATAACAAGCGACATTATTTTAAGGTAGAAGAAAATAAATTGGTCTTTAATGGCAATAGTCCTGATGAGGAACACGAATCGCTAAATAACTTTGTCTTAAAAAAAGGGGGTGATTTAGTTGTCAATCGACTCTGGACAGCAGTGGAGATTATGGGTCAATCAAATGGAAATGGTTCTGAAGAGGCAACTGCTGAAATGGAAGAGGAAGGTAAAGCACTGTTCCAATATATACTGCTAAGGTCTGATGGAAGCTTTATTGCAAGTGGCGGTTGCAATCAGATGCAAGGTGAATACAAATTGATGGAAAAAAACAAACTGAGTTTTTCAAAAATTTCCATGACTGAAATGGCCTGTCAAAACAGACACCTCGACAATGAACTTGTTGAAGCCTTAGAACAAACTGAAGCCTTCCTCATGCCGATGAAATCTGAGGGTTCTCAGGAATTGATGCTACAACTAATTATTGGGAAAAGAGCTCCTTTGGCCGTATTTAGCACCTTAAACTTTCCGCCTCGCTAACTAAGTTGAATAAAATTTTAGTGTTTATTGAAATTTGAGATGTACTTCGAGTGATTTCGATAGAAAATTGTATTGAGAAATTCGCATTTGTATAAAATTGATCAGATTAGGACGCCTTTTTCATCATCTTTGTTTGTATTCGGCTAAATTTTATCGTCTCTGGAAGACAAATAGGTCTCCCATTTTTGCAAGACTTTCTGCATGTCTTCAGGCAAGGTGGAATCAAATTCCATGCGTTTTTTCAATGTGGGATGATCAAAAGCAAGCGTTTTCGCATGCAGTGCTTGCCTTGGTAAAATCTGAAAACAATTCTCAACAAATTGTTTGTATTTGGTAAAAGTAGTCCCCTTTAAAATTCGATTCCCTCCATATTCCGAATCATTAAACAATGGATGACCTATCCACTTACTGTGCACTCTAATTTGGTGGGTGCGACCTGTCTCCAATTTATATTCTACCAAACTGACATAGCCATAGTTTCGTAGTACTTTATAATTTGTAATGGCCACCTTTCCGATGTCTCCCTCCGGGAAAACATCCATAATTTTTCGGTTTTTATGAGAACGCGAAATGTTTCCTTCAATCCTTCCTTCCTCTTCTTCTAAGTTGCCCCAAACCAATGCCTGATATCGACGATCTGTTGTTCTGTTAAAGAATTGTTTTGCAAGATGCGTCAAGGCAAATTCTGTCTTTGCAATCACCATCAAACCTGTGGTGTTTTTGTCCAAACGATGTACCAAACCTGGTCGGCCTTCATTTCCTTTAAGCTCCGGCAACTTGTCAAAATGATGTACCAATGCATTGACTAAGGTTCCGCTAAAATTTCCATAGCCTGGGTGCACCACCATATTGGAAGGCTTATTCAATACGAGTAATTCATCGTCTTCATAAACGATGTCCAATGGAATCTCTTCACCTTTCACCTCTTTGTCTCTCGGTGGATAAGGCATCACCAAAGAAATCTCATCATAAGGCCTGACTTTATAATTGGCTTTAATGGTGTCTCCGTTTACTTTTATGTTGCCAAATTTTGCTGCTTGTTGGATGCGATTTCTTGAAAAATTTGGCAAGCGATCGCTCAGGAATTTATCAATTCGAAGCAAGCTTTGACCTTTATCGGCTGAGACATGGAAATGCTCGAAATACTCTTCAGAATCTTTCTCCTCATCCATATTAATGTGCGACCATAAATTTTCTACTTCCAATGCGCCCATTGGTTTCAATCAATTGAAGAAAATAAATTCCCTTTGTCAATTGGGCCACATCAATTTGCAATTCATTGCCTGTTGCTACCACTCTTCCTGTTTGATCATAGATAGACCATTGGTTGAGGATTCCATTGTTTTCCATTTCAATGTTGAGCAGCTGATTGGCAGGGTTGGGATACAATTTAAACAAAGAAATTTCTGTCCTGTTTTCCTTTATTCCAACACCTTTGGCCGTCCGCCTAAAAATCGGTCTAAGCATTAAACTTCCATCCAATATGCCCAAGGAGGGATTTGACCAGTTGAAGCCATTTTGGCTCCAAAAAATCTTGTCTCTGTGGTTGTTGTTCAAATCATAGCCAATGCTCAAAGAGTTTTGTCCAACTTGACGAATTCCCGCATAGAAGGTTTGATTGACAATGACCAAACTGTCAAAATTATACGTTAAATATCCATTGAATTTCGATTCCTCTGGATTGAAAGAAAAGGGAGTGGTAAACAAAATGTTTGGTGGGTTCAATGAATTCCAAATGACCAATTGAAAAGACTGTTGGCTTACATCTACTCCTCGAGGTACAAAGTAAAGTTGAAAGGCTCCCACAGTATCCTGTTGAGGAATATTGAACTCTACCGCCATATAGGCGACATACCCATCTGAACCTCGCTGCGGATTCACTCCATAACCAGTTTCAGCAGTACCGTCATCATAAGCATAGTAATCTCTAAGAATGGTCTTGCCAACCACAGTATCGTTTTCCCGAATGAAATCGGTATTTCCACCTTGTTGATTGATTCGAACATCGTAACGTGATTTAAATACTACTTCTGATTTTACATCTGCAGCAGGAAAAGCAAAATCAATGGGGTATCGAAATTTAAATCGAATGTTGGAAGGCAAGTTCACCACATTGTTCGCATTGCTCGGAAATTGGTAGTAATCAGTGGTTGACGTGTTGTCCAGGATCACAATCTTATTCCTTACCTCTTGATCAATGGAAGAGCTATTTACTACAGATGTAATTGCGGTGTCGCTCATGTACAATGCCGGATCTGTTTTGAAATGAAACCATGGCATTGCAGTGTAATCTTTCAAGAGTGAAGGAGCATCAAACTGATAGGCCACATCATTGTAAATGGTATCTCCTTTATTGCGGTTGTGATCCAAATAAATATAATCTACATGCCACTGATCAAATGCTCCGGATGAATTGGCATAGGCACGAAATCGAAATTGAAAAGCATTCTGATGAAATCGATTAGGCACTTTCAAAATAGCTTGATCGAAAGTTGTGGCCGCATAACCAGGGCTTCCCCAAACGTTTATCCATCGTTTTGTACTAGGATTGTAAAAATCCAAGGTGAGAGAATCTTCAGGGCTCAATTTGTCAAAACTCAACCCTTGAGGCTGGTAAAAAAAGCTGAAGTATATATTTGTATCGGGCAAGTTAGTCAAATCAATGGGTACAGAGGTTAATCTATCTGCCTGCAATCTGAAACTATTTTGAATGTCATAGGCACGCCCAAATTCATTCAGGCCATCAAAGGTGACTACCCCAATGGATGGAGGATCAATGCCAAATGTGTTGTTCAAATAAACAGAACGGTCAATGTAAAAGTCATTTGAATCGGAAGGAATCAGATAAAATCGAGCAGAGTCTTGAAAAATGTCAGGCTCCAAGATGTTGGTATCTATTGGATTCCCAAGCGCATCAAAAATAAAATTGAATGGTGGAAACACATTTCTTGATTCCAACACACTTGGATAGATAGTAATGTCTCTAACATTCACAGTAGTAAAGCCATTTGCAATGCGCTGAAGTTCATTTCCTGCTGTATCCAAGTATATTTCATAGGTAGAATCGGAACGAAATCCATCTATCCCTCGATACAATTCGTTGCCTATGAACAGTCGATACAAGACAGTATCTTGAATGGTAGAATCACTCAAGTTGTAAATGCGCTTTGGCAAATGGTTCGTGGTAAAATCATCAATGAAAGGCAGGCTGAGTGTATCATAATTGTAAATGAGGCTATCCTCCTGATTGAGCAATTTTAAATTGCTTTTTTTCTCTTTTCCAAAGCCATAAGCAAGTGGATTTGAACTGGGCACCACAAGAAAGTCTTGCCCGAACACATGTGTATTCAGCAACACTGCTATACTGAACAGATAAACTATTTCTTTTCTCATTCAATTGAATCCGTTGGAATAACGGTATGTTGGATGCGATTCGTATCTAATGTTAAAAAAAGATCAATGGGACTTCCCATAGGCACAGAGGGCTCATCCGTATACAAAGGGTTTTGTTTATACACTATGGCATTCAGACTGTCTTCTGCATTTACTACCGACTCATCAAAATTTAAGCTCCCTATGTTCAGAGATCTTGCCTTTAATACTGCTTTTGCCTCTTGCGCACTTAGTGAGGTGATGTAAGGCACAGCTGTAAGCTCGTTACTCAAACCTTGACCAATCACCAAATCAATGACTTCACCACGATTGATTTTGGTTTCCGCCTCAATTTCTCTGCCTTTGTATTGTATTTCTAGGATACAGTTTTTACACAAGTCCGGTTTGTAAATTAATTCTCCTATTTCAAGGCCATAAATTTCCATAAGTGAAGTAGCTTGACGCAAAGACATATCCACTAACTGTGGTACTGTAATTTTAGCCGGCTCACTTGCAGAAATACTCACATAAATCTTCCTTCCTTGCTTTACCGTAGTATTTGCTTCAGGATTCTGCTCCAATATTTCACCGTATTCTTTCCCATTCACATAAATAGAATCGTTTACTTGAACACTAAAACCATCAGATGTTAATAAACTATCTACTCCATCAAATTTTTCGCCCACTAAATCAGGCACCTGTATTGTTTTACCGTGTAATGTAAAATCCTCGAGATAATAAAGTGTACCGTAGATTCCCCCGGCTATTAACAGAATAGCAATCAAAAGGTTAATCAAAATGGACTTGCTGAACAGAAATCTGATTAAATGAAGCATTTTAGAGAGCAGCTATTTCAGCAGTCAAAAATAGACATATTCGATTTGCCTTGTTGATTAATATCTATCAACTCACCCATAAAAAGCGCAAACTTTGGTTTATTTTGACGTAGAATTGTCTTAATTATGAGAATAAATGTTGCTGTAGTTGCCGGTGGATATTCTGCAGAAAGTGAAATCTCTCTGAAATCTGCTGAAACCGTCATGGAAAATATTGACCGGAACCGCTTTGCCCCGATACTCGTAGAGATAAGTGCAAAGGCATGGTTTGCACGTTTAGGCGATTCAATATTTCCCATCAATAAAAATGATTTTAGTTTCGACTTTGAAGGAAAAGATGTCTTGTTCGATTATGCTTTTGTGGTTGTGCATGGAACACCTGGTGAGGATGGAAAACTTCAGGCTTATTTTGATTTGTTGAACATTCCATACTCTTCTCCGAATCATATTGGCTCTACGCTCACATTTAATAAATGGTATTGTAACACCTTATTGAATCAACTTGGGTTTGCAACTGCAAATTCCATTTATTTGAGGCACAATGACTCATGGATAGCTGAAGACATACTAGCTGAATTGAAATTGCCTTGTTTTGTCAAACCATGTTCTGCTGGCAGTAGTTATGGGGTAACTAAAGTAAAAGATGTATCTAGTTTATATACTGCAATCCAAAAGGCGTTTGAATTTGATCGTGAAATTATGATAGAAAGCTTTCTGGAGGGCATCGAATTGACATGCGGAGTATACAAAGACTCTGAAGGCGTAAAAGCTTTGCCAATAACTCAGATCATTCCTAAAGGCGAATTTTTTGATTATGCTGCAAAATACGAAGGAGACTCTCAGGAGATTACTCCTGCACGCATCGAAAACAACGCCTATCGTTCTGTAAAGCAAATTGCAGAAGACGTTTACTCAAAACTTGATCTTCAAGGAGTTGTGCGCATCGACTTTATGTTAGTAGGGGATAAAGCATTTATTATCGAGGTGAATGCAGTTCCTGGACTTTCGAAAGAGAGCATCATACCTCAACAGCTACAAACTGCCAAAATAAGCCTAGGGCATTTCTTTAATACTTTAATCGACGCCACCTTAAAATAATACATACATGGAATTTTTAGATGAAAAATTAGAGGCTTATATCGAAAAGAATACAAGCCCTGAGAGTAAAATACTTCAAGAATTGAATCGAGAAACATGGGCAAAAGTGCTCATTCCCCGTATGCTTAGTGGACATTTACAAGGAAGAGTTTTGAGCATGCTCTCACACATGATACGACCCAAAAGAGTGTTGGAGATTGGCACTTATACTGGATATTCCGCTCTTTGTTTTGCCGAAGGTTTGGCTGAAGGCGGAATGGTGCATACCATCGATATCAATGAGGAATTAGAACCTATGATTCGAAAATTCATTGATGATTCACCATATGCAAGCAACATCCAATTGCACATTGGCAATGCCTTGGACATCATTCCAAGCTTAAATGAGAAATGGGACCTCATCTTTATTGATGCAGACAAAGAAAACTACTCGAATTACTATCGATTGCTAATAGAAACGCTCAAACCCAATAGTTATGTGATTGCAGACAATGTTTTGTGGAGCGGTAAAGTAATTGATCCTTTCGAAAAACAAGATGAGGAGACTGCCGCATTGGTTGCCTACAGCAAAATGGTATCTGATGATGAACGTGTTGAAAATGTATTGTTTCCCATCAGAGACGGACTTCAAATAGCAAGAGTATTGTAAGATGCGGAATGAAAAATATCAACGTAAAAAAAGGAAGTCTAAAGCCCATGAGGGGCTTGCTTCATCGATATTGGGTGGGGACGACTTGGCATTGAGCAAGGCCATTACTTTGGTTGAAAGCAAGAAAGAAGTAGACAATTCAATGGCCGATGAAATTTTAAATTCTTGCCTTTCGGCTACGGGGCAGTCATTAAGAATTGGTATCACAGGTGTTCCAGGTGTAGGCAAGAGCACTTTTATTGAGCAATTTGGATTGTACCTTATTAAAGAACACCAAAAAAAAGTTGCTGTATTGGCAATTGATCCAAGTAGCAAGAGAAGTAAGGGAAGCATTTTGGGTGATAAAACCAGAATGGAAGCATTGAGCAAGCATCCCAAAGCTTTTATTCGGCCTAGCCCAAGCTCAGGAACATTGGGTGGTGTTGCTTCGGCCACAAGAGAAAGCATGTTGCTTTGTGAAGCAGCAGGATATGAAGTTATTCTGGTGGAGACAGTAGGTGTAGGGCAATCTGAGACGGAAGTGAAAGAGATGACTGATTTCTTTTTATTGTTGATGCTAGCTGGTGCTGGTGATGAATTGCAAGGAATTAAAAGAGGCATTATGGAAATGGCTGACGGCATTATGATCAATAAAGCTGAAGGCAATAAGCTGTCTCTAGCAAAAAAAGCCAAAAGGGCCTATCAAAATGCATTACACCTATTCCCGCCAAATGAGAACGCTTGGACCACACAAGTCGAATTGTGTTCAGCATTAAAAGGAGATAACCTAGATTTGGTTTGGAAAATGATGCATCATTATGTTCAACTCACAAAAGAAAATGGCTTCTTTGAGAAACAGCGTAAAAGTCAACTCTTAAGTTGGTTTGAACAAGATCTAACTAAGAAGATGAATCAAAAGCTGTATCAAAATAAAGCTGCAAAAGAGAAAATCATCGCCATCAAAGAACAAATATCACGTCAAAGTTTAAGTCCAAAAGAAGGGGCGAAAATGGTTTTCGATGTTTTTTTGAAGAATAATTAAACTTCTTGAGCGCGCAAATGCTTATTGTACAAATCATGTACAATGCCATCGACCAATCCAACTTTTGGAACGATCACACTTTTACAGCCGCTTTTGCTAAGCGCAAATAAGAATAATTCAGTAGCGGGTAAAATAACATCTGCACGATCAGGACGTAGACCTAACTTAGAGATCTTCTCATCATAAGAAAGCACCTTTAATTTACGGTGCCAACTTTTAATCTGATCCATGCTCATGGGTTTCATCTCTCTTTGTTCAGACAATTTAAAGAGTGTGTTTATATTACCACCTGATCCAATGATGTATTTTGGACGATAAGATTTACGAATCTCTTGCAGCCAGTTTTTTAGTTTTTGCCATTGTTCCTCTTTTACCAAATCGTCCTTTAAACGAATCGTACCAATGTTAAAAGATCTCGCTTTTATTTTACCGCCATCCCGATACAAGGTAAACTCTGTGCTTCCCCCTCCAACATCCATGTAAATGTATGCTTCATCTGCATCCAAATCTTCTGCAATGTGATTTCCATAAATCAATGAAGCCTCTGTATCCCCATCAATCAGTTCAATCTCTATCCCAGTTTCTTTCTTGACTCGATTAATCACTTGATGTCCGTTTGATGCATCTCTCATGGCAGAAGTTGCACACACTCTAAAATCAATCACTTTGTAGGATTTCATTAGATGTTTAAATGCATGCATGGCATCTATAAGTTCATCTATTTTTTTAGCTTGAATAGGCTTTTTGTGAAATGAGTCTTCACCCATCCGTATAGGAATCCGAATCAATGATGCCTTTTTAAAAACAGATTTCTTTCTGGTTTCGAACACATAACCAAAGAATAAACGCACGGCATTAGAACCGATGTCAACTGCTGCAAAATGCAAGCTATCTTTCATACATTATTGCTCGAAATTTAACAAAATAGGAATTTTCATTTTACTTACCAAAAGTATAATTCTACAATTTAAAAGAGCTTATTATCATACTCGTTGTGCATCTAGAAAAATGCGTTAAAAAGTTGTGCAAACTGCTAAAAAGAAGTGAATTGTTGTAAACTATTAAATCACAACAAAATGCACAACTTCGATGCAAATTACCTCAAAATTTTATCGATTTTAGACATTATTGAAGGAAATTCAAGTTTTTTGGTTCAAATTGGAATGCCGAAATTGTCTGACAAAGAACTGATTGCAATTAATTTAACTTCTGAATATTTAGGAATTGATGGTGAATCTGAGCTTTTTAGAAAGTTCCCTCCCAAACTATATCCGTTAATCGAAAGGTCGTTTATAATAGGCGAAAAAGAAAGTTATTTGAGTTTCAGGAGCAAATATGTTGAAAATGAACTCTAAACTAGACACATTAAAAAGTTGTTTTATAGTTATACACTAGTGTTTTTTTTTATTCTTTCACATTTTTGTAGCCCAAGTTTTCGGCAGCTACCTCAAGATAAGAGTCGCTGACTAGCTTTTCTAAGTCCTTTCTAATGAGCAAATCTTTGAGCTGTTCTATCTCCTTTTTCAATGCCCTTAATCGG